>Ga0105046_10001185_pt1 | contig 39630 bp, 37 predicted proteins | sample MAT03_FD_78385 | JGI IMG/M metagenome (GOLD analysis project Ga0105046, IMG submission 78385) | Freshwater microbial communities from Lake Fryxell liftoff mats and glacier meltwater in Antarctica - MAT-03 (megahit assembly) | ecosystem: Environmental > Aquatic > Freshwater > Ice > Liftoff... | reverse complement strand
TGACCAGCGTGAAGCGTCTTCCGAGCCCGACGCGTTAGCGAGGGAGCATCCCATATACCCTCGCTAACGCGTCGGGCTCGGAATCTCCGCTCATTCGTGACCGCGCAAAGTATAACATGTATTCGCGGTTCAGACCCAATGAGCATCCGGCAAGCTTGATCTCAGCATCCGGGGACATTTTCGCAGCGATTGCGGCGATTGCAGACCGGGTAGCCTCAGCTGCCGGGCTATTTTCATTACGAAGGGTCTGAATAAAAGGTCTCATTAACCTCTAAACCTGCCCTCTTCTTCGTCAGTCCACCCCCCGCATCGCCCGGCTCTTGCGCATCATTAAATTGATCCTCTTCAGCGCTTCGCGTTCGTCCCAGTAGGGCATGTCGGAGTCTTGGCGGGGGTTGAAGGTCCAGCGTTCCTCGTTGCAGGGGAGCCAGTAGACGAACGGGGTGTGTTTGCGGCCGAGGCCCGATTGTTTGGCCTTTGTTTTGCCCGAAAGCAGTTTGAGGGCGGCGGTCAGCTTGAGCGACTTGTTCGGCGCTCGCTTCCAGCGTGGACTACCTCGCCTAGGCCGCTTGGATCCTCCGTGGTCTCATCATGGACGTGCTCCTCCTTGGAATCCTGAAGGGGTGCTGCTGGCTCTGACTCTCGAGCAGCCATCTTTCTTCTCTCGAGCCTTCGCGCACGGAGTGCGGCAATCCGCAGTTCAGCCTCGGGAGTCAATGGCACATCAAGGATCGACTCTGGCTGAGAAGGGACTTCCCAAAAGGCCTTGCCGAGATACCGACCTTCGGCTTGTGCCCAGTCGTTAATCTCGTTCATGATCGTGTCGATAGAATTTGAAGTATTCATAATCGCGGCATCCGGATACGGTCAGCCCCAGTCGTTCTGCCCCATCGCTCTCTCCTTCCCTGAGCTTTCGGGCGATGAGGATCATCTCCTGGGCGTGGTGTTTCCCGAATTCCGTGGCCGCTGCAATCACGGCCTCGGCTTGCCCCTCGACATGCACGTCATACGTCGGCTCGATCTGGCCTTCGTAAATGCCGAATGCTTCATGGTCGAGATGCAGCACGGCCACTCCATGCCGGACGAACGTGTCCCTGAGTTCGTCTTTGCTCTGCGCGGTGATCCGCAACGCCAGAGCCGCTGCCTCGCCGTATTGACCGGCAGTGAAGTAACCGTTCATTTGCTTCGTGAAATCGGCGATGACCGCATCCGGGTTCTGCTCCTGCGCGTTGGTGATGCCGACTTGGTGTTCGTCGGCTGGTAGTTTCCCGGGTGACATCAGATGATTCTACAGCATGGTGTCAGATGTCCATACACCATTCCACGCTTGAGCCGGAGATCGTCCAGGTCGCGGAATGGGGGAAACAAGGGACGCAGCTCTTTTCAGGCCGGCTAGAAAAGCGATCTGCGTCGCCTTCCCTTTCCTTTCCTTTTCAGAGTTCCCGCATCGCCCGGCTCTTGCGCATCATTAAATTGATCCTCTTCAGCGCTTCGCGTTCGTCCCAGTAGGGCATGTCGGTGTCTTGGCGGGGGTTGAGGGCCCAGCGTTCCTCGTTGCACTGAAGCCAGTAGACGAACGGGGCGTATTTGCGGCCGAGGCCCGATTGTTTGAGTAGGCCTTCCTTGACCGCGCGGTCGAGCCAGCGCCAGAGCGTGACCTTGTCCACGGTCTGGTAGTCGTCCGGCCAGCATTCCATGATTTCCTGGCGCGAGAGCTTGTCCGCAACATCAATGAGGATTCCTTTGAGAATCAGCCAACCTTCGGGGAAGTCGTCGGGGACAAAGTCGCCGTGCGAGCAGTAATCCGTCCCCTCGGCGTTCAGTTCGATCAACAAGCGGCGCGGCGTTCGATCGAAACGCGACCAGGCCGCCAGTTGCCGACGACGGTCGTCGGCGGCTGGATCGCCGTGGAACTTCATCTCGATGGCGACATCCACCAGGCCGGTCAGCGCGCCGCTGCCGCGTGCTGCCTGGCCGGCAAGCGGCGTCCCTTTTCTGGGATGGTGCAAGATCAACACGCTGATTCCTTGGTTCGTCAAGCGTTGCAGCGGAAGCAAGGCCTGCAAGATGCTGCCCGCGTCGTTCTCGGCCCGGTTCGGCAGAAACGATGTCAGCGGGTCGATCACCAGCAGATCGATCGGCTGTTGGCGATGCCGTTCGAGGAGTTGATCGAGATAGGCGAGCCAGAGTTCCGGCGTCGGCCGATCCTGAAACGGACGGCACGAGAACTCGACGTTGTCGCCAAAACTGAGCTTGGTGTTTCGCTCGCCCCAGAGCGTGGGACTCTCTTCCGAAAGCACCACCGCTCGACCGGGACGGACGGCCAGGCCGGCCAGCGTGCCGCCCGACTGCATCTTGGCAAGCAGGACGGACAGGAGCGTCGTCTTGCCTGATTTCCAGACACTGGTAAGAAGCGCGATACTGGCGGCCGGCAGGTAGCCTTCCCATACCCACTCGACGTGAGGCGCCGTCGTGGCTTGAATGTCGCGAATGGAAAGGAAGCGAAATTCCGGCGGCGTGCTGGGAACGGTATCGATTCGTGTCATGGTGAACCTCGATTGGAGTGAAAGAGCGCGGAAAAAGGGGCGAAAAGGACCCGAAAAGGACCCCAAAAGGACCCTAAAAGGACCCTAAAGGGACCCAAAAGTCGCGGAATGGATTGCAAAACGACCGGAATCCGTTGCAAGAAGGCAGTGATTCGTTGCAGAGGGGTGTGCGAATATGATGAAACGAACGGGGGGCGATTTGGCCCGTCAAACTATATGATCCATCCCGTGACTTGTCAAATTGCCGAACGAAAACGCGACGCAAATCTTTTTAGAGCCGGTTTCTGCCCAGCCTACCGAACTTCTAGCGATTCCACTTCATTGACTTCTGTCTCCAGCAGTTCTCCAGACACTTCCCGAGCCAGCGCCAGGTAATCGATCGCTCCCGGACAGCTGGGGGCGTATTCGAAGATCGTTTTGCCGTGGCTGGGGCACTCGGCCAGGCGGATGTTGCGGCGGATGCGCGTATCGAAGATGGCCGCGTCGGCCCAGGGGACGTTCATTCCCCGGCTTTTGGCGAGAAATGCCTCGACCTCGCCGACGACTTCCTGGGCCAGTTTCGTCCCCGCTTCATACAGACAGATGATGACGCCGGTGACTTTGAGCGCGGGATTGATACGCCGGCTGACGAGCGATGTCGTCTCCATGAGCTTGCCGAGACCGTGCAGGGCGAAGAAGTGGGGTTGAAGGGGGATGAAGACTTCGTCGACCGCCGCCAGGGCGTTGAGTGTCAGGATGCCCAAAGACGGAGCGCAATCAATGAGGAGGAAGTCGCTCGTATCGGCGTCGCGTTCGATCGCTTCACGCAAGATCACTTCGCGGCCGACGACGCCGGCCAGTTCGACTTCCGCGGCCGCCAGGTTCAGATCGGAACCGATGATGGTGAAACGCTCGCCCACTTCCCGGCGAACGTCGGCCAGGGAACGCTGGCGCACCAGCACATCGTAAATGGAGGGCCGTTCGCCATCGGGCTCGATGCCGACATGCGTCGTCGCGTGCGCTTGCGGATCAAGATCGAACAGACTGACCGATCGACCCAACTTCGCCAGCGCGGCAGCGAGATTGACGGCGGTCGTCGTCTTGCCCACGCCGCCTTTTTGATTCAAGATCGCGATCCGTCGCATGAATGAGGCTCCCTTGCCGTCTTTTCGATCGAGACGGCAGTATAAAGTCTCCTCTCAAGCGTGCCTAGAGCAAGACAGATCTGATAGTTTTTCTCAGACTTCCGCACAGAACGGTCAGATTGGTGGCCGAACGCGAATTCGGTGAGCCTCGACAAGGACCAGTCGGCCGACAAGGTGCTTGATCAACTCTTCCTCCTGAAGGAATTGATCGACCAATCTGAGGATGACGGCGATTTTGGCACCGGACGGCGGTCGAATGAGCACGATTCCTTGAAAATCAGCCGGTGGATAGTTGAGGACGTTGCCAAAATCTTGGCCAGCGGAGATGAGACTGAATCCTTGAGCCTTCGCGTGGTCTGCGATGTCTTCGTCAACAGCGGTCCCCATACCGATATCGCGAACGTCGACTGCGGTGTGACCGTGATTTCGAAGAACGTCGCCGGTCGTCCCGGGCAAGCTCGCGTCGACGAAAAAAGGTCATATTCGATCAGACTGTAAGTGGGTGATAGCTCTGCTGGTCGACTTCTTGGGCCGCGAAGGCGATGCAGGCGCGAATGTCTTCACCGGTAACGCGGTATTCTCGGGCGATCGTTTCGAAGTCATCACCCCCGGCAAGCGCGTTCAGGATGATGGCCACAGGCGTCCGAGTCCCGCGGATGATTGGTTTGCCGTGACAAATTAGTGGATCGAGTATGACTAGATCGTACATGACAGTCCTCAATTCATTCATGCGTTAACGCAAAGCAAGGGTGGCAAAGAGTCGAACAGGTTTCGAGCTATGCCTCTGACTCCGCCAACAAATCCGGTGCAAGAAGTTGGTCCAGCGTATACGGACAGGTTTCGGAGAATTCCGCATCGGGAAGGCCGGTCTCGGCCGCCGCACGCTCGACCGCCTTGAGATATGCGTCGGGCAACACTGCCTCCGCGTGATTTCGCAACACGCCCCAGCCAACCAATCCTTCCAACTCCTGACGCTGCTCAATGATCGTCGCACGCCAACTTCCGGTCCGGCGACCAGGCTGGTGGATCCACTTGAGTACGTGAACGATTAAAACGATCAGCCGACTGTCGACTTCTCGCCGATCTCGTTTTGCCATGTCCGTCAGATACTCTGCCAGCAATTGTGAATCGACCTGATCCCAACGGCTTTCGCGAACGAAATCGGCAGTGGCCTCAAGCCACGCCGTCTCGTCCGCCTCATAGAGATCGGCCAATGATTTTGGAGCCTGCTGAACCATCCCGGACTCCCCCGTGAACCTTGCGCAAACCGCTTCAAGGTTAGAGTATACTTCGTTGCGGTCGAACCTGTCAAATCTCGACCACATCAATGTTGCGGTTCGTGTAGATGCAGATGTCAGCCGCGATCTCGAGGGCGGCGCGGACGATTCCGGGGGCGTCGAGGTCGGAGTGCTTCATCAAGGCCCGGGCGGCGGAGAGGGCGTACGGGCCGCCGGAACCGATCGCCAGCGCCCCATCAGTGGGAACAATGACGTCGCCGGTGCCGCTGACGAGCAGGAGGGTTTCTTGATCAAGCACGACCATCATCGCTTCGAGCCGGCGGAGGTTGCGATCCATCCGCCAATCTTTGGCGAGCTCCGTGGCGGCCCGGACGACGGCGCCCTGGTGATCACGCAGCTTGGCCTCGAATCGTTCGAGCAGAGCGAAGGCATCCGCCGTTGCGCCGGCGAAGCCGACGAGGACCTTGTTGTCGTAGAGCCGGCGGATCTTGTGTGCGTCATGTTTCATGACGGTGGGGCCAAGCGTGACCTGGCCGTCGCCGGCAATGGCCGACTTGCCGTTGTGACGGACCGCGAGAATGGTCGTGGATCGAAATTGAGACAAGGGTTTCTCCGTCCGAGGATTCGGGAATGAGGGACGCCAATCACGGGACGCGGAAGTTTGATTTTTCGCCGTTCTCGTCATGATATAACGTTTCCGGCGGGCCTGTTGAGCCATGGTTGCCACTGGACTTATCGTTTGTTCAGTATAATAAGGAATAAGATTCTCGACTCGCGAACGAAGTACCTATCCCCGATTCCGAAACCAAATTCGCAATCAGGGCGTATAATGTTGGAAACCAGTTTCCACGGAGACCCTCATGAATGCAATTCTTCGGTACGGCTTTGCCACCCTCGCCTTCGTCGGGTTGATGACGGGACCAGTCTTGGCCACCGCGGCGCCTGCACAGACGCCGGCCACCCTCTTCGTTGAGGACAGCGCGAAGTTCTTCTCGGAATCGGCCAAGGAGAAGGCCAAATCAATCATCGCCAGCGCCATGGGCGCCGGCAACCGGCAAGTCCATCTCGAAACTTACGAGGCCCTCTCGACGGAAGAGAGAGCGAGTTACGACAAGAAGGACAGCGACAAGAAGAAGTTCTGGGAAGAGTGGGGCAAGACAAAAGCTCGCGGTGATCGCGGCATTCTCATCGCGATCTGCAAGAGCCCCGGCGGGATAGAAGTCCTCGTTGACAGCCAGTTCCGCGATCATGGCTTTAGCGCTGATAAGCGTGCGAAGCTGATGACGATCTTCATGGACGCCCTCCCTAAGGCCGCCAAAGTGGCCAAAGATAAGACTGATAAGTCTGAAAAGGAAGCCATGGACATCCGGGATGCGGCCCTGATCTCCGCGGCCGAGTTCCTGAAAGCGGACATGCCGACAACCTTGCTGACGCCGGCCAAGGATAAGAATGCCAACAAAGAACAAACGAAGGCCGACGGCGGCGGCTCGAACCTTCAGAAATATCTCTGCATCGGCATCTGCGTGTTGCTCGGCGGTTGGCTGATTATGGGCCTAATTCGGGCCTTCAGCGGCGGCGGTGGCGGCGGCAGCGGCGGCCCCGGCGGGGGCGGCGGCGGTGGTGGCTTCATGAGCGGCATGATGGGCGGCCTCTTCGGCGCGATGGCCGGCATGTGGCTGTACAACAACGTCTTCGGCGGCGGCATGTCGAGCGCCATGGGCGATAGTGGAAGCAACATGTCCGACGGCGGAGGCACCGAATCGGGCGGCGCGGGCGACTTCAGCGGCGACGCCGGTTCGGGCGGCGATTTCGGCGGCGACTCCGGCGGTGGTGGTGATTACGGCGGAGGCGGAGGCGATTACGGCGGCGGCGACTTCTAACTCTCAACATCTCCTAGCGTCCGCGGGCATCCCCCGCGGACGATCTTTCTTTAATCCCGATGAACCTTTCACCGTTCCGCCTTGGCACTCGCGGCAGTCAGCTCGCCCTCTGGCAGGCTCATTACATCGCGGATCGTCTACGACCCGTCGTCGAGCCGCGACCCGTCGAACTCGTCATCATTGACACGCACGGCGATCTGATCCAGGATCGTCCGCTGGCCGCCATGGGTGGCTTCGGCGTCTTCACCAAGGCGATCCAACTGGCACTTCTTGAGAACCGCGTTGACGCGGCCGTTCACAGTCTCAAAGATCTGCCGACGATCCTCGTTGAAGGACTCCAGCTCACGGCAACTCCCCCGCGCGGACCCATCGGGGACGTGCTCGTTTCCTTAAAATATCGCCGTTTTACCGACCTGCCGGCCGGTGCCGTCATCGGCACGAGCAGCTTGCGCCGCCGGGCACAAGTCTTGAATGAGCGGCCCGATCTGACCCTGATCGATTTGCGCGGCAACGTCGAGACCCGCCTGCGCAAATTGAAGGATCAGGAACTCGACGGCATTATCCTCGCGGAAGCCGGCCTGCATCGGCTCGGCCTCGATCGCCACATCACGGAAGTACTCGACCCGAAGTGGATGCTCCCGGCCGTGGGGCAAGGGGCCATCGGTCTCGAATGCCGCAGCGATGATTCCGAGTCGATCCACTTCCTGGAAGCATTGACTGATCAAGCGACCTGGCATGCCGTGCTGGCTGAGCGCTCGATGCTCGCGGCCCTGGGCGGCGGTTGCCTGGTGCCGATTGGCACGTCCACGCGAGTGGCCAATGGCACTCTCACGTTGCGCGGCACGGTCCTCACCCCGGACGGTAAGCGGCGTATCGTCGACACCCATGCCGGCCCGAGCGAGAAGCCTTTGAATGTCGGAACCGAGCTCGCCGCCCAGCTTCTGACAGCCGGCGCCCGCGAGTTGCTGGCGGGTTGAACTCATCGCTCTGAAAAGCCCCACGGCGTTCTTTCTCATTTTCTAATCAAGATCTTGATGACGAGCCCATCATGTGGTTAAGATGGGAGGACTCGATCGATCCAACAAAATTCCTCTCCGCTTCGAGGCGTCCGCATGGCGTTCTCCATTACCTGCGATTCCTGTTCGTCGAAGCTCAAGGCTCCGAAGGCGATCCCCATCGGGAAGAAGATCCAGTGCCCGAAATGCAAGGTGGCCATCGTTATCAGCGAAGATAACATGGTGGAACTGAAGGATTCCAAGGCGTCGCCGGGACCCGCCAAGTCGACCACCAAACCCGCGGCCAAGACCGTCACCACTTCTAAGACCGTTGCTCCCTTGCCGGATGAAGAAGACGAGAATCCGTTCGGTAGTTTAAATGGAGAAGCGCCGAAGAAACGCCGCGATGCCAACGACGACGAGGATGACCGCCCCCGCGCCAAGAAACGCCGGGACGAAGAAGACGAGGACGAATCCCCTCGGTCCAAGAAAAAACGGGTCGAAGATAACGAGGACGAGGACGACCGCCCCCGCGCCAAGAAGCCTCGCGTTGAGGAGGATGAAGAGGAAGTAGAACGGCCCCGATCCAAGAAGCGACTTGTCGAGGATGAGGAAGAGGAGCGTCCCCGCGCCAAGAAACGCCGGGACGACGATGACGACGATCGCCCCAGCCGCAACCGCGATGACGACGATGACGATGATCGGCCGAAGAAAAAGAAAAAGAAGAAAAAGCGCCGCAGAAGCGGTTCCGGCGGGACAATTCTGCTCGGCCTATTTGCCCTAATTCTCCTCGGGGGCGGTGGTTTCGCACTCTATTACTTTGTGTTCGCCGCTGGCTACGATTCCGAGATGGTGGCGTTGATGCCGTCGGAAACGAGCAGCATGCATTTCTCGAATATCGAAAAGGCCGCCACCCATGAGCGATCGAAGAAGTATGCGGAGACGTCCTTCAGCAACAACGGCGAATACGCCCTGTTCAAAACCGCTGGCTATTCGGTGAACGATTTAAAGAGCACGCTGACGGGTATTACGGATAAGGGGAGCGTTCGAATCGTACGCATGAAGAACTCCATAGACAAAGGCAAGATGACGCAGGGCGCCAGTGAGTTGAAGGTAGGCGACAAAAGCTATTGGAAGGTCCCTAAGAAGAACTTCGGCGATACTTTTGTCGCGTTCCCCGCGGATTCGTTGGTTCTGATCACGGCAAATGAAGACCTTTTGAAAAACCTCCTCAATAAAGAGTCGGGCAAAGTTGTGATTTCAGAAGATCTTCAAAAACTCGCCAAGAGCGTGGGAGGCGGTGACTTCTGGCATGCCCATGTCAGCAGAAACACGGGCTCTCCGAATGACAAAGCCACAGAAGAACAGAAGGCCTATTTTCGCGTGAAGGGAAACTCTAGCCAGATTGATCTGGGCAGCACTTCGGTCACCCGCTCGGAAACGACTCTTTGTGCTTCGGAAGCCGATGCCAAACTGATCATTGAGAAAGAGAAAAAAAACCGAGACGAGGACCTCAACAAGTTCGATGAACGATACAAGGATTCGAAGATGAATGACGCCCAGAAGGCGGCGATCAAAAAGGCCATCAAGGACGCATCGATCAGCTCAAGCGGCTCGACTGTTGATAAGTCCTTAACCCTGGACCTGACTCCGTTCAATGAGACGGAAGAGGGCTACGGTAGCTTCATCCATTTTTGAGAGAGTGCCGGAAGTCGAATGGCGAGTTGAGCCCAAGTGCGCGGTAGAGTGATCTTTTGATCACTAAATTCGCGCCATGGCCTAATTTCGTAGAACTTTGTGACATAAACTGTCCGCTCCTCCCTGCTTTTCGCATTCCCATGATCTAGGCTACTTCGAGTCTCTTGCGCCCAACATCTATTCATTCGTTCATCTCGGACGACTTCGAGAGGGACCGATGGCGTTGTCTGAGTCAATTTTCGAGTTCCGCGCCCGCCTTCAGTTGTTCGGGTTGGTCGAAGGTGCGCCTCTGGAACGGCAGTTCCGCGCGGATCTTTCGTTGGAACAGATCGCCGAGAATATGCTCCGCGATGGTCTGCTGACCGTTTATCAGCGCGACCAATTGCTGAGCACCAATTCTCCGCATCTTTTCATCGCCGGCAAGTACCGCATTCTGGAACTGCTCGGCCGGGGCGGCATGGGTGATGTCTACCTCTGCGACCACGTGCGGATGAAACGGCTCGTGGCCATCAAAGTGCTGCCTGAGGAAAAAGAAGAAGACGAGGCCATGTTGGCTCGTTTCGAGCGCGAGGCTCAGGCAATCGCCGCCCTCGATCATCCCAATATCGTACGCGCATTCGACATCGACGAGGCGGACGGCAAACATTACCTGGTGATGGAATTTGTCGACGGAGCCGATCTGCATTCCATCGTGTCCCGGTTGGGACCGCTCTCCCCCGAACGGGCGGCCTGGTGCATCGCCCAGACGGCGCTCGGTCTTCATCACGCCTGGCTGAATGGCTGGATCCACCGCGACATCAAGCCGGGGAACCTGCTGCTCGATCGCAACGGCAGCATCAAAATTCTCGACATGGGCCTGGCGCGGATTTTCAGTTCCACCCGGACGAACGTTACCTCGCTGTTGCACGACGGCTACATCCTCGGCACGGCCGACTATCTCTCGCCGGAACAGGCGGCCGGCATCGGTGATGTCGATATCCGTTCGGACATTTACAGCCTGGGCGCGACACTCTACTTCCTACTCACAGGCCGGGCGCCCTTCGAAGACGGCGGTCTCTCTCAGAAGCTATTGTGGCACCGCACGATCTTCCCGCGGCCGGTGACCGATATCCGATCGGATATTCCCGAAGGACTGGCGGCCATCCTGCTGCGGATGCTGGCAAAGACCCCCGAGGGGCGGCAGGCCACCCCCGGGGATGTGGCCGACGCGCTGATGCCCTACTGCACGCCGACGCCGGCGATGCCGGACCCTCGCGAGTTGCTGTCGTGGAGCCCGGCGGTGATGGATCGCATCAACGCCAGCCAGGCAACCAACGAGGAAGTCGGCCCACCCACCGCGCCGATCAAAATCAAGCCGGCCCCTCAGACGTCGGTGGCGCGCATTCGTACCGCGGAGGAAGCGGCAGAAACTCCGCCCCATCGAACGATCACCTTGCCGTACTGGATGGCCGTGTGCGTTGCCCTCCTGTTTGTGGCGTTGACGGGCTGGACGGTCTTGCGCGAAACCACATCGCTCGTCCAGGGGAGTTCCCAGCGGCCGAGAGCCGGACTCGAACTCATCGGTCCCATGAATGCAGGCGCTCATGTGGATGAATTCGCGTGCATCGAAATGCCCGTGGCCGCGGTCGAGACGGGGAATGAAATCCGGCTGCTCTCGAACTCCAATAAAGACACGAAGGCCTTCTATTTGGTCGCCGATAGCGCGTCTCTCTCTGGCGAATGGGCCAACAAGCGTGTTCGCGTCGTCGGCCGAGTACTTCGAGACGATGCCGGCGCGGCTTACATCCGCATCTTTGATCCGAAGCAGATTCAAATCATCGACCGCTGACGGATGTCGTTCACGGCATCTCGCTAAAACCCTTTTCTTTTTCGATCCGCGGCAGATCTGCCGGCAGGGCTTCCAGGTACTTCTGGGCCGCGCCGGTGTTGAAGACCAGCACCTCTTCGTTCGAGCGAATGCGCCCCTCGGCAACGAGCCGCTCGAGCACATCGAAGCATACGGCCGTTTCGGGGCAGATGCTGATGCCGCTGGCCGTGGAGGCTCGCCGCATCCATTCGCCGATGGTCGCCTCCCGACCAGCCACGGCCAAGCCGTTGCTGGCGCGGATGGCGTCGAGCATCATGAAGTCGCCGACGGCGCCCGGAACACGCAAGCCGCTAGCGATGGTGTGGGCATTGGCGAACAATTCGGCATGTTTCGTCCCGGCCTCGAAAGCACGAACGATCGGGGCGCAGCCTTCCGCCTGGCAACTGATCAAGCGTGGCATCTTGGTCGATTTCAACCAACCGAGTTCGACAAGTTCCTGAAAAGCCTTCCACATGCCGATGAGGCCGGTGCCGCCGCCGGTCGGATAGAGAATCACATCCGGCAGCCGCCAGCCAAGTTGCTCCGCGATTTCGAGCCCCATCGTCTTCTTGCCTTCGAGACGATATGGCTCTTTCAGTGTCGAGAGATCGAACCAGCCCATTTTTTCTTGACCATCGCGAACGATCTTGCCGCAATCGTGGATCAGACCGTTCACACGATAAGCCTTGGCCCCGAACAGGTAGGGCTCCATCTGGTTGACCGCCGGCGTATCCTCGGGCATGAAGACATAGCACTCGATGCCGGCCCGGGCGGCATACGCGGCGGCCGCGCCTCCCGCATTCCCGGCCGTCGGCAGCGCCAGCCGTTTCACGCCCAGCCACTTCGCCATGCTGATGGCCGCCGTCATGCCACGCGATTTAAAGCTGCCGCCCGGCAACTGCGATTCGTCTTTCACCAGGAGTCGATCGAGCTTCAAGAGTGACGCGAGCCGTGAACATTCGAGGATCGGCGACATCCCCTCCCCGAGGGTCACGGGCTCTTGATCGAAAGGTAACGGCAGCAGTTCCCGGTAACGCCACAAGCTCCGCGGCCTTTGGGCGATCATCTCCGGCGTCACGGCCGCGCGGACGGCGGGCAAGTCATAGCGCACCCAGATCGGCCGGCCTTGGTGCATGCCGTGAATTTGGCCGAAGGGCAAGCGGGCGCCGTCGATGGCGCCTTCGAGATGGGTGACGTAGTGTTGTCGCATGGTTCACTCTTGCGTGATCGGCGAGCGGCGAGGGGTCAGCCATACGTTCTATTCGCGGCGATCAAATTGGCGTGCCCCGGTCGCGCGATATAATTCCTCGCAGAGGGACCCCATGCTTCCAGTTGAATTGATGCGTCAGATCCGCCAGTTGCAATGGCGAGCGCGGCGGGCGGTGCAGTCGCTGCTGGGTGGCGAGTATCACAGCGTCTTCAAAGGGGCCGGTCTTTCGTTCGAGGAAGTCCGCGAGTACCAGCCGGGCGACGAGGTGCGATCGATCGATTGGAACGTGACGGCCCGCATGGGGACGCCGTTCATCAAGCGTTTCGTGGAAGAACGCGAGTTGACGGTGTTGCTGCTCGTCGATGTCAGCGGCAGTCAGGATTTCGGCACCCGGAAGCAGTCCAAGCGTTCCGTGGCCGCGGAACTCGCGGCCTTGATCGCCTTCAGCGCGGTGGCCAATAACGATCGCGTCGGCTTGATCGCCTTCAGCGATGGCGTCGAACGCTTCGTGCCGCCCTCCAAGGGGTCGACGCACGTTTTACGTCTGTTACGCGACATTCTTTACTTCGAACCGAGGCACCGGGGCACCTCGCTAAAGGCGGGACTCGACTACCTCAATCAGATCCAGCGCCGCCGGGCGATCGTTTTCTTGATCAGCGATTTCCAGGATGAAGGTTTCGAACGTTCGTTTCGCCTGGCCGGGAGGAAGCACGATCTCGTGGCCGTGAAGGTGACGGATGTCCGCGAACGCGAAATCCCCGACGTGGGGCTCGTTTGGGTCAAGGACACCGAAACCGGCCGGACTTTGCTGCTCGATACGGCCAACGCAGACGGGCGACGCTTCTACGCGGAGCGAGCGGTCGAGCGTGATCAATTGATCCGAACACTGGCGCGTTCGGCCCAGGTTGATTTGATCGACGTGGATACAGACGGCGGGCATTTCGATGCCCTGTTGAAGTTCTTTCGACTCCGTGAACGACGTGGGAGGCGGGGATGATGCGGCTGCTGTTGATTTCGTCATTGATGATGTTTGGACTGGCCGGACGTGCCGGCGCGGAGACAGTTCTCGAAGAAAAGCGTCCCGGTCTGATCGTGCGGGCTGTACTTAATCGCGACACTTGTACGCTGGTCGAACACCTAGTACTTGAACTGACCGTGGAAGGGCCGGAGCCATTATCGGTGCAGCCGCCTCGTCCCCTATTGAGCAAAGAGACTGAAGAGGCATGGCGCGTCAAGGAACTGGAGGCGCCGAGCGTGGTACAAGTCGGCGACGGCCGGCAACGCTGGCGGCAGAAATTCCTCGTCACTCCGTTCGTGGCTGCAACTAAAATCGGTCTGGCGACGCTCATCGTGAAGTCGGGAACACTCCCGGAGATGCCGATCAGTTGGTCGGGTGAATTCACAGTCGAAGTGACGACATCGATCGCGAAGGCCGACCCGCGGTTGTTGCAGCCGTCGACCGGTCCCGAGCCGCCGCCCGACCCGCCCAAGAAGCCGCTTCAGACGCTGCAAGTCTGGCATCGTTGGTTGATCGTCGGCATCGTGGCTTTCGGAACGATTCTTACCCTGGCGTTCGTCGCGTTCATCGCCCTGCGCGGCCGAGTGTCCAACAAGCCTGTGCTGCCCGATGAAACCTGGGCGCTGACTCAGTTGGCGGCCATGCCGACCGGCGATTTTGCCCGCGCGGGCGAAGTGTTGCGTCAGTTTATCGCTCATCGCTTCCAGATACCGACATCGCGAATGACCACAGCGGAACTCGTGTCGGCACTTCCCGAGGGGCGGACGAGTGAAGAGTTATGCGCCATTCTCGAACGGACAGACTTGGCGAAGTTCGCGAATGGTCAGGTTCTGGCTGACGATTGGAGCGATTGGAACGAACGTACCGTTCGGTGGATTAATTCTCAACGACCACCAGCCTCAACATGAGGAAGGTGGGTCGCCCTTTCCGATTAGAAAATTTAGCAAGAATGCGTCAAGTTCGGGTGAGTTTGCCGCCGAAGAAAGATGGGCAAGGAAAGAAAGATGTTCGGAGAGGGGTATTCTCTCCGCCTTTCGTTCCATCTTGGCCATCAACTGTCTCCCACCCACCCACCGGGGAGGCGAACCCGGCTCATTGAAGGAGTGAGTTCATCCATGACGCGTTCACACAAATCGCTCGGTTTCTTATTGGTCACGTTGTTCGGTATTTGGGGGTGCGCTCGCGGTCCAGAACCGACCGCAAGCACTGCCGCGGCCGCCGCGAACGATCGGGTCAAGACCCTCGAAGCTCGTTCGGCGAAAGTGGAAGATGATTTGAAGCAAACGCTCGCCGCCAAGGACACGCTGCGCCGCAAACTTGGCGAGGCCGAGGAAGCCCAGGTTCGCATGCAACAAGAAATCGATCGGCTGTTGTCGGTCGAACGTGAGCGGGATCAATTGATCGTATCTCTGAGTTCGCGAACGGCCGAGCGCGATCAACTGACTGTGTCGTTGCGATCACGCACATCCGAGCGTGACCAGCTACAGGTCCAGTTCGACGGCTTCCGCAAAAACATCCGGGAATTGCTCGGCCAGGCGGAAACGACGATGCGGAACAGCCAGCAGAACACGACCGGCGTGGCAGTCGGCCCGACGTTGCCGGGCGGACAGTGATCATTAGTGCCGAAAGAGTCCAGTGACGGCCGTCCCTGGGCTCTTTGGTTTTTTACTGCTCCGCCAGAATCTGCGGCTGCGATTTGCGCCAGAGCGTCTCAATCACCTTGCGGTATTCACGCTCGCTGACCTGGGTGCCGATACGTCTGCGAATTTCGCCCTGCACTTGTTCGTCGAACGGTTTGCGGCCGGCGTAGACTCGTTCTTCAATCCGTATCAGGTGAAAGCCCGTTTCGAAGGAGACGACTGCCGACTCGCCTTGTTTCAACGCAAAGACAGTCGGTTCGAGTTCGGGTGGGAAGATCTTGCCCTTCTCCTCACCAAAGCCGACACCCCCGCGAAGTTTGCTGTCGCCCATGTCGAATTCGTTCACCAACTTCACGAAGTCGTCGCCGCGCCGCGTCCGGCTGTTCAGCCAGTCGACATATTTTTTCGCATCTTCCACTGAACGAAAGCGATCGAAGCGGATGAAGAGACTTTGCCACTTCACGCGCTCCTCGGTCTTGAATTCGTCCGGATGATCATCGTAATAGTCTTTGAGATCGATCAAACCGATGCTGCTCATCTTGGGCTTCAAACGTTCGCCCAGGTAGGCGCTCATCATGAAACTGCGTTCAAAATGTCGGCGGATGCCGGACATGGTGAGACCTTGGCTTTGAAAGAATGCCTTGAACTCTTCCTCGGGCGGATTCCCGGCGCGATTCTTGATTTCGTTGAAGCGGGAGTCGGCTTCCTTGATGGAGGCTTCCTTGAGCGACTTCAACGCCGACTCTTGTTTCTTGTTGCCGAGCATGGCGAAGAGTTCGTCGAGGACCAGTTCACGCTCGATGATTCGGCGCAATTCCTCGCTGAACATCTCTTTCTCTTTGACCCTCTGCTCGTGAGGCGGCAGGTTGAGGAGTTCCGGCAGGCGCTGGTAGACCGCCTCGCGCACCTCGCGTTCGTAAATGGGTGTGGTGCCGATAGTTGCCACGATGCGGACTTGCGGGTCGCCCTGCAAACGCGGGGCTTCCGTTTCGACCGTGAGATCCGTTGTCGGAATGATCATCGGCGTTGGATCGGGCATCGGCGCCTGCGATCGCGCCATGGTCGCGGGAGTTTTGTCAGGCAGATCCGCGCGGCACTGGCGATCCATCCAGTCCAGCTTCTGGTTCTGGAGGCGAGCCTGCTGAGTTCCCCCCTTGCCGAGGGTGCAGCCGATGCCAAGTACGAAGCAGGCGGCCACCATGAGTGTTCGCCCGGCTTGCCGGTATTTCCGCGTCATATCGAGGACCATCCCTTGCCCCCTTGCCAACCTTCCCTGGTTGACGCCATTGCGCTGAATTCGCGCCTGTTCGAGCGCGGCACCTTATCTTGATGATCGGCAAAACACAAGCCGGGATATTGATTTAAATGAAACAGGAAAGTTCGAGCGCACTATTCGATATGGAACGAAGAGGAATCATTCATTTTCGCTCCGTTCACTTACGCCGACCGGCATGACCGATCGAAATCGATTCTTCGGTCCCGACGACGACGGCATGCCCAATCAATTCACCTTCGCTAAATTTCGTATTGTCTCGATTGCACGTTGGTGATATTTTCATCAATCGATTGGTTTGAAGTTTACCCGAATTGTTCAGTTGCACATAACTTGAAGCACGAATCGGGTAGTGGCTAATGGCAAGGCAGGACGCCATGCTGTTCATGACTTATTGGTTCGCGGCCTATATCTGCATCCTTTTTCCACTCTATTGGTTCATTCCCTATCGTGGTCCGCGGTTGATAATCCTGCTCGTCGGCAGCGCGGTTTTTCACTCGCATTTCGCAGGACCAGCCGGAGTTGTCCCAGTCATCGTCATGGGTTCGATCGTCTTCTTGATTGGTCTCACTCGCAACAAATCGCTTTGTGCCGCTGGAATTGTCCTCTCCGCTCTCTCACTGATTTACTACAAGTACACTCGTTTCATTTGCATCTCGATCCTACAGATGACGTTGCCAGACGTGAAGATCGCCCCCTCCTCCCCATCTTCAGGGACGGGTTCTTGGCTTTCACCGATTCCGCCGCTAGCCATCAGCTTCTTCGTCTTCGAATACATTCACTATCTGGTCGAAATCTACCGCGGCGGCAAACCGATCCGCAATATCCGCGATTTCGCGTTGTTCTCGATCTTCTGGCCTTCGATCGTGGCTGGCCCTGTTAAACGATATCGCGAGTTTCTTGGCTCGATGAAATCGGGAGTTCGCAATGTCAATTCGACCGATGTTTCCGTGGGCATGACTCGTCTCGGAATCGGACTCGTGAAGAAATTCGCAGCGGACACGATAACGGCCTGGACCAATCACGCCGCTCCAGGTTTCGAAAATCTCGATTTGCTCTGGCGCTGGTTTTTCTTGATCTGTCTCGCGTTGCGAATCGTTCTCGATTTTAGCGGATACAGCGATATGGCCATCGGCATGGCGCGCATGCACGGCATCCGCTTGCCGGAGAATTTCAACTGGCCCTATCTGGCAACAAACTTGACCATCTTTTGGCATCGCTGGCATATGTCGCTCAGCCTGTGGATCCGCGATTACATTTACCTTGCCCTCGGAGGTGGACGTTCGGGGGTCGCTCGGAAAGTCAGCAACGGCCTGCTCGCGTTTGCCATCTGCGGCCTGTGGCATGGCTCGGCCTGGAATTTCCTCGTCTGGGGCTTGTACCACGGCGTGGGTCTATCCATCGCGGGCAATTATCGAAAATTGTTCGGGCGAGTCGGCGAAGCGATCGCCGTGCGCCTGGCCCACTATCCAGTGGTCGGTTGGGCGATGACGATGCTCTTTGTGATGATCGGGTGGCTGTTCTTCTTCTACCCGGTGAAGGTTGCCTGGAACATGCTTCTGCTCTTATTCGGTGAAACGCCGACAAGCATCTCCTTCTAACACAGGCGAAACACCCATGAAGATTGCACGTGTGATCGGTTCATTTGTACTCGGCTGTGGCCTTGGCGTCGTCTTTCATTATGCCTTGTACCGGATGTCGTTGCCGCTCGAGCCGTTTGTTTACGTCAACTTTTGACGGTGACTGGAATTGGAAAGAACACTCGATTGAGGGAGCGACGACCGATGAATGATCTCCAAGGACCTGGCTTGTTCGAGCGGGTTCTCTCGCCATTCCCTTTCATATGCGGGGTCGTTCTATCTTTTTTGGCCTGCTGCGTATTGGGTCGAATGGTTAGCAATATCAATTGCCACCAGGATTTCGCACGTTTTCATAATCACATTAATTTTCTTTCGCTACACTACCCAACAGCAAAGCAAACATTGGCCATCGCTCGGGAGCACATGAACAACGGCCAAATTCTCGTTATTGTGGGCGGAAATTCCGTGCTTCACGGCTCCTACCTGAGCGATCAACAGGTATGGACAAAGCATCTGCAATTATTGCTTGGCGATCGATATTGTGTGCTCAACTTCGCGTTGCCCGGGATGTCTCCCACCGAGTTCGGTGCTCTCGTTGCCGACTTGATTTGCCGCCAATACGAGCGTGTGATCTTTGTTACGTATTCTTGGCCAGGCGCTACTGGTGTCGTAGGCGAAGCCGACGGCAGGACGCTTCGCTATTTTTACTGGGATGCGTATCACAAAGGACTGATTGATCCGGATGCCGCACGGGATGCTCGGATCGAACTTCTTACCAAGTGGAGGGCGAAGGATGCGAATCATCGGGAATTGGTCTTGAGATCACGGATCGACAGTTATCTATACTGTCAGGATTTATGGACGACGTTCAGCTACTCGTGTCGATCAACAATTTGGACTCCCATGACGAGTTCTACATTCACGCGGCCTCGCAAGCAGTATCAAGATCTAAAAGTGAGTATTCCCGCTCAATATCATTATCTTCCAGAGAACGAGCAAGCCGGTATGCAGTTGGTGCGCAATTCCGTTTCTCGCCACTGGACAGGGGATCCGGCGGCATCGCCATTGGCCGAGAGTATTCGATATTGTCTCCCCACGCATCTTCGCCCGCGATCACTCGTGCTGATCGCTCATCACAGCCCTCGTTTCGTTCATCGGTTGACTGCTTCGGAGCAGCAGGCCTACCATGCGATGTTCCCGGAAACGATCGAGGCCGTTGCGTCAACCGGTTGTCAAGCATGCGAGCTCGGGCGTGGATATACGGAACTCGATTATATCGACCAGGTTCACTCCAGCAGCGATGGCGCGGTCAAAATGGCCGCCGAGGTCACCCCTCGAGTTCAAGAGTTGGCACGGCAGCTTGGCTATTTAAACGAAGAATGAACTGATGTGATGCTGCTCGTCGAGAACGACTCAAGCTTCATCTACTTTTCATAACGCGCGCTGACGGATTACGTATCAAAGCCCAGGCAGGTCGAATCGATCTGGCCGGGGAACTTGCAGACATGCCAGAAGAAACAGCACCCGTGACGTCGCGCCTTCCGGCTCCGCGCTTCTCCGCGGCGTGGTGCGTCATCGCGGCGTTCGGGGCCTACTTCTGCATGTACGCGTTCCGCAAGCCGTTCACGGCCGGGGCGTATGCCGATGCGTCTTGGCACGGCGTCGCCTTCAAGACGCTTTTGGTCGCCGCCCAGGTGCTCGGCTACACGGTCTCCAAATTCCTCGGCATCAAGTACATCGCGGAGATACGACCCGGGCGGCGCGTCTTCGCTCTCTTGGTTTTGATCGGTTTCGCGGAGATCAGCCTGTTCTTCTTCGGCATCGTCCCGGCACCCTACAACCTGATCTGTCTTTTCTTCAATGGACTGCCGCTGGGCATGGTCTTCGGTCTCGTACTCGGGTTTCTCGAAGGACGACGGCAGACGGAAGCGTTGACCGCGGGCCTTTGCGCCAGCTTCATCATCGCCGACGGAGTGACCAAATCGGTCGGGGCCGGCCTGCTGGCGGCTGGCGTACCTGAAGTCTGGATGCCGTTCCTGGCCGGTCTGCTCTTCGTCGCACCGCTGCTGTTGTTTGCCTGGATGTTGTCGCGTGTTCCCCCGCCGAATGCCGCGGACGTCGTCGCCCGCAGCGAGCGAGCGCCGCTAAATTCGGCCGAGCGCTGGCGTCTGTTTCGGCGCTATGCGCTGGGGCTTATTCTAATCATCATCCTTTATCTGGCCATCACCGTATTGCGCAGCGTGCGAGCCGACTTCGCCCCGGAAATCTGGTCCGGACTCGGCACCACCGGGCAGCCCAATGTCTACGCCGTGTCGGAGATCCTCGTCGCCGTCACGGTCCTGAGCCTGTGTGCCCTGGCTGTCTTCATCCGCGATAACCGCACCGCCTTCTTTACGGCCCTGGGTCTTTCGGGCCTGGGGTTATTGGTCGTCGCACTCGCGCTCACGCTTCTTCAAAACGGGATGATCAACGCGTTTACGTTCATGGTCTTGCACGGCCTGGGGCTCTACTTGCCTTATGTCGCCATCCATACCACGATCTACGAACGGCTCATCGCCATGACGCGTGATCGCGGCAACATCGGTTACCTCATGTATCTGGCCGATGCTTTCGGATATCTCGGTTACGTGGCCGTCATGATCGCTCGGAATTTCCTGAGTTCCCAGGAGAAATTCTTGGAGTTCTTTCTTTGGCTCAGTTGGGTGATCGTCGCGGTGGGTTTGCCCATACTCGTGCCCGTGTTCTGGTACTTCGCGACTCATCCCGCCACGCGGCGGGCAACACCCGTGTCGGTGCATTCATGAAAACACTCGAAAAATTCGGCACCGCATCGGTCTTCCACGGCGCGGGCTTGGCCTTCGTTCCGTTGCGGCAACCCCTGCGCGAAGTTCAAGACGCCGAGGTGCTCGTCCGCGTCGTCTGCTGCACGATCTGCGGCAGCGACATCCACACATTCACGGGACGTCGGCGCGGTCCGACGCCTTGCATCTTGGGTCACGAAATCGTCGGGCGGATTGAAGCCTTCGGCCCATCGGCGCCGCGTGTCGATTGGACCGGCCAACCGCTTCAAGCTGGAGATCGTGTCACCTGGTCCGTGGCGGCGAACTGCGGCCATTGTTTCTTCTGCGAAGATGGCCTTCCGCAAAAGTGCGAACACCTTCGAAAATATGGCCACGATCTTTGGTCGCCGGAGAACGCTTGGTCGGGCGGCCTGGCCGACTTTGTGTTGCTGGATCAAGGAACCGTGATCGTGCGCGTTCCGGATCAAGTTCCGGATGCCCTGGCCGCCACGGCGAATTGCGCGGTTGCCACGGCCGCGGCCGTCTTGCGTGCCGGTCCCGCGCGTGTACGGAGTCTGTTGATTCTCGGCGCCGGCTTCCTCGGTTTGACGGCCTGCGCGATGGCGCGGGAAGCGGGAGTGTCGACCATCATCGTCTGCGAACCAGACCCCGAACGGCGTGAACGGGCGATGAGGTTCGGCGCTGGCGTGACTGCGGCTCCGACTGACCTGGCTTCTGCGGTGTTAGAAGCCAGCGGCGGGCGGGGCGTTGATCTCGTACTGGAATTGTCCGGGTCGCGCGCCGCGGTCGAGGCGAGCCTCACGGCTGCCCGCATCGGTGGGGTGATTGTCCTGGCCGGTACCGTGCTGCCGACCCCGGCTGTGGCGCTCAATCCCGAGCAAGTCGTTCGGCGGCTACTGACTATCCGTGGCATCCATAACTACATCCCGCAGGATCTGGTCACCGCCATCCATTTCCTGGTCGGTCCCGCGCAGCGGTATCCGTTTGGCGACCTGATCCACGCGACGTTCCCGATGCTCGAAGTCGACCAAGCGTTTCTCGTCGCTCAGGAACATCCCGGCGAGCGCGTCGCCATGGTCCCTTCGGGTGAAGAATCATGAACATTAACATTGTTGAAGAGATCATCCAACTGTTTACGCGTGTCGGCCAAGGCGAGTACTTCGGCGAGCAAGTGTCCGAGACCGAACACGCTCTGCAGACCGCGCATCTGGCTGTTCAGGCCGGCGTGGATGAGGAACTGATCGCGGCCGCCCTCTTGCACGACATCGGCCATTTATTGCATGGGTTGCCTGAATCGATCGCCCAGGATGGGATCGACGGACGGCACGAGGACGGCGGATCGGCCTGGCTCCAACACTACTTCGGACCGGCGGTTTCCGCTCCCGTACGCCTGCATGTCGCCGCCAAGCGGTATCTCTGCGCCATCGAGCCCGAATACCTGGCTGGTCTCTCGCCGGCTTCCCAACGCAGTTTGAAACTTCAGGGCGGCCCCTTTGACGAGGCGGGCATCCGAGGTTTCGAGGCCGAACGCTATTTTCAGTCAGCGGTTGCCGTGCGCCGCTGGGACGATGCCGCCAAGACGCCCAACCTGGTCGTGCCGGGTCTCGATGCTTATCGTTCCGCGCTCGAAACGGCGCTAGCCCGGAGTACGACACGGTGAAGAAGATTTACGACGCGGCCGTCATCGGTGCCGGCATCCTGGGCCTCGCTCATGCCTATCACCTCGCCAAACGCGGATTGAGCGTCGTCGTTCTCGAACGGCATCCGCGTGCTCAGGGAGCATCCGTTCGCAACTTCGGCATGCTCTGGCCGATCGGCCAACCGTCCGGTCCCCTCTACCGGATGGCTCGACGCAGTGCCGAGATCTGGCTCGAAATATTGAAAGCCAGCGGCATCTGGCACGACCGCGTCGGCTCGCTTCACCTGGCGTACCACGATGATGAAGCCCAGGTCTTGCATGAATTCGCGAACGATCTGGGTGATGAGCGGCCGCGAGAGCTTCTGACCGCCGAGGCGATAATCGCTAGCTACGCCTCCGTACAAACCAAGGGTCTGCGGGCGGGGTTGTGGAGCCCGACCGAGATGACGGTCGATCCGCGCCAGGCCATCGCCGAACTTCCGAACTGGCTGCAAAAGGTTCACGGCGTTGATTTCGTCTTCAATACTCCCGTGCGCAGTTTCGATGTTCCTTGGATCGAGGCGGCCGGCACGGAGTGGCAGGCACGCCGCATGTTCATCTGCACCGGGGCCGACTTCCGCGAGTTGCTGCCGCGTGAGTTCGCCGACGCCGGCCTGATCCCCTGCAAACTCCAGATGATGCGCACTTCTCCGTTGGAAGAATTCCGTCTCGGGCCGATGCTGGCTGCCGGACTGACGCTGCAACACTATCGTTCGTTCGCGTCGTGCCCGACTCTGCCCGCGCTTCGCGAACGCTTCGCCCGCGAGTTGCCCGAATATTGTAGATATGGGATCCACGTCATGGCCTCACAGAACGGCCGGGGCGAACTCGTCATTGGTGATTCACATGAATATGGCTCCGACATCGAACCATTCGACAAGCCGGTGATCGACGAGTTGATCCTGTCTTATCTCAAGACGTTCCTGGCACTACGCGATCCCCCGATCGCGGCTCGCTGGCACGGCATTTACGTCAAGCATCCTGAACTTCCGTACGTCGTCGCTCGGCCGACGCCCAACGTCACGGCCGTCACCGGCGTGGGCGGGGCAGGGATGACACTGTCGTTCGGTCTGGCGGAACAAGTGGTCGGCACTTCCCTGGGAGAAAAGCATGATTAAGCTCGTCGTTCTCGACATCGCCGGCACGACCGTTCACGACGGCGACTCCGTGGGTGCATGCTTTAAAGCGGCGCTGGCGAAGGTCGGCGTCCAACCACCCGAGCGTGAGATCGCGGCCGTGATGGGGTTGCCGAAGCCCGATGCCGTGCGGATCCTCATGAAGGGAGCGGGGCGAACTCCGACGGATGAAGAGGTGAACGCCCTCCACGCGGACTTCACGGCACAGATGATCGACTACTATGCCCACAATCCCGCAGTTCGTGAGATTCCCGGCGCCAGTCAGGCCATTGCGGAACTGCGGACTGCTGGTATGAAGGTCGCCCTGAACAGCGGGTTCGGCCGGTCGATTGTGGAAGTGCTCATGAAGCGGTTGGGCTGGAACGCGATCGTCGATGCGACCATTTGCAGCGACGAGGTGGCCAACGGCCGGCCGCATCCCGACATGATCCAGGTGCTGATGAAACGCTTCGCCATTCAAGATCCCAAACAAGTCGCGAAGGTCGGCGACACCTGGTCCGATCTTGAGGAAGGGGTAAACGCCGGCTGCGGCCTTAATTTGGGCGTCGTCACCGGTGTCTTCACTCGGGAGGAACTAGTCCAACGCCCGCACACCCGCATTCTCGATTCGGTCATCGAAGTTCCGGCACTCATTCGCGCCTTCAATCAGAAAAATGCTTGAACGTTCGTCCTGAATGGACGATAATCCTTGTTAGGATGTCGGACGACCCACCGGCTACTCTCTCCCGCCGAAATTCGATTCCCGCCTTCTGTCAACCTTTTTGATCCACCTGCCGTACTCGGGGCCTCCCGCGATGAAGATCCTTCTGCCGATCCTGGCGTTCGCCGGTCTTGGTCTCCCGTGCAGCTTACGTGCCGCTGAGTTGCTCTCGGCCGATCGCCCGATTGAGAAGGTGATCGACCATTACGTTGACGCCTTGCAGAAGCAAGAAAAGGTTAAACCCGCTCCATTGGCCGACGACGCGACGGTGATCCGCCGACTGACGCTAGATCTCATCGGCCGCATTCCCACCCCGGCCGAAAGCCGAGCATTTGTCGAAGCCACGGATCCCGACAAGAAAACCCGACTAGTCGACCGGCTGATGTCGTCGCCCGCTTTCGTGCGTCATCAAGCCGCGATGTTCGACGCCATGATGAGCGCCCCCAACCGAAAGGGCGATGGCAGTCTCCGTGCTTACTTCCAAACGGCGCTCGATGACAATCGATCCTGGAGTCAAATCTTCCGCGAGCTGGTGACCCCGGACGAGGGCGATCCGAAGCAAAAAGGCTCAGTGGAGTTCCTCAAATCGCGCGTGGTCGATCTTGATCGGTTGACGACGGAAGTAAGCGTCGTCTTCTTCGGCGTCAATGTGTCGTGCGCCCAGTGCCACGATCATCCGCTGGTCAATGATTGGAAGCAGGACCACTTCTTCGGCATGAAGTCGTTCTTCTCCCGCACTTTCGACAACGGGGGCTTCCTGGGCGAACGCGAGTTCGGCGCCATCAAGTTCAAGCCTAACAAAGGGGCGGAGAAACAGGCAACGCCTCTGTTCCTGAGCGGCAAGGCGATCGATCTGCCCAACTTCCGCGAGCCGACATCCGACGAACAGAAGAAGGAGAAGGAACGCTTCGAGAAGGCGAAGACGAGCAAAGTCGCCCCGCCGCCGCCGGCCGTGAGCGCCCGGGCCAAGCTGGTCGAGACCGCCCTCCAAGCTGGCAATGCGGACTTCTTCTCCCGCTCGATCGTCAATCGTCTCTGGCATCGCTTTCTCGGCTTCGGCCTCGTCAATCCGCTCGACCAGATGCACTCCGAGAACCCGCCGAGCCATCCGGAACTGTTGCAGTGGCTGGCCCGTGACATGGCTGGCCATCAATACGAACTCCGCCGAATGATTCGCGGCATCGTTCTCAGCAATGCCTACGCGCGATCGAGCAAGCTTGTCGGTGACCCCATCGCTCCCAAGTTCTTCGCCGTCGCACGTCTCAAACCCCTGACGCCCTACCAATTGGCAACCTCCATGAAGATCGCGTCCAGCGATCCGACCGGCTTCGAGAATCAGAAGCCGGAAGATCTGGAAAAGAAACTCGAACAGATCGAGTCGGGCGCCCGCGGCTTCGCCTCGTCGATTGCCATGCCGACCGACGATTTCATGATCGGCGTCAACGAGGCGCTCCTCTTCAGCAACAACACGCGGATCTCGACGGAGTTCCTGACGGAATCATCGAACAGCCTGCTCGGTCGCGTGAAAGAGTTGAACGACCCGAGTAAGACCGTCGACCTGATCGTGCAGAGCACGCTCTGCCGGCCAGCCACACCGGAAGAGAAGAAACTACTTGGCGATTACATCCAGAAACGAAGCGACCGGCAAATCGAAGCCTGCCGGCAAGTCGCCTGGGCCCTGATCACGGGAGCGGAGTTCCGGTTCAATCATTGAACAGAGCGAATGCCCATGGCCGAGTTCGATCATGGTTTCAAGATCACCGCTCGCGAATCGGGGCGGGCGCTGGCGCGAGTCGCGGGATTCGATTGCCGACAGTGGAAGCCCTGCGAGAGCACTTTGCAGGCAACGACAGAACGCTTGGCCGATCGAGTGTTTCTGGCGCGGCAAGGAAAAGAACGGTTTGCCGTCTATCTGGAGTTTGTGACGACTTGGAATCGAGGAGTGCCTTGGTCGATCCTCGGTAAAGCGGGTTTGATCGCGGAGCGAGAACGAAAGCCGGTCGTGAGTTTGATCTCTGTCTTGCAACCGCGAGGTTATGTCCCGCAAAATGGTACGATGAAGTTGTCCGTCGGCGGCAAGGCGACGCAACAGGTGTGGTTCACCGAGAATCGGCTCTGGGATATCGAACCAGAACCATGGTGGGAAGATGAGCCGGGGTTGATGGCGATGTACCCGCTATGTCGGCATCATGTGAGCCCGAGTCAAGCCATCCTGCACGCCGCTGAAGTAATTGAGCAACATGAACCAGACGGGGTGATCCGAGCCGACCTGATGACCAGCCTGGGAATCTTCGGCCGCTTGGCGTATCCTGGAATGGATGCGTTATCGCTAATCGGGAGAGATAAGATGAAAGAGTCTAAAGCATACCAGGAAATCTTAGATGAGGGCAGGGCGGACAATGGTCGTACTGCCGTTCTCACCGTGATTGAAGAACGATTCGGCAAGAGGGCGTCGGCAAGCTTTCGTCCGTCGCTCAACACAATTGACGATATTTCACAACTTGATCGGATTTTGCGGCTTGTACTGAAATGTTCGTCGCTTGACGACGTGAAGAAATATCTCCCTGTTCGAAAATAGCGGGAGCAAGCTCAGGAGTTTTGACAATGACCATGCGGAGAATGTGCAACCCGTCCGAACACGCCCTCAGCCGTCGCGGTTTCCTGGGCGGGGCTCTCGCGTCCGGCGTGGCCGCCTTCGGCGATATGACGCAGCTTGATGCTCTTTCGAACTCGGCCCTGGCGGCCGAGTTGAAGAAGGACCAGAAGCGCGTCATCTTGCTTTGGCTGGCCGGCGGGGCGAGCCAACTGGAAACCTGGGATCCGAAGCCGGGGGCCGTCACCGGCGGGCCGTTCCGCTCGATCCAGACCGACGTTCCCGGCACACGCATCTCGGAACTAATGCCGAAGATGGCTCAACGTTTGAAGACGACCGCCATCGTTCGTTCGCTGAACACGAAGAACGGCGACCACGGTTCCGGCGCGAAGATCATGATGCGCGGCCGGTCTGACGAGGCGAACCTCAAGTACCCCGACCTCGGTTCCGTCCTGGCCCGCGAGATGGGTCGGGCCGACAGCCAGGTGCCCGATTACGTCACCTTCTACACGCAGACTGAGGGCCGCGATTTCGCTCCGGGCAGTTCCGGCTTCCTCGGCTCGCGCTATGCCCCGATGGAACTGACCACCAACAACATGCCGGAGAACATCAAACGGCTCGACGGCATTACCGAACTCGATCATCAACAGCGAGCTGATCTCCGCGATCTCTTGAGCAAGAAGTTCTCCGAAGGCCGCACCTCGTCGACGCTCGGCAGCCATAACGAGGCGTATCAGCGTGTCCGTGGGCTGATGGCCAGCGAGAAACTTTTCGACATCAATCAGGAATCGGCCGCCACGCGGGCCAAGTACGGACCGACGCAATTCGGTGAACAGTGCCTGATCGCCCGGCGGCTCGTGGAAGCCGGCGTGCCGTTCGTCCGCGTCGCCCGCGCCTGGTGGGACAGCCATGGCCAGAACTTCGAAACGCATCAGGAGATGGTTCCGGAACTCGATCATGTCATGGCCACGCTGATCGACGATCTCAAGGATCGCGGCCTGCTCGAAAACGTCATGATCGTCACGCTGGCCGAGTTCGGCCGAACGCCGGCGATCAATTCCAGCCTGGGCCGCGATCACTTCGGCTCGGCCTGGTCGTCGACCATCACCGGCTGCAACATCAAGGGCGGCGCCTGCTACGGCAAGACTGATGCGACGGGCAACAAGGTGGCTGAAGGCGAGATCGGCGCCGGGCAACTCTTCGCCACGATCTTCCGCGCTCTCGGCATCAATCCGCACAAGAACTACTACGTCGGCGCCCGGCCGATCCCGCTGGTGAATCCCGGGATCGAAGAGGTGAAGGAACTGATTGCTTGATTCGGCCGACTGACCGAGGAGTTTCATGGTAGCGTTGGCCCCAATTCGCGACGTATCTTCCATCCCCGTGGATCGGCTCAAGCGGTTCACGGCGGAAGAGTACAACCGCTTGACGGCTATCGGCGCTTTCACGACCGACGATCGCATGGAGCTTCTTGAAGGCTACTTGGTAGACAAAATGCCGCACTATCCGCTTCACGCGACTTCGCTGGGATTGCTGGAAGAAGTGCTTAAAGAGTTGCTGACCAAACCTTGGATGTTCCGAACCCAGCGCCCCATTGAAGTGAGCGGCGACAGCGTGCCCGAACCCGATCTGGTCATCGTCAAGGGTCCTCAACGCAAGTATTTCGATCGTCACCCGTGTGCGGCGGAAGTGGCGATCGTTGTGGAAGTCTCTGAATCGACCCCGGCAATTGACCGTGGCCTCAAGCGAGAACTGTACGCGAGTGATCGCATCCCTGAATATTGGATCGTCAATCTCATCGATCGCGCGGTCGAGGTCTATGCGAAGCCGAAAGGCGGCAAGACGCCCGGCTATCGGCAGATGAAATCGTTCGGTGATGGTGACTCGGTTCCGCTTCGCATCGGTGCGACGGAATTCGGCGTCATTGCCGTGAGTGAATTGCTTCCCTAACCACCGGCCAACCCATGTCAAATCCCGATAAGCTGAAACTCGTCAAAGACATCTCCATCAAGGCGACTGTCTTCGGCATTGCGCAGGCGCCGAAATCGACCCGCGCCTTCCTGGGTTGCTCGGACTTCAAGGTCTACGAGGCGGACCTGCTGGCCGCGAAGGTCGAGCCGAAGGAACTCTACGCGCACGAGAGCTATGTCACGACCGTAGGGTTGACGACCGGCGGGCTTGTCTCCGGCGGTTACGACGGCAAGCTCATCTGGTGGGACATCGACGGCAACAAGCAGATCCGCTCGATCGAAGCGCATTCCAAGTGGATCCGCAAGATCGCCGTGTCGCCCGATGGCAAGTTCTTCGCCAGCGTGGCCGACGACATGGTCTGCCGGGTGTGGGACGCCAAGACGGGCAAGAAGGTTCACGAACTCCGCGGCCACGAAGAACTGACCCCGCAGCACTACGTGTCGATGCTCTACACCGTCGCCTACTCGGCCGACGGCAAGCAGATCGCAACCGCCGACAAGGTCGGCCACATCGTGGTGTGGGACGCGAACTCGGGCAAGTCGCTTGCCACGATGGAAGCTCCCGTCATGTACACCTGGGACCCGACCCAGCGCCGGCATTCTATCGGCGGCATCCGCTCCGTCGCATTCTCGCCAGATGGCTCGCTCTTGGCCGTCGGCGGCACGGGGAAGATCGGCAACATCGACCATCTCGAGGCCAACGCCCGCATTGAAGTCTTTACCTGGAAAGATCAGAAGCAAGTAAACGAATTTACCGCTGACAAAGCGAAGGGGATCGTCAATCACCTGGCGTTCTCACCCGACGGCGCCTGGCTGCTCGGGGCCAGCGGCGCGGGCGAAGGCCAGCTGATCTTCGTGGATTGCAAAGAGAAGAAGATCCTGCGTCAGGAAAAGCTGCCGATGCATGTCCACTATTTCACGCTGAACGAAGCGGGCGACACCATCACCAGCGTCGGCGCCAACAAGATCGCGATCCATGAGATGAAGGGGTGATTCACGCGTACTCCGCGAGCACCAACCCCACATAGAATGCCACGATCAACACGAACAAGACCACGTCGCGCCAGGTCGTCCGGAATTCATCCAGGCTGCGGAAACGCCCGTCGAAGCCGCGACAGCGCATAGCCTGGTCGACGCGCTCGGCCCGGTCGAGGCCGCGCACGAGCAGTGTCCCCGTCACCCGACTAATTGTTCGATAGCTATGCATGGTCGTGCGGTTGCGGTAGCCGCGAACGCGCAGGGCGATCCGCAATCGGTTCAACTCATCGAGCAAGAGAAACACGTAGCGGTAGGTCAAAAGCGTCAGCAGGACGAGAAAGCTCGGCACGCGCACGTCATGGGCCGCCTTGAGAGTCACGTGCAACGGCGCCGACGAGAGCAGAACAAGCATGAGTGTGACGATAGTCCCGGCCCGAGCGATCAACGCCCCGGCCGCGACAAACCCTTCCTGATGAAGCCGAACACCGAAGTGATCAAAAGTCGGTCCGCGATCGACCGTCAGCGGCAGGATGATCAAGAACGGCAACAGCGAGAAAAGCAGGAGCCCCAGGCGCGAGCGGAACCAGCGTCCGGGAACTCGTGCGACGAGAGCGAGCAAAAGCGATGCAGCCAACGCGATCGTGAGAAACACGGGCGACCGCATGGCCGCAACCACCCCTGCCGCGATCGCCAGGGCCGCCAGCTTCCAGCGCGCGTCGAAGCGGGCGAACCACGAATCGCGCGGCATCAGGTGTTCGACGGTCTGCGCCATCCCCCTGAACTATGATTCCACCCGCGACGCCGCAAGCGGCCGCTGTTTTCCTGGCGTTGCGTTCCTGATAAACTTCTTTCATGAAAACTATCTACACCCTGCTGCTGATCGCGCTGACCGCGAGCACGGCTTGCGCCGACGAGATACGACCCGTGGATCAGAAACCCCTCGACGCCTCGTTCCTACGCCTCTATGCCGAGACGCGTGGCTTCATGCTGGGGCGACCCGTGAAGCCGAAGCCGACACCGGACGGCAAGGCCGTGCTGTTCCTGCGCTCCGAGGCGAAGAAAGCGAAACTGAGCCTGTTCGAATTTGACGTCGCGACCGGCAAGACGCGCGAACTGTTGACGCCCGAGACGCTGTTGAAGGGGGCCGAGGAGAACCTGTCGGCCGAGGAGAAAGCCCGCCGAGAACGGCAACGCATCAGCGTCGGCGGCTTTACCGACTATCAGTTGAGCGAGGACGGGAAGAAAATCTTGCTCGGTTTGTCGGGGAAGTTGTATGTCGTTGATCGGGATAGCGCGACGCCGCGAGCGGCGGAACTGGCAACGGGCAAAGGCACGTTGCTCGATCCCAAATTCAGTCCCACCGAGTCCCAGGTGTCCTATGTTTTGAACCAAGACGTGTACGTCTACGACTTAGCCACCAACAAAGAAACGCCAGTCACCAAAGGCGGCACGGAGGTCAAAACGAACGGCCTGGCCGAGTTCGTCGCCCAGGAAGAGATGAGCCGCTATTCGGGCTACTGGTGGTCGCCCGACGGCAAATTCATCGCCTACGAAGAGGCCGACCACGAGGGCGTCGAGCAATGGTTCGTCGCCGACCCCGCCAAACCCGGCCAGACGCCGTTGCCGCAGTACTACCCGCGGCCAGGAAAGAAAAACGTGAGCGTGCGGCTGGGGATCATCCCAATCACCGGCGGCGAGACCGCGTGGGTGGAATGGGACCACAAGAAATTCGAGTATCTCGCGGCCGTGCGCTGGGACAAGCACGGGCCGCTGACGATTCAGGTGCAGGATCGGAAGCAGCAGGAGTTGGTGTTGCTGCTGGTGGATCCGAAGACGGGGAAGACGAAGCAACTCCTAGCGGAAAAGGATCCTGCATTCGTCAATCTGCGTCAGGACGTGCCGCAATGGTTCCCGAATAAACAGACATTTGTGTGGATCAGCGAATCCGACAGAGCGATGATGCTGGAAACGCGAGATGCGGAACGTCCTACCGGCAGATCATTTAGACTGCTGACCGGAATTCAACAGTTCATTTCCATTGACCCTAGGGACAGCGGGCTCAATTTCATCATGTATGATCAACCGCCGGGATTAACTTCCCTGCGCCGGTTGAGTTTGCGTGAGGATTTTCCAAAAATTGTGGATGTTACTGCCGTTGCCATCTCCGCAGATCATTCGGTGCGTTCGATGACCATCACATCCAGTCGAGCGATGCCTCAAACTTTGATTTCAAAAGACGGCGTTCCGGACCGAGTTGCATTGCCGTCCGTCGCCCTTGAACCGGAATTCACTCCCAACATCGATTTTCCTGCGGAGAAAACTAGCGACTACTACACCGCGATCATCCGCCCGCGCGACTTCGAACCCAAGAAAAAATATCCCGTCATCGTCGATGTCTACGGCGGTCCACATCACCTTACCGTGACTCAGCAGATGAAGCCCTGGCTGCTCATGCAATGGCTCGCGGATCAGGGCTTCATCGTCGTCGCCATCGACAATCGCGGCACACCGGGGCGCGGGCGCGATTGGGAGCGAGCGATCTATCAAAAATTCGATTCGGTGCCGCTCGACGATCAAATCGAGGGGTTGAAATTACTCGGTGAAAAGCACCCCGAGATGGACATGGAGCGCGTCGGCATTGTCGGCTGGTCGTTCGGCGGCTACATGTCGGCCCTGGCCGTGCTGAAACGGCCCGACGTCTTCAAGGCCGCCGTGGCCGGGGCGCCGGTGACCGATTGGGAAGACTACGATACCCACTACACCGAACGCTACCTGGGCGTCCTTCCCGAAAGCCAAAAAGCCTACGACGACGCCAACCTCGTCAAAATGGCCGACAAATTGACGAGGCCGCTCCTGCTTCTGCACGGCACCGCCGACGACAACGTCTACTTCCGCCACACATTAAAATTGACCGACGCGTTATTCCGCGCCGGCAAAGACTTCGAAGTCCTGCCGCTGCCGAGCCTGACGCACCAGGTTCCTGACCCGGTCGTGATGGAACGTATGTGGACCAGGATCGCGGGGCATTTTCAGAAGCATTTGGGGAAGGCGAAGTAGCAAGAAACCTCGGAGGAATCGATGTCGGCACGCAACATCTATCACGATTCAGTTGTCAAGGCGCTTGAAGCCGATGGCTGGACGATTACGGACGATCCGCTGCCGATCGGTTACGGCGGCCGCGACTTGTACATCGATCTCGGCGCCAAGCGAGAAACGATTGGAGCTGTGAAGGGCGAAGAGAAGATAGCGGTCGAGGTACAGAGCTTTCTGAATCAGTCGCCGGTTCGTGATATCGAGGAGGCAGTCGGACAGTACATGATCTACCGGATGCTCTTGGCGGAAGCGCGACAGGATCGAGACCTCTTCGTTGCGGTGCCCGATCGCGTATTCAATACGATTTTGTCGGAGCCTTTTGGTAGACTTGTATTAGCTCGACTCAGATTGCAAATTTTGGTTTTTGATGCCGCCAACAGCAAGGTGATTCAATGGATAAGCGAGGACGATACCGAGAAATTGTTCAACGCCTGATTCAGGAATATGCCGGGTATAAGCCCGTAAACGGACAGATCGAGTCCGAAGCGATTATCGACCGCGACCAAGACCACTATGAAGTCATGAATGTGGGCTGGGATGGCCATCGCCGCGTGCATGGCTCGGTGATTCACATCGACATTCAGGGCGAGAAGGTTTGGATCCAGCACAACGGCACCAACCGACTTATCGCTGACGAACTGGTAGACGCGGGTATCACGAAGGAAGACATCGTTTTGGGATTCCATCCTCCGGAGCTCAGACGATTTTCCGGGTTTGGCGAGGGCTAACTTGCGATGTTGAGATCCCCGATCCCGTGGTAATGGAACGGATGTGGACACGAATCGCGGGGCATTTTCAGAAGCATTTGGGGAAGGCGAAGTGATTCTTCGTTTCGCCGAATGCCGGAAACGCGATCTTCAGGCAAGAAATGGAGACGGTCCGACGGCACGCTGAACCGGACCTGACGAACGAAAATTGACCGATGATTCTGGTTGATCAGTTTCGGCCTTCTCCGTATACTGAAGCGAATGATCCCAACCGCGCAACTTCTGGACCTTCTGCCGCTTCTTCTTGCGAAGAAGTTCCGGAGCCGTTGTGGGTAGATTGAATCCCGAACCAACGACGCGGCCCTGGAACTAATGCACTGGTTCCAGGGCTTTTTTTGTTGCCTGAGGAGCGCCGCGATGCCCCTGATTTCTGACCCGAACCGCGTAATCATTTTCGACACCACGCTGCGCGATGGCGAGCAATCGCCCGGTTGCAGCATGAATCTCAGCGAGAAGCTTGAGATGGCGCGGGCTTTGTCCGAACTCGGCGTCGACGTTATTGAAGCCGGGTTCCCGATCGCCTCGCCCGGCGATTTTGAATCGGTTCAAGCCATTGCTCGGGCGATTCAGGGACCGATCATTTGTGGGTTGGCTCGATGCAATTCCGCCGACATCGACCGCGCGGCCGACGCGCTCAAAAACGCCGCCAAACCGCGCATCCACGTCTTCCTGGCGACGAGCGCCATCCATCGCGAGTTCAAGCTGAAGATGTCGCGCGAGGAGATCATCAAGCGTGCCGTGGAAGGCGTGCAGCGAGCCCGCGGTTACGTGGAAGACGTTGAATTTTCGCCCGAAGACGCCGCCCGCACGGAACTCGATTTCCTCGCTGAGGTAGTTGAGAAGGCCGTGGAGGCGGGCGCGACGACGTTGAACATCCCCGATACCGTGGGTTACGCCGTCCCGTCGCACTACGCGGAGATTATCCGCTATTTGAAGAAGAACGTGCGCGGGTCGGACAAGATCGTCTACAGCGTGCACTGCCATAACGACCTGGGGTTGGCGGTGGCGAATAGTCTGGCGGCCTTGCAAGAAGGCGCCCGCCAGGTCGAATGCACCATAAACGGCATCGGCGAGCGGGCCGGCAACTGCGCTCTGGAAGAAGTCGTCATGGCCATGCGCACACGGTCTGATTTCTTTCAACTGACGACCGGGCTGAACACTCGGTTGCTCTCGCCAACGAGCCGAAAACTCTGCATGGTCACCGGCATGCAGGTGCAACGAAACAAGGCGATCGTCGGACAAAATGCCTTCGCCCACGAGGCCGGCATCCACCAGGACGGCATGCTGAAAGAACGCAGCACCTACGAGATTATGAAGCCGGAAGACGTCGGCATCGCCCGCACGGAACTCGTGCTCGGCAAGCACAGCGGCCGGCACGCGCTCAAGCAACGCATCGTCGACCTGGGCTATCATCATGTCGATGAAGCCCAGTTCCAACGGCTGTTTGATGCCTTCAAGATCCTGGCCGATCGCAAGAAGAACATTTACGACGCGGACATCGAGGCCCTGATCGAGAACCAGTTGCACACTGGTGTCGGCGACGTCTGGTCACTCGTCAATTTCACCTGCTCGGCAAGTTCGGGCGTGCCCCCGACCGCGGCAGTCTCGCTCAAGAATGTCGACGGCCGCACAATCTGCGAACCGGCCGTCGGCGACGGCCCCGTAGATGCCGTGCTGAAATCGATTCAACGAGGCACGGGGGTTGATCTGAAGGTGACCGATTATCGCGTTCGCAGCGTCACCGGCGGACTCGACGCCCAGGGCGAGGCGCTCGTTGAAGTTGAATTCGAGGGACGCAAGATCAGCGGCCGGGGCGTCGACACCAACGTCATCGCCGCCAGCGCCATGGCTTTCTTGCAGGTCATCAACCGCGTCGTGATGCGTAATACGCAGCCGCGATTGAAACCGACCGACCATGTCGCACAGGAGGTGGTTCCCACCGCGTGAGTGAAAGGGAAAGTTGATCGCGCTTTTCAGAAGCTCCCCCTTCGGCTAAACTAGAGTGATCTCGAGAAGGAGCCAAAGAATGCCGGCATCCGATCCACCGATCCTCCTGGACCCGTCGCTGGCGCCCGACACCAGCCTGCTCATCACCGAGGATGGCAAGCCCGTTGGAAGTATCTTCATCGAAAAACAACGGCGACTGCTGTCCGAACCGTTGTGGACTTCTTGGAAGCACCCAGCGGGCAAGCCATTTCGTGTATTGGCGAACGTGGGATTGTTTTATCAGATCAAGAGTCCTGCAATTGTACCGGATGTGATGTTGGCATTGGACGTCGAAACTCCTCGCTCGATTCGGGAGAAAAACCACTGTTCGTACTTCATGTGGATCGTGGGCAAGCCACCAGATGTCGCTATTCAGATCGTTTCAGACAAGTACAGTGGTGAGGACACTGAGAAACTGAGGACTTACCAGCACATCAATGTGCCCTACTATGTCATCTTTGATCCGGATAACCTTCTGGATGGTGGTGTCCTCAGAGGTTTCGTTTTACATGGTGGGACATATCGGCCAGTCGATCCTTCCAATATGGATGAAATTGGTTTGGGCCTGACGCTCTGGAGAGGTCGGTACGAAAACTTCGAGGACACGTGGTTGCGCTGGATTGAACTCGACGGCGAACGAGTACCCACTGGGAAAGAATTCGCGGATGCGGCAAAGAAGAGCGCAGATGAATCTTCGATCTGCACGACATTGACCGACGAAACCCAGCGCGCCACAGAATCCACTAAACGGGCTGAAACGGCCGAGGAACGCATCCGCTATCTGGAAAAGAAGATGCTCGACTCCGGTCTATCGACGAACGGGGCTCCGTAGTAGTTCACGGACTTCAAGGTTCAAAACTCAATTCTCGTTTCGGGTCTTTGATTTCGGGAAACAGTCGATCGAAGTCGAACGGCCGCAGGATCGAGTTCCCCGCCAGGTCTTCGAGCCGCTCATCCACCTGCAGTTGGTAGGTTCCTTTTCGCCACGGTTGATCCGGCTGGAAGCTCCAAGTGAGTTCCCCCTTCCCGATTTCGACTTGTCCAATCACGCGCTTGCCATCGGCGTCGACCACCTTCAAGCAACGTTGAATGAGGACAAGATCGAGCGGTTGCGGGAAACGCACTTCGAGCGCGTTCATTGTGCCTGCCTTGGGTGGGAGCAACTTCCAATCGTCGAGCTTCAACGGCTTTTTTGCGGGCTCGATCGTGCGGAACTCCTTGCGGTACGCGTGAACCAGTTGAGCGCCTTCGCCGTCGAGCATCTTGGCGCTGACGACCAGCGTGTAGGTTTTTCGCGGTTCAAGGACGGGGCCGATCTCATCGCGCAGCGCGATCCCTTGCTTGATGCGGCCGGGGTGAATCCACAAGGTTAGGCGCGTGGCGTCGTCGTTCCAGAGTTCCGTCCGCCGCCAGGGATCCTCGATCGCTTTCCCGTCGGCATCGAGCAACTGGAAGTGGTCGAAGATCTCCTTCCCTTCACGCATCGGCTTCGAAAACGTGACATAGAATTTCAGCAGGTTCGTGGGGACTTCCGCTCCCGTCGGGAAGACGCTTGTCACTTCGGCTTGCGTTGTGATCTTTCGTGCCGGCACGCGGTGGTCGACGGCGGCCTTTTCGCGGCCATCAACGAAATACCGAGCGCGATAAAGCTTTCCATGTTCGAGAGCGAAACGCGGGGTGAAACGGAGAGTGCCGTCGCGGTGCTCGTAGCGACCGAGAATCGCGGGACCGGTCATGCCGTCTTCGTTAACGAGCGCCAAGGTCAACCAGCGTTCGCCTACTTCTTGCGTCAAGCGTTCGCCCGGCCGCGTGTCCGCCGGCAAGTTGGCAATGACCGTGGGCTCGGCAACGACTTCGCCGGGTTCGATCCGCAAAAGCGGATCAGCCAGGGACATCGACAAGGTCAAGGAGAGAATCAGGATCATGAAGAAAGTATACACGGGAACGAAAGCGAAACGACGTTTCGACTTGCCCAAACCGGCCTTGTCCGATGAAATGAGTTCTGGGCCATCGTTGGCCTCAGGAACAGGAGCAAGATGAGCGGTTCGCGTCTGTTGACGTTTCTCGGCACCGGCACGTCGGTTGGCGTGCCGATGATCGGCTGTGAATGCCCGATCTGTACGTCGAACAATCCCCGCAATCAGCGGTATCGAAGCTCCGTGCTGATTGGCACGCCGGCGGGGAATATCCTCATCGACACTGGTCCTGAAATGCGGCTGCAACTCGTCCGCGCGAAGGTTCGGGCCATCCACGCCGTCCTCTATACACACTATCACGTCGACCACTTGTATGGGCTCGACGACCTGCGGCAGGTGGCCAAATATCTGGATGGCCCCGTGCCAATCTATTGCACCGAGGAAGTCGAAGCGGTCATCCGCCAGGTGTTCTCCTACGCGTTCGTGACCGGCAAAGACATCCCAATTGGCTACGTCCCCAAGCTCGAATTCCGCCGGATCGACGCGTCGCCGTTCACGGTCCTCGACCAGCGCGTGACGCCCATCCCGCTGATCCATAGTTGGTTCAAGGTCTTCGGCTTCCGTTTTGGCGATCTCGCCTATTGCACGGACGTCAGCGAAATCCCGGCAACCAGTTGGCCCTTGCTCGACGGGGTACGCTACTTGATCCTCGATTGTTTGCGTTTCAAGCCGCACCCAGCCCATCTGGGTCTTGAACAATCGCTGGACATCATCAAGAGACTGGGTCCCGAACGCGCCTTCTTGACGCACATGTCGCACGAATTCGACTACGAAACACTTAACCCACAACTTCCAGCCGGCGTCGAGATGGCGTACGATGGGTTGTCGATCCAGTTCTAGTCATGCTTGGAGTACAATCATGTCGAACGCTCCGGCCGATCTGTTGCATCGTCTCAGGACCCACCATCAAGAGCACGTTCTTTTTGGCTGGGAACGGTTGACCGCGACGGAACGTCATGCGCTCGTCAAGCAACTTTCGGGCATCGATCTGGCGGAGATCGAGCGACTTTACGCGCTGCGTGACCAGGGCCAGGCGCTCCCTTCGATGGATCGGATCACACCGGTCCCGTTGATTCCGCCGGATGGGCACACGACGACGGATCGACAAACTGGCGACGCGGCATTGGCTCGCGGCGAAGTGGCGGTGCTCCTCGTTGCTGGAGGCCAGGGCAGCCGGCTCGGCTTCGAGAAGCCGAAAGGGATGTTCCCCATCGGTCCGATCTCGAACAAGACACTCTTTCAAATTCATGCCGAGAAGGTCTTCGCTTTGAGTCGTCGTTACGGCCGGCCGATCCCGTTTCTGATCATGACCAGTCCCGCCACGGATGCGGACACGAAGGCGTTCTTCGCCGAGAATCAGTACTTCGGCCTTTCCGCCACCGAAGTCTTTTTCTTCGAACAATCCACCATGCCCGCGGTCGATATCGCGTCGGGCAAACTCCTGCTCGAAAAACCTGGAGTGCTATTCACCGGCCCGAATGGGCACGGCGGCACGCTCACCGCGCTTGCTGATTCGGGCCTGCTCGATTCATTGAAGAGTCGCGACATTCGCTCCATCTTCTATCTGCAAGTCGACAACCCACTCGTGAAGATCGCCGACCCGTCGTTTCTCGGCCAGCACCAACTGTACCGCTCCGAGGCATCTTCCAAGGCCATCGAGAAGGCTCACTCCAAGGAAAAGATGGGCGTCCTCGCCCTGATCGACGGTCGCTGCGGCATCATCGAGTACTCGGATATGCCCGAGGAGTTGCTTCACGCGACCGACCCGGCCGGCAAGCTTCTCCATCGGGCCGGCAGCCCCGCCATCCACATCTTCGATGTCGATTTCCTCGCCCGCATCACGCAAGGCGAAACGCGGTTGCCCTACCACATCGCCCGCAAGAAGGTGCCGTGCATCGACACTG
>Ga0105046_10001182_pt1 | contig 39656 bp, 32 predicted proteins | sample MAT03_FD_78385 | JGI IMG/M metagenome (GOLD analysis project Ga0105046, IMG submission 78385) | Freshwater microbial communities from Lake Fryxell liftoff mats and glacier meltwater in Antarctica - MAT-03 (megahit assembly) | ecosystem: Environmental > Aquatic > Freshwater > Ice > Liftoff... | reverse complement strand
TACACGAGGTTGCACCGCACGGCCCAGTCGTAGGGCCCGAGGTAGATGCCCATCGCGGCGGTCTCGAGCGGTGCCCGGCCCGTGTACACCGCCAGCGGGTCGTATCCGAAGAGCGAGAGCGTCGCAACATCCGACGCCGGCGTCAGCGACGGCGGCACGTTGTTCGACAGGCCGCAGACACCCCCCTGCGCCACACGGTCCATGTTCGGAAGGTGAGCCGCCTGTAAAGGCGTCTTGCCGCCCAGGGATTCCACCGGTTCGTCCGCGCAGCCGTCGGGGATAATGATGGCGTATTTCATGGGGGAGATTGTAAGCTGAACGAGACTGCCTGGCGAGCGTTCAGGAAATCGAAAGCTTTTCCGGGACCGAATCACGGCCACCAGGGCAATACTCTTCCGACAGAACCCCTTCGCAGGAGACGACGATGGCCGTGGCCACGCTCGAACGGGCGACGCGGATCGCTTTCGAGATCGTGCGAGATCCCAGATCCGACGCCGAACTGCTCGCCCGCTTCTGCCGGGAGCGGGATGGCTGGTCGTTCGCCGAGCTCGTCCGTCGGCACGGGCCGACCGTTTTCGGCGTCTGCCGTCGAGTGCTTGGGGACCACCACGCCGCGGAGGATGCGTTTCAAGCCTCCTTCCTCGTGCTGGCCCGCAAGGCCGATTCGATTCAACCTCCGGGCACGCTTGGTGCCTGGCTTTATGGCGTGGCTTATCGCACAGCCTTGAAAGCTCGCGGCCGGACGACTCGACGCCGCGAGGTCGAGGAAGCTTACGCGAATCGGCCTCGGACCGAGGCTTCGACGGAGTTCGGCGAACCCGATCTTCGAGCCGCGATCGACGAACACCTGAACGCCCTGCCTTCGCGTTATCGTCTTCCGCTGGTGCTCTGCGGAATCCAGGGGCTCGGCAAGTCCGAGGCCGCGGCACAACTGGGGCTGCCCGAAGGCACCGTTTCTAGCCGGCTCGCCCGAGCACGGACCATGCTGCGAGATCGCCTGGCACGGCAGGGTTTCATCGTCCCCGCGGCGGCACTGGCCGCGTTCCTGGTGCCCCGTTCCCTCGGTGCGACTGTTCCGTCACAACTCACCTCGGCGACCACGATCCTCGGCCCCGGCTTCGCGGCCGGATCATCCGCGGGCGTGGCACCGGGAGTCCTTTCCCTGACCCTGGAGGTTCTTCGAGCCATGACGATGATCAAATGGAATTTGCTGAGCGTCCTCGCGATCACTGCGATTCTGGCAGGTGGCTTCGCCGCCATTGCGGACGAGAAGAAACCCGCCAAGCCAGGCACCGCCGCGGATGTCAAGAAGCCGGACGGCGACAAGCCCAAGACCGCTCCCGATGGAGTGAAACCTTCAGGCAAGCCGGACGGTGACAAGCCCGTTCCCGATGGGGTGAAGCCGAGCGGCGACAAGCCGAAGAAGCCCGGCGAAGGCGACAAGAGTCGCGAAGGTGAGCGAATCAACGGAAAGGTGGAGAAGGTGGATGCCTCCGCGGGCACGATCACGGTGGTTTCCAAGAGCGACAAGGGAACGAACCAACGCGTGGTGAAGGTGGCTTCGGACGCGAAGATCGGTGTCGATGGCAAACCCGGCAAGCTCAGCGACATCACAGTGGGAGCGTCCGCCTTTCTCTTCGTGCCTGACGATGCCAAAGAAGCGGCCGCGGTGATGATTACCGGTGCCAGGCTCTCGGGCAACGTCGGCAAGGTGGAAGGCAATACCGTTTCCCTCGAAACCAAGAGCGAAAAGGGCGCGACAACGATGTCGTTCGTCGTGAGTCCCGACACCAGCATTTACCTTGAAGGGAAGCCATCCAGCGTGGCCGACCTCAAGCCCGGCATGATGATCGGAGTGCAACTCTCCGTGGACGGCAAGACCGCCGTTGCCCTCAAGGCCGGCCGCGCCGGTGAGGGTGACGGCGCGAAGAAGCGCGTCAAGAAGCCCGACGGTGATACGAAGCCCGACAGTGACGCGAAGCCCGTCAAGAAGCCCGAGAGCGACAAGTAATCTCATTTTGAAGCTTGCGGTCCTTGATCCCTCTCGTCGTAAACTGATCCCGGGTTGCCCAGGATTACGAACGACGAGAGCGATTCATGCCACTGCCCTTCGGTTTCGAAACGTCCACCTGTCGGCACGCCCAGGAATTGTGGGCACGCCAGACCCTTCGCGAACGCCTCACCTTTGTGCGCGAGGCTCGCTACCGCATCGCCGAACGAGCGGACGCTCTTTGTGCCGCCGTGCATGCGGACGTGCACCGCCCCGCGACCGAACTGATCGCCACGGACTTGTTACCCACCGCGGCGGCGCTGAAGTTCCTGGAACGCCGGGCAGCGTCGATTCTCGCACCCCGACGAGTCCCACGTCGTGATCGGCCACTCTGGCTGATGGGCAGCCGGGATGCCGTGCATCGTCAGCCCCTGGGGGTCGTCGGCGCGATCGGCACCTGGAACTACCCGATCCTGCTCAATGTCGTTCCGATGGCTCAGGCCCTCGCGGCTGGCAATGGCGTCGTCTGGAAGCCTTCGGAGCAGACGCCTCGAGCCGCGGAGGTGATCCGCGATCTCTTCTCGCATTTCCCACCCGGGTTGATCCAGGTGCTTCCCGCCACGCGCGAGGGCGGCGCCGAACTCGCCGAGGCGGACGTGGATCATCTCATCTTCACCGGTTCGGACGTTGTGGGTCGCAAGCTCGCCGCGCGCCTGGGCGAGCGTCTCGTGCCCTCCACCCTCGAGCTTTCCGGCTGCGATGCGATGCTCGTGCTGGCCGACGCCGACCTGGATCTCGCCGCCCGTTCCGCCTGGTTCGGCCTCTCCTTGAATCGAGGGCAGACCTGCATTGCCGTCAGGCGGATTTTCGTGGCCCGCCAATGCTACCAGGTCTTCGTCGAGAAACTGAGGCCGCTGATCGAAGCTTCAAGCCCCATGCGCTTGCAAACCCCAGGGCAACTCGAACAGGCCAGCCGACTCACCGCGGAGGCCAAGGCCAAGGGCGCCACCGTGGTGAGCCATGAAGTGACCGAAGCGACACGTCACGGCGAGATGTTTCCGACACTCCTACTCGACTCCACGTCCGACATGCAATTCTGCCGTGAAGCCTGCTTCGCGCCGGTCACCGCGGCCGTCCCTTTCGATTCCCCGGATGACGCAGTGCGACTGGCCAATGCATCCCCCTTCGGCCTGGCCGCCTCAATCTTCTCGACCAACGTCGCAGCGGCTCAGCATCTCGCCCTTCGCCTTCGGGCCGGATCGGTGATCGTCAACGACACGCTCGTGGCCACCGCGCATCCTGCGACACCCTTCGGGGGCCGCGGAGCCAGCGGTTGGGGTGTCACCCAGGGGGCCGAGGGATTGCTCGCAATGACGATGCCTCAGACCGTGAGCGTGCGAAGTGGCCGAATGAGGCCGCACCTTGACGATGCGATTCGCCCCGATCCCTCAACTGGCGAGATCCTGCTAGGAGTGTTGCGAGCAACTCACGCCCGAGGATGGCAGGAACGGTTCCGTGGAGTTCGCCAGCTGATTCGAGGAATCCGCAGGCGAAAGTAAGGCGAATGGACGAAGGCAGAGGACAGAGGACTTCGTTTGAGATAGATCCCGTCTCGAAGCTTGGCATCCGCAGGTGGGGTCTTCAGATCGAGTTCCCAATGCCGAGAACCCTGTTGCGAGTTCCGGGTCTCTTATCAATTGCGTCCGGTCAATTCCTTGAGCAAGTGCCCGGCCTGGTAGAGCTTTCGCATCGCCTCGATGACGGCTCGCGAATCGACGGCGATGTGGCGAGCTTGCACGTCCGTGTAGACAAAATTGCGGACGAGGCCATGGCGGTTGCGGTCGAAATTCACGCCGACGAGTTCGCCCCCGCGGTTCAGCACCGGGCTGCCGCTGTTGCCGCCGATCGTGTCCGCGGTGGAGACGAAATTGAACGGCGTCGCCAGGTTCAATTTCGCCTTACCCTCCAGCCAGCGCGGCGGCAGGTCGAACGGCTCACGGTTGTGATTCTCCGTGGAACGCTCGAAGGCTCCCGCAAACGTCGTCCACGGCGGGAGCGGTTTGCCATCCACTTCGTAGCCCTTCACCGTGCCGAAGGCGAGCCGCAGCGTGAAGGTCGCGTCCGGTGCGATCGACTTGCCAAAGGCCTTGAATCGGAAGTTGGCGATCCTCGCGTACGCCTGGCGTTCCGGTTCTTCCACCTCCTCCTCGTAGCGCTTGCGAAGCCCGCGGGCCTCCGCATCGATCGCCTTCGCGAGAAGGATCATCGGGTCAATGCTGGCGTCGATCGCGGCCTTGCCCCCGTCGAAGAGCTTCTTGCGCTCCGCGACGTCGGCGAGCTTCGTTCCCTTGATTAGCTCGGCGGCTTGATTCGCAGGGCTCTGGCCCGCAAGCACCTTCTGCACTTGCACATGAGATCCGCCCAGGTTCTCCGCCAGGAAAGTAAGAGCCGCCGTGAGCTTCACACGTTCCAGGTCGGCGTGGATCGGAGCAGGACTGAAGAGTTGGAACTTCAGCGATTCCAGGTTGGAATCGCGATACTCCCGAAGCCGATCCGACGAGTTCTTTGGCAACTCTTCCGCCAGGCGAACGAGATGGCGAGCGATCGCGAAGAGTTCCGTCGCGAAGGCATGGCCCGTCTCGAGCAGCGCGTGTTCCTTCTCGATAATGCTCAGCACACCCTGAGCCTCCGCGACTCGCTTCCAGGCATCGCTATTGGGAATCTTCTCGAAGAGCGATCGCTCCTGCTGGTTCTTCTGCTCCATCACGCTGGCGTCGAGCAACCCCTGGTACTGCCCCGCGAAGGCCTTCCGCGCGTTGGCGTAGCGGTGGTGATCCGTCGCGGCCTGGCGATGGGCCTCCGGGCTGCTCTCGCCATATTGGAGCAGTGCCGCTTCCATGGCTCGCAAGCGAGCCAGCGTGTAAGGGTGCGACTGATCACGGCGATGCGTCAGTTTCGCCAGCGTTTCCAGGCGATTGGTGGTGCCAGGGTGGCCCGTGACGAAGACCAGATCGTTCACCTTCGGCCCGGTTTCGCTCCACGTCAGGAAGTGCTCGATCTTCGCCGGCTGGCCGTTCTCGTAGACGCGGAAGAACGAGACATCCAGGTTGTACCGCGGATACTCGAAGTTATCGACATCGCCGCCGAAGCCCGCGATCGCCTTCTCGGGTGCGAACACCAGGCGGACATCCGTGTACTTCTTGTAGCGATACAGATGATAGAGCCCGCCGTTGTAAAGCGTGACCACGTCCGACCGCAGCTTGGTTTCGTCGAGGGATTTCTTCTCGATCGACGCCAACACCGCTCGCCGGGCTGCAAACGCCAGGGCCGGAGGCAGGTCAGGCTTCACGGCATCGTTGACGGCCCCGGTCACATCCTCGATGCTCTGGAGCACGTTGAGTTCAAGGTCCGGGCACTTCAACTCCTCCGCCTTCGTCGCCGCGGTAAAGCCATCGCGATAAAGGTCCCGCTGCGGAGTTGAAAGCTTTTGCAGAGCGTCCGCCGCGATGTGGTGATTGGTCACCACAAGGCCGTCCGCGGAGACGAACCCGCCCGAGCCACCATTGTTGAAGCGAACGGAGGCGTGCATCACCCGCTTCACCCAGGCGTCGGTGAGGTCGAAGCCGTACTTCTGCTTCAACAGTTCCCGGGGCGGATCGTTGAGCAGCCACATGCCTTCATCGGACCGGGCCATCATGGCGTAGCCTCCCAGGATCAGCAACGCGAGAAAAGGAGGCGAGATTCTCATGAGAGCCTCATGGGGTTGATCAAGAGCCATCGTGATTTCGCATTCGAGAATCATCGCTTTGCTGGCGGCACCTGCTCGTTCAACAGTTGCACGGCATCCTTCAGGGCCTCGGCGTCGCTGGGCGAGTCGATCACATTGCGAAGCTCGCCGGGGTCCTTCGCGTGCTCGTAGAGTTCGCGAGCGATCACCTTGCCCGTGGCCCAGTCCCGCCATTCCGTGTAGCGTACCCGATCCGTGCGGATGCTGTAGCCCATGGCTTCGGGAACGCCTTTCTCGGTACGATCGAAATATGCGGGCCTCGGGTGCTGGGTGAACGCGGCGGGCTTCACGCTGGTCGTCGGATCCTCGAGCACGCTCACAAGGCTCTTGCCTTCGAGGCCCTTTGGCGGCGTGAGCCCGCAGAGATCCGCGAGCGTGGGGTAGAGATCAATCAGTTCCGCAAGGGCTTTGGTCGACTTCCCCGCGTTCGCACTCCTCGGCGGCACCACGATCAACGGCACGCGAGCGTCGAGTTCAAAGCACGAGGTCTTGCCCCAGAGGCCGTGCTCGCCGATGTGGTAGCCATGGTCAGAAAGGAATACGATGACCGTGTTGCCAGCAAGCTTGTGGGCGTCGAGAGCCGCGAGAACCTTGCCAAGTTGCTCGTCCATGTAAGACGTGTTCGCATAGTATCCATGTCTGACCTCCGCGGCCTGTTCGGGCGTGAACGGCACCTGCTTTCCCTTCGGCCCGAGGATCTCCGTGGAATCGTGAAACGCGAGTTCCGGAGCCCCGTTCGGCCGGGCCGGATTGAGCTTCGGCAGCTTCACCGCGTCATAGCGATCCCAGTATTTCTTCGGGGCGTTCATCGGGGCGTGGGGCTTCCAAAGGCCGACGGCGAGGAAGAACGGCTTGTCCTTGATTTCACCAAGCACTCGCACGGCCTCGTTCGCCACGCGGCCATCGTAATACGCCTCGTCCGGCACGTCGCGCTTCTCGCAGATCGGGACGGAGCCGTAATCCTTGCCGAACTTGTTCGCGAGGTTCGCCGGCAACGGCTGATCAATCATCGCCGTGTCCAAGCCATGATTGGCGTAGTGCAGGAACTCATCGCCGCTCCACGATCGGCGATCGCCTTTCACGGTGGTGTGCCAGTTGTGGAAGATCTTGCCCACGTCGCGTGTCTCGTACCCCGCCTCCTTGAACATCTGCGGCAGCGTCACCACATCCGGATTGCGATCGCGAAAGTGCAGCCCATTGGACCAGATGTGCGTGCTATCGGGCCGCTTGCCCGTGAGGAACGACGACCGCGAGGGATTGCACACCGCCTGCTGGCAGTACGCACGATCGAACCGCACCCCGCGTGAAGCGAGCTTGTCGATGTTGGGTGTGCTCGCCGCGGAGCCGTAGCACCCGAGCTCGGGGCGAAGGTCATCCGCGACGATGAAGAGCACGTTCGGCCTGTCGGCAGCGATCGCGGTTGGGGCCGTCATCGCTGCGAATGTCATGGTGAGTAATGCTCGATTCATGCGAATATCTCCTTCGTTTAGCCCCGACACGGCTACGCCTCACTTCCGGCTCTTCGCGTGGCCGAAGGGCAACCACTGGCCGTTGGCCTGGCTGCTCTCGACGCACTTCGTGATAAACAGCATCCCTTCCACGCCGTCGTAGATGTTCGGGTACACCGTGTTCACCGTCTCGAACGTCTTGCCCTCGCTGCGAAGGATCATCGCATCGTACGCGGCGGTGTAGACGTTCGCGAACGCCTCAAAGAACGCCTCGGGGTGGCCGGCAGGCAGGCGCGACGAACTTCCCGCGGCGGCGCCCAGGTACGGGCCGCCGTTGCGGGTGTACACCTTGTGGGCCTCGCCGTTCTTCCGCACCAGCAGCTTGTTCGGCTCCTCCTGGTGCCATTCCAGGGCGCCCTTGGTGCCGTCGACTTCGATGAAAATGTCGTTCTCCCGGCCGTGGGAAATCTGACTCGCGGTCACGGTGCCCAGAGCGCCGTTGTCGAAGCGGACGAGCGCGACGCCATAGTCGTCGAGCGCCCGGCCTTCCTCGAAGGTCTTCAACGAGCAGGAGATTTCCCTGGGCAGCAGGCCCGTGATGAAGCGGCCAAGGTTGTACGCATGCGTGCCGATGTCGCCGAAGCAGCCGGCGATGCCGCTCTGCTTCGGGTCGGTGCGCCACTTCGCTTGCTTCTGGTCGCTCGATTCGAGCCGGGTGCGCAGCCAGCCATGGATGTAATTGCTGCGGATGGCGTTGATCACGCCGAGGTCGCCGTTGAGCACCATCTCGCGAGCCTGACGCACAAGCGGGTACCCTGTGTAGTTGTGCGTCACCGCGAAGACGACGCCGGACTTCTCGACGACCTTCAGCAATTCCTCGGCCTGGGCCAGGTCGAAGGTCAGCGGCTTGTCGCAGATGACGTTGTACCCGGCTTCCGCGAAGGTCTTGGCGATCTCGAAGTGTGTGTGGTTCGGAGTCGCGACGGAGACGAAATCCACGCCGTCCCTCCGCTTCTTCTCAGCCTCGGCCATCTCCTTGAAGGAGCCATAGGCCCGTTCCTGGGCAATGTCGTAGTCCGCGGCGGAGGCCTTCGACTTCTCGGCGTTGCTCGAGAGGGCCCCCGCGACAAGGGCGGCACGATTATCCAGCACCGCTGCTGTCGCATGGACTCGGCCGATGAAGGCGCCCTGGCCGCCGCCGATCAGGCCCATGCGAAGCTTGCGGTTCAGCGATCCGTTCGTCGGCATCGAGGCGTCTCCGGAAGAGGTCGTGGGGATGTGTGCTCGATTCTACGGCTGCGAGGCTGGGGCGGCCGCTGTGCCGAGCACGAGCGGTTCCCGACCGATCTTCGCGCGAACACGATTCACACCCTTCAGCACCACGCGGCGGGAGACGAGCCAGCGTTCCGCGCGGAACTTCCCTGGGAAATCGACGAGCATCACCCCCATGAGAATCGTGAGGATGCCCTGCCCCGGCACGCCTGGCAGCGACAGCGCGACGCCGAGGGCGATGAGGAGATAGCCCGCGAGGTTGCGAGCAAGCGTGAGGAGCACGCGAATCACGGGATGGCGGCGCCGAGCCGCTTCACGCGCAAGGGGATTGCTGAAATAGTCGGCCGGCAGCCGAGCGATCACAAAGGTGACGACGAGAGCACTGACAATCGCGGAGGCGACGCCGACCCCGATACCGAGAGCCGCGAGATACCAGCCGTTCCAGCCTTCGGGCATCCGGGATGCGAGCCATTCAGGCATGAGCGGTTCCCCACCGATGGGATCGGACCTCGGACGATGCTGGGACTTCCTGTATTCTAAGCAATGCCCATCCTGTCATTCGTCGCTCGCGGAGAAACCTTCATGGCGTCCGAAGAAGTGATCTCCTGCCCGGCCTGTCGGCACGCGCTGCGAGTGCCCGCGGACTGGCTCGGAACCCAGGTGCAATGCCCCGAGTGCAAGTCGACGTTCCGGGCTCCGACGTATAGCAGCGATGGCCGGCTTGGCGAGGGTGTGCTTGTGACCGATGGAGGCGACACGACCGCTCCGCGACGCCGAAAATCGATGCTGATGCTGCCCGGGATCGGGTTCTTGCTGCTTGGATCCGTGAGCCTCGTTCTGAATCTCTTCTCGATCGTGTCGATGGCGAACACGCCCGAGCCTTTAAAAAAGCAACTCTTCGAGAACATTCAGGAAGCCCGCACAAAGCACGGCATCTTCAACGACGATCCGCCAGATGAGAAGGTCCGCAAAAACCTCGATGAGGCTCGCGTGGTAGAGTTCATGACTTACATCCGCTGGGGGCTCATGGGCTGTGCGGCCCTGGCAGCGATCACCTTCGCAGGCGGCCTGGCGATTGTGACCCGCCGATTTTACGGGCTCGCATTGCTCTCCTGTGTCGCTGCGACTCTGAACCTCTCCAACTTCTGTTGTTTGCCTGGAGCCCCGCTCGGCTTGTGGGCGCTGGTGCTCCTCCTTGGCAGCACCGGTCGAGAACACTTCCGGCGTCTCAGCGTGTAGTCCACGTCGAACTCTCCGCAACCGAGAGGAAACCGAGTGGTGTGGAAATCACCTCACTCGGCGTTGAAGCCCCCACTCGATCCACGCTGCCAGTTGCTCCATCATTCGTTCTCGGGAGTCGCCTCCTTGGCGTCCGATTTTCGCAGTCGCATGTTCACCATCTCGATCACCACGGCGAACGCCATCGCAAAGTAGATGTAGCCCTTGTCGATGTGCTGCCCGAGCGATTCGACCACGAGCATCACGCCGATGAGGATCAGGAAGCTCAGGGCCAGCACCTTGATCGTGGGGTGATTGTCCACGAAGTTCGAGATCGGCCCGGCGAACATCATCATCACCAACATCGCAATCACCATCGCCACCACCATCACCCAGAGTTCGTCGACCATTCCGACAGCGGTGATGACTGAGTCCAGCGAAAAGATGATGTCCACCACCGCGATCGTCGCAATCACTCGGGCGAAACTCGGATGCTTCGTCGCGGCTTTCTCCTCCCCACTCGCGGCGTGACGGGCGGCCTCCATTTTCTCGTGCATCTCCATCACGCTCTTGCCGATCAGGAACACACCGCCGCCGAACAGGATGATGTCCCGCCAGGAGACCTCGCGAGCCTCCAGGTCGTGCAACATCGGCAGGTCCGGCAGTGTGAAGATCGGCTGTGTCAGCCCCAGCAGAAACGACAGCGAAAAGAGCAGCAACAACCGGGTGCCCAGGGCCGCGGCCAGGCCGATCTTGCGTGCGGAGGGCTGGCGGTCCTTCGGCAAGCGACCCGCGACGATCGCCAGGAAGATAATGTTGTCGATCCCAAGAACGATCTCCATCGCCGCCAGCGTGACAAGCCCGACAACGATCCCCAGCAACGACGCGTCCGCAGACTGGAGAATGCGAATCTCGCGAATCTCGGATCGCTTCAGCGTCTTCGTCGTGTCGCCAAACTTCACCGTGTAGATGGGATTAGCGAGATACCCGCGAATCACGTTCTTGTCGATCGTCTGCACGGCGTCGTGCCCTTCCTCCCCGGCCTCGGGTGAGAAGGTGATTCGTTTCAGGTGCCTGGAATCGATGGTCTGCGAACCAATGGACGTCTTGAGCGTGATGCCGGAGAGGTCCATCGTGCCGTGGAGATGTTCCTTACTGGTGTGAGTGTCGATGACGACACGCAGCGGTTCCGCGGCGGTCTTTTCAGGTGTCGCCTTCGATTTCGCATCTTCGCCGATGGCGGGTAGCCCGAATAGCAGGGGGATCAAGGAGAAACCCAGCACGAATGTAACGGTCGGCAAGCGTCGCATGAAAACTCTCCGGGCTCGGGGCGAATCCGCTCGTAAGAATGGTAGCTGTCTTGCCACGTCTCGGCGAGCATTCCGGGGGATTGCTTGTCAAAACCGACTCCGCGTCCGACAATCCCGACATGAGCCGAGAAACCGATCTCCAGCGTGTCCTCGATTGCGGCATCGTCGCCGTGGTCCGCTTCAGCGAGCCTGGCCCGCTCGTGGACGTGATGAAAGCCCTCGCCGATGGCGGCGTCACCGTCGCGGAGGTCACCTTCACGGTGCCCAACGCGCTCGACGTGATCCGCGAGGCGAAGAAGCAACTGGGCGACCGCGTGCTACTCGGCGCCGGCACGGTGCTCGACCCCGAAACGGCCCGCGCTGCGATCCTGGCGGGGGCGGAGTTCCTGGTGTCGCCCGCGGTGAACCTGGAAGTGATTCGCCTCTGCCGACGTTACGACAAGCTCGTGATGCCCGGCGCCTTCACGCCGACGGAAGTGCTCAGTGCCTGGGAAGCGGGAGCGGATATCGTGAAGGTCTTCCCCGCGGATGTGCTCGGCCCCGCGTTCTTCAAGGCCCTGAAGGGACCGCTGCCGCAGGTGAAGCTGATGCCAACGGGCGGCGTCGACCTCACGTCCGCCAGCGAGTTTCTGAAGGCGGGAGCCGTGTGCCTGGGCGTCGGCAGCCAGATGGTTGATCCGAAGCTCGTCGCGGCGAGGGACTTCGCGGCCATCACCGCGCTGGCGAAGCAGTACGTCGACATCGTGAAGAAGCATCGAAACTCCTGACTCTCTCCGAAGCCCGGGGACGGCAATTCCTGGACTTGAACACCCATGCCTGACATCATCACCTTCGGCGAAGTCATGATCCGCCTGGCGCCGCCGCACTTCCAGCGGCTGGAGCAGGCTCGCAGCCTCGATCTCGAGATCGGCGGCGCGGAACTCAATACCGCGTCCGGCCTCGCCCGGCTGGGGCGAAGCGTGGAGTGGGTCTCGCGCGTGCCGGACAATCCGCTGGGGAAGCTCATCACCAATCGCGTCCGCGAAGTGGGCGTTGGCGATCACTTCGTGCAGCACGTCGAGGATGGCCGTTGCGGCCTGTATTTCCTGGAGTTCGGCGCATCTCCCAGGGCGAGTTCGATCGTCTACGACCGCAAGGATTCGTCGATCTCGCGTGTCGCTCCGGGCATGTTCGACTGGGCCACGATCCTCCGCGGCGCGAAGTGGTTCCATGTCTCCGGTATCACCGCGGCCTTGAGCGTTTCCGCCGCCGAGGCTGTGAAGGAAGCGATGACGGCCGCGAACAAGGCAGGCGTCCGCGTCAGCATGGACCTCAACTATCGCGCCAAGCTCTGGAGCAAGGAGGACGCCGCCCGCGTCTGCGGCAGCCTGTTGCCGCTGTGCCACTTGCTCATCGCCAGTGAGGCGGACGCGGAGCATCTCTTCGGCATCATCGGCAGCGACTTCGCCGAGATCGCCCAGGCGTTCATCGAACGTTTCGGCGTCGCCGTCGTGGCCGGCACCAAGCGCGAAGCGCCACTCGTCTGGCGGAATCGCTTCGGAGCCGTCGGCTACTCCGCCGGGCAACTCCACGAAAGCCCGTGGTACGACGTGGAGATCGTCGATCGCCTCGGCGCCGGTGATGCCCTCGCCGCCGGCCTGATCCACGGCCTGCTCGATGACGACCTTCGCAAGGCGATCGACTATGGGGCAGCGATGGGCGCGATCAAGCACACGATCCCCGGCGACCTTGCGTGGATGGACCGCAGCGAAATTGAGTCGGTACTGCAAGGACAAGGTCTACGAGTGCGACGATGAGCGACTTCTGGATGAGCCGTGACGAGGTGCGAGAACTCGATCGGCGGGCAATCGAGGGCTTCGGCGTTCCCGGCATTGTGCTCATGGAGAACGCAGGCCGAGGCTGTGCCGAGTGGCTCATGCGGCTGAACCCCGAACGCGAAACCACAGTGATCCTCTGCGGCCCCGGCAATAACGGCGGCGATGGCTTCGTGATCGCCAGGCACCTGGACAACCACGGCTGGCCGGTGGAAGTCTGCATCCTGGCGAGGCACAACAAGACCAGGGGAGATGCGGACATCAACTTCGACATCCTTTACACCAGCGGGATCGAGTTCACGCAGTTTCGACCGGACTATTTTGAAGCGTCCCACCAGGAACTTCTGCGCCGCGAGATCGCCAAAGCCGGCTGGATCGTGGATGCAATGTTCGGGACGGGGCTTGCCAGGCCGTTGAGCGGTCCTTTCGCCTGGGTCGTTGAAACGATCAACGCGCGGTCCGTTCCCGTCCTCGCCATCGATATTCCCTCGGGGCTCGATTGCGACACGGGTGAGCCTCTGGGCCCGCCGGTGCGGGCGACGCAGACCGCAACCTTCGTGGCCCACAAGAAGGGATTCCTCAACCCGCGGTCCCGTGAGTGGACGGGTGAGGTGCATGTCATCGACATCGGTGTTCCGCGCGTGCTCGTGGACGAGTACCGCAAACGGCGGGAGGTGTAACGCATGGATGCACTCGCGTATCTCTCGAAGTCCTCGAAATCCAAGCCACAGCCCGTCTACGCCCTCGCGGGGGACGAGGATTTTCTCAAACGCCGGGTCCGCGAGATGATCGTTGCCAACGCTCTTGGCGACGCCGACCCGAGCTTCTCGCTCACAGTTTATCCGGGGGACAAGCTCGATTTCTCGACGGTTCAGAACGACCTCAAGACGTTGCCGTTCCTGAGCCCGTGCCGGGTGGTGAGCGTCGAACCCGCGGATAAGTTCGTCACGGAGAATCGGCCCGCCCTGGAGAAGTACGTCGCGAAACCGGCGACCTCTGGCGTGCTGATCCTGGATGTGAAGTCGTTCCCCGAGACGACGAAACTCGCCAAGGCGTTGCCAGACGCAGCGAAGATCTCGTGCAAGGCGCCGTACGCGAACAAGCTCGCTTCGTGGTGCATCGAGTGGGCGAAGGCCCACCATGGGAAGTTGCTCAAGGCCGACGCCGCCGAGATGCTCGTCGAGATGGTCGGCACCTCGATGGGTTTGCTCGATCAGGAGATTGAGAAGCTCGCAACGTCCGTCGGCGAGAAGGGCATCATCACGACGGCCGAGGTCGATTCGCTCGTGGGTCGCAGCCGCAGTGCGGATGTCTTCCGAATCCTGGACGCGGTCGGCGAAGGCAAGCCGACGGAAGCGTTGAACATCCTCGGCGAGTTGTTCGAGGCAGGTGAGGACCCGCTCGCGGTGCTTGGCCCGCTCACGTCACAGCTACGCCGCCTCGCCTCCGCGGCGCGGCAAATCACCCTGGGTCAATCCCTGGGTCCGGCGATGGACGCTGCGGGCGTGCCGAACTTCCCCCGCGCCCGGCAGGGCTTCGAGAAACAGCTTCGACACCTGGGAATGCGACGGCTCGACAAGCTCAACGAATGGCTGCTCGATATCAACCTTGGCGTGAAGGGGGGCAATTCCCTGCCGCCGAAACTGCAAGTGGAGCGACTGCTCGTCCGCCTCGCAAGGCCCCGCGAGACGGCTCAGTAAACTCGCCCACCCAGAGGCACGTCGCGTTCAGGTTCAAGCAGCACCACGTTCCCTTTCGCATCAGGCAGGCCGAGCACAAGCACTTCGGAAGTGAAGCCCGCGATCTTTCGTTCGCCGAGGTCCACCGCCGCGATGACGAGACGATCCACAAGCGAATCCGTGGTGTACAGGTCCGTGAGTTGAGCACTGGACGTCTTCACACCCAGCGGCCCGAAGTCGATCCAGAGCTTGTACGCGGGCTTGCGTGCCGCCGCGTTGGCCTCCGCACGCACGATTCGCCCAACGCGAAGATCGAGCAGGTCGAAGGCTTCGAGGGGAGTCATATCAACGTGCCGTGGAGGCGCGAAGTTGCTCTTGGGCCCACACGGACTGTTCCGGTGATAACGGCGGGTTCGGCGGTTGAGTGTAGTCAATCGTCACGTCGAACGCTGCGCGATCGTATGCCATGGTGAGTGCGTTCTGCAGATCGAGCGGCACCGCAGGATCAGGATGACCAAGGGGAATCCCAATCACAGGAAGACAGTCCTGCAAGCGAATGGGCCAGATTTCGCTATCCGGCCTGATGCGGACGGGCGACGAGAAAACGAGGTACGACACCTCGGCCCCACGCGGAAAATGCGAATGAGACACTCCTTTGCGGAGAAGGTCTATCTCGACCCAGTTTGCTTTGGAGCGAAGAATCTCTTTTCGTTTCCTGACAAACTTCGAGCGACCTTCCGCACCTTTGCGTTTGTTGCTGGGGCTGAGAAGCTCTATCAAAGTGACGACATTATGACTCGAAGCTTCGAGAATCTCGATTCGTCGTTGTCGGATCGGATCTCTTCCTTGCAGCCGGATGGGTGCCGTAATGGCCGAGGAATGAGCGTTCGCCAACTGGGACTCCCCGTGTTTCGTATTTCGCGATTCGATTCGGACATCCGGAATGGACACGAACGTTCGGCGCGGGTCATCTTCATCCATGTAAACGCGATCCTCAACCCGAGCGACGTATTTCGGTTTGATGAAGGGATTCAAAAGTTCCTGGAACACAACGATGAGCGTCGTGTGAAAGCTTTGCCAGGAAGTGGGATCTTCGAGATACGGATCCATGCCGGGGAACGGGGATGGCATCGCTTCGCCTTCCTACGCTGGGAGCTTCCGTTTCCACTTTAACCACACAGATATCACTCCCGCACGACCGCCGCGACGGTGCTGCCGAGGAAGTCGCGATTAAGTTGCGCGATCGTCTCGACGCTAATTTCCTTGGGGCAGGCGGCCTCGCACTCGTTGATGTTCGTGCAGTGGCCGAACCCCTCGCGATCGTGGCGGGCAATCATCGTTCGCACTCGCTCACGGCGTTCCGGCTTGCCCTGCGGCAGCGTGCCGAGGTGCACGACCTTCGCGGCCGTGAAGAGCATCGCCGAGGCGTTCGGGCACGCGGCCACGCAGGCGCCGCAGCCGATGCACTCCGCGGCGTCCATCGCCCATTCCTGGTCCTTCTTCGGCACCGGCAGGCTGTTGCCGTCCGGAGCGCCGCCGGTGTTCACGTTCACAAAGCCGCCGGACTGAATGATGCGGTCGAACGCACTCCGATCGACGCACAGATCCTTCAACACCGGGAAAGCCTTCGCCCGCCAGGGCTCGAGATAAATGTGCGAGCCGTCCGCGAAGCTCCGCATGTGAAGCTGGCAGGCAGTGGTCGCACGCTCCGGGCCGTGGGCCATGCCGTTGATCATCATGCCGCAGGAACCGCAGATGCCCTCTCGGCAGTCGTGGTCGAAGGCGACCGGTTCCTCGTCTTTCTTGATCAGCACCTCGTTAAGCGTGTCGAGCATTTCCAGGAACGACATATCCTCGCTAATGCCGGGCAACTCATAGGTCACCAGACGGCCCGCGTCCGAGGAGTTTTTCTGTCGCCAGACGTGCAAAGTGACTTTCATGGAACGCCCTGGTGGGAAAGTGGCCCAAGAGAGATTTCTATTGTATAGGCGAACGCGACGGAACCGACCGACTGGTGCTCGAAGAAAATGCGATCCGCCTCCACGACCAGTTCAGAAGAGCCCGGTTCACCCGACGCGGGCCGATACGACACCGATCGCAGCCGGCCGCGGAGGCCCCTAAAAGTCTAACCGTTGTTCGTTGGGCAGGGATAACGCTTCATACCCGCCGAGGGCGAGGCAGCCCGCGAAGTCCGTTGCCGCGATGTTCTCGTGGCGAGTCCCGTTGTAGTGCGTGCCGAACCTCTGAAGCAGCGACACGAACGCCATCCCGATCCATCAGCACCGATGGATAGGTCAGGTCGACCGATGGCGGGCGAAGGCCTCCACGCGGTTGGAGAAACGCTGGCCGGCTTGCATGATGTGCCTGCTTTCCTGGCAGATTTCACGTATCGACATATCCTCTGCTTTGTAATCGAATCTCCCAAAGCCATTGAAGTCAAGCTCTTCCGAACAACCGCATCAAACTTCACATCGCATGGCATGTGATCTGCGTGAAAGTGATCGTCAACCTTTCCCCATCGATGTTTTCTTCGCCCCATCCTCTCCCGGTCTACCATTGGCATTCACTCCCGGCTGCCAGCCTGAGGGATGATGCTTCTTTCGCTACGAGGATGAACGCCATGAAACGTACGGCCACGACAGAAAAGTTCGGTTTCCTGATCGACATGGACGGTGTGATCTACCGAGGCTCGGAATTAATCCCCGGGGCGGACGAGTTTGTTCGTCAACTCCGGGTTCGCGAGATACCCTTCTGCTTTCTCACGAACAACAGTCAGCGTACCCGCCGGGACGTCGTCGCGAAACTGTCCCGCATGGGCCTCGATGTGGAGGAAGAGCACGTCTTCACGAGTGCCATGGCCACGGCCCGCTTCCTTGCTCAGCAGAAGCCCTGTGGCACTGCGTACGTCATCGGCGAGGGGGGCCTGCTCACAGCCTTGCATCAGCACGGCTACGCGGTTGTGGATCACGAACCGGACTACGTCGTTGTTGGCGAAGGACGAACCTTCAACCTCGAGATGGTGGAGGCGGCCGTTCGCATGATCCTGGGCGGTGCGAAACTGATTGCCACCAATCTCGACCCGAACTGCCCCACGCAGAACGGCCTGCGCCCTGGATGCGGCGCGATGGTCGCCATGCTGGAACTGGCGACGGGCGTGAAAGCCTTCAGCGTCGGTAAGCCGAGCCCCGTGATGATGCGCGCCGCTCGAAAGGAGATCGGCCTCGCGACGGACGAGACAACGATGATCGGCGACACCATGGAGACCGACATCCTCGGTGGCGTGCAGCTTGGCTTCCACACGGTGCTCGTCCTCAGCGGCGGCACTTCAAAGACCGACCTGCCCCGCTACGCTTACCGTCCGGAGATCATCGCGGATTCGTTGGCGGAGTTCACGGAGATGCTCGAACGGCAGGACTGGCAGCCGCCCTGGATCGAACGCGCCTCCGCAGCGTGTGTCCTGCACAACGGTCGACGTGCCCACGTATGAAGACATCGGCACGAGATTCACTGTCGCAGTGCCGGAGCGGCTTCGATCACGGTACTTGTAACCCTGCTTCCTCACTTTGTACAATTGAACAGTACCTGTAACACCTTCAGAGGCTCCTTCGCGAGATTGCGGAGGAGCTGATTGTGTTTTGGGCCTGGGAAATGAGGAGAGCGTCGTATCGAGGAGGTTGGCGCCGTGAGATTTTCGGGTCTGGCACGGTTCCTGCAGAGTACAACTTCCGGAATGAGCTCGGTCGAGCTGATGAGGATCTTGAGGGATTGTTCAAAAAAAAGGCTTGACTGAGTAACATCCGGACAATTTGTGAAGTATTATTTAACTACGGATCGCCGACGGAGTGGCGGACCCGCAAGGCGCGGTCACTCTCCCGCATGCGTCGGAAATTCCAGGAGGGAATGCAATGCTCGTTCTTACCCGCCGTATTGGCGAAACCATCGTCATCGATAACCAGATTCGTGTCACCGTGGTCAGTGTTGGCCCTGGACGGGTCAAGATTGGCATCGATGCTCCAGCCAATGTTCGCGTGGATCGGGAAGAGATTCACGCTCGCATCGTTGAGGAAGTGACCGGGACTCCGGTTTCAAGTGAGTCGAATCCCACCCTTGAAACGCCGCTGATTCTTGGCGATGATATTCCGAAGCTGCACAACCGCATCGCGGACAAACTCTCCCCCGAGGAAACCTTGCCCTCGAACGCGAACCGACTCGACCCGTACCGACGCAAGCCCCGCTGAGGAAGACGCCACTCGCTTTTTCCTCACCCGGCCCCTCGGCCGGGTTTTTTGCTGCGCCTTCCCGGGCAAAATCGGTTATCGTTGAATTCCCACCCCACAAACCCACGAGGCTGGCATGCTCGCGACTCTTCTGACGGTTGCTCTCGCTTTACCCACAGCGGACCCGGCTCCTTCCTCGAAGCAGGCGCTTCAGCCGTTTCAATCGCTGGTCGGTTCCTGGAAGGCCACCGGGCATCCCGAAGGCACGCTGGAAGAGCGGCAGAAGGGCACCTGGGTTGAAATAGTGGCCTGGGAATGGCAGTTCAAAGGTAGCAAGGCGTCTCTCGCGGCGAAGTTCACCAACGGCAAACACTTCACCTCTGGCGTGCTTGAACCATCCTCCACCGTGCCTGGCGAGTTCACCCTGACGCTGACCACGCCGGATAAGAAGACGCTCGCCTTCACCGGTGCGTTCAAGGACCGAATCCTTACCGCGGACCGCACCGACGACGCCACGAAGGAGTTGCAGCGTGTCGTGATCTCCGTGCTCCACGATAATCGCCATCTTTACCGCTACGAAACGAAGACACCGGACGCCTTCCGATTCTCGAAGAAGTTCCTCGTCGGCGCCACCAAGGAAGGCGAGGCCTTTGCGAACGTGCCAGCCTTCCCCGAGTGCATCGTGACGGGTGGCAAAGGCAACTCGAAGGTGAGCTACAAAGGCGTGGATTACTGGGTTTGCTGCTCTGGCTGCAAGGAAGCGTTTAACGAGAACCCCGAGAAGTTTATCCAGGAAGCGGCCGCCAAGGCGAAGAAGTGAGATTCACCGAACTTGGCGAGCCCAAAGGCGTACTCTTCATATGAGGTCATTGCAAAGCCGGAGTATCTTCTGGGGACTTCGGCACCGTCGTCTCGGCAATGCCTGGAATCTTGCACCGGCGATGCGAGAATTCCACTGCCCCGCCAAGCCACCTGGCGATTCCACACGTGAATGAGCCACCTCTGCGAAGGCGAAGTTACATTCTCCCCTCTGGCTCGTCCGCTTATACTCAAGACGTATCATCCTCTGCTCTCGCACATGCGATGAGGCCCGTCATGCTCGTATCCCTGCTCCGTGCCCTTGTGCTCTTCACAGCCTTCGCGGCTCTTGGCTACCCAGTCCGCGCCCAGAACGAAGCGGGGCCCACGGCCGGCGGCATCAAGGTGCTACTTGAGAAGTTCCAGGCTGAGCGCTCGGAAGCGTTGGATGCCAAGTTCAGCAAGGACACCCTCGCACGTGCGGACGAATCCGCCAGGCGTGCCGAGGCGGCCCTGACCGATGGCGACCTGCGCGGCGCGGCCCGGCACGTTCGCGATGCCCGCTGGCAAGTGCCTTATCTTCCCTCGACGCTGCCGAAGAACATCACGCGAGTGCTCGGCGAAAGTCGGCTTCGCCATGCCGATCGAGTGAACGCGGTCGCTTACAGCCCGAACGGCGCCAAGCTCGTGACCGCCTCGCGTGATGGCACCGCCAAGGTCTGGGATCTCGGCAACGGTCGAGAGATCCTCACCTATCGCGGACATCGCGAGTCACCGGTCGATCCCAAGGCCCAGGCCAACGTTCTGCGCGTCTCCGACGTGGCCTTCAGCCCGGATGGCAAGTCGATTGCCAGCGTCTGCGAGAATGAACTGCATGTGTGGAACGCCGTGACGGGCAAGGCGACGAGCCAGATCACGCGGAAGGACAATCCCGAGAAACCCTTCAAAGCCCTGGCCTGGAGCCCCGACGGGCAATCCGTTGCGGCGGGAGGGGATGATCAGGTTGTTCGTGTCTATCACCTTGAAGCGGAGAAGCCCACCTTCGTGAGTTCGCCGCAAGCCGGCAGGATCGAGGGGCTCGCTTTCGCCCCGAATGGCAAGCTGATCGCCAGTGTCAATAACGTCGGTCAACTGACGGTGTACTGCCCAGGTGCGGCGAATCCGATCTCCCTTGGCACTCCGGTCAGCAATACGGGCGAGGCGTACGACGTGGCCTTCACGGCGGACAGCAGCGGCCTGCTCACCGCGGGCAAGGATGCTCGTGCGAAACTGACCGCGGGTCCCAAGTCGGATGGCCAGAACGATGGCAACACCGCCCAGACTCTCCGCGAATACCTGGGCCACACGGAAGCGGTGCGTTCCCTCGACGTCAGTCCGGATGGCAAGACGATGGTGACCGGTTCCGCCGACCGCACCGTGCGAGTCTGGGACGTGACCTCCGGCAAGCAAGTGCGTTCCTTTCAAGGTCATATCGCGGAAGTCGTCGCCGTCGCACTTCGGCCGGACAGCCGACAGGTGGCCTCCGCCGCGGAAGATGGCACCATACGACTCTGGGAACTCAGCACCAACGACGATCACCGTTCGCTGCTGGACGCCACCGATTCCCTCTGGGCCATCGCGTACTCGCCGAACGGGAAGCGTGTCGCCACCGCCGGTGCGGATCGCGTGGTTCGGATCTACAGTGCGTCCACAGGAAAGCTCGAAGCAAGCCTGCCGCCGCAGATTGCCGCGGTGACGTCGCTGGTGTTCGTGACCAACGACCGACTGGCAGTTGCCGGCGGCGACCGCGTCGTGCGTGTCTGGGATCTCGCCAGTGCGAAGGCCTTGAAGGAACTCACCGGCCACGAATCCGCGGTGCTCGCCCTTTCGGGCACGCCGGACGGCAAGATACTGGTGTCTGGCTCGGCCGATCGCACCGTGCGAGCCTGGAATCCCGGGTCCGGCCAGGTGCTCTGGACGCACACCTTGAAGTCCGCCGTCTGCTCCGTCGCGGTTCGCAAGGATGGCAAGTTCGTCGCGGTCGGCGCCGCCGACGGCAGTCTGATCCTGCTTGAGCCCACCGGCCCCTCGCCTCGCGAGACCGCCAACATCTCGGGCCACCTCGCGGGAGTCTCCGGCGTGGCCTTCGATCCCAACGGCCTTCGCCTTGCGACCTGTGGCGGCGACGGCCTCGTGCGAATCTGGAATGTCAATGATGCCGGCGGCCTGTCCCCCTTGATGAAGTTCGAAGGACAGGTCAAACCAGGCACGGCTTCAGGTTACTCCCCTGTCACCTCGGTAACCTTCAGCCCGGATGGCCGGTTCCTGGCGTCCTGCGGGGCCGATCAGATTGTCCATGTGTGGGACGTCCAAACGAAGGGCGAGACTCGTGGCTTGCGGGCCCACACCGACTGGGTCACCTCGGTGGCCTTCAGCCCGGACGGCCGCTTCCTCGCCTCCGCGGGAGTGGACAAGGCGGCTCGCATCTTTGAATTGACACAGCAGGACACCGCTCCGCCGCCGGGCCACACGCAGACGGTACGAGCCGTGACGGTGAGCCCCGATGGCAAGTTCGCCGCCACCGCTTCCACGGATCGCACGATCAAAGTGTGGGAACTCGCGACGGGGCGTGAGGTGGCGACGCTGCTAGGCTCGTCCGAGAAGATTTACGCCATCAGCTTCCTCGGACAGGACAAAATCGTGACGGGCGGCGAGATGCCCAACGGCGACGCCGGCCGGGTGCAGTTCTGGTCGATCAAGCCGCCAAAAACACTGACGGGCACACAGACCGGCCGGGCCTGGGCGGTGTTGGGCGCTGCCGATGGTTCCAGGGTGGTCGCGTGGACGACGAAACCTGCGGTCGGCGAGCAGTCGAACCATAGCTACGAACTCTTCGACGTCGACGGTGCAAACATCGGCAGCCTCCGCGACGCAGGCCGGGAAGTGCAAGCGGCCACCTTCACGCCCGATCTGTCGTGGGTTCTCTCAGGCGACAAGCAGGGCTCCATCCGCATCTGGGATCTGGCCACCAAGGAACGTGTCGGAGGCGACTGGCCCCTCTTCGTGCAGGGCATCGCGGACCTGGGCGTGACGCCTGACAAGAAGACACTCGTGGCTGTGGACAACACCGGGACGGTGAAGGTCGGCGACATCAAGAATCGCGAGACGCTCGGTTCCGCCTCCGCTCACAAGGGCGGCATCAACGGCGTCGTGGTTTCGCCGAAGGGGGACACGTTCTTTACCATCGGAGCCGACGGCGAATTGAAAGCCTGGTCGATCAAGGACGTGAAAACGATTCGCACCTGGAAGAGCCCCGTGACCGTGTGGGGCGCCGCATACACTCCGGACGGGAAGAACCTCGTCACCGCCAACGGCGACGGAACGTCGTACGTGCTAGAGATGCCTTAGGCGATAAACAGGAAGAGATTTACCACAGAATCACCAAGGACGCAGAGATCGGAGAGAGGAAAGGGTAGGAAGTTCGACAAGGATAACGCCATCGCATGGCGCCAGATCGCTTAACGATCCTTTCTCTGAATCCCTACATTCCCTCACTCTGAACTCTATTTTCTCTGTGACTCTGTGGTGACGAAGGCCCGGGCTCCGCATTTACTTCGTCGGGAGGATCTTCGACACGTCGCTGACGACCTTTTCGATGTCCTGCTCGGTGAGCTTGCCCTTCGCGAAGGTGTGGTTCGCCTTGACCACGCGATCGGTGTAGAGCACCACGGTCACGTCGGCGTCCTTGCTGATGTCGTACTTGCTGGGGCCCTGCACATCGTCGATCGACAGGATGATCTGCTTGAGCGAGTGCTTCTTGGCGATCTCCTTGATGGCGGCGTCCTGCTTTTCATCGCCGGTGAGATAGACCACATAGCTGCCCATCTCGGCCTTGGCATTCTTGACAGTTGCTTCATCCAGAGCCTTGATCAGCTTCTGCGTCATGGGGCACTCGGGCGAACGGCTGAACACCACGGCCACGGGGCTGTCGCCATTCTTGCAGTACAGGCACTGCTTTTGCCCGGCGTCTTCACCGGTGACGTTGAACGGGTGGAACGGTCCGGGGACTTTCTCGCCCGACTGCGGGCCGGACTTCAGCTCTGCTGCCACGACGAAACCACCCACCAGCGCCACCGCCGCGAAGGCGGCCAGAAGTTTCCGCTTCATGAAAATAGACTCCTTGGGGGAAATTGCACCACTTGCAAGGGAAATCAATCCGACCACGAAGCCAAACGCTCCGAGTGGGGAGATTATTCGCCGGATCGAGGAGAAAAGCAAGACGCGAGACAATATGGTTCAGCAGGGAAGCCATTTACCAACGATGAGATTCTGTGGTGCCTGACGATGCTCACTGTCCACCTTCGCATGAACGACTCGCTCACGGCCCAGCCGACGCCGGTGCGCTTGCGAGTCTCCGGGCCGGACGGAGTCCACTTCGCTCCCCTCGGGCAGGCGGTCGAATTCGCGATCGGACGGAACGAGGATGTCGGCGGGCACCTCAGGCTTGGCGCTGAGCGCTGGTTCGCCATTGATGGCGCCTGCGAGATTCGGCTACCTGCCAATGTCCCACTGCGAATCCAGGCCCTTAACGGCCCGGAGTCGAGGCCGCTTGATCAGACCGTGACACTCGGACCAGGCCAGATGTCGCTTCGCTTCACGATCGAGCGCTGGAGCGACCTTGCTGCGAATCGCTGGATGGCCGGGGATAGCCGCTGCCACTTCCTTTCCCCTCATGCCGCCGCACTTGAAGGTGCCGCCGAAGCCCTCGCGTTCGTGAATCTGCTCGCCACGACACAACCGCTGCCCAGCCTGGACGGCACCGCTTACACGACCGTGCCAAACCTCGTCGCCTTCAGCGGGCAGACGGCGACACTCCAGATGCATGGCTGCAACGTCACCGTCAACACACTCAACCTGCATCCGGTGCTCGGCCGCGTCGGCCTGCTGCACTCGCACCGACCGGTCCATCCGCTGACCTTTGGCGGTGCGGACGACACGGACGACTGGTCCGTCAGCGACTGGTGCGATCAGTGCCATCGCAAGAAGGGGCTCACGGTCTGGGTCGAGGCTTTCCGGGGCGATCGCGGTCTCGTCGGCGGTGAAGCTCTCGCGGCTCTCGTGCTCGGCAAGATTGACGCGATCGAGTGTGACGCTCAGCCGCGAACGCAGCCTCTGCTTCCCTGGGTGTATCGCCTGTGGAACGCAGGGCATCCCGTGCCACTCGTCGGCGGCAGCGGCAAGGATAACAACCGCGTGGCCCTCGGTGCGATGCGAACGTACGCCCAGGTTCACGAGGGGGAAACGAGCGTGAATGCTCGCTGGATTGAAGCCGTTCGCGCAGGGCGCACGTTCGTGACCAACGGCCCGATTCTGACCTTCTCCGCCAGCGGCCATGAACCGGGAACGACACTCGACTTCCCGACGGATGAAGGCCCCATCAACGTACTCGCAACCGCTCGCAGTCCGGTGAAGTTCGAGAAGCTGGAACTCATCGCCGATGGCCGGGTGATCGCGTCGGCCTCGCCGTTTCAGACTCACGGACTCTACGAGGCGAAGCTCAGCCTGCCGCACGGGCCCAACGGCGGCGGTTGGCTCGCGGCACGATGCTGGGGGGCCATGGGTGCCATGCTTGACCCGGCTTCGTCCTCGTTCGCGCATACCTCGCCTGTGTGGTTCCGCCCACGGGGCGGGGTGATCCCGATCCATAGCGATGCAATCCCGCCCATACGCCGGGCGATCGAGGAAAGCCGCGGGTGGGTCGAGAATCATGGCCGCTTCGCCAGCGAAAAGCGGAAGCAGCAACTCCTCAGCCACCACGACCGTGCCCTCGCCCGACTGCCGGGAACCGCCAAATCATCCGGAGTCCCGTAGGCGGAATCACGATCGATTGCGACAATGCGGATACCAGCCCGACGTGCCAGCGAAAGCAAACGCGAGCCTTACGGGCGTGTCGGTTTTTACGCTCACCGTGGATCGGTACGAAGTTTCGAGTTCCGAGTTTCTGGAGGTTCCCACGCCAATGCCCCGGCGCAACTTGGCCCTTATTCTCGCGATCCCGGCTCTCGTGCTCGTCGGCCTCACCATCCGGCTCACGGCACCCGTTCCGGACAAGGACTATCTGCTGCTCAAGCAGATCGCGGAGGTTCTTGCCAAGGTCGACCGTGAGTATGTGCGGTCGCTTTCCGACGAGGAGCGGGCCGAAGTGATCGAGCATATGATCGATAGCGGGCTCCGTAGACTCGATGAGCACTCCGAGTACATGAACCTCGAAAGGTCCCAGCAATTCAACAAGGACACCGAGGGCAAGTTCAGCGGCATCGGCGTGTCGATCATCGCCGATCCGGTCTCGAACTATCTTCGCATCGAAAGCCTCTTCCCGGGCAACCCTGCGTACGAGGCCGGCCTCGCGGCGGGTGATCTCATCACGCAGGTCGACGGCAAATCGACCGAGGGACTTCGCGTGGACGAAGTCCGCAAGCTGATCCAGGGAGAGCCGGGCACGCCCGTGTCGCTGGTGATCCGCCGAGCAGGCCGCAACCCCACGGACGAAACGGTTGTCGTCGTCCGGGGCAGCGTGGAGGTGAATCCGGTTTCGGGAGTTCGACGCCGACCGGAGAAGCCGATCGAGTGGGAATTCATGCTCGATCCCGCGGCCAAGATCGGGTACATCCGCCTCTCCCAGTTCAGTGCCAATGCCACGTTGGAACTCGTCGCCGCGTTAAAGCAGCTTCACGAACAGGGAGCCATGAGCCTGATTCTTGACCTTCGCGAAGACCCCGGCGGCCTGCTGCCCCAGGCGATCAGCGTGGCGGACCTCTTCCTGCCCGGCGGGCGGATCGTAAGCACGCGATCTCGCAGCGGCACCGATCAGGAGTTCGTTGCGAAGCCGTCCCCGGCAGGGCTCGGGTTTGCGGAAGTGTGGCCGATGGTGGTGTTGGTCAATGGTCACAGTGCGAGTGCCAGCGAGATCGTGGCGGCAGCGTTGCAGGATCACAATCGAGCCATCGTGATCGGCGAACGAACATTCGGCAAGGGGAGCGTGCAGAAGCTCTTCACGATCCCCGGCCCGCCGGAAGCGAGCCTCAAACTCACGGCCGAGACCTACTGGCGTCCCAACGGCAAGAACATCCACCGCGACCCTCGTACCGCCAAGGAAACCGACGAGTGGGGCGTGAAGCCCAACCCCGGCTTCGAGGTGCCGCTCACGGACGAGGATCGCCAGAGCTGGGTCCGCCATATGCGTGAACGCGAACTCGTCACCGGCAAGCCGGGCATCGCACCGCCCAAAGTTCCAGATCCCAGGGCGCCGAAGAAGGACGAGAAACCTTTCGAGGACCGGGCGCTCCAGAAAGCGGTGGAGTATCTGAAAACGAAGACAGCCGCCCACGACAAGCGACCCAGGCCCATGGATGGGTTCACTGGTGTCGAGGTGATGTGATGTCTAAACACCCTGGACTGTGGCACCGGCGAGATACCCAATGGGACTTACTCTAACTTTGGTTGATGCGAAATCCCGGGTCTCAAAGGCCTCATTGAACTACAAACGTCCCTCTCAATTCGTCCCGGAAGCTGTTGGGAACCCAATCAACGTTTACCTCGAACTCAGGTGCAATGCCATGGGCGTCCCGTAGGCGTCTTGTCCGTGATTGGACGCGGTTACGGCTTCAAAGTGATGGTAGAAATCTGGGCGTCAAGATGCTTCAGCCGCGGATGCGGCGACCGATGGTAGCCAGGGGGATGCGGCAATAGCACTGGCGAACGCCCCATGGCCGGACTGAGATCCCTACATGGCGATCGAATGATTCGGGACGCTTTTTGGAGCCCAAGGGTCGTTCGCCTCGTAGTCAAAGCCAGTGACATCGGGCGAGATCGGGCGAGACGCCGGTGCCACAGTCCCGCAGGGTGGGCTTCTCAAACTCACGGTGAACGAGTGATGGACGCCGAGACGACTCCTGCCCCCGGCGTTCCTCGCGCGTTTGAAGCTTCAGCCGCTGCCTCCTTCTCGGCCCTCATCCTCCATGAGGACCATCACCTCATCGCGATGAACAAGCCTGCACCCTTGCTCACGCAGGCGCCCCAGGGCATTCCGAGCCTGGAGGCGATGGTGAAGGCTTACATCAAGGAGAAATGCGGCAAGCCCGCTGGCGTGTACCTCGGCATTCCCCATCGCCTTGATCGACCGGTGAGCGGAGTCGTCCTTTTCGCAAGGAACACGAAGGCCGCCCAGCGAGTGCACTCACAGTTCCAGGAGCATCTGGTTCAAAAGACGTACTGGGCGGTCGTCGAGGGCCTCGTGGTTCCCGACAACGGGACCTGGGAAGACTGGATTCGCAAGCGGCCGGAAGAGGCCCGCGTGGAGCGAGCCCAGGAGGGGGAGCCGGGGGCGAAGCACGCCTTGCTGGAATACCGCACGCTGGGGCGGCACGCTGACGGCGCCACCTGGCTGGAACTGCGGCCTCGGACGGGGCGGATGCACCAGCTCCGCGTGCAGACGGCCTGGCGAGGGCACGCCATCCTTGGCGACACCACCTACTCAGCCTCCGTGCGTGCCTTCGGCCCTGACGTGGAGTTGCCTCGCGATCGCGTGATCGCCCTGCACGCTCGGAGCCTGGTGCTTCAGCATCCCTTCACGAAAGCGACGTTGACGCTCGAAGCCCCGCCGCCGCCCTACTGGCCCGTGGCGGACAGGAGCGAACCGCATGGCGAGTGAACTCCCGCCGGTGGACTCCGCGCAGCGGTCAAAGGCTCCCGGGTTTATCCCGCGAAACGCCGGGCTCCTGCTGGCAGCGCTGTTCCTGCTGGGCTCGTGGGCCTGGCTGATGGTGGAATTGTTCCAGCGCCGCCCGCCGGATGTGGGCTACGGGGCCACGCCGCCGGAGGTGGTGGCCGCGATGGTGGAAATGGCAGGCTTGAAGGACGGCGACACGGTCTACGACCTGGGCTGCGGCGACGGCCGCCTGGCGATCGCGGCGGCGCTGCGAAACCCCACGGTGAGGGGCGTGGGCATCGACATCGACCCGGACCGCGTCGCCGTGGCTCGCGACGCGGCCGCCGCGGCGGGGCTGACGGGTCGCCTCAGATTTCGGCGAGCGGATATCTTTCGCGAGGATCTCAGCCGGGCGAACGTGGTGATGATGTACCTTTCCACGAGCGTCAACGAACGACTGCGGCCGCAGTTCGACAAGCTACCGCCCGGCTCGCGAATCGTGTCGTACGCCTACAGCATCCCGGGAGTGAAGCCCGTCCAAGAAAAAACCGTCCGCGGTAAGGACGGCGTGGAGCACCGGATGCTGCTCTGGGTGACGCCTTTGAAAAAGGATGCATCACCCTGAATTGCCAAGGTCTTCGTTACTTTTCGCCAGGCGTTTTCTGCTTCGCCAATTCCTCGAGCTTCTGTACCGTTTCCGGATCAGTCATCAGCGTCGGAGGGCTATTACCACATCCCGATAGTAAGAAAGGCAAAGAGAAACAGAGGATCGCCCGGACAAATCGAGCCATGAAATCGCTCCGAGAGGGACGAGGGTCTGAGGGGATTTGACTCGTTCGAGGATGTCCGGCCTGACAAAGTCGGACGATCCTCTGATACGGTTCAATCATTTACAGACCGCTGAGGTCCGTTGCTTCATTATCGTAACGATTACAAACCCGCATGAACAAGAAGGGGTCGACCGTGTAGCGGATAAAACGAACCGATCCGTCCCCAAAAACCGCGTTGATTCCCGTGAGGTGGGCTGATCCGAATCGGAAGTTCTCGTTATTGTTCAAAACAGTCGGATTAGTATCGAAATAATCCTTACCGGGAGCGTGATACCCTCTTGTCAGGTCTGCGGGGTCGATTGGCCTGCTGCCGCGAATGATGTCACCGTCCACGGCAGGGCCAGCCCAGGATTCGTTGTCCGAGCAGCATCCCCCCGGAGCCAGATTGAGAAGCTTTTCCCCGATGAACAGTGTGTTGGACATTCCATCTTTCACATCGGAGAAGCGAATCGATCCTGGTTCACCGCCTCCCAATGACCCTCGGGAGATCACGAAAACGCCATTGCACGTCGAAGCAGCAGCGTTCGGATTGGTGCCGCCATTCCCTGCGTAATCGGACTTGTAGCCCGTCACAGGATTCGCGCCGATTGCACGCGGGCCGTCCCGCACTGGGCAACCATAAGTTCGTACCATGGCGGATCGCACGACAGCGTTGCTGGGATTTTCATACAGAGAACCTTGCTCGATCTGAGGAAGGATTTCCCAGGTCCAGCCGAAATCCAACCGATCCGAGGCGGGGTTGCCAGAATTATTCGAACCGGCCGTCGGCAGGAACCCCGTCGCATCATGGTACCCGATAACAGCGATTCCCATCTGCTTCAGATTGTTTTGGCACTTGGTTTTGGAGGCCGCCTCGCGGACCTTTTGGACCGCTGGCAGCAATAGCCCGATCAGAATCGCAATGATCGCGATGACCACGAGCAATTCGATCAGGGAGAAGGCCGCCAATCTTTTCGATCGACGAAGGGTCATGAGAATCTCCTACAGGAGCCGCGAAGGATGTGAGAATAAAGAACTCGGGCGAAATGAAAGGGCGAAAGAGCGCCGTTGGGCGACCGCTAAATGAAAAGAGGCCGTACGCCAAATAAAAGGCCACTAAATGCTCGGCCTCGAGATCAAGGACATTTATCAGCATATCTTGTGTCGACAGGTCTTGACAAGAGAATGTGAAGAATTCCCGAATTCTCAAAAGAGATCATCGCGTATCGGCACCGCATTGGCAAATCCACTTATGGCTGCGGTTTGACATTATTGGTGATCATATTCGTATAGATGGAGAGGCGAGGCTTTCTTCCGAGAAATCGCGTCCGAATGATGCGAGCCGCGATACCTCGGCGTTCGGACTGTGTTGAATGATCAGGGCCACGATTCCGAACAGGAGATCGGGCCGAAAAGACTCACCCCACTTACCTCCCACTTGGAGGTCCTCTCCGATGCGACTGAAACGCTGTGTCATGTTGGCCGTCTTCACCGCCGGCCTTGTTCTGCTGGCTACCAGCCCTGGTTGGTCGGCGGAAAAGCTTCCAAGCCCTGACCAGCTCCGCAAGGAAGTGAAGCAGCTTCGGCAGGCTGGCAAGGAAAAGGATGAGATCCTGAAGATTCTCACCACCAAGTACAAGGGGCTCGATCTCAAGGGGCTCGCGGCCCTTGGCGGGAAAGACAAAGGTGGAAAGTCCGCGGCTCCCGAGATCGTGACGAAGCCGTTGACCTTCGCCGCTCCGGCCCGCACAGCCAAGCCGGCGCGTGAGATCGCTCGGCTCATTGACACCCACATCGAGAAGACGCTCAAGGACGCCAAGCTGACGGCCTCGCCGCTTTGTTCGGACGACGAATTCGTTCGACGGGCTTACCTCGACATCACTGGCGTCATCCCCACCGCGGACCAGGCCCGGACGTTCTTCGACTCCAAGGAGCCGAACAAGCGAGCCACTCTGATCGATCAGCTTCTGGCCAGCCCGAATTTCGGCCGTCACATGGCGGATCTCTGGCAGGCCAAGCTTTATCCGAAGGACTCCACTAACCGCTTCTTGCTGAAGCAACCGTTCGTCGACTGGATGGCGGAGTCGTTCAACAAGAACATGCCCTGGGATCAGTTCGTCACGAACATCCTGGCAGGCAGTGGCACCGTGGGCGAGAACCCGGCCGTCACCTTCATCCTCGCCAATCAGGCCGTGGACAAGCTCACCGACCACGTGGGCAACCACTTCCTCAACATTCAACTTCAGTGCGCTCAGTGCCATAACCACCCCTTCATCAAGGACTGGAAGCAAGAGGATTATTGGGGTGTGGCGGCCTTCTTCTCGAAGGTCCAGGCGGATAAGCCCCGTAATGCGAACAAGGGCGGCGACAATTCCCTGATCGGCGTCGTCGATAGCAACACCAGGAGCAAGTCCAAGGATTTCTTCCCCGAAGCCACCAAGGACGTGGCTCCCAAGTATTTCAAAAGCGGGACGGCCGCCATCGCTCCCACCGAGGCGCTCCGACCCGTGCTGACGAAGTGGATGACCAGCCCGAGCAATCCCTTCTTCGCCAAGGCGATGGTCAACCGCACCTGGGCTCAGCTTTTCGGCCCCGGCTTTGTCAATCCGATCGAGGACATGCACGATGACAACCCGGCCTCGCATCCGGAACTTTTCCTCGCCATGGCCGAGGAATTCGGACACACGGGCTACGACCTGAAGAATCTGTTCCGCTCGATCTGCAATAGCCAGACCTACCAACGCACCAGCAAGCCAAACGACCTGAACAAGGACGACAGCGATTTTTTCAGCCATCAGACCGTCAAGGTGATGACGCCCGAGCAGCTTTACGACAGCCTGAACCTGCTTTCCGCCCCGGAAGGGAAAGTCAACAAGGGGAAGGCCCAGGATCAGCCGAAGAAGGGCGCGAACGGCCCCCGCGATCAGTTCGTGAACTTCTTCCTGGCCGGGGCCGAGGAGCCTAGCACCACCGAGTTCGAGATGGGTATCCCCCAGGCTCTCAAGCTCATGAACTCGCGAGCCGTCACTGCGGGCAAAGTGCTTCAAGATGTCAGCAAGTCGGCTGATCCGGCGATGGTGATCGAGAAGATTTATCTCTCGACGCTGTCACGTCGCCCGACCACGTCGGAGTCCAAGCGGCTGGCGGACTATGTCGCCAAGAACGGGACGAACCCCACGACCTTTGGCGACATCCTCTGGGCCGTGCTCAATAGCAGTGAGTTCACGATGGTTCGCTAATGTCCTGAGTCGCCCAGCGTTGCCCACCCCCTGGCTATGGGTGTGGGTTTTACAAATACCTTCCTGAAACCTACCCCACCTTTGCGGAGCTTGAAATGCTATCTTCCACGCTGGTCGAGAACAGCCGCCGCGACTTCCTGAAGCTTGCCGCGGCAGGCGTAGGCACCACGTCGCTATCGGGCTGGATGCCGATCCTCGCGAACACCGCCGCCTCGGCGTCCGTGCAGGCCAAGCGAAAGCCCAAGAACGTCATCCTGCTTTACATGGACGGCGGACCAAGCCACAAGGACACCTGGGACCTGAAGCCCGGCACCAAGGACGCGGGCGAGTTCAAGGAAATCCAGACGGCGGCCCCTGGCATCAAGGTCAGCGAGCACCTGCCGAAGCTCGCCGCCCTGATGAACGATGGCGTCATCGTTCGTGGCATGTCCACCCCGGAAGGCGCCCATGCCCGGGCCAAGTACAACATGCACACCGGCTACCGCGAAGGCCAGGGCGGGCTGACGTATCCGAGCCTCGGCTCGATCGTCGCTTGCGAGCTGGGTAAGTCCGACGCGGCGATGCCGAACTTTGTTTCCATCGGCGCTCGCAGCTACGGTTCTGGCTTCCTCGGGCCGAAGTATCAACCGCTGCTCATCACCGACCCGACTCGAGGCGTCGAAGACATCAGTGCCACGGTGAGCGCGGGCCAGCTCGATAACCGTCTCGGCTTGCTTGGCGAGATGGAAAAGGCTTTCCAGGGCGAATACAAGGCCGGTGTGATTAACGACCACAAGACGACCTACGAACGGGCCGTCAAGCTGATGCACTCGAAGGAAGCCAAGGCCTTCGATATCAGCCTCGAACCGACTTCCTCGGCGTCCAAGTACGGCACCGGCCGCTTCGGGGAAGGCTGCCTCATGGCACGCCGCCTGATCGAAGTGGGAGTGCCCTTCGTGGAAGTGGTGCTCGGCGGTTGGGACACGCATCAGGACAACTGGACCCGAGTGAAAGCGAACTCGCAGCAGGTCGACGCTGCGGAGAGCGCCCTGATCACGGACCTGAAGGAGCGCGGCCTGCTCGACAACACCCTGATCGTGTGGATGGGCGACTTCGGCCGCACACCGCACATCAACACCCGCAGTGCCAAGCCGGGGCGAGATCATTATCCCAAGGCCTGGTCCGCCACCATGTGGGGCGGCGGCATCAAGGGCGGCCGGGTGATCGGTAAAACGGATAGCGAAGGTGCCACGGTCCTCGAAGGCAAGACCAACGCCATGGACTTCCTCGCCACCGTATGCGATGTGATCGGCATCGACCACACGAAGCAGAACGAAGCCGCCAGCGGCCGACCGATCCGCATCGTTGACAAGCCCCAACCTTTCAGCAAGCAGATCATCTGAGCGTGAGTGACGGAATCGATCGTTGGGTCCGCCTGGATCAACAGGCGGACCTTTTCGCTTCCCGGCCCTTCATTGCAAACGTGATTCTTCCGCCGACTGGCAAAGACTCTCCAATCGGAACGTTCGGATGCTTGGGGCCTCGCGGACGACTCCCTCACCACCCCCACCTCGACATCCAGAACGATCGCGTGGCCTGTAGGCCATGAGGCGATGAGGATCTGCGGGGTTCGACCATTTCCTTTCGCTCCTGACGTAATCATGCCGTATAATGGGACTGAACCCATCGATTACCGCCAGGTCAGTTTACGGCCGGAGAGTAGGGCGTGAAGAAGGCGATCATCAGCGACATCCACGGCAACCTGGAAGCTCTTCAGGCCGTGCTGGCCGACATCAAGTCCCAGCAAATCTCCGAGATTTACTGCCTTGGCGATGTCGTCGGCTACGGGCCCAATCCCCGCGAGTGCATCGATCTCGTGATGGACTGCAAACTCGTCCTGCTGGGTAATCACGATCAGGGAGCGATGTTCGACCCGGATGGGTTCAACCCGTCTGCTGAGCGAGCGATTTTCTGGACTCGCACACAGCTGGAAACGACGGGCGAAACCCGGGCCGCCCGTGAGCGCCGCTGGGAGTTCCTGGCTGAGCGGCCCCGCAGCCATCGTGAGAATGGCCACCTTTACGTGCACGGCTCCGCTCGTAACCCTCTCAATGAATATGTCTTCCCCGAGGACATTTACAACCAACGGAAGATGGAGCGGATCTTCGCTCTCGTCGAGAAGTATTGTTTCCAGGGCCACACCCACGTGCCTGGCGTGTTCACCGAGAATTACCAGTTCGTGAGCCCCGAGGAAACCGAGTACGCTTACAAGCTCGATGGTCGGAAGATCCTGTGCAACGTGGGCTCGGTGGGCCAACCTCGCGACGGCAACTGGCGAGCCTGCTACGTGATGATCGAGAACGAGACGATCCACTTCCGCCGGGTGGAGTACGATGTCGAAACGACGGTGAAGAAGATCTACGACGTGCCCGACCTGGAGAACTTCCTGGGCGACCGCCTCCGCGAAGGGCGATAGCCGCCAACCTGATTGGTCGACTCAACTGAAACACGAATGTCCCTTCTGACCCAAACCATTGCCGCAAGCCCGACTCCTTTGCTGCTTACAGCCGAGGAGTTTGCTGAACAACCGGACGATGGTCGGTTCCTGGAACCGGTCCGTGGCAGGATCCTCGAAAAGGAACGCCCAAAGCCCGCTCACGGCTATTACTGCGCAAACATCAGTGGCATCCTGAGAGACTTCGTTCGCGCTCACGACCTCGGCCGTATCGTTGGCAACGACAGCGGCGTTGTCACCGAGCGTGGACCGGATACCGTTCGCGGACCGGGTGTGGCTTTCTATAGTTATTAAGTCGTTCCGAAAGGTCCGCTGCCCGACACCTATTGGCCGGCCCCCGAACTCCTGTTTGCAGTCAATTCTCCCAACGACCACTGGGTAGAAGTGATTGCGAAAGAGGCCGAGTATCTCGAAGCCGGAGTCAAGGTCGTTGGCGTTCTTGATCCCGATTCGCAAACACTTCACTTGTATCGGCCCGGTGCGAAACCTGACCGCTTGGAAATTGATCAGGAGCTTGAACTCTCCGATCTGCTACCAGGCTTTCGCGTCCCGGTTCGACAACTCTTTGAATGAAATCGGCCGTCTCTCTGCCGCACGACGGTAATGCATCCGCTTTCTCGACGAATCACTAGAACAGCAGGGTGTCCCGAATCGACCCCACGCGGAATCTCATGCGCTCGAACTACCTGAACTACGTGCTCTTCGCCGTCTGCAGCGCCGCGACGCTCGGTCTGTATTTTTACGCGGAGAAGCACTGGCTGCCGAAGCCCGAAATCAAGCTGACGGAACCGGCCGTGGCAGCCAACGGCCTGGCTGCCGTCGTCGGTGTTGCCGGCGGAGAAGCGAAGCCGGAACCCAAGCCCAAGGTCGAAGCCCCGCCTCCGATCGCGGAAGCCCCGCCCGCTTCGATCGATCCGCCCACGCTCGTCGAACTTGGCAGCCAAGGCTTCTTCAATCGCGCTCTCCTCTCCACTCGCGGCGGCGGCGTTCAACAGGTGATCCTGCCCGAGTTCTACGAGGCCACAAGGCTCGGGACCGACGCCCGCGGCGCTAACGGGGTGCCGCTGCCGCTGGCCTTGATCCCGGGCAACGTTCGTTTTCGGCCGATCTATCTCCGAGACGAATCTCCTTACCCCGATCTTCGCCCCGGCAAGCTCACCCGTGTTGAGGACCTCGCTGAGCCCTCGTACACCATGTTCCAATACGCCGGCAGCGATGCGGAAGATCACTGGCCGCTTGCGGATCTAGGCGAGCGCGAATGGAAGATCATCGCCGAGAATCGTCCCACGGAAGGGCCGCACTTGGTCACCTTTGAAACCACCCTCGCCGATCCGTATTTCCTGACGATTCGCAAGACCTTCTCGCTTTCGCCGAAGGACTACCACATCGCGATGAAGGTCGAGATTCGTCGCGAGTCGGTGCCCGGGGCCGCGAAGGGCAAGGGAATCTTCCGCTATCAACTCGCCGGGCCGCACGGCCTGCCCATCGAGGGTGAGTGGTATACGCCGACCTTCCGCAATGCTCTGATCGGCTGGCGCGACAACGGCGGCGCGATTCGTCGGAGTTTCGAGGACTCCTCGACCATCTCCACGAAGCGTGGCGGCGACTCCTTCACCAACAGTGGTCGAGCGTTTCTCTACGCAGCGATCGCGACGCAGTACTTTGCCTCGGCCCTCACCATCGACGATACCGTGCCGCAGGAGGAATCTCGCAAGTGGTGGGCTTATGTGCGTGCCACGACCGAGGCCCCGACGCCACAGCAGATCAAGGACGCGGTGGCGCTGGCGGAGAGGTTCCCCGCGGACTTCGATCTCCGCCGCCGAGCCGACGAATTCAAGCTCGCCTCGGTGCGGAAACAGCCGCAGTTCGACGACATCACCGTGCGTGCAGTCGCCGAGCCGCTGGACCTGGCACCGGGCGAAATGGTCACTCACTCGTACCTGATCTACAACGGCCCCGCGAAGGTGAGCCAGCTGAAGCTGCTGTCGGGCGACCGATCGGTCGATAGCACCCTGGTCGATCGCTATCTCGACAACCTGGGTTTGAAAACGATCACCGATTACCAGTCGCCCAGCGCTCTGGGTCGATTCGCGAATGCGATCTACTGGACGGACATCGTCATCTTCTTCACCAACCTCATGCACAACCTGCTCGCGGGCATCCACTGGCTGTTCACAAAGGTCGGGCTGCATGTCGTGAGTTGGGGCCTGAGCATCATCGTGCTGACGATCATGGTCCGCCTGCTGCTGTTCGTTCCCAGCCGCAAGCAGACGCAGATGAACATGAAGATGGTGGAGGTGAACAACCGCCTGAAGCCGGAGTTTGAACGGTTGAAGGAGAAGTACAAGGATGACTTCAACACTTACAACCGCGAGAAGACGGCCCTGCTGCTCAAGAACGGAGCGAACCCGTTCGCGATGATGGGCGGCTGCGTGCTGATCTTCGCCCAGATGCCGGTGTTCATGGGCCTGTACTTCTGCTTGCAGGAGAGCATTTTCTTCCGGCTCGAACCGTTCCTGTGGATTCAGAATCTGGCCGCTCCGGACATGACGCTGTGGTGGTCCGAGAAGATCCCCATCCTCAGCACGCCGGACTCGCTGGGCGGCTTCCTTTACCTGGGTCCGTTCCTTAACATCCTGCCGTTGATCGCGGTGGGGCTGATGATGTGGCAGCAGTCGAAGATGATGCCGCCGGCGACGGACGAGATGGCCCAGCAGCAGCGAATGATGATGAAGATCATGCTCGGCATGATGGCGTTATTCTTCTACAAGGTGGCTGCGGGTCTCTGCATCTACTTCATCGCCACGACCGTTTGGGGCATCATCGAACGGCAACTGATCCCGAAGCCCAAGGTGAACCTCGGCGAGGTGGGCCCGAACGGGACATCCGCTCCGCCGGAACCGCCCAAGCCGAAGGGGTGGATCGGTCGCAAACGTGAGGAGATCCAGAAGAAGCTCGAAGATTTGCAGAAGCAGGCCGAGGCGCAGTCGTCGCGGCAGGCTCGCAACACTAACCGCGAGGGCCCTCGCCGCGACACCGACCGTAAGAAGAAGCGACGGAAGTAACACCAAGGGCGTGGACGTCAGGCAAGTGTTCGAGAGCCAACGGAATCGGCCATCACCTTGGAGACCAGGGCGATGGCCGATTCCCTTTTGACCAGGGCGATTTCCGCTACTTGCTCGAAGCCTTGACGCGATTCAGTTGGGCTTCCACGATAGCGGCTTCCTTCAACTTGTTGTTCTCCTTGAAGTAAGCCACCGCTTGCTGGTTCATCTTCACCCAGTATTCGCTCACCGTGTCCCCGCGCGTCGGTGGAACCCGCGGCAGTAGCTCCTGGTAGAACTTCACAAGCTGATCCGTGCCGGCCTTGTACTCCTTCGAGACCTCTTCCAGCTTCTTCATCATCTTGGGCACGTACCGCCCTTCCGAGGGGAACTTGCGGACGGTCACCATCAAACCCGTCGCGGCCTTCTGGTGGTCCTTCGCTTCCACCTGATACTCCACCAGCTTGATCCGTGCTTCGCAGGCAAGATCGGGCCGGCCGAGTTGCTCGTACGACGCCACCACGCGTTCGTAGAGGCGGGCTCGCGTGTACTTGTCCTTCTGCGGCGTCATGAGGTCATCAATCACCTGCCAGGAGAAGTCCGGGAACCGGGCGAACGTGATGAGCGCCTTCTCCGCCAGTCGGTTGCCTTCGCCGGAGTCGGTCTGCCGCCCATCCTTGAACATCGCGGCGAGTTCGAGCCAGGCGCCATCGCTCATCGGATACATGGAGAGCACACGCTGAAGATAGAGCAATTGGAGCCTGGGCGAGAGGTTCATCTTCTCGCGGACGAGGGGATACATTCGCATGAGCAGATCGGCCTGGCGGCTGGCCGCGGGGGCGCCGCCGATCGCGGTGAGTTGGCGTTCGAGATCGCGATCGGTTTTCTCCTTGCCGCTCTTCGGATCTTGCAGCGTGCCCACGTAGTATTGATCAATGTTGTATCGGCCGAAGGATTCCAGGCTGAAGGTAACGGTGTCCTTGCTCACGCTCTTGATCTCGGTCCACATGACCCAGGCGTGCAGCGCGCCGGAGTTCGCCTCGCCGCGGACATACTCGGCGGGAACCATCAGCGACTTGGCAACTCGAGCCGCGAAATCCGCCTGCATCGCACAGACGCCGCCGTGCTTCTTGATGCTCTCGAGCGTGTAAGGATGGCCGTTGAGCTTGCACTTCGCACTCTGCGTGCGAAGCATCTCCATGTCGTAAACGATGTCCTTATAAATGGTGCCGATCCCCGGCCGCCGCTTGAGGTAGTTACCCACGGCCCAGTCGCGTTCGTCGTCCGGCGTTCGGTTGTTGACGACATGCACGAGGAACTCCCACGGAAGTTGCTCGTGCGGCCCCTTCAACTTGGCGAGGTGCGAGAGAAAGTAATCGTAGTTCTCCTTCGCCCCCACTTTCATGACGCCCTCGGGCAGCGTGCTCTTCGTGCGAATCTGATGGCCGCGGTAGTCGTAAGACGCTCGCGGATCGTCCCAGGTCACCGCGATGGCGATCGCGAGGTTTGGGTGCAACTTCACCTGCTCCGCACCATTGCTCCACAGGTCGCGAAACACTCCCATCGCCTTCGCGATATTGTCGCTGTCCGGGTCGATCGCGGAGAGGAGTGTTTCCTTGATCTCGATGTTCTCGGCGAGCCACTTCATCAGCGATTCGTACGAATCGCCGAGGCCGGCCTTGATCTCCGCACCGTATTTCGACTCGAAATACTTCACGTAGGCCTTGCGAACGGCCTTGTCCCCTTTGGTGAAGGGCAATTCCGCGAGGCCGCTGGGATGCGCGAGGAGGTCGACGAGAATCTGGACCGGTTCGCCAGAACTCGTGGCGTCAGCCGCGATCGCTCGCGAGT
>Ga0105046_10001181_pt1 | contig 39667 bp, 25 predicted proteins | sample MAT03_FD_78385 | JGI IMG/M metagenome (GOLD analysis project Ga0105046, IMG submission 78385) | Freshwater microbial communities from Lake Fryxell liftoff mats and glacier meltwater in Antarctica - MAT-03 (megahit assembly) | ecosystem: Environmental > Aquatic > Freshwater > Ice > Liftoff... | reverse complement strand
CGCGAAGCGTTCGGCCCAGGCGCTGCGCTCGGCGTTGGTGGCGAACGAGGCCTGTGGCAGGAACACGCCGACGGTGAGCTCCTCGGCGGCGGCAACGGTGGGAGCGGCGAGCGTCGTGAGCGCAACGAGGGTCACGAGCCCGGCGCGAAACAAACCAATCAGAGTCGTCGGCCGCATCAGTTGCTCCCTCCCAAGCCGAAGAGGCGCGCCTTGATTTCGCCCCGCTCTTTGACGCGATCGGCCTGGCTGCCACCGCTCTGGCCATAGCGCGTGAAGAGCTCCCAGGCGGCCTTGTGCTCGCCGCGCCGGCCGAGTGCGTTGCCGAGGTTGTAGATCGCTTCGACGGGTGCGCCCGCGTTGGCGAGTGGGCGCCACAAGGCTTCGGCTTCGGCGCCGCGGCCGAGCATGAAGCGCGCGGCGGCGAGGTTGTTGCTGACCGCCGGATCCTTGTTGCCTCGCTGCGCCATCGCCGCCCAGACCTTTTCGGCCGCTGCGAAGTTGCCGGCACCAAAGGCTTTTCGGGCCTCGACGTCGTCGGCCGCGGAGGCGAGGGATTCCCACGCGGGGCCGAGTGCCGTCCGGTCGCGTACCTTGTCGAGTGCCTTGCGCGCCTCTTCGGCGTTGCCTGCGCGCAGCCAACCATAGGCGACGTAGCCTTGACCGACATCGCGCACGCGGGCCCAGGTCGGGCCGGCGAAACGCTGGCTACCGAGCGCACCTGCGAGCACCTTCGCGGCAGCCCCCGGTTCGGCTGAGGCGAGCACACCGAGGGTCTGGAGTGCGAACTCGAGCGTCTGCTTGTCTTCGGGCTCGAGCTGAGCGCTGCCGCGATTCGCGCGCCCGAGCGCCTCGCGGGCGGCACCGGCGTCGCCACGAGCGAGGCGCTCCAGGCCGAGCTCTAGCCAGGCCTGGCTCTTCGCGCGCTCGAGCGCGGGCGAAGGTGCCAGGGTGTGCGCTTCGTCGAAGGCCTTGGCCGCGACGTCCCAGTCGCCCTTGGCGGCAGCCGCCTGGCCTTCGACCTGGGCAATCACCTGGAGGAGGTTCGTCTTGTTGGCGCGTGCGCTGGTGGCGAGCGCGAGAGCCTGCTCGGTCGCGCCTGAAAGAAGGCGCACGAGCGCCGTGGCAGCCTGCACGTCGGGGTTTGCGGCCGCGTCGGGTGGGGCCTCGCGCAGTGTCTTTTCGGCGTCGGCGACGCGCCCGAGCGAGGCGCGCACGACCACCAGGTTGGCGCGTGCTGAGTGGTAGCCTGGGCTCGCGGCGATCGCTTCGCGCAAATGCGTCTCGGCCTCGGCTGCGTCGCCCTTCTGCCATGCTTCGATGCCCAGAGCCGTACGCGCGGCCGCGATGCCGTGAGTGGCGTCGCCGTCGGTCGGGTCGAGGGTGCGCGCCTTCTCGAAGGCACCGAGCGTTTCGAGCACGCGGTTCAAGGCCCACAGATCGAAGCCGCGCTCGACCTGGTAGGCCGCGACGTCGGCCTGAAGAGAGACCGCCTTGTCGTGCCACCCGAGCGCTTCAGCGGGGCGCTTGGCTTTGCGATAGACGGTGCCGAGCCACGACGCGAGCTCGGGCTCGTTGGGGCCGAGATCCTGCGCCTTCTTGGCGTTGTCGACCGCCTCGTCGAATGCCTTCTTGCGGAGCGCCACGCGCGAGAGGCCATACCAGACCCACGGGTTCGAGCTCTGACCTTCGAGGCCTGCGCGCTCGAACGCGGCGCGCGCCTGGTCGTACTGGCCGAGCTTCAGGAGGCAGTCGGCGCGGAAGTAGAGCGCGGGTCCGTTCTTGGCCTCCTTGCCGAGGAAGCGATCGAGCAGCAGCAGGGCCTCGGGGCAGCGGTCCTGCTTGATGCGTACAGACGCGAGATTATAGATGAATCGGGACTTATCGGGCTGCTCTTCGAGGAGCCGTTCGTACTCCTGACCGGCCCTGTTCACGTCGCCTCTGCGAAAGAGCGCGTTGGCGCGATTGACGCGCGCCGAAACGTTGCCGGCGTGGGTCTCCAGGTACTTGTCGAGGGTCGCGACGGCCCGATCGAACTGTTCGGCCTTCAAGAAATAGGTGCCGATGAGCGCCAGCGCCTCGGTGTCATCGGGGCGCGCCACGAGGTAGCGCTCCGCGTGAGGCAATCCTGCCTGCCAGTTGGCCTGGCGGTAGTAGTGCTGGATCAGGATCCACATCGCGTCGAAGCGACGCGGGTCGCTGGCGACGGCTTCGAGGAGCGGCACGGCGAGCGCCTGTTCGCCGTTGCGGTAGAGGTGCAGCCCGAGCTGATGGCTGACGTCGAGGTCGTCGGGCAGTCGATCGTGGAAGGGGCGCATGAGGTTGACGCCCTCCTCGTATTTCTTGTCGAGGAAGAGCACGCCGGCGAGACCGACCGCGGCGTCGCGCTGTTCGACGTTGTCGCGCAGCATCGCGCGATAGATGCGCCCCGCCTCGTCGAGCCGCTTTTTGCCGGAGCGTGCCTCGCCGCGCGCGATGAGCGTGCGCGCCGAATCCATCGCGTCCGAAGCCTCCTGCAGTTGGCGTTGTACGTCACCTGGCGCTGCGGCCAGGGCGGACGGCAGCGAGAGTGACAACGCGAGCACGAACAGGCTCGTGACCAGGACGGTCGCGCGGCACAGAGCGATCATCAGGCGACCTTCCCGACGACGAGGGTGACATCGTCCGGGAGCGCCGCGCCTTTTCGGAAACGACGCATGTCGCCGATCACGCGCTCGAGCACCTGGTCGGGCGTGTTGGATTGTTCGAGCTGCCCCAGGATGTGGAGGAGCGCACGCGTCGAGTACGGGCGACCTTCGTCGTTCACGGCGTCGACGAGGCCGTCGGTGTACCAGACGAGGAGGTCGTCTTTGGCGACGCGGATGCGCTTGGCCTCGAAGCCCGAGGCGTCGCCGTCGCCGAGGCGGTTGCCGCGCGCCGCGAGCCGCGAGACTTTTACCCCGCTCTCAGTCCAGCGGATGAGCAACCCGGGCGGGTGGGCTGCAGCCGAGAAGTAGAGCGCGTTCTCGGTCGCATCCAGCACGATCGCGGTCGCGGTCATGAAGAACGCGCCGTGCCCCGCATCGTGGATCACGCGGTCGAGCACGCGCATCGTTTCGGCGACCTGCATGTCGCCGCCGTGCACGTGGCGCAGCGTGTCGAGGCAGCCTTTGGCGGTCGCCGTGAGGATCGACGCAGGCACGCCGTGGCCGGTGACGTCGCCGATGAGGATCGCCGAGCGACCACGCGGCAGGGCCGACAGGTCCCAGAAGTCGCCGCCGACGTTCGAGGCCGGTTCGTAGTAGCCGGCCACGTCGATGCCGGGTGCCGCGTGGGTGCCGGGCCGCGGCACGAGCACCGACTGGATCTCGCGCGCGAGGTTCAGCTCGTGCTCGAGCTCGGCCTTGGCGACCGTGTCCTTCAGGAGCGTCTGGATGCGGTCGGCCATGTGATTGAACTGGTGGCCGAGCGCACCGACTTCATCCGACTGGCGCACCTCGACGCGCGCCGCGAGGTCGCCCTGCGCGATCTTCGAGGTCGTCGCCGCGAGCTTGCGGATCGGCAGGGCGTAGCGGAGGCCCTGAAAGAGCGACAGCAACGCCCCGATGACGAGCGCCAAGAGCCCGATTCTCAGGGTGAATCCGAGCGAGCGTGAGATCGCGTCCTTGCGCTGCTGTTCGATCTGCTGGAGCTGTGCGGCGAGCGGCGAGAGGTCGTAGGTGAACTCGACCGTGCCGATCGGCTTGGCGATGTCGGAACCGGGATCGAGGATCGGGCGCTGCAGGACGAGCACCTTCTTGTCAGCCTGGACCTCTTCGCGCTGCCCTGGCTTGAACCAATCGGCGGCGGTGCCGGGCAGCTTGACGAGCTTCATCGGGTCGACACGGTTCGCGGAGTCGGCCAGGATGTCACCGGATTGATTGGCGATTCGCAGCTTGGTGACGCGCGTGTCGCGGCGCACGACCTGACGGGCGACGAGGTCGAGCGGCTCGAGCTCGGTGCCCATCAGGTGTTCGGACACGGCGACGGCGAGCAGGTTCGTCGCCGACTCCGCGAGCTCGGTGACCTGCTGACGATAGGTGAGCGTGCGTTCGGCCGCCCAGTCGTCGTGCTCCTGCCGGACGGAGTCGGCATGCGTGTAGCCGAGGAACGCGACCACGATCGCTACCAGCAGGGTCGATGTGAGGGTGAGTTTGACGCCGAGTGATGCACGCATCGGTCACTCCAACGTCATGATGAGGTAGATCAAGACGCCGAGGACCGCCAACATGGCAGCCATCGCAGCGATGAAGAGCCAGTCGCCGCGCTGCCTCGCCGGCAACTCGAGCAGCGCTTGGTTCCCCGTCGCGTGAGGGGGCGGCAGCGCCTCGGAGGTCTTGCGCGGTCCGCCCTGGAGGCCGAGCTGCCCCAGCGGCTGGCTGCGCCCCGCCGACCCATTGGCATGCGGATCTAGCGCTCGCGGGCCGTCGGCCAGCGGGGTTCCACCGGCCGCGAGGAGCGAGCGCGCCTGCTCGGTCAAGCGCATGAGTCGTTCGTCGGCGACGCCTTCGGGCAGGGTTCGCACAAAGCCGAGGTAGCTCTCTTCGTCGTCATCGAGCGCGTTCTCACAGTCGCTGCGCTCGCAGTTGAAAGCCGGCATCGCCAGGCGGGAGCCGTTCCGCAACGAGCGCGTCTCGAGGATGCGCGCTTCCTCTTTCTGGCAACGCAGGCAGAAGAGCGGCGCCACAAAGGTCGTGATGTAGGCGCCCTCAGCGAAGTTCTTGACGAAGTTGACCTCGTTCATCACCGGCGCCGGGCAGTCGAATAGGATGACCGTCCGGTACTTCTTGCGGATCGCGCGAAGCCAGTTGACCCAATCGCGCACGCCGACCGAGTTGAGGCGCTTGATGCCACCCATGTCGACCACGAGCGTGTCGTTGTTCGCCGCCCCCACGGCGGACGATTCTCCAAGGGCCGTGAGGATCTGAGCGAGGCTGTTGTGTTCGTCGATGATGCCATCGAGTCGAAGCGCGGCGAACCCGTCCCCTGGCGCGACTTTCGCGTGCAGCTTGACGGCCTGACGGCCGGCTTCATGACCCGCTACTTGCATCGCAGCCACCATAGCCTTGAAGCCCAAAGCGCTCAAGCCGCCCCCCGACGGTGTCGCACGGTGCCCACGCCTCGACGTGCGCGTCGAACCGTCGAGGCGGGATGAAGGCGGGCGTCGCGAAGTCACGCTTTCGTGACGCGGCGACTTGGTGCATGGTCCGGCCGCCATGCTGAAACGCATCCTGACTGGTGTGCTCCTCGCCCCGCTCGTCATCCTCCTGTTCCTGTTCGGGCCGGAGTGGGCGAAGGCGGCGGTCGTCATCGGCGCGGGTGCACTCTGCCTGGCCGAGCTCTATGCGATGGCGATGCCCGACCGGCGCCTCGAGCGTTGGGTCGGAATCGCGCTCGGGGTGGGGCTCATGACCTCGATGTGGCTCGCGCCCGAGAGCGACGTCGGCGATTGGTTGCCCGCGTTGGTGGTGCCGGCGCTTGTCGTCGTGATGCGACCGGATCCGATCGACCGCGCGGCGTTTCGACTCTTCGCCCTGTGGGCGGGTGTCGTGTACGTGGCAGTCCCGTTTTATTATGGGCTCACGCTGGCGATCGACGCCAAGCCATGGATCCTCTACGTGCTGGGAGTCGTCTGGGGCGGCGATACGGCGGCCTACTTCGCGGGTCGCTCGCTCGGCAAGCACAAGCTTCATCCGAAGGTCTCACCAAAGAAGACGATCGAAGGCGCGGTCGGCGGTCTCGTCGGCTCGGTCGGCGCTGGCTTCTTGATGGTGGGGCTGCTCGACCTGCCGTTGCCGGCATGGAAGACCGCGCTCTTCGCAGTGGCCGGAGGGGCATTGGCGCAGCTCGGTGACCTTTCGGAATCACTCGTGAAACGGGCTTGCGGCGTGAAGGACTCGGGCACGATTCTGCCAGGTCACGGCGGCATGTTGGACCGCACCGACGGCGTCATCTTCGCGTTCCCGTTCTTCGCCTGGGCGTTGTCGCTGAGCTGAGCGGATTCGAGTCGACGAGGAGAGCGCGACGACGACGGCCGCGTGCGTCGCAGTGACGAGTCAGACCTGCGACTGGGCGACGAGCTGACGAACCGTCTCGACCACCTCGTCGATGTCGAACGGCTTGTCGAGATAGGCATCGGCCCCGTAGAGCGGTGCTGTGAGGGCGTTCATGCGCTCACCGATGCCGGTGAGCATGAGGATCGGGGTGCCGTTCCAATCGGGCTTCGAGCGCACGTATTTGCAGATCTCCCAACCGGTGAGGCCGGGCATCATGACGTCCAGAATAATGAGGTCGGGCTGCTCGACGAGGATCATCTCGAGGCCTGACTCGCCGTCGTTCTCGACGATCACCTCCCAGCCCTCATCCTCGAGCGCGCCGCTCACGAGGCGCGTCAGCTCGAGGTCGTCGTCGACGTAGGCGATGCGGATCAGCTCGGCTTCGGCGCCACCTGGCGCGGTTGCTTTGACGACTGGCTTGGCCTTGGGCTTTGCAGGCATGACTCGACTCCTTGCTCCCGCGGCGGGATCGCTTATTGCTGGGTACGCGCTATCACGGTCGACGTGGGGCGGGCAAGCCGTGTCGGGGCCGTTCACGCGCGCACCGGCCTGTGTCAGCGAACACTTCGGCGTCATCGTGACGGAGCGCGATCATCGCGCGGCGGCCGAGACTTTTGCCAAGGGGACGGAGGCGGGTAGGATGCCCGGCGCATGCCCACAGGCTCACGATCAAGTGACGACGGGCTCCTCCCGGAGCCATCGCAGGACGAAGTGACGACAGTCGGGCCGACGCGCGCGCTCGATGATGCGCTCGGGTTTGAGGCGCTCGATCCGCCGGACGAGCCGGGCCCCGCCAAGGATGGCGAAGCCTGGACTGCGGGCCCTTTCGAGCCAGATACTGCGCCTGTTCGAATCGGTGTGCCGCGGCAGGTTCTGACGAAGCCGCGCCCTCCGAGCTCAGTCAACGCGCGACCGTCTGGCCTCAACCGTGTTGACAGGGGAGGGCGCACGACCGGCGAGGGGCTGGTCCGGCCCGTTGCTCCGCGCTCGGGATTGATCGCTGCGCCGCGAGTCGAAGGCGCGAGTGCGCCGCGGCCGCTCATTCGGCCGTCGCCACGCGCCAATGACAGCGGGCCGCTGCCAGGCCAGGCGCCGGCGCCCCGTTCATTGGACCGCGCTATCATGCACGCGCGACGGTCGTCGCACATCGGAAGCGAGGCTCCGGATGCGCCGTTGGCGCGGGCGCGCGAGGAGGCGACACGCGAGCCGACACAGCCGACGTATAGGCCTGATCTCACCGAGACCGACCCGCCACTCGGGGCGGACGACGCAGCGATCCCTGGCGATGCCAGCCGAGCGGCCCCGAGCTATGAGGACACGATCCGCGGCATGACCCTGAAGCAGCTCGGCGAGCACGCGAGCCTTCGGCCGCAGCTCGCCGCGGGCATCGAGCCGGGACCCGTCGTCGCCTCGCGCGTCGACGCGGGCGCGATGAATGCCGTCAATCCAGCCGGCGCGGGCGCACCGACGAGCACCGAAGTGCCCAGCGCGCATGTCGACCGGTCACCCTCTGCGCCGCGCTCGGTCCTGCAGGCGCGAGCAACCACCGCGCCCTACGACATAAACTTCGAGGTCGCGGCACCGGCGCGGTCGGCGGTCGCCGCGCCGCCATCGTTCGACGAGCATGCCATCGTCGAGCCGCCGCGCCTCGGGCGGCGCGACGACCCGCGCGAGCGAGAGATCCGGGCGCGCCCCGAAGACGCTGCGACCGCCACGGAGACCACTTTGCGCCCATCGGTGACGTCGATCCTGCCGAAGATTTCGCCCATCACACTGGTCCTCCTGTTCCAGGCGATAGCGCTTCCGACCGCAGCCGGGCCGCCCTGGGAGCTGCTTGCGCGTCCGGCCGAGGTGACGCTGCAGGCACTTGCAGCGTTCGTCCTGGTCGGCGTCGTTCACCTGCTGCCATGCCGCGAGCGCACGCGCGGTGTGTTCGGCCTCGTGTTCGGGGTGATGCTCCTGCCGTTCGCCTTCGTCGCGTGGCGCGCCGCGATCGCCAGTGGCACGTTCGACGCGCAGCCGGCGCTCGTGGCGCTGATGGCGGGACCCTTGCCGACGCCCGCGTTGCCGGCGCTGCTGGCGCTGGTGCTGGTACCGGCCGGGCTGTTCGCACGCGGTCATCGCTCGCCACGCAGCGACGCCTGGGTGCTGACCGGGGCCGGCCTCAGCGCGGCAGTGGTCGCATTCGCCTGGATGCCGCTCGCGGGTCTGTTTGCGTCTGTCGGGGATGCGCCCTTCCTGGGCGATCGCGTTGCCGCATGGGCGACGCTGCCGCTGTTCGCGGCCCTCGCCTTCGCCGTGGCCGCACTGGTCTGGCCGCCGTTGTCGCGTCGAGCAACGGGTTTTGGGTTCATCGTGTGGGGCACAGCACTCGTGCCGCTCATCGTGCTGGCGCTGTTCGCAGCGAAGTCCGACCAGTGGCTGCAGGTGCTCGAGCCGGTGAAGCTCGTATCGTTCCTCGGCGCGATCACGCTCTACACCGCGGCGGCTCTCGCGACGACCGTGAATCCGCGCATGCGCGACCTCTGAACGCCCACGGGTCCAACAACGCCACGGCCGAGCAGCGCCCGGCCCCAGCCAAGGCCGCCCAAGGCGATACTCAGGCCGTCATGTCACCGTCGGCGTTGCTTCACGCTCATTCCGTCGGCTTCAGCAGTGCTGCGAGCGCGGAATCGGCCGCCGTATAATCGGGGTCGTCCTTGGGAAGCACCCGAAGCGCGCGCGTGTACAGGTCGGCGGCCTTGTCCGGTGCATCCTTGAGGCCCTTGGCATCGTTCACCCAGGCCTTCGCCTCCTTGGTCGCGTCGGCTTGCACCGCCTTCGCGTCGGCCGCGGCCGGGTCGAAGGTCAGCGCCAGCTTCGCCTGAAATCCTGCCAGGCCTGCGTTCGTCTCGAGGCTCTTCTTGGCGATTGCACCCCACACCTTCGCGAGCTCGGTCGCGACCTTCGCCTTCTGAGCACCGCCCAGGATCGCGTCCGCACGCCGCGCTGACCGCAGATAGCCGAGCTGCTCATCAGGCTTGCCGACATTGGCGGCCACCTGCTTCATGGCTTCGTCGAAAGTCGTCGCCGCCGCGCCCCAGGCCTTCGCCTTCGCCACATCCTGGCGCGACGCCGTGCCGCCGTAGACGATCCCATCGAACGCATTGGCGACCGCTTGGAAGTCACCCTTCGCGTACGCATCGAGGCCCGGCTTCAGGTCCGCTGGCGCCGCCTTGGGCGGGTTCTTGGCATTCGGGTCGGCCGGGTCGAGCTCGGTCAGCTCGGCGTCCGGCGCGCCCGCGCGCTCGATCGCGTCCTTCAACGCGCTGCCCTCGGCGTAGTCGCCGGCGTTCTTCAACGCGTCCGCGACGGCCGCCTTGGCACCGGCCAGGTCCTTCTTCGCGAACAGCTCGCTCGCCTTGGCGAGCTGCTCCACGACCGCGCCATCCTTGGCGATCTTCGCGAGGTCCTGAGCCGCTGCGTAGTTTGCCGATGCCTCTTTGATGTCCTCGAGCGCCTTGGCCGCGTCGCTCCACTTCTGCTCATCCATCGCTTTGAGAGCCAGGTGGATCGTCGCAGAGGCCTTCAGCTCGTTCTCGACCTGGGCCAGCCCGGCGTCGCCACCATCGACCAGATCGTCGAGCTTGAGGGCCGCCACATACAGGTCACGCGCCGCGATGAAGCGCTTGTCCTTGGCCGCCTGAGCCGCCTCCGCCACCTTGGCTTTGGCATCTTCCTTGGGCTTCGCCGCGTCCGCATTGGCTGGCTTGTCTTCCGGTTTGTCTCCGGGCTTGTCTTCGGGCTTGTCTTCCGGATCCTTGTCTTCTGGATCCTTGTCCTCCGGATCCTTGTCCTCCGGATCCTTGTCGACGACCTTGTCCTCCGGCGCCTCGGGCTTCTTCTCGTCGGGCGTCGGCTCGGCGATCGTCACTTCCTTCGGGAAGATGATGCCGAGTCCCGCGAACTTGTCGGCTGCCACAAAGCCGCCGCCGAGTACGCCGATGATGACGCCGACGATCGCAATCTTCTTGCCGACGCCGCCGCCCTTCTTGCGGCCGTCGTCACCGTCCTCGGCCTCCGTGCTTCCAGCTTCAGCGACGCCTTCACGGCGTTGCTTCAGGCGGCGCGCCTCCCATTCGGGATCGATCTCGAGCGCCTGGATGTCGCCAAAGCTCGTCTTCTCTTCGTTCGGCGGGGGCGGCTTGGCGCCACCCTTCGCCTTCGGCGCGTCGTCTTTGTCGTCGAACTTGTCGAGCCGCGACGCGTCGCGCTTGCGCTCTTGCGGCCCCTTGTCGTCCTGCGGGCCGCGTCGCGCGGCCTTCGCATCGTCGTTCATCACTGGCGCCATGCCTGTTGGCGCGCGGGCAGGCGGCGGGGCGTCGTCGCGCGCGGTCTCTCGTGGTGGGGCGGGCTTACCCGAAGCGGCTGCGCCAGGGCTCGCAGGGGTGCCATCATGCACCCACTCCATCGTGGTGCCGCCCGCTTCGATGCGCATGCCGTGCTTCATCTGGAGCTCGGTCACGCGGTTGCCGTCGACCTTCGTGCCGTTGCCCGATCCGAGGTCGACGAGCTTCCAACCCGACAGCGTGCGCACGATGTTGAAGTGCTTGCGCGAAGCGGAGGCGTCGTTGATGACCACGTCCGCGTCGAGACCCCGCCCGACGAGCGTCAGATCCTTCGTGAGAGGGAAGGACTTGCCAACGTCCGGCCCACCGCGCACGACCATGCTCGGCTCTGCGTCCATTGGCGCCGCGGACGCGTCTTCGGCCGCCTTGCCGGCCATCTTCTTGGCGGCTGGCGCCTTGACGACCGGGACATCCTCGTCATCGACGAGGTAGGTCCGGTCGGCGGCCGGGGGCTCTTTGTGCTCTTTGGCTGCGCGCGCTGCGAGCAGCTTCTTCTTCGTCGACTCGAGCTCCTCGAGCGACACGGCTTGCGTCTTCTCGTAGACCGGCTCTTCTTTCTTTGGCGGCGCTGCGGCCGCTTTGACGGGCGCGGGCGCAGGCGCAGGAGCCGCGGGCTTCACGGGTGCCCGTGGGGCCGGACCCGGATCGCGCATGGCACGTTCGACGTCGTCGGCGTTGGCTGACGGACGTCCTGGTTGCGGGCGCGCGGCGGGGGCGGGTGGAGCCGCACGTGGAGCCGGAGCCGGGGCAGGTGCTCGGCCAGGCGCAGGTCGACCTGGGGCTACGGGCTGAGGCCGGGCGGCTGGCGCGGGCGCCGGCAGGTCGTCGATTTCGTCGAGGTTGATGTCGGCGAGGTTGATGGCGTTGGTCTTCTCGCTGCCGTCGTCGTCCTCGAAGCTCCTCGAGCCGAGCTTCTTCAGCGGCGCCTTCGCGGCCGGGGGCGCCGCTCGTGGAGGTGGTGCCGCGGGCACTGGCACCTCGTCCAGGTCGTCGAGGTTCATGTCCGCGAGGTTGATGGCGTTGGTCCGCTCGTTGTCATCATCGCCGGCCGGGCGCGCCGCTTTGGGAGCGGGGCGAGCCGAAGGAGGAACCGGGCGCCGAGCGCCACCATCACCACGATTGACCATTTGAACCTCATGCTCCGGCGGCAGGCCGACGAGCCCGCGCATTGTTCGATGCGAGGTGCGGGTTGTCAACGCCGGGTCGCGCTCATCCGCCCTCATCGGCACCTGGACGCCCCTGGATGCTCGCCACCCCTCGACCAGATCGGTGGGTTCGGGCAGGCTTGCGCCCGTGCAAGAGCCTGCCACCGAGACGCCCGATGCGTCTGAGCCTAGCCACCCGCAACCCATCGCGACGACATCACCGACGTGGGCGGCCGACGCACGAAGGGCGTCCATGCACTTCGCCCCGGGAAGGGGACGTGCACCATTAGAAGCGGCGCCCGCCTTCGCGGCGTTGCTTGCGGACAACGGCATACGCCGCCGGCTCGGCTGGTCGCATGCCCCCCAGCCGCCCTCGGACGCCTCTCGAGCGGCGCTCGATTCGGTCTTTTTTTCTTTTGACTTCGAGGACTTTTACGGCTTCTGGACGCGTGACATCGCGTTCGATCTCGACCTCTTGTACCTCGGCGCCGACGGTGTGGTGCTCGCGCTGCACCACCTCCGGGCCGGCTCGGAGGAGCTGGTCTACCCGCCCGTCCCGATCCGCTACGCGCTCGAGCTGCCCGCTGGCGGCGCGTCGACCTATAGGGTGCAGGTCGGTGACCGCCTCGTGTTCGACCCAGGGGCCGTGGCGCCGATCGCGCCGACCTATGATCCCGAGCCGCCGATTGAGCCCGACCCGCACGATGATCCAGCGCTGCTCGCGCGCTGGACCGAGCACGAGCACTTCTATTCGAGCCGTACGTTTGCCGCCGCCGCGGCGCTGATGGGGTGGCGTCTGCGCGTCGGGCCCAACGGGATTTCCATCTGGTTGCATGCGGGTGGCGGCTTCGTGCTGCATCCACCGATCTGTCCACTCGGCCCTTTGCAGGCGCTGACCCGCGCTCTGGGCCTCGCGTGGTTGCGGCTCGAGCTGGCCCCGGGCTCACGGCTCCTGCTGCCCGATGGGCGCATCGTGGTCGAGTCGTTCGATCCCCGCGATCCCAATGATTGGCTGGCGCGCATGCGCACTTACGGGCTCTATCCGACGTCCGGTCGCTGGCAACAGACACGCACACTGTTGGTCGACTTGAGCGGCGATCCCGCCGCGATCCTGCCACGCCTCCCAGCGCGAATCCGCAACGAAGCACGCGCCTTCGACCGCGCCGTCGATTCGGGTCACTATCGGGTCGAGGTCGTGCCGAAGGCCGCCTACGACCGGCGCCAGCAGCGCGCGGTCGACCTGCATCACGCGCGCTGGCTCGCGGCCCATCCGGAGGCCGAGGACAACGACGCGTTCTGCGGCCCGATGGCGCACGCCTATGGCGAGGCGTTGAACGCCTATCTCTGTTGGCAGGGCAATACGCTGTTGGCGGTGCAGTTCCATGTGCTCTGGCAAGGCACGCTCTACTATCTGTTCTCGGAACCGGCGCGCGAGGCCCCGAACGGGCTCACGCCCGGACTCATCTGGCATGGCATCTGTCATGCGAAGCGCTCCCCGTTCGGCCCTTCGAAGGCTCCCGACGTGCTCGACCTGGTCGGTGCCTTCGACCCGCGCTACCCTTTCTTCCGCGGCTTTGGAAAGGGCTTCACGGGGGCCAAGCTGCGCTGGCATCCGACCAACGTGTGGCTCCCTCCATCGGTTGCTTTCGCCGGCATGGAGCTGCCGTCTTGAGCACCATGCCCGCCTCCGCATTTGCCACGATCGTTGCGTTGCGTCTGCCGGACGGGACCGTGTTGCGGATCACGCGTGTGCCAGAGCATGCGTTCACGGCGCTGCCGACGCTGCCAGTGCTCACGGGCGACGCGGGGCTTGCGTATGTCGTGTCACCCGCGCGTCGGGTCGGCTTCTGGACGGTCGGCTTCGAGGCGCCGGTCGATCAGGTGTTCATCGCGGCCAACGGGCGCGTCGTGCAGGTCTTCGAGGCGCGTGCGCCCGCCGAGGGCGAGCTGATAGGCCCAGTGACGGTGGTCGCGCTCGTGCTCGAGCTGCCGGCCGGGGCCTCGCGCCGCCTCGGGATCCTGCCCGGCGCAAGGCTCGTGGAGGTCGAGGGCGACCCGGTGACGCAAGTGCTCGATGCGGCTGCCGATCCGGGCTTTGTCGCGATCGTGCAGAGCGATCGCGCCGGCTGGTTCCTCGCCTGCGAACTCCGGCGGCGCGGTTATCGCGTGGCCCACGTGCATCACACCCGTCACCTCGACGAGGTCGGTGAAGACGAGTTCGACCTCGAGCTCGTCTATGGCGACGATCTCGACGAGGTCCTACCGGCGCTGACCGAGCTCGGGCCGTGCCTGGTTCTGGCGGGCTCGGAGCTCGGTGTGAACCCTGCCGATTATCTCGCCGAGGCGCTTCGCCTCCCGGGCAATGGCACCTTGCATTCGGTCGCCCGTCGCGACAAGGCAGGCATGGTCGAAGCGCTCCGCGCGGCGGGGATCCCGGTGATGCGCCAGCTCCGCAGCCGCAGCTGGAAGCGCATCGTGCGCTGGATGGAGCGCCATCAGCTGCGCGAGGTCGTCATCAAGCCCGTGCACAGCGCCGGTACCGATCGCGTCGCACGCGCGCGCACGGCCGACGAGGTGAGACAGGCGACGCGCGCGATCGTCGGGGTCACCAACCGGCTCGGGCTGCGCGAGGTCGAAGTCGTGGCGCAGGAACGGCTGTTCGGCCCCGAGATCTACCTCAACAGCGTGAGTCGCGCGGGGCGCCACGCGGTCACCGAGATATGGCTCGAGAAGAAGCGCCTGGCGCGCGGCGGCGGTGAAGGAGCGGCACCGTTCGCGTACGACACGTTCGAGCTCCAAGAGGGCGATGACGTGCTCGCGGGGTACTTGCGCGCCTGGCTCGAACGGGTCCTGGATGCGCTCGGTCTCGCTTGGGGGCCGGCCCACACGGAGCTCATCCTGACGCCCGAGGGTCCACGCCTCATCGACTTCGGCGCCCGACTCGACGGGGTGCTGCTGCCATCTCTGAACGAAGAGTGTATCGGCCAGAGCCCGGTCCAGATCACTGCCGACGCCTACCTCGATCCAGCGGCGTGGCACGCGTGGGCAGCCACCCCGTATCGCCTCCGGCAGCGGGCAACGATGGTCGTTGTCGACAATCCCTGCGCCGGAATACTGCGTGATGACAGCGGCTTACGAAGCATTGCGCGGCTCCCGACCTTTCACGCGCTGCGCCCACGTTGGGGCGTTGGCGAGCAGGTACCGGCGACCGTGGACGCGTTCAGCTATCACGCGATCATCACGTTGCGAGACGCGGATCTCACCGCCGTAGAGTGCGACCATGCCCACATCCGGGCGCTCGAAGCGGCGGAGCTGCTGCTCGATGTCACACCGGCCGCGCCGGCTCCGAACGGCCCGGCCAGGACCGTCGACTTCGCCGATCCTCGGGCGCTCGATGCGTGGGGCGAAGCGCTCGAGGCGTTCGGCTGGACCACCGTGCGCGATCCAGCGACCGGGCTCTTGGGGCGCCTGCGGGCCGAGCTCGATGGCCTCTTGTTGTGGGTGCCGCGGCAGCCGCACGCGCTATCGCTGAGCGCGCTCGAGCGGCTACGTCTGGCGAGCGACGCGCACCGCGTTGTCGTCGAGCTGACGTTTGGGGCGCGCATCGAGCCACTCGTCGGTTCCGACGTGGTCCTCACGCAGTGGGATCCGGACGCCGAGGCGGCGCTGGAGCGCATCGGGCTCACGCCGACCATGCACCTGCAGGCGCCGCCCCTCATCGAGCTCGCGCCCGCAACCGATGCCGAGCGGGGTGTAGTTGTTCGCGCGATCGTCGATGCCGTCTCAGCGCAGATGGTCGCACCAGCCTTCCGTGCGCTCGGCCTGGGCGACGCCGCCCGTTGGCCTGCGGCTCTCGGCGCGAGCCTCGCCGGTCAGGTCCCATGCGCCCTCGCCGTGCTCGAGGAGGGCGACGTGCAGCTTGGGGCGGCGCTCGGGCTCGTGCACGGCGGCCACGTCCATGTGCCCGTCGTGAGCGCCCGGCAACCTGGAGACAATAGCGATCTCCGGCGTCTGGCGCTCGCCCTCGGCGCGCACTTTGGGCTCTCTGTGATAGCGCCCGGCACTGGGATCTCACGCGGCCCCGGCGGGGTGGCCTTCGACTTGCCGCCCGCCCTTCGCTGGAAGCGCCCAACCTGGGCCGAGCACCTCCCCACCCTCGACGGCATCGAAGCCGCGGTCGGATTGGCGCTGGCGCCCTCCCGTCCTGGCGACAACGATGTGCTCGCTCGCTTCGCCCTTCGCGAGCACCCGCTGGCCCTTTGGGGTGGCGCGGCGATCGGCCAGGCCCTGGGTCGCGCGCCGGTCTGGGCGCGCACCGCGATGCTCTTTCGCGAAGCCGCCGGCGTTGCCCCCCATGGGGTCGTTCCACACGCTCCGTGCATCGACCTCGAGGCCTTCGACGCGATTGCCGTGAAACAGGACCTTCTCTGGATCGGCTGGGAGCCACCTCCCGCTGGCGGCGACGTGATCGCTCCCGATGGCAGCGTGCACCGGCTCGACTGGCACGACCCCGCTCGCGCCTTGCACGAAGCGGCCGCGCTCGGCCTCTACCCGGTGCGTGCCCGCTGGACTCCGCGCAAGACGTTCGTGCTCGACCTCGCGGCGATCCCTGACAGCTCGTTCGACATCGCGCCCTCACCCGCACCACGCGTGACTTTCACGCCTATCGGCGACCTGACGCCCGGTGACTGGGACCGTCTCGATGGGCTCGATGATGCCTGCCCGGCGCCGGCCCGGACGATCTTCCCGCACCCCCGCCGTGTCGCCCGCGGTCTCGCCCTGGGCCTTGGCAACGCCGCGCTCTGCGCGCTCGCGGAGGACGGCGATGGCATCCTCTCGTACACGTTCTGCCTCCTGCACGATCGCGTCGCCTGGTCGCTTCTTGGCAACACCCACCCGCGCGCCGCGCCCGCCGTCGAGCCTTACCTTCGACTGGTGTTGATGCGCCACGCGCGCAGCGCGGGCTGCGACCTGATGGATCTCCACGGCGCCTGGGACGAACGCTTCCCGGACGAGCACCTGTCCTGGCGGGGTCTCCCGAGCCAAGGGCATGCTGGCGAAGCCTCGACGGAAGCGCTTCCCAGGGACCTTCGCAAGGATGGCGAAGCCTGGACTTCGGACCTTCGCAAGGATGGCGAAGCCTCGACTGCGGACCTTCGGGCCCACTTGCATCCAGTCTACTACCCGCCGACGCTCGCCCGTTTTCGAGGCTGACATCGGTCAGCGCGCCCCGCCCCGCTGGCCTGCTGATCAAGCCGGAGGCGCGTGGTCCGAACGCCGCGCGATGCCGGGCGCCTTGTTCTCGTCGGGGCTCAGCGTCGGCATCATCGGCGTCGCGGCCACGCGCGGTACGATGATCGGCGCCGCGACCTTGGCGGCCGTCTTCGCTGCAGTCTTGGCCGCGCCCTTCGAGCCCGTCTGTCCGCCGATGGCCTTCGTCGCGGCCTTGGCCGCGGTCTTCGCGTCCGGCGCCACCTTCGAAGCCGCTTTGGCCGCCGCCTTCGCCGCCGTCGTCGCATCCGGCGCGCTCTTCGCGGCTGCCTTGGCCGCCACCTTCGCCGCGGTCCGCGCGTCCGGCGCAGACTTGGTCGCCGCCTTCGCCGCCGCCTTGGCCGCGGTCTTGGCGCCCTGTTCCTGATTCGGTGCCGCCTTGGTCGCGGCTTTGGCCGCGGTCTTTGCCGCGGTCGTCGGATCCGGTGCGGTCTTGGCCGCCGCCTTGGCCGCGGCCTTGGCCGCAGTTTGCGTATCGGGCGCCGCCTTGGTCGCCGCCTTGGCCGCGGTCTTTGCCGCCGTCGTCGCATCCGGCGCGGTCTTCGCGGCCGCCTTGGCCGCTGCCTTCGCCGCCGTCGCCACATCCGGCGCCGCCTTCGCCGCCGCCTTGGCTGCGGTCTTGGCATCGGTCGGAGAGGGGGCGACCTTCACCGCCGCCTTGGCCGCATTCTTGGCCGCCTGGTTCTCGTCAGGTGCGGTCTTGGCCGCCGCCTTGGCCGCTGTCTTGGCCGCCTCCTTCGGGTCCCCCTGCGATGGGGCCGCCTTGGCCGCGGCCTTCGCCGCCGCCTTGGGTGCCGCCTCGACCGGCGCTGCCTTGGCCGCGACCTTTGCCGCCGCCTTCGGATCCGGCGCGACCTTTGCCGCCGCCTTTGCAGCCGCCTTTGCCGCCACCTCGGGATCATTGGGCGCGGGCGCCGCCTTCGCCGCCGCCTTGGCCGCAGTCTTGGCGGCCGACTGCTCGTCGGTCGACGCCGGCGCCGCCTTCACGGCCGCCTTGGCCGCCGCCTTCGGTGCGACCGCTTCCGGTGCCGCCTTGGCCGCGGCCTTCGCCGCCGCCTTCGGGTCCGCGGGCGCGACCTTGGCCGCCGCCTTGGCCGCCGTCTTCGCCGCCGCGTTCTCATCGGCCGCCGCCGGCGCGGACTTGGCAGCCGCCTTGCTCGCGGTCTTTGCCGCCGTTTGTTCGTCCGGCGCGCTCTTGCTCGCGGCCTTCGCCGCGGCCTTGGGTACAACCTCTTCCGGCGCAGCCTTGGCGGCGGCCTTGGCGGCGGCCTTCGAATCCTGCTTCGGCGCGGTCTTCGCGGCCGCCTTGGCAGCGCTCTTGGCGGCCGTCTCCTGGTCTGGCGCGCTCTTGGCGGCCGCCTTGGCCGCGCTCTTGGTGGCTGCCTGCTCGTCAGGCGCGCTCTTGGCGGCTGCCTTCGCGGCGGCTTTGGGCGCGACCTCCTCAGGCGCGGCCTTCGCGGCCGCCTTCGCCGCCGCTTTCGGGTCCTGCTTTGGAGCGGCCTTGGCAGCGGCCTTGGCCGCGCTCTTGGCGGCCGTCTCCTCGTCCGGCGCGGTCTTGGCAGCCGCCTTGGCCGCGGTCTTGGCGGCCGTCTTCTCATCCGGCGCGCTCTTGCTCGCGGCCTTTGCTGCCGCCTTGGGCGCGACTTCCGGCGGGGCGCTCTTGCTCGCCGCCTTGGCCGCGGCCTTCGGATCCTGACTCGGAGCGGCCTTGGCGGCGGCCTTGGCCGCGCTCTTGGCGGCCTTCTCTTCATCCGGCGCGGTCTTTGCGGCCGCCTTGCTCGCGGCCTTGGCCGCCGTCTGCTCGTCGGGAGCGGTCTTGGCCGCCGCCTTCGCGGCCGCCTTGGGGGCAACCTCTTCCGGCGCGCTCTTACTCGCCGCCTTGGCAGCCGCTTTCGGCTCTTGTGCCGGCGCGGCCTTGGCGGCCGCCTTGGCCGCGCTCTTGGCAGCCGTCTCCTCGTCGGGCGCACTCTTCGCGGCCGCCTTGCTGGCGGCCTTCGCCGCGGTCTTCTCGTCTGGAGCAGCCTTCGTCGCGGCCTTCGCGGCCGCCTTGGGGGCCACCGCCTCCGGCGCCGCCTTCGCGGCAGCCTTGCTTGCCGCCTTCGGCTCCTGCGCCGGAGCGACCTTCGCAGCCGCCTTGGCCGCGCTCTTGGCGGCCGTCTCTTCGTCGGGCGCGCTCTTGGCGGCCGCCTTGCTAGCGGTCTTGGCGGCCGTCTCTTCGTCTGGCGCGCTCTTGCTCGCGGCCTTCGCCGCCGCCTTGGGTGCTACTTCCTCGGGCGCGCTCTTACTCGCCGCTTTGGCCGCCGCCTTCGGATCCTGCGCCGGCGCGACCTTCGCGGCCGCCTTGGCCGCGCTCTTGGCGGCCGTCTCTTCATCGGGCGCACTCTTGGCGGCCGCCTTGCTGGCGGATTTCGCCGCCGTCTGTTCATCCGGCGCGGCCTTGGCCGCCGCCTTCGCGGCCGCCTTGGGCGCCACTCCTTCCGGAGCGGCCTTGGCCGCCGCCTTCGCCGCCGCCTTGGGCTCCTGCGCTGGCGCTGCCTTCGCGGCCGCCTTGGCCGCGCTCTTGGCGGCCGTCTCTTGGTCGGGCGCGCTCTTCGCGGCCGCTTTGCTGGCGGCCTTCGCCGCTGCCTGCTCATCCGGCGCGGCCTTGGCTGCCGCCTTCGCGGCCGCCTTGGGCGCGACTTCTTCCGGAGCGGCCTTGGCCGCAGCCTTCGCGGCCGCCTTCGGCTCTTGCGCTGGGGCGGCCTTGGCAGCCGCCTTGGCCGCGGTCTTGGCGGCCGCCTCTTCGTCTGGAGCGGTCTTGGCGGCCGCCTTGCTCGCCGCCTTCGCGCCGACCTTCTCGTCCGGTGCGGCCTTGGCCGCCGCCTTGGCCGCCGCCTTCGGGGCGACTTCCTCCGGCGCCGCCCTGGCCGCGACTTTTGCCGCCACTTTCGGTTCCGCCGGCGCGACTTTTGCCGCCGCCTTGGCCGCGCCCTTTGCGGCCGTCTCCTCATCGGGCGCGGTCTTGGCGGCTGCCTTGCTCGCGGACTTGGCCGCCGCTTCCTCGTTCGGTGCGACCTTCGCCGCCGCCTTGGCTGCCGCCTTCGGTGCGACTTCCTTCGGAGCCACCTTGGCCGCGAGCTTGGCCGCCGCCTTCGGGTCTGCGGGCGCGACCTTTGCCGCCGCCTTGGCCGCGGTCTCGGCATCGGCCGCCTTCGGCACCATCACGACCTTCGCCGCCTTGGCTTCTGCCTCCTCTTCCTTCGCCGCCGCGGCCATCTCATCCGGAGCCGCTTTGGCCGCGGCCTTGCCTGCGGTCTTGGCGGCCGTCTTTGCGTCTGGGGCCGCTTGCGCCGCCGCACCCGCGGCTGCCTTGGCCGCCGTCTTCGGATCGGGCGCGACCTTCGCCGCGGCCTTCGCGGCAGCCTTCGGCGCCTGCTCGGGAGGAGCTGCCTTGGCCGCCGTCTTGGCGGCGGTCTTCGGATCCGCCGGCGCCACCTTGGCCGATGTCTTGGCTGCGCTCTTGACCGCTGTCTCCTCGTCCGGAGCCGTCTTCACCGCGGCCGTGGTCGCTGCCTTCGCCGCCGTCTTAGGCTCGGGCGCGACCTTGGCTGCCGCCTTCGCTGCGGCCTTCGGCGCAACCTCGGGTGGGGCCGCCTTGGCGGCGGTCTTGGCCGCCGCCTTCGGATCTTCGGGTGCGACCTTCACGGCCGCCTTGGCGGCGGTCTTCGCGGCCGCCTTCGGTTCCTGCGGCGCGGTCTTCGCAGCGGCCTTGGTCGCGGTCTTGGCGGCCGTGCTCTCATCGGGCGCGGTCTTCACCGCCGCCTTCGCCGCCGCTTTCGGAGCGACCTCTTCCGGCGCGGCTTTGGCTGCCGTCTTGGCCGCGGTCTTCGGGTCCGGTGCGAGCTTCGCGGCCGCCTTGGCGACCGCCTCTGCGGCCTGGTCCGGGTCCTTGGCGACCTTGCCGACGACCTTCGTCGCGGCCTTCGCGACCTGCGGATCTTTCTTGGCCGCCGTGCCCGGCGCGTTCTTCTCGGCGTTTGGATCGAGTGCCGCCTCGGCCTCGTTGAAATCCATGCCCTTGAGCATGTCCTTGCCATGTCCCTGCTTGTCGTCGAGCAGTCGGCGCATGGCGGGGTCCATCACGGACTTCAGCATGTTCTCGAAGGGCATCGGGCTCTCCTCGTTCGCGTGCGGCGATGCTCAGGTCTTCGGCGAGACGGCGAAGCCTGGACTGGGGGCCGTCAGCCACGGCGGCCCAAGGCGATCGGCGGCCTGCGCGCATCGGCACCAATCGCGACCGCCCCCACCGCTACCCGAGGCGTAGAAGCCTACTCCCCCCCTCTCATCCTTGTAAAGGCCGTGAAGGCCCCTCGCAAGGATGACGAAGCGTTGACTGTGGCCCACGCGCACGCAAGCGCCCGAGCCCGCTTTGCCCGCTTTGACAGTCCCGGCGGGCCCATGATACCGCCTCGAACCGCGCGACGTGTGATCGGCGCGCATGACCAACTCCACGTCGCGACCTCGCGTCTCCGCGACCAAGGATTCGCCCCAATGGCGTTTTCGCATCTCGCATTCATCGCCGCCCAGCCCGACACGAAGCTCGATGTCTTCGGCCAGGTGCTCGAGTCGAAGGGCATGGTCCTCGCGGTCCTGATCATCCTGATCGGGCTCTCGGTCGCGTGCTGGTTCATCATCGGGCTCAAGACGGTCGCCATCGCGCGCGCCACGACCAATACCCGGCGCTTCATCCAGACGTTCCGCTCCGCGACGCGCCTGGCCGAACTCTACCAGGTCTCGCAAGCGATGCCGCCGTCGCCTGCGCGCGACATGTTCCGCGCCGGCTATGAAGAGCTCGACCTCATCCTGCGCGAGCGCGAGGGTCGCAGCGCCCGGCCCCGTGGCGACGGCCCCGCCTCCGCGCCGGAGTCCGCCTCGGAGGCCTTCGAGAACATCGAACGCTCTTTGAACCAGGCGGCCCAGCTCGCGACCTCGCGCCTCGAGAAGATGGTCAGCTTCCTCGCGACGGTGGGCTCGGCTGGGCCCTTCATCGGCCTCTTTGGTACCGTCTGGGGCATCATGAACGCGTTTGGCGACATCGACCCGAACCTGCCGATCCTGCAGACGGTCACGCCGCACATCGCCGAGGCGCTGGTCGCGACCGCGATCGGTCTGCTCGCCGCGATCCCCGCAGTGATGGCCTACAACTTCCTCGTTGGCCGCATGAAGCAGCTCGAGATCCACCTCGACGACTTTACGACCGACTACCTCAACATCCTGCGGCGGCATTTCTTCAGCTGACCTGCGTTGCTCCCAGCGCCTGCCGGCCCAGTCCGGCGCGCTAGGACCAACCTTCCGGAGCACGCATCCGCATGGGCATGTCGTCCGCCAAAGACTCGCACAAGAAGGGCAAGAAGAGCCGCGCAGTGCTCTCCGAGATCAACGTCACGCCGATGGTCGACGTGATGCTCGTGCTGCTCATAATCTTTATGGTCGCCTCGGGCGTTCAGACCGTCGAGATGCAGTCCGAGCGGCAGAAAGCGCAGGAACAGGCCGAGGACAAGCTCGAAGAGGCAGAGGCCGCGATAGCCGAGCTCGAGGCCCTGAAGAAGCACACCAACCTCGCCATCGATCTGCCCAAGGTCAACGCCGAGCCGATAAAGCTGAGCGAGGTCAAGAAGCTCAAGCTCGAGGTCGACGACAAGCTGCGCTTCTCAATCGACGACAAGACACTGGTCGACTGCTTGAAGGTCTCGCCCGACATGCAGAAGTATCTCGGTAAGGAGCGCGATCCGGCCGATCAAACCGGGGAACAGGCGGCCTTCGAGCCCTGCCTCAAGGCGCTCGGCGAGAAGCTCGTCGACAACAAGAAGCTCCAGGACGACAAGGAACTCTACGTGCTCGCCTCGCGCAGCCTCCACTATGGTCAAGTCCTGCGCGTGATGGCGGCGGTCCGCCAGGCTGGCATCACGAAGTTCGGGCTCGTCGCCGAAGCCGATATCCTCGGTGGTGCGACCGTCGAGAAGACGCCGCCGCTGGTTCCATGACAGACTCGCTGCCGATGTCCGCGAATGCCCGGAAGCCCAACCCGCCGCCCATGCGTTCAAGAGGTCTTCTCCCGGGAGGAGGTCCCGCATGAACAACAAGGCCGGCATCGGCATTGGCATCGGCATCATCGTGACCGTGCTCGTGCACGCAGCGTTGGCGCTCGGCTACGTCGCCTATCGCGCCTCCGATGACCTGCGCATCAATGCGCGCCTGGGCGACAGCGTCAACGCCGCCCCGAAGGAGGCGCCGCTGCTCTGCGGCAAGCGCCGCTGCCGGCAGATGGAGAAGAAGAAGAAGCGCCGCGACATCGAGCCGGCCGCGATCGAGACGCCTGAAATCCTCGAGGCCTCGATGATCCCGGCCCTCGGCAATGTCGATCCCGACGTGCGTAAGCTGCCCGAGATCCAGACCTACGAGCGCCCGGAGATCTTCGAGGCGGGCGTGAACCTCGAAGAGCCGCCTTCGGACCTCGAGAAGATCATCACCCGCCCGGACCCCAAGGAAGCGCTGAAGGACCCCCGCTCGAAGAGCGTTCTCGACAAGATCCTCGACGAAGCCGACCCCGACCCACGCGCTCGTGCCCGCGACCTGTCGCGCCTCACCGGCTTCAAGGAAGGCGAGGTCGGCGGCCAGGGCACCGAGAAGAACCTCGGCAACGTCTACGGCGCCAAGGTCACGCGCGAGATCGCGAAGGTCTTCAAGGTGCCCCCGTTCCTCGACGCCGAGACGCTCAAGAAACTGCAGGTGCGCGTGCAGGTGCTGCGCCTCGGATTCGATGGTGCCATCGAGGACTTCCGCATCGTCTCGAAGAGCATCGACCGCTCGTACGACGATGCCGCGCTGGCCGCGATCAAGCAGTTCGTCAGCAAGGAAGGCGGTCAGAAGCGCTTCCCGGTGCCCGAGCCCGAGGTGCTGCGCTTCATCAATACGAAGGGCCTGACGATCACCCTCGACGGCCGCTTGATGCGGCGATGACGGGAGCTTCCCAGGCCTCAGGATCGCCTTTGGCTGCCTTGGCCGAGGCCAGACGGTCCGCGGCCTCCGCGAAGGCATCTCCCCTCATCGCGCCGTCGCTCCTCTCGGCGGACTTCCTGCGCCTCGGCGACGAGGTGCGGGAGATCGAAGCGGCCGGCGCGGACATCCTGCATGTCGACGTGATGGACGGGCACTTCGTGCCGAACCTGACGTTCGGCCCGCCGATCATTGCCCAGATCGCGCGCGTCGCGAGCCTGCCACTCGACGTGCACCTGATGATCGAGACGCCCGAGCGTTGGATCGAACGTTACGTCGAGGCCGGCGCTCGCTGGCTGACGGTGCATGTCGAGGCGTCGCCACACCTGCACCGCACGCTACAGCAGATCCGCGCCGCCGGGGCCGAGCCCGGCGTGGTCCTGAACCCATCGACCTCCGAGTCGACGATCGACTACGTGCTCGATGGTTGCCATCATGTGCTCGTGATGTCGGTCAACCCCGGCTTCGGCGGGCAACGCTTCATCCCGGCAGTGCTCCCGAAGATCGAGCGGATCGCGACGATGGTTTCGCGTCGCGGTCTCGCAACGCGCATCGAGATCGACGGCGGCATTGCGCCGGAGACCATCCGCTCGGCCTGGGACGCGGGTGCTACCGTATTCGTCGCGGGCCAGGCGGTGTTCGGTCTGCCCGGGCTCGCGGCCCGCTCCACGCGCATCGCCGAACTCCGCGCGTTGTGCAGCTGAGGTCCGAGCGCGCTCTCGTCGTGGTCCCGACGAAAAACGTCGTTGACACCCGGGGCCACCTCCACTAAACCCCGCGACGCGCCATGTCGGGGCGTAGCGCAGCCTGGTAGCGCACTTGCTTCGGGAGCAAGGGGTCGCTGGTTCGAATCCAGTCGCCCCGACCACGCAGAAAGATGGGCCGCCTCTCCAGAGAGCGCGGCCCATCGTGTTTCTGGGCTCGGAGTCGACGCCAGTCCGACGACATCGGCATCGGTCGCTGCACGCGCGAAGTGTCATTCGTCAGCCTGCATCGACTCGAGGCACGCCGACAAGCAATGCTCGCAGCGCGGTGCGTCGTTCAGAACCGCCCGTAATTGCGGATAATTCTGGCCGGGTCGGCGCTTGACGCCGCGCCATCGCGAGTGCTAGCTTCGGACTCTACGTGAGCAGGCAGTCGACCTGGCGGTGCAGATGTTGGGACCGAGTCTTAGGTTTGTCGGGTTGATGGGCGTGCTCCTGGCGACGGCCCTTGCGGCGTGCGGCAGCGCACCCGAAGAGCAATCCGGGGGCGATGCCTATCGCAACGAGGCGACGCCGATGCCACTCGACGAGTGGACGACGGGCGAGCTCAATCTCGACGGTGGCGACATGACCGACTGGAAGTCCATCGACGTCGAGTCGGCGGGCAAGCTGGTGGTCGAGCTGAAAGCCGACAAGGAAGGCGCCGTGGTGCTCGTAGGGGTGTATGACAAGCACGGTCTTGCGATCGGGAATGGCACCCGCAAGGCCGGCAGTGACGGCGTCACGGTTCCGGTCAAGGCCACGTACGGTGGGCGGTACTTCGTCAAGATCGTCCACAAGGACGGCGACAAGACGGCCTATTCAGTGCGCGCAGTGATGGGCGATGGCGGGGGCGGCGGCGACGTCGTTCCCGATCTCTGAGGCAGGGCGGGATTTGGCCATGCGGAAGCTCACTTGGGCGGGGCTCACGGACGTCGGTAAGAAGCGCACCGAGAACGAGGATGCGTTTGTTGTCGACCCGGACCTCGGCGTTTACGTCGTGTGCGATGGCATGGGTGGACATGCCTCGGGTGAAGTCGCGAGCGCGATGACCACGGAGGAGATCCACGCCTTCTTCCAGAATCGCGAGGACGGCGATCGCTCCTTACCTTACCAGGGCGAGCCGGGGGCGACCGCGGGCGAACTCGTGATCTCCAACGCGATTCAACACGCCAACGACAAGGTCTACATCGCGGGCATGCGCGATTCGAAGCTCGAGGGCATGGGCACGACCGTCGTCGCCGTGAGCGAGTGGGAGGACAAGCTCGTCGTCGCGCACGTCGGCGACTCCCGTATCTATCGCTTCCGGGCCGGCCGGCTCGAGCAGGTCACGCGCGACCACTCGCTCTTGAACCACAAGATCGATCTCGGCGAGCTCGAGACCCAGGACGAGATCGACAATTTCAAGCACGGCAACGTCATCGTGCGCGCGATCGGCCTCAAGGACTACGTCCGTCCCGAGACCGCACTGCACGAGCGGATAGCGGGTGACGTGTACATCCTTTGCTCCGACGGTCTGTCCGACATGGTCGACGACTGGAGCATCGAGAACGTGATGGACGCGAACGCTGACGATCTCGACGAGGCTGCTCAGATCCTCGTCCGCATGGCCAACGATCGCGGCGGTAAGGACAACATCACGGCCGTGCTCGTGCGTGTCGACGACGATGCCGACGACGCGAGCGAGCCTGTCGATGACGACGCCCATTACGACGACGAGGGCCAAGAAGACCACGATGACGCTGAGGGCGACCTCGACGAGGTCAAGGTGACGAGCCGTCACTCGACCGTGCCAACGCTCACGGCGTTCAGCGCGAAACCCGAGTCGGAGCCCGAGCCGCGAGCCTTCAAGGACATCACCGACAACTCGGAGGAGCGCACCGATCTGCACGCCCCCGTGTTCGCCTGGGACGATGACGAGGATGAGGTGCCGCGTGGAGCCACGACCAAGCCCGCTCCGCGTCCGCAGCCCATACCGCGCTCTGCGGGCGCAGCGCCGGATCTCCGCCGCCGCCAGCAGCCGACCGAGGAGCTCCCATCGATCATCGTCGAGGACGATGACGAGCCGTCCATCCTCATCGACGACGCTCCGGCGTACAAGCGCTGAATTCGCTAAGGCGAGTCTCCCCATAGCGGGCTCCCGAATTCGCCGTATCGCCTTCGGCCGCCGTTGCCGAATTCAGTCGAGTTCGAGCTTGCGGAATCGCTTGGAGGTAGAGACCTTCGGCGGCGGTCCCTGCTCTTTTTTGGTGGCCTTGACCTCTTCCATGCCGGGGCGATCTCGGCGTGAGGAGCCGCCTTCGCTCATCGCGAGAGGGGCAGCGGCGGGTGCTGCCGCGGCGGCGCGGGGGCGCGGCGGAGGTGACGATGAGTCATCGTCCGAGCCGCTTTCGGCGCCTTCGATCGGGGCACCGAGATCGTGCCACGAGACGCCATGGCGGACCTGCACGTTGCCGTTGCGGATGCGCATGTGCTCGAGCTCGGGGAAATCGTGGCGCGCCTTCACGCTCTGGAGGAGGCCCGCGAAGCTATCGGCATCGCTCGCCGGCTCGGCGCTCTCGATGACGTAGGTGCGCAACAGGTACTCGAGCATTGCGCCGAGTTCCTCGCCGCTGTAGGGCTCGAGGATCTCCTTCATGAAGCCGTGGTTGCGCCACGGATCGTCGAGCTTGGCGCGCTCGATCATACGGCGCTCGGCAGCCTCGAACAGGGTCATGTCGATCTGCACGTCGACCAGGCGCGCACCCTCGAAGTTGGCCTGCGCGATGTTGGCGTGGCGCAGATCGACCTTGATGAGCAGCGCGTTCTTGAAGCTCGCGCCAAAGAGGTTGGCGCCCATCAGATCGCAGTCGATGAGCACCGCGTTTGAGAAGTCCGCGCGATCGAGCGTGACGTTGCCGCGTTCCTGGGCCTCAAACTTCGAGTTGATGATGAGGCTGCGCGGGAACTTCGCCCCGAAGAGCTCGCACGAGTTGAACGTGCAGCTCTGGATGCGGCTGCCGGAAAAGTCGGCATTGCCAAGACGCGACGAGAAGAAGCTCGAGCCCGAGAGCATCGCGTCGACGAAGCGGGTCTCGATGAGCTCGCAGTTGAAGAAGCTCGTGCCACGAAAGATGCTGTGGTCGAAGCGCGCCTTCCTGCAGCTGGCCTCGGCGAACTTGCTGCGCGAAAAGATCGCGCGTGAGGCGTCGGCGTCGTGCAGCGCGATGCGACGGAAGGTCGCGTCTGCGGCGTGGGCGCCAGCGAGTCCCTGCTTCGAGAGATCGACCTCGGAGACCAGCACCCCCTGGAGCGTGCCTTCTTGCATGCGCGCTGCCACCTCGATTGCGGACTTGACCAGGTTCTCACTCATCCTCGTCGCCTTCCTCGGTCCCATCGAGCGGGACGCGGCGCGAAGTCTAGCACGGCTTCATGCGCGCACAACCACCCCTGTGGTCAGCGACGCATCGGGACCCATCAGAGCACCGACCACCACCGTTCGGGGTGCCCTGTACAACCCGGGCATGGCTGCCGTAGAGTGCCTCTGTCGCGGAGAGGGACCCCTCCCCGAGTCTTGAGATATCCTGCACATTGGACGAGTCGTGCTAGCGGTCACGTACAAGAACGAAGCTGGGGAAAAAGTCGTGCACGCGTTCGAGCCGGGCCAGGTTTTTGGCGTCGGCCGTGGCGCGGAATCACCCGTGCGCATTCGCCATGCCTCCGTCAGCCGAGCTCACGCCGAGTTCTACGAGGCGGACGATGGCAATTGGTGCGTGCGCGACGTCGGGAGTTCCAACCACACCTTCCTCAATGGCGACCAGATAGAGGTCACCTACATCCAGGAAGGCGACGTCATCCGCTTTGGGGACTTCTCGGTGAAGGTCGAGACGGTGCCCGATCCGCCGAAGGCCGGCGCACGACGAGGTCGCGCACCCGAGCCTGAGCCGGAGCCGCCGCCGCGCGCAGCCGACGATGATGGACGCGGTGGGCGTCGCGGGCGAACGTCCGCGGCCCCGCCACCCGAGCCGGAGCCTGAGCCCGAGCCCGAGCCGGCAGCACCCGCGCGGCGCGGTCGCCCGTCTGCTGATCCGGCCCCGTCGCCAGCGGCCGAAGAATCCGCCGCCGAGCGACGTGCCCGCCAGACGGCCTCGATGAGGGGCGAACCGGCAGCAGCCGCGACCCCGGCTGCGCCCGCGAAGGCGGCCCGTGCCGCGCCCGCCCCAGCTCCCGAGCCCGAGCCCGCGGCGGGACGTCGGCCACGGTCATCGGTCGATCCCGAGCCGGCCCCCGCCCCGGCGCGTTCGCGCGCAGCCCCGCCGCCCGAGCCCGAGCCGGCACCTCCGCCGCGTCGGGCACCGGCTGCGGACGCCGACGACATGCGCCGCGCCGCCCCCGAGAAGAAAGCGGCGGGCGGTGTCGATCCGGCCGAGCTGCGCGCGGCCAACGATCGCGCGAACAAGCTCGAGGACCAGCTGCGCGAAGGCAAATCGAAGTACGACGAGGCGCTCCGGCGCATCGAAGACCTCGAGGCGCGCGACGGCCGTCACGACGAGGACGTGCGCGAGTGGCAGGATCGTTACGACAAGGCGCGCGAGCAGACCGACCACGTGCAGGACCTGCTCGAGCGTGCGCGCGACGAGATCAAGGAACACGAGGAGTCGATCGAGACCTTCGAGAAAGAGGTCGCAGAGCTCGAGTCGCAGTTGAAGCAGTTCGAGGCCTCGAAGGAGGACACGGCCGAGACGCTCACCGAGCTGAAGTCCAAGGTCGTGCAGAAGGATCGCCGCATCGACGAGCTCCAGCGCGAGCTCGACATGATGGAGTTCGACCTGCGCAACGCGCGTGAAGAGCTCGAGTCGGTGCAGAACTCGATGAACTACGAGAACACCGAGGGTCGAAAGATGGAGCGCGAAGCCGCTCTCTTGAGAGAGGTGATTCACGAAAAAGAGAATCACATCAAGAGTTTGCAGATCGAGATCGAAGATCGCGACAAGGAGATATACGACCTCAAGCTCGGCACCGGCGTGAAGGACCTCCAGCAGGCCAAGACCGAGATGATGGAGAAGTACTTCGCCAAGGATAAAGAGACGAACGACATGCGCGAGCGTCTCGCCAAGGCGGAGCAAGAGCTCAAGATGATCAAGGGCGACCTCGCCGACGCCAACGAGAAAGCGGCCGAGTCGAAGGACATCGCGAGCCATCCCGAGGTGAAGCGGAAGGACCGCGAGATTGCGCGTCTGCAGGCCGACCTCGACAACGCCAAGGACGAGCTCGAGCGGCTGCAAGAGAAGCTGCTCGCGTTCACGCCCGAGGTTAAGGCGAAGCTCGAGTCCGAGATCCAGACCCTGCGCAAGAAGACCCAGGCGCTCGAAGAGAAGCTCGAGGAGTCCGAGACGGCTTCCACGAGCAAGGGTCAGAGCGATGTCGAGCTCGCGTCGTCCAAGCGCAAGATCGGTAGCCTCGAGGCGAAGATCGAAGAGCTCGAGGGCGAGGTCGACAAGGCGAAGAAGGAAACCAAGGCAGCGGCGGCCGCAGCCGCAGCCGCCCCAGTGGCGGCGGCGACGGGCGACGGGGACGCGGCGCTGAAGAAGCAGATAAGCTCACTCGAGGACAAGATCGACTCGCTCTCGCTCGACCTGCGCAAGGCCAAGTCCGAGGTCGAGAAGTGGAAGATCGAGGCCGAGAAGGCAGCCAAGGCTCCTCCGTCAGCGGCGCCGGCGAAGGCGGTCGAGTTCGACAAGGACACGGCGCTCGACTCGCTCGACGCGATCATGGACCTCTATCGATCGTGGATGTCGAACCTCGGCGTGCTCAAGACCTATGGCGAGGACATCGAGAAGGGCAAGGGCAACGCCAAGGCGATCCAGGACGCGATCGACGGGATCGGCCAGACGCTGAGCAGCATCGAGGGCGACGCGGACGACATGCGCAAGGAGCTCAAATCGCTCCGGGGCGCGGTCGAGAAAGGATAGCAGCACCGCCGGTGCTGGCGTGGGGAAGGCCTGGCGACGCCAGGCTTGGACTAGGACTTGTGGCCCCGCCGGGCCGGGCAGAAGCCAAGGATTCTAAGCGATGGCATCCGAGAAGATCCCGAGCAAGCGTGAGCTCGAGTACCTGATCCAGGCGCGCTACGCCCTCATCTACGTCGTGTCTCCTGAAGAGGAGCGCGTCGAGCGCGCCATCAAGGAGATCGGCGGACGGCGTCAGCGCAAGGTGCTCGCGTGGTCGATCACCAACGGCTTCGAGTCGCTCGACGGTGGCTCGAGCTACAGCGACATCCGCGACCCACTGCGCGCGCTCGACTTCATTACCAAGTTCGAGGACGACGCGATCGTCATCATGCGGGACTTCCACCCGTTCATGAAAGACCCGTCCGTCGTGCGTAAGCTCCGCGACTGCGCGCGCATGTTCAAGGAGAGCGACTACAACCTGCACGTGGTCCTGCTCGCGGCGACGTACGGGGCGCCGGCCGAGGTCGAGAAGGAGATCGCGGTCGTCGACTATGATCTGCCCGAGCGCGACGAGCTCGAGGAGATCGTCTGGCAGGTCGCGCAGAGCGTGCCGGACAGCGTGCACCTCGCCGTCAAGAGCGACCCCGAGCTGCGTGAGTTGGTCGTCGAGACCGCGCTCGGCCTGACCGCGGACGAGGCCAAGGCGGTGTTCGCGAAGTCGCTCGTCAAGACGCGCGACTTCGACGTCGACACGATCATGGCGGAGAAGAAGGGCATCATCCGCAAGTCCGGCATTCTCGAGTTCTACGAGACCGACCACCGCTTCTCCGATGTCGGTGGTCTCGATATCCTCAAGGGCTGGCTCAAGAAGCGTAAGGCGTCGTTCTCGCGCGACGCACGCGACTTCGGTCTGCCGTCACCCAAGGGGCTCCTCCTCATCGGCGTACCGGGCTGCGGCAAGTCACTGACCGCAAAGGCCATCGGCGCGATGTGGCACATGCCGCTCCTGCGCCTCGACGTCGGCAAGATCTTCGGCAGCCTCGTCGGCAGCTCGGAAGAGAACATCCGCAAGGCTATCAAGACCGCTGAGGCGGTGGCGCCGTCGATCCTCTGGCTCGATGAGCTCGAGAAGGGCTTCTCCGGCACCGCCAGCTCGGGTCAGACCGACGGTGGTACGACCTCGCGTGTGTTCTCGACGTTCATCACCTGGCTGCAGGAGAAGAAGTCGGCGGTGTTCGTCATCGCGACCGCCAACAACGTCCAGGCGCTGCCGCCCGAGCTCCTGCGCAAGGGCCGCTTCGACGAGATATTCTTCGTCGATCTGCCGAGCCCGAAAGAGCGGGAAGAGATCTTCAAGATCCACATCAACAAGAAGAAGCGCGACCTTTCCGTCATCGACGTCAACGCCCTTGTGTCCGCGAGCCAGCAGTTCGTCGGTGCCGAGATCGAGCAGGCGGTCATCTCGGCGCTCTTCGACGCGTACGAGGACGGCAAGGCCGACCTGTCGACCGAGCGGCTCCTGAAGTCGGTCGATGAGATCGTGCCGCTGGCCTACACGATGAAGGAGATGATCGACGGCATGCGCGAATGGGCCAAGTCCCGCGCGCGCCGCGCGTCGACGCCGGAGAGCGAAGGCCGCGAAGAAGGCGGCGGCGTACGCAAGCTGGAAATCTGACGTCCTTGTGCCTACGCTGACCTTCCGCGGGAGCGCGGGGGGTCGGGCCCAGCCACTGGAAATGAATCTGTGCGGCAGCTGCGAGGCTGCCGGCGTCGATTCAGGAGAGGTAGAGCGTGTCGCATTTCACGTCCGTGAAGACGAAGATCAAAAACCAGATTTGTCTGGTCCGGGCGCTCAAGGATCTCGGCTACGAGGTCGTCGAGGCTGAGCAGGGGCAGACCGTGCAGGTGCGTGGCTATCAGGGGCAGAAGGCCGACGGCGTGATGACCATCAAGGCGTCGAAGACGTACGATATCGGCGTCAAGCTCGCGGCCGATGGGACCTACGAGTTTTTCGCCGACTGGTGGGGCGTCGAGACCACGCGCGGCGTGGCCGAAGAGGACTTCATCAAGCAGGTCACGCGCCGCTACAGCTACCACATGGTCAAGCAGGAGATTGAGAAGAAGGGCTGGACGCTCGAGGAAGAGAAGCAGGGCGAAGAAATCCACCTGCACGTCCGGACCTGGAGCTGAGGTAATATGGCGACTAAGAAGGACATTTTCTTCACCATCGACGAGAACGGCGAGGTGAAGATCGAGGTCAAAGGTGCCCCCGGTGAGGACTGCATGAAGCTCACCAAGGAGATCGAAGAAGCCCTCGGTCTGGTCGAGGAGCGCGCGCTGACCGCGGAGTTTTACCAGCAGGAAGAGACCAAGGTGGAAGTCGGCACCGGTAACGGCTGACGATGGCTACCTCGGAAGAGGCTGATGGTTCGGTCCTAGCGCCGTCGGCCGCCGTTGCTGGCGAGCCGGCCCCGGGCGACGCTGAACCGCTCGGAACGGGAATGGTGGCGGATGGCGCGTTCGAAGTCGTGATGGACCCGTTCGCGCGCCATCGGTCCTTTGCGGGCTGGGTGCGCACTGGCAAGCTGCGCTCGACGTTCCAGTGGTTCCTCGACCGTTGGCGCGAGCCGATCGACGTGCGCGCCGACAAGATGCTCGACCTCGCGGCATTCGGGCGGGTGCCGCACCCGTTCCTGAAGATGCCGCGGCCCAAGCGCAACGACGAGCTGCCCGATGGACACGAGGACCGCCTGAAGAAGGACCTCGAGCGGCAGTTCATCCTGCGCAACCTCATGCGGTACGTGAAGACGGTGAACAAGGACGACCCGCTCGAGTTCGAGAAGCGGGCGGTCGGGGTGAAGATCGACCTCGACACGCGGGCGCACCTGAAGGACCTCCATCGCAAGGCCGACCTCATCGACGAGCTCGGGGTCGAGCACGTCAAGCACGAACTCGCGTGGCGCCACCGCATGCTCGAGGTGATGCAGTGGGAGCGCTACTTCTGCGCCGAGATCAAAGAGGACTTCCAGGGGCCGCTGTGGAAGCACGACCCGGAGACCAACCCCATCCGGGCGAAGTTCACCGATGAGCCCGACGCGCCGGCCGTGAGCGCGTCGTCCGAGGTCGCAGCAGGCGATGTGGCTGACCCTGGTGGCGCCGACGGAGTTGAAGCGTGAGCGATATCGCCAGTGACCTCGTGATGTTGCGGCGGTCGTTGCATCGCATCCCGGAGCTCGCATGGCGCGAGCGTGAGACGGGTCAGTTGTTGAAGTCGCACGTCGCTCGTTGGGGCAACGTCAAGCCGATCGCGAAGACCGGGTTCTATGTCGACCTCGGGCCCGCGAACGCGGAGCGCACGCTGCTCTTGCGTGCGGACATGGATGCGTTGCCGATCCAGGAGGAGACGGGCCTCGCCTACGCCAGTGGCAACGCCGGACGCATGCACGCCTGTGGGCACGACGGCCACATGGCGTCGTTGGCGATAGCAGGCGGGCTCCTGAGCGCGGCACCACCCGAGGGGGTGCGGCTGCGTCTGTTGTTCCAGCCGAGTGAAGAGGGTGGGGGCGGAGCGCTCGCGTGCATCGAAGAGGGGGTGCTCGACGGGGTCGACGCGGCCTTCGGGATCCACCTCTGGAACGAGCTACCGCTCGGCACGGTCGCGCTGACGAACGGCGGCATCATGGCCGGCGTGGTCGAGCTCGGTATCGAGGTGATAGGTCAGGGCGGGCACGGGGCGATCCCGCATCGCACGCGCGACCCCGTCGTGGCAGCGGCCGAGCTGGTGATGGCGCTGCAGACGGTGGCGAGCCGACGGATAGCGCCGGTCGAGCCAGTCGTCGTGACGATCGGCAGCATCCACGGCGGCGACGCGTTCAACGTGATCCCCGGGGTCGTGTCACTGCGCGGCACGGTGCGCGGGTTCTCGGAGGCGGTGCTCGGCACGCTCGAAGAGGCGGTGCGCGAAGTCGCCAAGGGGATCGCAATCGCTAGCGGCACGCGCATCGAGGTCGGGTGGAAGGTCTCGACGCGGCCGACCGTGAACGAGCCGCGAGTGGTGGCGATGGCGGCGCGGGCGACCGCGCGCATGGTCGGGCTCGGGAAGATCCTGACCGACTATCGCACCATGGCGGGCGAGGACTTCGGCGAGATCCTGCGCATCGTGCCGGGCTGCTTCGCGTTGGTCGGCAGCGCCAACGAGGCGCGGGGGCTGGTCGAGCCGCATCACTCGCCACGCTTCGAGTTCGACGAGGCAGCGCTCGGGCTCGCCTGCGATCTGCATCGCGCGGTCGCGACCGAGTTCGCCGAGGATGGGATCCCGGTCCTCGATTGAGAGGGCTCAGTCGCAGCGGAGGCCCAGCGCGAGCGCGTCGATGAAGGGACCGGCGAACGCGTTGAGCGTCTCGTCACCGCTGTCGAAGCGGACCTGCACGACGATGGTGCGGCCGAGCCAGGGCGTGAGGTCGAGCTCGAGCGGGAGCGGGGCGCCGCCGGTCGTGCCGCCGATCTGATTGGACGACCAGATCTCGGTGACGAACGTGGTGTCGCGAACCTCGATGGTGAGGCGGTCGAGGCCGGCCGGGTTGTCGAGCGCGCCGAGTGCCGCGGCATCCGCAAGGTCCCACTCGGTCGAGAGGCGCACCGTCAGCGTGAGGGTCGCCTTCGAACGGGGCGGGAGCGTGCTCGGCAAGGCGACGGGGGGCGTGACGAGCGCGCCCGAGACGCGGCCCGCGCTACCGTAAGTGCCGGTCGTCGCGTCGCCGAACCAGGCGGCCGCGTCGCGGATCGACCACGCGACCGCGTCGGCGGCGTTGTCGTCGACGCTCAGGATGGCGCCTAGCGAGACATCAAAGGGCTCCGCCAACAGCTCTCGTTCGAGGCAGCAGAAGGTCTCGTTGCCGCATGCACCCGACGGCAGACAGACGTCATGGGTGCACGGGTCGGCATCGGCGCAGCTGGCATCCGAGGCGCAAGGCGTGCAGAGCAGGCCTGGTGATCGGGCGATGGTCTCGCATACGCGGGCGGACCCTTGCGACGTCAGGAGGCACGCACCCTGGGTGCAAGCATCGGGACCGGCGCAGTCGGTATCATCGTCGCAGCAGCCGCCGTCGGAACACGCCTCGCGCACCTCGATCTCGTCGAGCCAGACCCCTTCGAAGCGGTTGCTCTCGCCATCGAGCGTGTCGAAGTCGAAGCGCAGGCGGATCGTCTGGCCGCGCCACGGCGCGAGATCGACCGCGATCGGGACCCAGTCCGTCGACTTGCCGACATCCAACGACGAAGCGACCGCCCAGATCGTCGCCTGGGCGCCGAGCGTCTCGACCTGCACGCGCAGCACATCGGGCTCACCCGAGCCGAGCCCCGTCAATGGCTCGACCGCGGCGCGAAGCCACGCCGTCAGCAGCGCCGGGCTCTCCGGCGGCAAGGTCACGAACGGCGTGAGCAGGCCGATGACGATGCGCCCGCTGTCCTGGCCGGTGTCGTTCACGGGCTCGCAGGCCGCGTCGAGCGCGCCACCGTAGTAGGTGCGGCAGCGTGGGTCGCCAAGGTAGACGGCGCCGCCACCGGCCGCGAAGGCGTCGCCTGTGCGTTGCCAACTGACCGCGTCGCCGGTCTGCGGGTCCTCAACGAAGAACCCGAGCGCCGCTGGCGTGTCGCCAGGACCATCGAATGTCGCTGCGAAGATCGGCGGCCGGAAGCCACAGGCCGGGGCGCAGCTCGTGCAGCGCGCGGCGACCGGGTCGCAGGCGTCGGTCGTGAGCGAGGTCCCGTCGTCGCAAGCATTGGCCACGGTAGTGTCGCAACAGCCTGGCACGGCGAGCGTCGTGCAGGTGTTCTGGAGGCAGCGAACGGTCGCGCAGGGTCCCGCGGTCGAGGCGTCGCCGTCCTCGCCAAGGCCCACGCCGGACGGGGCGCAATCGACATCGGCGAGGCAGCAATCGACGATGCGATGGGCGACGCAACTGTCGCGGTCGTTGCAGCGCGCCTCGTAGCAGAAGGGCAGATAGCCCGCGAAGAGACACGGGCTGTCGAGCATGCAACCGGCGTCCGGGGCGTCCGTCTCGGACGTCGCGTCCGACGCCTCGCTGTCGACTGCGCTGAGGTCGTCGCGGTCGGCATCGTCCCCATCGCTGTCCGCCAGATCGCCAAGCATGTCGGCGTCACTGCCCTGCGATTCCACCTCGGGCGCCATGTCGAGCTCGGTCGGATCGCCCTGGGTGTCTTCGGGCTCGCGGGTGTCGAGGGCGGTTGTCGCTTCGAGGGTCGCGTCGCCCGACGTGCCATCGTCGGTCACGTCGACCGCCGAGTCGTGGCTCGCAGCCTGGACCTGGCCCGGTGCCTCGGCGGCGCCGCACCCCAGCGATGGCCCACAAGCCACCAGAGCAACGGGCCATGTAGCCATCCGGATCAGCGCAAATCGCATCGGCGAGAGCATAATCGTCCGCGCGCGCTGACGCCAACCGGGGGGTGGGGTGATCGGACAGCTCGCTATGGATGCGCCTGCCCGCTGACCAGATTCGGAGTCGCGTCGCAGGTTTCGACGATTGTTGCGCGCCGCCACGAAGGATGGCCAGATACGCCCAGCATGACGTTCGAGCCAGACGAGCCGGTGAGCATCGTAGGTCAACCCCTCTTCCGCGTGGTCGCCGACGAGGTGTTCATCCTGATGCCCGATAGTAAAGTGCACTGGCTCCGCAACGCGACCGCCAAGGTGCTTTGGGATCGTCTCATCGCGAGCGGGCAGGGTGGCGTGACGGCTTCCGCGATGGCCGCTAGGATCACTGAAGAGTTCGATGTTGAAGGAGAAATGGCTCTTCCGGACGTGCTCGCATTCGTGCAAGCGCTGGCCGACCGGGGCCTCGTGGCACGTTCGGCCGCCGCGACCGCCGGCGACGACCAGTCCCCCCGCAAAGGCGCAGATTGACTTGCAGGCCTGGGACCCATAGGCTTCCACGTCCGTTTCGCCGACTCGCCTGTGCGATCCGCCGCTCTGCGCGACCGACTGAGACGAGGGGGATCTTCGATGAGAACGACCGCATTCGAGGGCAGCCGCTTCGCAGCATTCGCGAACGAATTCGCCCTGCTCATGCTCGCGACCGCGATCCTCGGCGCCTGTGAGGGCTCCGAGGTCCGGCGACCGTTGAACACGGATGGCTTCGTCACCGACGCGGACGGCGACGACGTGGACGGGGATGGGGTCGACGGGGATGAGGTCGACGGCGACGACACCGCGGATGGCGACGGCGACGTGACCCCGCTCGAGCCCACGGTCGAGTTCTGGTTTGTTGGTCGCAATGGCGAGCTCGGGCGCGGCGTCGCCGAGGTCACGCTGTTGGCCGGCGACGAGCAGGAGGACGACCTCGCGAGCGCGGGCTTCCAGACCGAGGTGACGGTCGCAACGTTCGGCGTGGCCGCTGGCGAGGAGGTGCGCTTCTTCGTCGGCGACTTTACCCAGGGGACCGCGGTCGTGTCCGTCGACAGCGACGGCGTCGGGAGCGCGACCTTCCCCGAGCTGACCCTGCCCGAGACCGGCAGCACCGTCGTGCGCATCGAGGCGGTCGACGGCGAAGGCCAGGACTTGCTGGCGACGAAGGCCGTGACCGTCGATGCCGGTGCGTGCGTCATCACCGCGTCCTTGCGGGTCGACGACAACGCGTGCGTGGTGCTCGACCCAAATGCCGTCGTCGCCCCGTTCGAGGCGGCCACCATCGAAGTCCAACGTGTGACTGGCCCGTGCCAACGGGTAGGCGGCACCGCACGGCTCGGCGCGACCAGCGTCACGCTGGCCCAGACCGCCTTCCGGGAGGACGGCAGCGCCGCGCTGCTCATCCCGATCGATCCCGGCACGACCTTCGTCGGCGACATCTCGTTCGAGCTCGTCGCGACCCACCCCGACGACATCGCGCAGAACGGCACGGCCAGCGGCGCCGCGCGCTTCGACCAGATCGCCCCGCGCGTCGCGTGGGTGACCCCGGCGGCGGCCGTGGTGGCGCTGAGCCTGGCCGACGACGCGGACGGCGACAGCGACAACGGCATCCAGGTCGAGGTCCGGGTGAACTTGACCCTCGCCGTCGACGAGACCGCGACGGCCGCACTGTTCCTCGCTGACGAGCAGGTCGGCGAGGTCGTAGCGACGGGCCCCGGCGCGGTGACGTTCGGGCAGATCACGTTTGCGAGCGACGGCACTGCGACCCTGCGGGTCGAGGTCACCGATCGTTGCGGCAACGAGGTCATCGCTGAGCGCGTGCTCGATGTCGTCGCGACCCCCAACACGATCGCCATCCTGACGCCCGACGACGGGGCCGTGCTGCTCGCGAGTGGCGATGGCGACGCTGCGACAGCAACGATCTACGACACCAGCTTCGCTGTCAGCGCCAACGCAGCCGCGGTCGGCACGCAGATCGAAGTGCTGTGCCAGGCAGCGACCGACCTCGACCCGGACAACTGGACGCTCGTCGGCACGTTCGCCGTGACGACCGTCGCAGGGGACGCGACCTACGCCGTGCCGGTCGCCGTCGACGTGGACATCGTCGCTCAGGCGGCACGCTGCATCGCCCGCATGGCGGAACCGAGCGCGCTCGTGTCGGAAGCGGTGCGCGTCACGTTCGCCATTCCGGCGCCGACGATCGTCATTGCGCAGCCTGTCGACGGCACCTGCTTCACCAGTGCCACGATGGGCTTTTCGGGCACCGCAACCGAGCTCGATGGGCGCACCCTGGGGCTCACGGGTGTCAGCCCCGGACCCGCCGACGGCCCCATCGACCTGCCCGATTTCGCGGTCGTCGGGACGGGCGCCGCGGCCGGCGACTGGAGCGCGACCTATCCTGCGGGCGATGTCGACGGGCTCTACCGGTTCACGTTGTCCGGTGAGGATCGCTTCGGGAACCCCGTCGTAGTGCCCGCCAACGGCGCATCGATCAGCCTCACCGTCGATCGCGTGTTGCCGACGTTGGCCATCACCGCGCCGGTTGGTCCCATCGACGGCACGACCACGCCCGATGCGGACGCCGCCACGCCCGGCTACCAGACGCTGGTCGTCATCGCCGTCACCGAAGCGACGACCCTCGCCGACGGCGAGGTGTGCCT
>Ga0105046_10001180_pt1 | contig 39695 bp, 35 predicted proteins | sample MAT03_FD_78385 | JGI IMG/M metagenome (GOLD analysis project Ga0105046, IMG submission 78385) | Freshwater microbial communities from Lake Fryxell liftoff mats and glacier meltwater in Antarctica - MAT-03 (megahit assembly) | ecosystem: Environmental > Aquatic > Freshwater > Ice > Liftoff... | reverse complement strand
TTGTCAGATTTGCAGTGTGACGTCTTTGAGCTGCAGCATCCACTTGAGGTAGTGCGGTTGCGTGATGAAGAAATGGGCGGTGAGCACGTCTTGTATCACCGCGCGTACCCGGGGGAGGGTCAGGTGCGTCTGCCCCCGCCGGCGACGTTCGTTCTGGAGAACACTGTAGGCGATGGCGGTCACGACCACGTGGCGGTGCCATCCCGGCCAGCTGCGGCCTTCGAAATGATCGAGGCCGATCTCGTCCTTGAGTTCCTGGTATTGCTGTTCGATCGCCCAGCGTTGATGCGCCAGCGAGACCAGCGCCCGGAGCGAGGCCGTCGGGGGCAGATCCACCAAGTAGTAGCGATGACGATCGCCGCCCGCCAATTCCCGTTCGCAGAGCAACCAGACGTCGGGCGCGAGTCGGCGCTCGGCCCGCCAATCGTGCGCCGGCGTGACCCGGACGGCACAGAAGTGGGCCCGCCAGGCCGGATTCGTGCCGTTGCGCCACGCGACGAGCCGCCATTGCCGAGGCGTTTGTGTGGCCGCCCACGCGCGCGCCTCGATGGTGGGCGTCCCGGGGGGCAACTGTCGGCGCGTGCGGGGGCGGCCCGTGCCCAACCGCGCCGGGGGCGCCACCAATGTCGGCGTTCCCAAAAACACGCGGAGATCGGACGACACCCCCAACGCGTACGGGAGCTTGGCGCGATGCAAGGTGCGGCGCAGCGTGGCGTGGTCGCCGAACGCCGCGTCGCCGACCACCGCCGTGAGCGTAAATCCCGCCGCACGGACCTGACGCAGCAGCATCAAGGCCAAGCGCCATTTCGGCTCGAACGACACCGCCGCCGGGATCTGCGCTCGCGCACGCTGGCGAGGCGTCAGCCACGCCTCGGGCAGAGACAGGGTCGCCCCCAACAGCCAGGCCCGCGCGCCGGTCCACAACGCGACGGTGACGGCCGTCTGGCAATTCCCGACCTTGCCCTGCGCGCCGCAGTCCTGCCGCGCCACGCCGACCGAGGCCGTCCCCTGTTTCGGAACGCTGGTCCCGTCCAGGATCAACACGCCGGTGCGCTCGGGCACGACCTGGCGCACCCGCGTCCACACCGCCTCGGCCTCCCACGGCGCATGCGTGATGACATGCTGGAACGCCTGATACGTGCCGGGATCGCTGAGGCGAGCCCACATCGCCTCCATCGACGTGCGGCGACTGTCGTTGAGCAACCCGAACACGTATCGACGCAGCGCCCCACGCTGACTCGTGTGTCTGAAACCCTCTTCGAAGGGCTCCAGCCATGTCAGCAATCGGCGCAGCCAGGCAGTCGCTGTGCGATCGAGCACTGCGATGCAGCGTGACGAGAATGCTCATGAATGATAAGCACAAGAGACAGATCGAATCGATTCGCCACCGAGATCGATCGACGGATCTGACAAAGTAGTACTAGTAGAGAGGGCTTGTCCGTCCGGAGACCCGGACACGTGTCCGGACAAGTTGTGCGCCGTCATGAGCCGTAGCTCTTCTCCACGTTGGCGTAGCGACCATCGGCGTTGCGGACGAACATGCAGTACTTTTCCTCGGGGTTGCTGAACCTGCGGAGCGTGCGCGTCACTGACGTCTCTGACCTGCCCGACGCTCGCATTCTTCGCGGCTGTCCGCTCCGTCGTAGCGCGGATACGGACCTTCGCCGCCGCTCCGCGTGGCTAGAATCGACTTAAAATCCCGGGTTCCGCAAGGAGCGTGTGGGTTCGATTCCCACCCCCGGCACCACCTGCCTCAGGCACGTGTGACCTGAACAGCGTGTCGTCTGTCATATGATCGACCAGACCGGCGCGGCGCTCTCGCGTGCCCCGGTCCCTGGAGGGCGCGACGATGCGGTGGGAAGATCAACGGCGAAGCGACAACGTCGAAGACCGGCGCGGCATGCGCGTGCCTGGGGGCGTTGCCGGCGGCGGCATCGGCACCATCGTGATCGTGCTCATCGTGAGCTGGCTGACGGGCGCCAACCCGCTCACGTTGCTCCAGATGGCGGGCGGCGGCGGGGGCAGTGAAGCCCCGGCGCAACAGGGACAGGTGGGCGCGCCCACGGGCGATCCGCAGGCCGAGTTTGCCGCCGTGGTGCTGGCCTCCACCGAAGACGCCTGGACGCGCGTGTTCCAGCAGGCCGGCGAGCGCTACCGGCCCCCTACGCTGGTGCTCTTCGACGACGCGGTGCAGTCGGCGTGCGGCACGAACTCGGCGGCGGTCGGGCCGTTCTATTGTCCCGCCGACCAGAAGCTCTACATCGACCTCGGCTTCTTCCGTGAACTCGATCAGAAGTTCGGCGCGCCCGGTGATTTCGCACAGGCCTACGTGATCGCGCACGAAGTGGGGCACCACCTGCAGACGCTGCTCGGTGTGTCGGAGCAGGTGATGGCGGCCCGTCAGCGCGCCGGCGAAGCCGAAGGCAACCGCCTGTCGGTGTTACAGGAACTTCAGGCGGATTGCTTTGCTGGGGTGTGGGGCAACCACGCCCGAGAGAAACTGCTGCAAGAGGGCGACGTGGAGGAAGGCCTCCGCGCCGCCGCGGCCATTGGCGACGACACTTTGCAGCGCCGGTCGCAGGGCCGCGTGTCGCCCGAGTCGTGGACCCACGGCTCGTCCGAACAGCGGGTGGAGTGGCTGCGACGTGGGTTGTCGCAGGGCACGATCGAGTCCTGCGACACGTTCGGCCAGTCCACGCGACGGTAGCCCGCCGCGGGCATCAGGCGCGGTGCCGCGCTACCAGATCTTCACGCGCGCTTCTGGCGGCAGGAACAGCTGGTCGCCCTGCTTCACACCGAATGCCTCGTAGAACGCCGGCACGTGCGGCAGCGGCCCATTGCCGCGCACCATGTCGGGCGCGTGCGGGTCGCTCAGCACCTGCTGGCGCAGAGCGTCGTCGCGAATTTTGGCGCGCCACGCCTGCGACCAACCGGCGAAGAAGCGCTGGTCGCCGGTGAGCCCGTCCATCACCGGCGCAGCCTGCCCCTTGAGCGACGTCGTGTAAGCGCGGTGCGCCATCACGAGCCCGGTCAAGTCGCCAATGTTCTCGCCGAGCGTCAGCTCGCCGTTCACCTTCAGGCCGGGCAGCGCATCCTTGGCGCCGTAGTAGGCCACCAGGCCCTTGGTGCGGCGCATGAACTCTTCCGAGTCCTTCGCTGTCCACCAGTCGCGCAGCACGCCCTTGGCGTCGAAGCGTCGGCCCTGATCGTCGAAGCCGTGGCCCATCTCGTGGCCGATCACGCCGCCGATCGCGCCGTAGTTCATGGCGTCATCCGCGGCCATGTCGAAGAACGGCGGCTGCAGGATGGCGGCGGGGAACACGATCTCGTTGCGCACGGGGTTGTAGTAGGCGTTCACCGTCTGCGGCGTCATGCCCCATTCGTCGGGGTCGACGGGCTTGCCTACTTTGCCGAGCTGATACGCGGCATCGGCCGTGAGCGCGCGCACCATGTTGCCGACCAGGTCGTCCTTCTTGATCTCGACGGCCGAGTAGTCGCGCCACTTCGCCGGGTAGCCGATCTTGGGGCGAAACGCCGCCAGCTTCGCGTGCGCTTCCTTCTTCGTCTCGGGGCTCATCCATTCGAGTCCGTCGATGCCCTGGCGGTAGGCACCGCGCAGGTTCTCGACCAGCGTGTCCATGCGGGCCTTGGCGGCCGGGGTGAAGTGCGTCTCCACGTAGAGCTTACCGAGCAGTTCGCCGACGGCCGAGTCGAGGTTGGTGATGGCGCGACGCCACCGCGGCTGCAGCTCCTGAATGCCCTGCAGCGTGCGGCCGCGGAAGTCGAAGCGCGCGTTCACGAGCGAGGCGCTCAGGTAGGGGGTGAAGCGATCGATCGCGTGGAACTTCAGGAACGGCTTCCAGTGATCCACGGGCACCGTGCCGACGGTCTTGGCGAAGGCCGCGAAGAAACTCGGCTGCGACACGATGATGTGCGGAGCCGATGCCACGCCGAGTTCCGCCGCCCACGCAGGCCAGTCGAGGCCGGGGAAGCGCGTGGGGAGGTCGGCCGTGGGCACCTTGTTGTAGGTCTTCACCGCGTCGCGGTTCTGCACGTTGGTCCAGTGCGCGCGGGCGAGCGACGTCTCGATCGCCATCACGCCAGCCGCGGCCCTGGCCGCGTCGTTGACGCCCGCAGCGCCCAGCATCGTGCTGATATAGGCCACGTACTTGGTGCGGTACTCCTTCAGCTTGGCGTCGTCCTTCAGGTAGTAGTCGCGGTCGGGCAGACCGAGTCCGCCCTGGCTGACGTAGAGCACGTTGTGCGTGGGATTCTGCGCGTCGCCCTCGACGCCGCCTTGCATGGGCGCGCCGCTGATGCCGAGCTTGAGCTGACGCGCGAAGTAGATGGCCAGATCCTGCTTGGTGGCAATCGCGTCGATCACCGCGAACTCGGGTGCGAGGGGTGTAATGCCCAGTTCGTCGGCGCGCTTCTGGTCCATGAAGGCGGTGAAGAAGTCGCCGATCTTCTGTTGCGCGCTGCCGCTGGCGCCAGGCGTCTTGGCCGCGGCCTCGACCAGCACGCGGAGCTGTTCCTGGGTGTGGTCGTGCGCCTCGTAGAACCCGCCGTACGAGGGCTTGTCGGCCGGAATCTCGGTCTTGGCCAGCCAGGCGCCGTTCACGTGCGTGAACAGGTCGTCTTGCGGCCGCACCGCCTTGTCGAAGGTGGCCGGGTCGAGACCCGAGGTGAGTGTCGGGGGAGCAGGAGCAGGGGCGGCCGGCTGAGAACAGGCCGACCCGAGCAGCGACACGGCAAGAACCAGCAGGGCTATAGGCATCTGTGATGACTCCACGTTTCCCATCGCCGCTGATCATAACGGGATGGCCGGGCGGCGTGCTGCATGGACCCACTATGCTAGGTAGAGGCGCGCCGCGCTTCGGTCCTGGAGCGCATGGATGAACTGGCGTCGCACGAGGTTCGGGCTGGCGTGGGCGGAGTTGCTCGGCCGCTTGCCTGCGGCCGGGCTCTTTCCTAACGACGCGGCGTTGATTCGGCGGATCCAGGCGCTTGCGCCCCGTCCGCGTGAGAGGAACTGACATGCGTATTTCGATTCGCTCCATCACAACCACGAGCGTCGCGGCTCTGCTGACCGGCGCCCTGGCGGCGTGTTCGGCACCGGCTGGCCCGGCAACGCCCGCCACGGCCGCGCCAGCCTCCACTATCGCACCGGCGGAGACCGTGACCCCCGCACCGTCTGCCGCGCCTGCCGCCGTTCCGGCAGGTGCGCCCACGCCGTCCGCACCGGTTGCGGGGGCCGCGCCCGGTCCGGCAACCCGCGCGCCAGCAGCCGCGCCGTCGGCCACGATCTCGGCGCCTGCGGCCGCTCCGGCGGTAGCGCCCAGGCCGAGCGCGCCGCCCGCACCCGTGTTCACCGAGGTCACCGTGCCGGCGGGTACCACCTTGGCGATCGAGCTCAAGACCACGCACTCCGCCGACACGAGCCGTGTCGAAGAGACGGTGCGCGGCGTACTGCGCCGCGCGGTGCTGGTCGACGGCGTGGAGATCGTGCCGGCCGGGACGGCCGTGACCGGCCACATCACCGCCGCGGATCGCGCGGGCCGGGTCAAAGGCCGCGCCCGGCTCGCGCTGCGCTTCTCGTCGATCGTGATCGACGAGTCCGACACGGATATCGCCACCGGCACCATTGCCAGGGAAGCGGCGGGCACGAAGAAGGCGGATGCCGCCAAGATCGGCATCGGCGCCGGGGCGGGCGCGGTGATCGGCGCGATCGCCGGCGGCAAGAAGGGCGCCGTGGTGGGTGGCGCGGTCGGCGCGGGCGCGGGCACCGGCGTGGTGCTGGCCACCCGTGGCGACGACGTGGCGCTGGCCGCCGGTGCAAGCGTGTCGACGACCCTCAGCCAGCCGCTCGTGGTGCGCGTGCGCGTGCCGTAAACTCGTCGTCCATGGCGGAAGGACTGGCCCGGCTGCTGCGCGATCCCTGGCAGATCGCCGAGTTCGAGCTGGGGCCCGACGAGTACTTCGTGGTCGGCGACAATCGCGGGATGCCCATGGAACTGCACACGATGAGGCGCGTGGCGAAAGACCGACTGATTGGTCCGGTGCTATGGTGAGCCGGATGCCGTTCACCATCGACTTGCAGTTCCTGGGTCGCGCGCGGGTAATCGCTACGGCCGCGATACCGTGCGACGGCGGAGTCGTGCTGGTGGACCCCGGCCCCAGCTCGTGCCGGGCGGCGCTCGAACACGGCCTGGCGCAGCATGGCTATCACTTGTCGGACGTGCGGGCGCTGCTGCTCACGCACATTCATCTGGACCATGCGGGTGTGGCCGGCAGCCTCGCGCAGGCGTATCCGGGCCTGAAGGTCTACGTGCACGAGTTCGGCGCCAGGCACCTGGCGAGTCCGGAGAAGCTGCTGGCCAGTGCCACGCGGCTCTACGGCGCCGACATGCAGCGCCTGTGGGGCGAGTTCCTGGCCGTGCCGTCAGAGGCGCTGCGCGCGCTCAGCGGCGGCGAGACGCTCGACATCGCGGGACTCCGCTTCGAAGTGCTCTACACGCCGGGCCACGCCGTGCATCACGTGAGCTACCGCGATCGCGCAGACGCGATCGCCTACGTGGGCGACGCCGCCGGCATCGCGGTGCGGCCAGGCTACGTGCTGCCCGCCACGCCGCCCCCAGACATCGATCTGGAGCGGTGGGCGACGACGCTCGACCACCTCGAAGCATGGCGGCCCGCGCGCCTCTTCCTCACGCACTTCGGGGAAGTGGCGGATCCCGCGGAGCACCTCGAGGCGTATCGCGTCGCTCTGGCGCGCGCGGCCGAGCGAGTGCGGCAGGCCTTGGCGGGCGAGATGGACGAGTCAGAGCGGAGTGCCGGGTGGACGCAATGGCTGCGGGCGGACGTTCGCGGCGTGCTGACGGAAGAGGAGGCGCTGGCGGTCGAATCTGCCGCCCCGTTCGAGCAACTCTGGCAGGGGCTCGCCAGATACTGGCGCAAGCGCCGGGAGCGCGAGGGGATCGCGCTCGCGGCTTCGCGCCCGGCGACGCAGGGCGAGAACCGTTAGCTGGCCGCGGCGATGTCTGCCAGGGCGTAGCGCGGCGCCGCGGCCTGTTCGGCTGGGTCTAGCATGAAGCGCAGGGCGTAGCCAGCAGGGGAGCCCGTGGCGGCCGGCTCCCGCTCCACCCGCCACACGGCGGCAAGCACGCGTCCGGCGGCCAGCGGCGTGGCCGAGGCGCCCGGAGTTTCGAGCTGCAGGTGCACGAGGCGGAAGAGCGGAATTGGCGCGACCGACGCGCACTCCACGAAGGCGCCCGTCTCGCTCACGTCGCGGGTGATGACCGAGGCAAACCGCACCGAGCCGCCCTGATCTTTCCAGGTCAAGCGCGCGGGCACTGCGACGCGCTGGCGCCCGTTGGTCCGCTGCGTGGCGCTGAGGGCGATTGACGAGTGCTGAGTGTTGGCCACGGGTCGCTCCAAGGTGTCAGTGGTCGGTTGACCAGAACGTGCAATGCCGACCACTACTCCAAGATTCGCGCCGCTTCCTGCAACAGGAAGACATGAACGATCGTCAAATGACTTTAAAGCCTATTGAATGCATTCGTAGCAACTACGATAAGGTCAGCGCGTTAGCCTACATGGATACCAAATATCCATTACACTTTCGAAATGGATACTGAATACTCAAATTTGCGGACCCGCTGGGTCGAGGCCGAGGCGCTTGAGCTTCAGATACAGGCCCCGCCGGGTGAGTCCGAGGGTGCGGGCCGATTCGGCGATGTTGCCGCCGCTCTTGGCGAGCGTCTCGCTTATCAGGCCCCGTTCCACCTCGTCCACGAGATTCGCCAAAGTCTGGCCATCCTGTAGCCGAGGTGCGCTACCGCCGTGATGGTCTGCGCCGGCGTGTCCGACCGGCGCTTCGGCGGTGAGGTCGGGCGAAAGATGCTCGGGTATCACGGTGCTGCCAGGCGCGGCGAGCGCCACGGCGCGCTGCACCTCGTTGCGCAGTTGCCGCACATTGCCGGGCCACCAGTACGAGGCAAACAGGCTGAGCACTTCGGGGCTCAGCTGCACGTCGGGCTTGCCCAACCGGTCGCCGGCCTCGCGCAGGAAGAAGGTCGTCATGTGCGAGATCTCGTCGCGCCGCTGCCGCAGGGGCGGGATCTGGATGCGGATGACGCTCAGGCGGTAATACAAATCCTCGCGAAACTTGCCCTCGCTGACCCGCTGCTCCAAGTCGGCGTTGGTCGCGGCGACCACGCGCACGTCGACCTGCTGCGGTTTGGTATCTCCGACCGGCAGGATCTCGCTCTGCTCGAGGAAGCGCAGCAGCTTGGGCTGCACGTCGAACGGCAGGTCGCCGATTTCGTCGAGGAACAGCGTGCCGCTGGCGGCCGCGCGGATGAGTCCGGGCTGATCGTTGACGGCGCCCGTGAAGGCTCCGCGGCGATGACCGAACAACTGACTGTCGGCCAGCTCGCGCGTGGTGGTCGTGCAGTTGTAGGGCAGGAAGGTCGCCGCGCCTCGGAGCGAGCCCACGTGAATGGCGCGCGCCACGAGTTCCTTGCCGGTGCCGCTCTCGCCGGTGATGAGCACCGTGAGGTCGTTGCCCTGCAGGCGCTGCACCTGTTCGACGACGCGTTGCATCGACGGCGACGCGCAGATGAAACCGGCGAGGAGCGGCTCCAGAGGGCGCTCGCCCGTGGTCACGCGGGCGGCGGTAGGACGCTCGCGCGCGGCGCACAAGTCGAAGCCCTGCTGCGCCACCGTCGCCATCATGCGCGCCCGCCGCAATCCCAGATCGCTCCACGGCCGGCTCGAGGCCACGGCGAGGGTGCGCGGGCCTTCGGCGTCAGCGCCGAGCGGCCGCACGACGATCGGCTGGCCGCCGTAGGCGCTGCCGGTGGCCGCCGCCGTGGCCAGCGTGCGCGCGGCGTTGCTGTCGCCGCCGGCGCAGGCCACGAGCCGCAGCTCGCCGGCGGGCGGGGTCACAAACACCACCGCCACGTCGGCCAGCACCGCCTCGCGCACGGCCATCGCGAGCTCGTGCGCCAGCAAGTCGGGTAGTACTGCGGCGTTCACGAGCCGCTGCACGAGCGCGTCGTCGGCATCGGCGGGCGAGCCAAGATAGACGCCCGTGCCGCGGGCCGGTGGTTCGGCCAGCACCTTCTCGGCTTCGTCCAGGTCGCGGTGCGAGCCGAGCGCGCGGAACTCGTCGCGCGCGTCGGTCAGGTGGCGGTCGGCGATCGACCGGGCGCCGGCCTCGCGGGCCAGACGGCCGAGCGAGAAGTGACTCACCGCCGACTGGTAGCGTTCGCCGACCAGCTCGAACACGCTCACGCTCTGCGCGATGTCGTGATACGCCTCGTTGGGACAGCCCTCGTGGGCCTGCAAATGGCCGCGCACGCGCAGGAACTCGCCCCAGGCGCCCGGAGTCGTGCGGGGATTGATGCGGCCTTCCACGGCGGCGATGCGCTCGCGCGCCTCCACGGCGCGATGGCCGAGCAGGAGCGCCTCGGCGGCAATCAGCTCGGCGTCGAGGCGCTCGGCCGGCGGAGCGCCTTCGGCGGCGATGATCGCATCGGCCAGCGCCAGCGCTTCGTCGGGCCGGCCGCGGCGGTTGGCCAGCCGCGCGGTGATGACGCGCACCGACCACTCGTACCACTTGCTGGTCGCGCGGCCGTAGGCCCCGAAGGCCTCGGCGGCGCGCGTGAGCGAGTCGGCGGCGCCGTCGTAGTCGCCGCGCATCAGCGCGATCTGGGCCAGGGTGTCGTGCACGGCGCCGGCGATTTCCTGCGCCCGCGCTTGACCGCGCCCCTCGGTGAGGCCGAGCGCCCGATGCAGCGCGCGCTCGGCGTCGTCGAGGTGGCCGAGCTTGACGTTGATGTGGCCCAGTGTGGCGAGCGCCCCGGCCAGTTGATGGGGCTGGCCGGTCGTCTCATGCAGCGCCACGGCGCGCTCGGCCAGGGCGATGGCCTGGTCGTAGCGGCGCCGCAACTGCGCGACCGCCGCCTGGTTCACATAGGCCTGGGCCAGCACGTCGTCGGCGCCGAGTGCCGTCGCGATGCGCTCGGCGTTGCGCAGCGCCGCCGTGGCGTCGTCGTAGCGACCCTGCTGCGCCGACATGATGCCCGACATCGAGTGGACCTGCGCCAGATGGCGGCGATCCCCGGCGGCGTGCAGCGCGGCGGCGGCCTCGGTCAGGTGCTCCCGCACGATGGCGTGGTCGCCGACCTTCTGATAGCAGTAGACCAGCTCGAAGCGGGCGAGGCCGATGCCGCGCGAGTCGTGCGCCGCCTCGGCGTGTTTGAGCGCGCGCGCGTGCAGGGCGATGGCCCGCGATTGTTCGCCCCGCGCATACGCCACGCGGCCGTGCAGGCGCCAGAGCGACGACAGCAACGCCTGTGGCAGGGGATCGCGGATCTGATCGGGAGGCCGGCCCAGCACGGTCGCCGCCCGGTCGGGTTCGCCCTGCAGCAGGTTGGCTTCGGCGAGCGCGGCGCGGATGACGAATTCGTCCTGCCGCTTGACGCTGCGCGACTGCAGCAGCGGCCCGAGCAGCGCGGCGGCTGCCGTGCCGCGCCCGCGTTCGAGCAGCGCGGTGGCGCGTGCCAGCACTGGCTGCAACGGCGCGCTGATCACTGAGGGGAGTATACGTTACGCCGCGCGCGAGTTGTCCGCCCGCGCGTTCGGCGGTAATCTCGCCAGGTGAAGACCGAGCCAGGGACGCCACTGCCGGGGGGACACGACGCGCGGCGGGTCACGAGTGGTGGCTGTTCCGACGTCGGGCCGGTGCGCGCCGCCAACGAAGACCATTTGCTGCGCGACGCCGACCTAGGACTCTTCGTCGTGGCCGACGGGATGGGCGGCCATCAAGCCGGCGAGATCGCCGCGCACCTGGCCGTCACCACGGTGTTCGAGGACCTGCGCGCGCCGCACGGCGGGGGCGAGCCTGGTGCCGGCAAGCCGGCGCAGATGACGGGCGCCTTGCGCCACGCCAATGCCCGGGTCTACGCCACTGGGGCCGCCGACCCCGCGCTCGCAGGGATGGGCACCACGATCACGGCGCTGTTCATGGACGTGGACGAGGCCGTGATTGGCAGCGTCGGCGACAGCCGTGCCTACCTCGTGCGGGGCGGCACGGCCGTGCAGCTCACCCACGACGACACCTGGCTGGTCTCGATGCTCGGCCTCGACGGCGCGCGTGGCGCCGCTGCGCGCGCGCATCCGATGCGCCACGTGCTCACGAGCATCATCGGCTCACGCGACGCTTCGGAACCGGAGGTGCTCGCGATACCGCTCGAACGCGGCGACCTCTTCGTGCTGACCACCGATGGCCTGCACAACGTCGTGGACGATGAGACCATCGGCCGCCTGGCGGTCTCGGCGCCGCCCGAGGAGGCCGCCCGCCGGCTCGTGCAGGAAGCCTTGGCGCGGCGCACCACCGACAACGTCACGGTCGTGGTCGTGCGCGCCGACTAACCCCCTCCTTTGTCAGACCGGGCGTTGAGAGTACGGCCGGGCCGCGGCGCCGGAACGTGTCCGGCCACCATTCCGTCATAATGGACATCTGCATGCCGCGCCCCGTGGTCGTCCTCGCACTCTTCCTGGTCGCCACGCTTGCCGGCTGTGCCGACGCGCCCTCGCCGGGCGCACCCAATGCCGGCCGTCCAGCACCAGAGAGCCGCGCGGCCGCGCCCGCACGCTCCGGTCCGACGGGTGCCGCCGACGCGCGCCCGGGCGCCGCGGCCCCCCGGCGCATCGTGTTCCTCGGCGACAGCCTCACGGCAGGTCTCGGTCTGCCGATCGAGCAGGCGTATCCGTCGCTCATCGACGCGCGTCTCTCGGCCCGTGGCACGGGCTGGACGGTGGTGAATGCCGGGGTGTCTGGCGATACCTCCGCCGGCGGCCTGCGTCGGCTGGAGTGGTCGCTCGACGGTGGTGCCGCCATCCTGGTCGTGGCGCTCGGCGCCAATGACGCCCTGCGCGGCCTGCCGCCCGACGACCTGGAGCGCAACCTCGACGCCATCGTGGCGAGGGCGAAGACGCGGGGCGCCCGCGTGGTCCTTGCCGGGATGGAAGCGCCGCCCAACAACGGCCCCGAGTACACCGCCCGCTTCCGCCAGGCCTATACCGCCGTCGCCGCCCGCCACGACGTGACCCTGCTGCCGTTCCTGCTCGACGGCGTGGCGGGCAGCGCCGCGCTCAACCAGAACGACGGCATCCACCCGAACCAGGCGGGGGCCGCGTTGGTCGCCGACATCGTGTGGCGCGTGCTCGATCCCATCGTGCGCGCGCTCGAGGGCCCGACCACCGAATGATCACGCTGCGCCACGTGTCGAAGACCGTCGAGAGTGGCGGCCATCCCCTCACCATCCTGCATTCGCTCAACCTGACCGTGCCCGACGGCCAGTTCCTGGCGATCGTCGGTCCATCGGGCAGCGGCAAGACGACCTTGCTCGGTCTCATGGCCGGACTCGACGCGCCCACCTCTGGCACCATCGAGATCGGCGGCACCGACATCACCGCGCTCGACGAAGACCGTCTGGCGGTGCTGCGGGGCGCGCGCATCGGCTTCGTCTTCCAGTTCTTCCACCTCGTGCCATCGCTCACGGCCCTCGAGAACGTGCTCGTGCCCATGGAACTTGTGGGCCGGCGCGACGCGCGGGCCCGCGCGGTCGCGCTGCTCGGCGAGGTCGGTCTGGCCGATCGCGGTCATCACTATCCGACGCAGCTCTCCGGCGGCGAACAGCAGCGCGTGGCGATTGCCCGCGCGCTCGCCAACGACCCGCCGCTCATCCTGGCCGACGAGCCGACCGGCAACCTCGATGGCGCCAATGGCCGCCACGTGCTCGACCTGCTGCTCGCGGTGCGCACCGCCCGCCAGGTGACGCTCGTGCTGGTCACCCACGACAACGAGATTGCGGCCCTGGCCGACGCGCGCCTCACCATGCGCGACGGCCGACCGGTGCCCGAGGCCACGACCGCCCTGATCGGGGCCGCGCAATGAGGTTCGTGCTCGTCATGGCGGCGCGCGAGATACGCGCGTCATGGCGGCGGCTGGTGTTCTTCTTCCTGTGCATCGCGCTCGGCGTGGGCGCGATCGTCACACTCCGCTCGGTGATTCAGAGCGTGCGGCAAGTGTTTGCCGGTGAGGCGCGCGCGCTCATCGGGGCGGATCTCGTGGTGTCGAGTTCGCGGCCCATCGACGCAAAGATGGCCGGCCAGATCGACGCGCGGCTCACGGCCGCTGGGGCGGCCATGACGCGCACTGCCGAGACCGCCACGATGGCACGTTCGGCGGCCGCCGTCGATGCGCCCGCCCGGATGGTGGAGCTCAAGGCGGTGGGACCCGGTTTCCCGTATTACGGCACGCTCCGTCTGCAGGACGGCGCCATCTACGCGCACGGTCTGGTCGCCGGCTTCGGCGCGCTGGTGCGGCCGGAACTGCTGGCGCAGCTCGGCATCGCCGTGGGCGACCGCATCGCGATGGGCGGGCGCGAGTTCACCGTGCGCGGGGTGATCGAGGCCGAGCCCGGCCGGCGCCTCGGGGCGTTCAGTCTCGGTCCGCGGGTGATAGTCGACATCGCCGATCTCGAGCAGACCTCGCTTGTCGCCTTCGGCAGCCGCGTCACGCATCAGCGGCTCGTGAGAGTGCCCGATGCCGGATTGGCCGCGCTCAACACGAGCCTGCGCGAGGATGCCAAGAACAGCTTCGTGCGGGTGCGCTCGTTCAGTGACACCGAAGGCGACATGGGTGAAGACTTCGCCCGCGCCGAGAACTATCTCAGCCTGGTGGGGCTCGTCGTCGTCATCCTCGGCGGGGTCGGCGTGTCGAGCGTGACGCGCGTGTTCGTGCAGCAGAAGCTCAAGAGCATCGCCATCCTGAAGTGCCTGGGCGCGCGGGCCGCGCAGGTGCTGGCCATCTACGTCGCCCAGGTGCTGGCGCTCGGCCTGCTCGGCAGCGTGGTTGGCGTGCTGATCGCGTTTGCGGTGATGGCGTGGATTCCGGCGTGGCTCGGACCGGCCGTGACCGCGGGCCTCGACGTGAACTACCAGCTCACGCCCTCAGCCGTGCTGCAGGGAGCTGGCACGGGCCTGCTCGTGTCGCTCCTGTTCTCGCTCGTGCCGCTGCTCGACGTGCGCCATGTGAAGCCGTCGCGTCTGTTGCGCGACGACACGGCCACCGGCAGCCGTGACTGGGTGCGCTGGGTGGCCGCGGCCAGCGTGGGCGGGTGTCTGCTGGCGCTCACCATGTGGCAGGCCGGCTCCGTGCGGATTGGCGGCATCGTGGCGGTGGGATTTGCGGTGTTGGCCGGCGTGTTGTACCTGGCCGGCGTGGCGCTCATCGCTGCGGTGCGACCGCTCGCCTCGGCGGGCTGGTTCCCGCTGCGCCATGCCGCGCTGCAACTGACCCGGCCCGGGGGACAGGTGCACCTGGTGCTGCTCACCGTGGGGCTCGGCACGTTCTTCATCCTCGGCGTACGGGCCCTGCAGGAGAATCTGGTGCGGGAGGTGTCGGTCGATCTGGCCACCGACGCGCCCGACATGTTCCTGCTCGACATCCAGTCCGACCAGCTGGCCGGCGTGATCGACACGCTGGCGGCGATGCGGCCGGCGGGTTCGGCGGCGCCCCGCACGTTTCCCGTGCTGCGCGCCCGCGTCGTCGGTGTGCAGGGCCAGGACGTGACGCTCGACGACTACGAGGATGTGCGCGGCCGCGGCTCCCTGGCGCGCGAGTACACCGTCACCTACCGCAGCCATCTCGAGGCGAACGAGCGCATCGTCGACGGCACGGCGTGGCCCGACGGTGCGACCGCCGCGGATGGGGAAGTGTCGATCGAAGAGAGCATCAGCGCGCGCTTCGGCATCCGCGTGGGCGACACCATCCGCTTCGACGTGCTCGGCCGGGCGGTCGCGGCAAAGGTGACCTCGGTGCGACATGTCGATTGGAGCGACGGCCGCGCCGGCGGCTTCATGTTCGTCTTCCGTCCGGGCCTGCTCGAGGCCGCGCCACACGGTCATATCGCGTTCGTCCGCGGCCCCGGCGCCACCGCGGAGCGAGCCCGCCTGCTGAGCGACCTGGCGGGGCGCTTCCCCAACGTGTCGGTGATCGACGGGCGTGAGATGCTCACGGCCATCAAGACCGTGGTCGACAACGTCACGCTGGCGGTCACCGTCGTGGGCACGCTCGTGGTCGTGAGCGGCTTGATGATCCTGATTGGCGCGGTGGCCATGACCAAGTTCCGCCGCGTCTACGAAGCCGCGATCTTGAAGACCCTCGGCGCGACCCGACGGGTCATCGCCACGATGCTGCTTCTGGAGTATGCCGTGCTGGGCGTGCTGGCCGGCATGCTCGGCGCGCTGGGGGCCGCGGTGCTCACCTGGGCGCTCAGCCGCTTTGCCTTCGACATGGCCTATAACCCGGCCCCCGCGCTCTGGGCCACGGGCATCGCCCTGACCGGGCTGGTGGTGTCGGTGGTGGGGGTGGCGGCGAGCTGGGATGTGCTGCAGCGGAAGCCGTTGGCGACGCTTCGGGCCGGGTGATCTACCGGGCGGAACCTGCGTGCTATCATCGGATGTTGCAGGGGCGTCAGTGCCCCGGACCGTGGAGCTGGACCGATGAACGTCGCCGCTTACAAGGATGTGCTGCTGAGGAAGCGCGCGGAGCTGTCCGCGTCGACCGGGGTCAAACCCATTCAGAGCTCGATGGAGCACAACAACGGCCGCCAGGGTGACATGGCCGACCAGGCCACCGGGAACAACGAAGTCCACATCACGCTGAAGCTGAAGCAGACCGACGCCAAGATCCTGCAGGCCATCGACGAAGCGCTGGTGCGGATCGACAAGGGTGCGTTCGGCGTGTGCCGCGACTGCGGCGAGATGATTGCGGAGCCCCGGCTGAACGCGATCCCCTGGACGCGGGTGTGCATCACCTGCAAGGAGAAGCAAAAGGCGTGACGCCCTCTGACCTCTCGCCCCTGCTCCGCGACTTCTACGTCGAGCGGCTCGCCGTGCTCCAGCGTCACGTGGCATCGGCCCGGCTCGTGAGCGACTACGACGTCAACAACGCCTACCAGTACGTGGTCGCCCGTGAAGAGACGCACGTCTACTGGGTGCACCGGGCCCTGCTCGACGTGGGTGTGCCGGTGCCGGCGGAGTTCACGCCGACCGACGTGGCGTCGGGCAGTGTGCGCGACATCGCGGCTGGTGACGCAAGCGCGAACCAGGCCTTCGTCGACCGCTGGACGCCGCTGGTGGCGACGGTCTCGCATGCGCGCCACCGCAAGATGCTGCAGGTGATTCTGGGCGAGATGCTCGAGCACCGCCTCCTCTTCGCACAGGCTGCCGAGGGACGCGTGGACGTCATCGGCGTGCCGACGGCCGGCACCGTGCGCACCGGCGCCGTGCTCGACCGCCGCTGGGTGGAGTAGTCGATGCCGGCCGAGGGCCGGCCGCAGCGTGCCGTGCGGGTGGCGGTGGCACTCGGCAGCAACCTGGGTGATCGCCCGGCGCACCTGTCGTGGGCGGCCCGGCAACTGGCCCTTCTACTCGACGGCCTCGTGATCTCGCCGTTCGAAGAAACCACCCCGCTCGATGTGCCCGACCTGCAGCCCGACTACCTGAACGCCGTGGCCGTGGGCCGGTGCCGGCTCGGGCCCGCGGCGCTACTCGATTCCCTGCTCGCGATCGAGCGTCTGCGCGGACGCACGCGTCCGGGCCTGCGGGCGGCGCGCACCCTCGACCTCGATCTCGTGCTGTATGGGAACGCCGTGATTGAAGACGTGGGTCTGACGGTGCCGCATCCGCGCTTCCGCGAGCGGCCGTTCGTGCTCGGCCCCCTGGCGGCGCTGGCGCCCCGGTGGCGCGACCCGGTCACCGGGCGCACGCTTGCAGCGCTGTGGCGCACCCACTGGCTGCCTGTGAGTGGCTAGGCGGCCGGCGCGTGCGCGTCGCGCTGGGCCGACTCGCACTCACTAGGCTAGTGTCCGGCCGCGACCTCGGTCGAGGGCTTGCGGCGGAATGCGCCGAGGCCTTCTTCGAACAGGGTATACATCGCCGGCACGAACACCAGCGTGATGAGCGTGGAGGTGACCAGGCCGCCGATAACGACGCGGGCCAGCGGCGCCTGCAGCTCGGCGCCTTCGCCAATGCCCAAGGCCATCGGCACGAGGCCGAGGCTGGTGCAGATGCTGGTCATCAGAATCGGCCGCAGCCGGTGATGGCCCGCCTGCTCCACGGCCTGGCGCAGCGGCAGCTTGTCGCGGCGGCGCAGGGTGTTGGCGTAGTCCACGAGCAGAATGGCGTTGCTGACGACGATGCCGGCCAGCATGATGACGCCGATGTAGGCCTGGCTGCTGAAGGGCGTGTTCGTGAGCAGCAGCGCGCCGACCACGCCGATGGCGGCGAGCGGAATGGAGAACATGATGATGAACGGATCGCGCAGCGATTCGTACTGCGACGCCATCACGGTGTAGACCAGCAGAATGGCGAGCACCAGCACCAGCAGCAGTTCCTGGAAGGCGCGAGCCTGCTCCTCGACCTCGTTGCCGAAACCGACCTCGAAGTCCTTGGGCAGCGAGAGTTCCGGGAGGCGCGCCTGAACGTTGGCCACCGCTTCGCTGAGGGTCACCTCGATTTCCGCATTGACGCGACTGATGCGCTCCTGGTTCTTACGGTCGATCTGCGTGGGGCCAGTGTCGCGGTCGACGACCATCACGTTCTTGGCTGGCAGCACGCGGCCGCCTGGCGTGCTGAGCAGTACGTCGCCGACCGACGAAATTTCGTCGCGGTCCTCTTCGCGCAGACGCACCACGATCGGATACTCGTTGCCGGCCTCGCGGAACATCGCGGCCTGGGTGCCGGCGACATTGGTGCGAATGGTATTGGCTACGCCGGTGACCGTCATGCCGAGCATGGCGGCCTTGTCGCGGTCGACGCGCACGGCCAGCTCGGGACGGCCCTCGTCGCGACCGAGCCGCGAGTCGGCGATCCCGGCGGTGGTGTCGAGCAGGGCCTTGAGATCCTGGGCGACCTGCTTGGCCTGGTCCAGCTCGTGGCCGCGAATCTCGACCGACAGACGGCTGCCATCGCCGCTGCCGCCCATGCCGCGCATCATCGACTGCTGACCGCCCGAAGCCCGGGTGCGCACGATCACGCCAGGCAGACCGGAGAGCTGCCGGCGCAGGTCCATGGCGATCTGGTCGCTCGGCCGTGTGCGCTCGTCCTTGGGCACGAGCCGCACCGTGATGTTGCCGCGATTGGTGGAGCTATTGCCCCACCCGCCACCGCCGCCGCCCGCCTGGGTGATGAGCATCGTGGCTTCGGGGGTGGCCTGGCGGATGGCGTCTTCGAGCCGCACGAGTACGTTCTCGGTCGACTCGATACGGGTGCCGACGGCGAGCTCGGCGTCGACCGTGACTTCGCCCTCGTCGGTCGTCGGCTGGAACTCGTACTTGACGCGCTGGCCGAGCACGATCGCGGCGACGAACAGCGCCACGCCCACGGCGAAGACCGTCGGACGGTGCTGCAGCGACAGGTGGAGCGCGCGGGCATAGAGATGATCGATGCCGTTCAGCACGCGGTCGCTCAAGCGATAGATCACCCCGACCACGCCGGGGCGCGACTCGGCCGGCGGCGCCAGGCGCAGCAGCCGCGAACACAGCACCGGCACGATCGTCACGGCCACGAAGAGCGACATGGCCAGCGAGAACGACACCACCGCGGCCAACTGGCCGAACATGATGCTCGATACGCCCGTGAGGAAGAGCATCGGCACGAAGACCGCGATGTGCGTGAGAGTGGAGGCGAGAATGGCGCTCCACACTTCCTCGGCGCCGTCGATCGCCGCGGTCATGCCGTCTTTGCCCATCTCGAGGTGGCGGTAGGTGTTCTCGAGTACCACGATGGCCGCGTCGACGATCATGCCGATGCCGAGCGCCAACCCGCCGAAGGTGAGCGTGTTGAGGGTGTAGCCGCCGAAGTAGAGCAGCGCGAACGTGCCGATGACCGAGATCGGAATCGAGGTGCAGATGATGACGGTGGAGCGGAAGTCGCGGAGGAAGGCGAAGATCACCAGGATGACCAGCAGGCTGCCGAGCAGAGCATGCTCCTGCACACTGCCGATCGAGCGTTGGATGTAGACCGACTGGTCGTCGAGCACCGTCAGCGTCACGCCTGGCACCTCGCGGTTGACGCGTTCGATCTCGGCGCGCACGCCCTCGGCAATCTGCACCGTGTTGGTGCCCGACTGTTTGGTGACGCGCATGCGGATACCAGGATTGCCGTTGATGCGGGTGAGGCTGCGGCGGTCTTCGGTGGTGTCGCGCACCTCGGCGATGTCGCGCAGGTAGACCGGCACGCCGTTCTGCGTCATCACCACCAGGTTGCGGATCTCGTCGACCTTCGTGAACTGGCCGGGGCTGCGCAGCAGGAACATGCGATCGGCTTCGAACACCTCGCCGAGCGGGATGTTCTGGTTCTCGGTGCGCAGCATCTGCACGACGCGGTCGACCGAGAGGTTGAGGGCGGTAATCTTCTCGCGGGTGAGATCCACACGGATCTGCCGGCGCAGGCCGCCGTCGACGCTGACCGCGGCCACGCCGGCGACCCGCTCGAGGCGAGGCGAGAGGTCGTTCTGGGCGAGTTCACGCAGTGTGACCGCGTCGAAGTTCCCTTCGACGCCGATCCCCATGATGGGCATCGCGGTCGAGTCGAACTTGAAGATGGTGGGCGGGTCGGCGTCTTCGGGCAGGCGTCCGCGCACCCGGTCGATGCGGGTGCGGACTTCGTCGGCGGCCTCGTTCAGGTCGGTGCCCCAGGTGAAGTTGAGGCGCACGTTGGCGTTGCCTTCCGACGAGGTGGAGTTGATCTGGTCCAAGCCGGCCACGGCACTGACGGCTTGCTCGATCGGGCGCGTGATGAGCTCTTCCATCTCGAGCGGTCCGACGCCCGTGTAGCCCACGCGCACGGTGATCGACGGATAGCTCACGTCGGGCATCAGGTCCACGGGCAGCCTGGTGAGTGAGATGGCGCCCAGCAGCACGACCACGAAGCTCAGCATGAACATCGTGACCGGGCGTGCGATGGCGAGTCTCGGGATACTCATCGTTCCTCCAGATGGTTCGTCGTCGTAAACGTTCGCGTGATTACTGCCCGGGGCGCGTCTCGGGCCGCTTGCGGGCGGCGCCTGGCGCGGCCGCATCGCCGCCGGCCGCGGGCGCCGGGGCACCCGCACCCGCGCCAGGACCGCCCGGAGCGCGACGCTGTCCGGCCAGCACCAGCGTGTCGCCCTCGCGCAGCGACGAGGCGCCACTCGTAACCAGGGTGTCGCCTTCAGAGATGCCGTTGCGCGCCTCGACCCGGGTGTCGTCTTCGATGCCCACTTCGAGCGGCATGAACTTGGCCTTGTTGTCGGCGGTCATGGTGAAGACGCCGCGTTTGCTCTCGTAGTCGACGACCGCTGACTTCGGCACGAGCGTGGCGCCGACGCGGCTGTCGATGGTGACGCTCATGCGCGCATACATCCCGGGCTTGAGGCGAAATGACGCGTTGGGCACTTCGATTTCGATCTCCGCGGTGCGCGTCGCCGGGTCGAGCACGGGCGCCACCCGCGCAATACGGCCCTTGAAGGACTCGCCCGGGTAGGCGTCGACCTCGACGAGCGCCGGGTCGCCCGTGTTCACCAGGCGCAGGTCGCGTTCCACGACGTTGGCGACCAGACGCACCGAGCTGATGTCCACGACCGACACGACCGGCGTCTGGTTCGAGGCCCAGGCGCCAGGATCGGCGTTGCGCTTGCCGACGAAGCCGTTCACCGGCGAGATGATGTTGGTGTTGCCCTTGGCGATGCGGAGCTCCTCGAGGCGCGCTTCGGCCTGCGAGAACTGCGCGCGCGCGAGGTCGAGCTGAGCGGCCGAGGAGGCTTGCCGGGCTTCCGCGTCGTCAAGCGACTGACGGGGCAGCAGTTGCCGCTTGAAGAGGTTCTGCGAGCGCTCGAGGTTGATCTCGGAGAACTTGAGGTCGGCCTCGCGCTGCCGGATGGTGGCCTGCGCCACCTGGTGCGAGGCTTCGGCTTGCTTGACCTGTTCGTTGATTTCCTGGTCCTCGATGCGGGCGAGGGTCTGACCACGGTTCACCCGGTCGCCCAACTTCACGTTCACGGCCACGAGACGGCCCGCGGTGCGGGGCACCACGTCGACCGTGGCGGCGCCAATCAAGTTGCCGACGATGTTGAGCTGTGCGGAGATGTCGCCCGTGGTGGGCTTGCCGACTTCCACCGACATCGGCGGGCGGAATCCGCCACCACCGCCGAAGCCCCCGCCGCCGCCCGGCCCGCCCTGGCCCCCGCCCGGCCGCGGTGCGCCACCCCCGGGCCGCGCCCCGGCGCCCGGCGTGCCGCTGGTCTGGGGCGCAGCCCCGTCAGTGTCCTTCGAGCACGCCGTTGCGCCCACCAGTGCGGCGACCAGCGTCACCGCCATCATTCCGTTCCCTACCGTCATCCGCATATACCGTCCGTTCGACCGGGTGGTCCGCATACGCCGTCTTCGTGGCGCGCGCGAGCACACCTGGCTAGTTACCGCCCTGTCCGCCGCCCGCACCCGTGGTTCCAGCCACGCCGGTCGTGCCTGCTCCCGCATTGCCGCCACCGCCGGCCGGCGATTCCTGCGCCCGTTCGAACGTGACCAAGGCCCGCTGCAGGTCGGTGAGGGCCCGGAGTTCGACGTTCTGCGCGTCGGCCAGGTCGCGCTGCGCCTGGACGACGAAGAAGTTCGTGGAGAGACCGACTTCGAACTTGCTCTGTTCCGCTTCGAGCCGCCGCTCGGCGAAGGCCCGCGCGGCCCGCGCGGCTTCGACGCGCCGCACGTTCGCCTGCACCTGCAGTGCGGCGTTGGTCACTTCGGTCGCAACCTGCAGTTCGAGAGCGCGCAGGCGCGTGGACTGCTGCGTGCGCAAGACCCGGGTGCGGGCATATTGGCCGTCGGCGTTGGTGCCGCCAATCGGATAGCTCACCGTGACCGCGGCGTTCCAGGCGGGGAAGTCGCGGGCGCGCAGCAACTGCAGCGCGTCGGTGTAGCCGCCGGGAACGGTGTTGCCGGTCAGGGCGCTGCCGACGCCGCTGCCGGTGCGCTCGAGCCGAGGTCCGCCGATGCCCTGTGCGCCGTAGGTCAAATTCAGATCGATGGCGGGACGCGTCTGGTTGCGCCAGAAGCGCAGCGTGACGTCGTTGCCGTCGAGGTTCTTGCGGGCCGTGGCCAGGTCGGTGCGCTTGTCCAAGGCGTTGCGAACCGCCGCCTCGATGTCGAGCGGCGGCGCGTCGAGCTGCGGCACGTCGGTGGCGCGCAGCTCCTGCGTCCAGATGGGATCGCTCGTGCCGTTCACGAGCAAGCTCTTCAGCGTGAGCTGAGCCGTGGCCAGCGTGGCCTCGACCTGTGCCACGGTCTGCCGGCGGTTGGCGGCCTCGGCCTCGGCCTGCACGACGTCGATCGGCGCCAGCGTGCCGACCTCGACCCGCGCCTGGTTGTCTTCGACCAGCTTCTGCGCCAGGTCGAGCGACCGCTGTGCCACGTCGACGGCGGCGCGCGCAAAGGCCAGCTCCCAGTAGGCGATGCGCACGTTGGCGATGGTCTGGGCGATGGTGGCGCGCAGGGCCTCGGCGCCGATGTCGCGGTTGATCTGCGCCACGGCGATCTGCTGGCGGATGGTGTCGATGCCGAAGTCGCGCAGCAGCGGCTGGATGTAGCTGGCCGTGAGCGTCGAGGTGAAGGTGGGGTTAAAGTTGGCGAACAGGTTCGAGGTCGCCAGCCGGTTGTTGTTGAACGTGACGGCGAAGTTGCCGCCACCCCACGGCACTTCCTGCGCCACGCCGAAGTTGTAGGTCGTGGTGTCGTTGGTGACGCGGTTGCCGCCGACCAGCTGGTTGGTCGCTGGATTCACCTGGCTGCGCACACCGAGCGACGAACTGGCGAGCGGGCGGTAGTTGTTACGCAGACCGGCCAGCTGGAAGTCGGTGGCCTGGGGGGTGAGCCGCTCGACCGCGATGTCGAGGTTCTGCGACAGGGCCAGTTCCACCGCGTCGATCAGGCGCAGTTCACGCACCGAAGCTGTCTGCGCCACGGCGCGGGCCGGCGCCGGCACAAGCGTCGCGGTAGCGCTCTCACGGGCGAAGCGCGCCGCGGCGTCACTCACGAGCGAATCGCGCCGGGCGTCCTCCTGCGACTGGGCGGCCGCAGAGTGCGCCGTCGTCACGGCCAGCAGGACGAGCAGTAGTCGAACGATGATCATGTTCTCGGAGACCTTCACTGTTGTGGCTTGGAGCGCGGGTGGCGGTCGCGTTCGTGCTCCGCAAAAAGCACGTTGAGTTTGACGTTCTGATCGGAGGTGAGGATGCGGCGCATGCGGTAGAGCATCATGCCGCGCGTGCGCCCGAGTTCGGCGCGGGTCGTCTCGACCTTGGTGATGAGCTCGTCGGCCGTGGCCTCGTCGGCGCGGCCGTCGGAGACAAGCTTTGACAACTCGCCCTGCAACCGGTCGAGCGTGCCCTTGTGCGAGCGCATCGCCGGTCCGGCGCCCTGGTAAATCTCTTCGAGCCGCGTGGTCTGCTCGGCCGACAAGGCGAGTTCACGCTGAAAACGCTCGTTCTGCCACCACTTGAAGCTCTGTGCCATCGCGACGTGCGGCAGGCTGACGAGCAGCATGAGGGCCGCGGCAAGGGCCGCAGGAACGCGGAGAGGATGAGCCATGAACATACGCTGCAGGGAGATACGACGAAGCGCGGACGCTCGTTTACGCGCCGGTCAGAGCCGATCAGGCGTTGGCGGTGAACCCGGTGAGGGTCAGGACCACGGCTTCCACGAGGTTGTCGGGGGTGGAGGCGCCAGACGTGAGGCCGATGACCAGTGGTCCAGCCGGCAGCCAGGCGGTCGAGACGACTTCGCGTTTGCTGGTGACGTCGCGGTGGCGGATCTCGTCGCGCGACAACAGCCCGCTTGGATCGGCGATGTGGTAGGTGGGCACCGCGGCGGCGCAAATGCGGGCCAGGTTGCAGGTGTTGCTGCTGTTGTAGCCGCCGATGACGACCATCGCGTCGAGCCGCTCGGTGGCGAGCATGGCCACGACCGCGTCTTGGCGATCCTGCGTCGCGCTGCAGATCGTGTCGAAGGCGCGGAAGCGGGCGCCCACGCCGGGTTCGCCGTGGCACGCGCGCACGGCGGCGCGGAACATCTCGCCAATCGCGAACGACTCGGTGCTGAGCATGGTCGTCTGATTGGCGCAGCCGATGCGTTCGAGATGCAGGTCGGGATCGAAACCCGGGGAGCATGCGTCGCGGAAGTGTGTGAGCAGCGCCGCGCGGGCCGGACTACCGGGCGCGTGCGCGCTCGTGATGAAGTCGCACACCACTTGCGCTTCGGTGTGATCGAGCACCACCAGGTAGTGGCCGCCGGAGGTCTGCATCGCCTGCGAGGCGGTAGCGCGGGTCTCTTCGTGCCAGTGCTTGCCGTGGATGATCGAGGTGAACCCATCGTGGGCATAACGCTTGACGTTCTTCCACACGTTCAGCACCGAGCCGCAGGTGGTGTCGACGAGCGCGCAACCGATGCCGTCGAGCCGCACCAGATCCTCGACCGTGACGCCGAACGCCGGCAGGATCACGACGTCGTCGGCGGTCAGGGCGTCCCACGACTCGCCGGCATCCGACAGGAAGCGGATGCCCTGAGCGCGGAGCCGTTCGTTGACGTGCGGGTTGTGGATGATCTCGCCCGTGAGGAAGACGCGCTGGTGCGGGAACTTCAACCGCGCCTGGTAGGCGTAGTCGACCGCGCGGTCGACGCCGTAGCAGAAGCCGAACTCACGGGCCAGATGCACGGTGAGCCGGCCGCGCTGGTAGCGATAGTCGCTGGCCTTGATGTCGGCCACCAGGTCGCTGTGGTAGTTGGCGGCGAGCTGGCCCGCGACCTCGCGTTTGAGGTCGAGCCCTTTCCTGAAGATCAGTGCTGGCAACAGAACCTACCGTGTCTCGTAATGGACGGGCGTGAGGGCGTCGAGCGCCTCGAGCTCCGGCCTGGTGACGCTGGTGAGCGCCGCGTCGACCTCACTCAGCAGCGAGTCGTCGAGCCGCCAGTCGGTGGCGGAACTTGGCGCGCCTGGCGCCACGGCGCGTGCCACGCCCGGAGTGGACCGCGCGGCGTTGACCAGATGCGGCAGCTGTCCAGCCGCCACGCCGAGCAGCAGGCCAGCCGCCGCGGCCGCCACCAGCCAGCGCGCGTCAGACCGCGGCGGGGTGACGGGGCGATCGTCCGGGCCGTGGGGGAAGCGCAGCACCCGCGCTGCGCCGCCGTTGCGCGCGATGCGCTGCAGCACGGCTTGGCGCTGCCGTTCCAGATCGGCCGCGCCGAATGCCGCGTCGACCGCCGCATCGGCACCGGCGCGCGCGTCTGCCAGGACCAAGGCGATGCGGTCGCTCTCGCGGCGGCAGCGGGCACACGACGCCAGATGAGCGGCGGTGCGCGGGTCGGCGGTGTTGGTGAGCACGGCCAGCCCCAGGGCGGCCGAGTCGAGATGGCGGTTGAACCACGTCATGACCGATCTCCTAGCACCGACCGCAGGCGCCGGAGCGCGCGGAACAGGTGCACGCGGACGGTAGCGGGACTCATGCCGAGCACCTGTGCGATGGCCTGTGGCGGTTGCTCGTCGAGATGGGTGAGCACGAACACCTCACGCTGGCGCTCGGGCAACTGGGCGACAGCCGCCGAGAGCGCGCTCCATCGCTCGCGTGCCACGAGACGGCGCTCGGCCGACGGCTCGCCGCTCGGCAGCGCCTCGGCGACAGCCCAGGCCGAATCGTGAAGGCCAGCCGACCCGGACGGCAGACGGCTCTTGGCCTTCAAGTGATCGAGGCACGTGTTCACGAGAATGCGCGTGAACCATGCGTCGAACGACAAGTCGGCCCGGTAGGTGGTCATATGCGCATACAGCTTCACGAACGCGTCCTGCACGGCGTCGTCGGCGTCGGCGGCATTCCCGAGGTACTGGAACGCCACCCGCAGCGCCCGCCGCTGCCACGCCCCCACCAGCCGGCCGAAACGTTCGGCCGCCTCGTCGCGGTGCCCGGCGTCGAGCAGGGCCTTGACCTCGGCGGCGACCGCCGCTGCCTCGGGTGCTGGCTCGAGCGAGGCGCGTGTGCCGCGCGGAGGAAGGCGTGTCATGGGTTATACGCCAGCCGGCCCGGCTGCGTTTACACAGAGTCTATCAAGGAGGGGTCCTGAGAGCATTGACTTCTCGCGAAGATGCTCGGTACGATCACCCTGTTTGGGTCGCCGCTCAGCTGGGCCCACGGGAGACGGAATGGCATCGATCCACGGACGAACGTCCGGACTTGACGCGCACGGCATCAGTACCACCGGCCAGGTGCACTGGAATCTCACGGCGCCCCTGCTCTACGAGCACGCGCTCCGGCGGGACGAGGGCGTGGTGGCGGCCGATGGACCGCTCGTCTGCCGCACCGGGCAACACACGGGCCGGTCGCCGAACGACAAATTCGTGGTTCAGGAACCGTCGAGCCAGGCCCATGTCCACTGGGGCAAGGTGAATCGGCCGATGGCTCCGGAGCACTTCGTCGCCCTGCGCGCCGACGTGGTGGCACACCTGGCGGCGAAGGACCTGTTCGTGCAGAACCTGCACGCAGGTGCCGACCCGGTCTACCGGCTGCCGATCCGGTTCGTCAGTGAGTTCGCCTGGCACAGCCTGTTCGTCCGCAACCTCTTCATCGTGCCGACCCAGGACGAGCTGGCGGTCCATGAGCCCGAGTTCACGGTCATCTGCGCGCCCTCGTTCCAGGCCGACCCGACCCGGCATGGCACCCGCTCCGAGACCGTGATTGCCCTGAACATGGCGGCGCGCGAGGTGCTCATTGCCGGCACCAGCTACGCCGGCGAGAACAAGAAGTCGATCTTCAGCGTGCTCAATTACGTACTGCCGCTCAAGGGCGTGCTGTCGATGCACTGCTCGGCCAATATCGGCCCCGCCGACGACACGGCGCTCTTCTTCGGGTTGTCCGGCACCGGCAAGACCACCCTGTCGAGCGACCCTGCCCGCGGCCTGATTGGCGATGACGAACACGGTTGGAGCGAGCACGGCGTGTTCAACTTCGAAGGTGGCTGCTACGCCAAGACCATCCGTCTGTCGGCCGAGGCGGAGCCACAGATTTACAGCACCACCCGGCGCTTCGGCACGGTGCTTGAGAACGTGGAACTCGACCCCGACACGCGCGTGCTCGACCTCGACTCGGCGCGCTACACCGAGAACACCCGTGCGGCCTATCCCATCGAGTTCATCGAGAATGCCGTGCCCGGCGGCCAGGGCGGCCATCCCAAGAACATCGTCATGCTCACGGCCGACGCCTTTGGCGTGTTGCCGCCGATTGCCCGGCTCTCGCCCGACGCGGCGATGTACCACTTCCTGTCGGGCTACACCGCCAAGGTGGCGGGCACGGAGAAGGGCGTCACCGAGCCGAGCGCCACCTTCAGCACGTGCTTCGGCGCGCCCTTCCTGCCGCTCAACCCGAACGTCTACTCGAAGATGCTCGGCGAGCGGATTGCGACGCACCACCCGCGGGTGTGGCTCGTGAACACGGGCTGGACCGGCGGGCCGTACGGCGTCGGCAGCCGCATGAAGATTGGCTACACCCGGGCCATGATCACCGCGGCCCTGGCCGGCCAGCTGGACGCGGTGGCCTACACGCGGCACCCCGTGTTCAACGTGGATGTGCCCACGACCTGCCCGGGCGTGCCCGACCGCGTGCTCGACCCGCGCGGCACCTGGGCCGACGGCGCCGCCTACGACGCGCAGGCGGCCAAGCTGGCCGCGATGTTCGTCGAGAACTTCAAGACCTTCGCCGGCGACGTGGCCGCATCGGTCGTCGGGGCCGGCCCGCGCGGGTGACGGCCGCCGCTCCGGCGCGCGTGGAATACGAGGCCGTCATCGGTCTCGAGATTCACGCCCAGCTGCTCACCGCCACCAAGATTTTCTGCGGCTGTCCGGCCCGCTTCGGCGACGCGCCGAACACGCATGTGTGCCCGGTGTGCCTCGGCCTGCCGGGCGCGCTGCCGGTGCTGAACACCGCAGCCGTCGATCTGGCCATCGCCGCGGCCATCGCGCTCGGCTGCGACGTGCACGAAACCTCGGTCTTCGCGCGCAAGAACTACTTCTATCCCGACCTGCCCAAGGGCTACCAGATCTCGCAGTACGAACGGCCGCTGGCCACCGGTGGCCACGTGGTGGTCGACGATGGTCAGGGCCCGCGCGCCATCCGCCTCACCCGCATTCACATGGAGGAGGACGCCGGCAAGTCGCTGCACGAAGGCTTTGCCGACTCCGACCGGCGCACCTACGTCGACTACAACCGGGCCGGCGTGCCGCTCATCGAGATCGTGAGCGAGCCCGAGCTGACGTCGCCGACCGAGGCGGCGCACTACTTCGAGATCGTACGCCGTCTGCTCGTCTGGATCGGCGCCAACGACGGCAACATGGAAGAGGGCAGCCTGCGCTGCGACGCGAACGTGTCGGTACGGCCCAAGGGCCTGACCACACTGGGCACGAAAGCCGAGGTCAAGAACGTCAACTCGTTCCGCTACCTGCAGAAGGCGCTCGAGTTCGAGATCGCCCGGCAGATCGACCTCGTGAGCCGGGGCGAGCGTGTGGTGCAGGAGACGCGGCTGTTCGATTCGGCGCTCGGGCGCACGTTCTCGATGCGCAGCAAGGAAGAGGCGCACGACTATCGCTACTTCCCGGAGCCCGACCTGCCGCCGCTCGTCGTCAGCGACGCGCGGCGGGCGCGGGTGGCGGCCGCGATGCCCGAACTGCCCGACGATCGGCGCGCGCGCTTGGTGCGCGACCACAAGCTGCCGCCCTACGATGCCTCGGTGCTGACCGAGACGCGCGGCATGGCCGACTACTTCGAGGCGGTGGCGCGCGCGTCGGGCAACGCGAAGGCCGCGAGCAACTGGGTGATGGGCGAGGTGCTGCGCCTGCTGAAGGCGCACGATGCCACGATCGGCGCGGTCGGCGTGACGGCCGACGCGCTCGGCGCGCTGATCCGCCTGGTGGCTGCCGGCACGATCAGCACCACGGTGGCCAAGGGCGTGTTCGAGCAGATCTACGGCACGGGCCGATCGGCGGCAGACCTGGTGGCGGAGCAGGGTCTCGCCCAGGTGTCCGACGACGGCGCCCTGAGTCAGCTGGTGTCGCAGGTGCTCGCCGCGCAGCCGGATGCCGTGGCGCAGTATCGCGCCGGCAAGAAGGCGACGTTCGGGTTCCTGGTGGGCGAGGCCATGAAGGCGTCGGGCGGCGCGGCCGATCCGAAGCGGCTCTCCCAGTTGCTCCGCGTCTCGCTCGACGCCTGATCCCGTGCAACCGCGCCGGCCGGGCGGCGCCAGCCTGCTAGTATGAGCGGCGGAGCGACCCGTGATCGATCTGCACAACGTCACGAAGGTGTACGGCACCGACGTGCTGGCACTCGACAATCTGTCGTTCAGCGTCGACAAGGGCGAGTTCGTGTTCCTCACGGGACCGAGCGGCGCCGGCAAGTCGACGCTGCTGCGCCTGCTGCTGCGGCAGGAGATCCCGACCGACGGATCGCTGCAGGTCGGCGGCCGGGAACTCGCGTCGCTCGACGCCAGTGAGGTACAGACCTACCGCCGATCGCTGGGCGTGGTGTTCCAGGATTTCAAGCTCATCGCCACGAAGACGGTGTTCGACAACGTGGCGTTCGTGATGCGGGTGCTCGGCGTGCCGGTTGAGCAGCAGCGGCGCAAGACCTACCAGGTGCTGAAATGGGTCGGCTTGCAGCACCGGGCCATGGCCTATCCGCCCGAGCTCTCAGGCGGGGAGCAGCAGCGCATCGCCATTGCCCGGGCCCTCGTGAACGAGCCACACGTGGTGCTGGCCGACGAGCCGACCGGCAACCTCGACCCCGACCTGTCGCTCGAGATCATGGACCTCTTCCGCGACATCAACGCGAGCGGCACGACGGTACTCGTGGCCACGCATGACCGCGCGCTCATCGCCCACGTCGGTCGCCGGGTGTTGCACCTCGAACAGGGGCGCGTGCCCCGGGACGCCGCATGAGGGCGTTGTCGTACGCATGGCAGGAGGCGGTGGTCAGCCTGGGGCGTGCCAAGTGGACGCTCCTGTTGTCGATTGCCACGATTGCCGTGGCCTTTGCCATGCTCGGCGCCTTCCGCATCGTGTCGAGCACGGTCACGCGCGTAGCCGAGACGTGGACGCAGTCGGCCGAGATGTCGGTCTACCTCGACGACGTGGTCTCCGAGCCCGAGCGCACGGCGATTCGCCAGACGCTCGAGGGCGAGCCCGGCGTGGCGGCCGTGATCTTCGTGACCAAGGAGGAAGCGCTGGCCCGCTTCGGCGCGGAATTCCCGGAATTGGGCGACGTCACGGCCTCGCTCGAGGCCAATCCCTTTCCCGCGGCGTTCGAAGTGCGCCTGACCGAAGCTGGCATGGCCGAGCGCGCGCAGGCCCTGGCCACCACGGTGACGACGCTGCCCGGTGTGGCCGACGTGCGCTACGACCAGCGCTGGCTGGCGCGCTTGATCGCAGTGCTCACGGCGCTCCGCACGGCCGGCTGGGTCGCTGCGGTGGCGCTGATCCTGGGTGCGGCCACCACGGTGGTCGCGGTGGTGCGGTTGTCGTTCGAAGCCCGGCGCGACGAGATTGGCATCATGGCGCTCGTGGGCGCGCCGGTGGCGTTCATCCGCGGGCCGTTCGTGATGGAGGGGGCCATCCAGGGCGCACTCGGGGCGCTCGTGGCGCTCGGCGGACTGGCGGCGATGGGACGGGCGCTGTCGCGCGCGCTCGGACCCGCCGCGACCGCGCTCGGCCCAGACAGCGTGCGCGCGCTGGCGCTGCCCGAAGCGGTGGCGCTCGTGACAGCCGGGGCCGTCGTCGGCGCGGCCGCCGGGTTGCTCGCCACCTGGCGTTGGAATCCGCAGGGCCCCGTGGCCCGTTGACAGGTGCGACACCAGGGCTCTACACTCGATTCAACCGGATGATGCACAGGACCAGAGGCCACATGCCGCACTTCCTGAGCGATAGAGTTCTGCCTTCCGCGCCCATCCTTTCCTTGATTGAGTTCTACCGTGAAGAATTCGTGAAGCACCAGGAGTGCCTGGATGCGCAACGCGAGTACTTCTCGGAGCACGCGATCAGTTCCGTCGAATCGGCCCTGTGCCGCATCATCGCGGAAATCGACGCGCTCTCGCACAAGGACGACGCCGACATCGTGGTCGCGCAGCTCTTGAAAGAGTTCGACGTCGTGACCCGGCTGTCGGCTTGGACCGACCCCCTGCACATCAACTGACCGCCGCGCTCGAGCGCCTGCGCGCCGATGCCGCCGCGATTGCCGCCGCCGCCGTGGCGGGTGTGTCGCCGCGGGTGCTCATGCCGACCGCGCTGGCTGATCTCGCCTCGAGTCTTCCCACGGTGCCGCCGGTGCACGTCTTGGCGGTGGGGAAGGCGGCCGTGGCCATGTTCGAGGCGTTCGGCGCCGTGGCACCCTGGGCGATCGCCGAAGCCGTCGTCATCGGCCCCCACCGGCCCGCCGATTGGACGGGGCGACACGGGTTCATCGCCGGTGGCCATCCGCTAGCCAACGCCGGCAGCGTCGAGGGCGGACAGCGCGCGCTGGCATTGGCGGCGGCCGTGCCCAGCGACGGCACGCTCATCTGCCTCCTTTCGGGCGGTGCCAGTGCACTCATGGCAGCACCGATGGCCGGGCTGTCGCTGGCCACCAAGCAGCGCGTCGTGGCCCAGGTGATGAAGGCCGGTGGCGACATCCGCGCGTTGAACGCCGTGCGGAAGCATCTCTCGGCGGTGAAGGGCGGACGGCTGGCAGCGGCGTGCGCGGGTGCCGTCACGACTCTGGCGATCTCGGACGTGATTGGCGACGACCTCAGCGTCATCGGGTCAGGCCCGTGCGTGCCCGATGCCTCCACTTGGGACGAGGCGTTCGAGGTGTTGCGGCGCTTCACGGGCAGCGCCGCGCCCGATCCTGACGTGCTGGCGCTGGCCGAGGCCGGCCGCGCCGGGCGGATCGCCGACACGCCCAAGTGGGGCGACGCGCGGCTCGCGCGATCGAACGCCCGCGTCATTGGCGGACGGAACGAAGCGATGGCGGCGGCGGCCGCGCGCGCTGCCGCGCTCGGCTATACGCCGGTGGTCATTCCGGACGCGGTGGCCGGCGAGGCCCGCTCCTCAGCGCTGGCGTGGTGGCGCGACGTGCGCGAGCGGCTGGCAGCGGCCGAGGGCCCCCTGGCGATCGTGTCGAGTGGCGAAACCACCGTGACCGTGCGTGGTCCGGGCCGCGGTGGGCGTAATCAGGAGTTCGCCCTGGCGCTGGTCGACGCGCTGCAGGACACGCCGCGGCCCGCGGCGTTGATCTCGATTGGCACGGATGGGATCGACGGGCCCACCGACGCGGCTGGCGCGGTCGTGGATCCTTGCTCAGCGGAACGCGCGCGGGCGGGTGGACTCGGCGCGCCCGGCGACTATCTCGAGCGCAATGACAGCTACGTGTTCTTCGAGGCACTCGGCGATCTCGTGCGGCCCGGGCCGAGCGACACCAACGTGGGCGACATTCAGGTGCTCGTGGCGCGGCGGGACTGATAGGCTAGCAGGCGCGGTGCCCGCCGCCGATTCACGACCGTGACCGACCACGACGCCCTGCTCAGGGCCATTCGCACTCATGCTGGCGCGCCGGCCACCGCCCGCGATCTCGCGCGCGCGTTGGCGATTCCGCGCGAGGCGCATGCCTCGTTCAAGCGTCAACTGCGCCAGCTCGCCGAGAGCGGCGCGCTGGCCGTGGTGCGGGGCAACCGCTACGCCTTGCCGGACCGGATTCATGACGTCACCGGTCGCCTTCAAGGGCACGCGAGCGGCTACGCCTTCGTCATGCCGGTCGGTGGCGGCGATGACGTGTTCATTCCCGCGCTTCGCCGCGGCGGCGCCATGCACGGCGACCTCGTGACCGCGCGGATCGAGGTGCGCAAGGACGACGGCCGCGCCGAGGGCCGCGTCCTCGAAGTGGTCGAGCGGCGCAGTGCGCAGGTGGTCGGGCAGATACGCCGCGACCGCAAGGGCATCGCGGTCGTGCGGCCCTTCGACGCGCGGCTCGACACCGACATCCGCGTCACGATGGACGAGCGCCTGGGGGCCAACGACGGCGACATGGTGACGGTCGAGGTCACGCGTTGGCCGGGGCCGACCGCCGAGGCGTCAGGACGGATCGTGGAAGTGATCGGCCAGCTCAGTGACCCGGGCGTGGATACCGAGGTGGTGTTGCGCAAGCACGGCATCCCCGAAGAGCACGCCCCGGATGCCGTGACCGAAGCCCGGGCCCGCGACGTGGCCGTGCATCCACACGACCTCGTCGGGCGCACCGACTTCCGGCAGCACGTGATCGTCACGATCGACGGCGAACACGCCCGCGACTTCGACGACGCCATTTCGATCGAGCGTCTGCCGAACGGGCATGTCTGGCTCGGCGTGCATATCGCCGACGTGGCCCACTACGTGCCCGAGGGCAGCGCGCTCGATCTCGACGCCTTCGAGCGTGGCACCTCGGTTTACTTCCCCGAACGCGCCGTGCACATGTTCCCGCACGAGCTGGCCACTGGCGTGTGCAGCCTGAATCCGCAGGTCGACCGGCTGGTGCAGTCGTGCCTGATGGAAGTGGACCCGCAGGGTCAGGTCGTGCGCTACGAGCTCCACGACGGCGTGATCCACAGCCGCGCCCGCATGACCTACACGGCCGTCAACGGCATCGTCACCGACCGCGACCCGGCGTTGCTCGCCCACTACGCCGAGCTCGTGCCCACGTTCGAGCTGATGCGTGAGCTGTTCGTCGTGCTGAACGATCGCCGCCGCCGGCGCGGCTCGATCGACTTCGATTTGCCCGAGGCGCAGATCGTCGTGGATGCCGACGGCGCCATTGCGGCGATTGTCGCCTCTGAGCGGAACGTGGCGCACCGGCTGATCGAGGAGTTCATGCTGCTGGCCAACGAGACGGTGGCGGCGCACCTCGAGCGCGAGGGCATGCCGTCCCTCTACCGCGTGCATGAAGCGCCGGACCCGATGCGGGTGCTCGAGTTCGAGGAGTTCGTGTCGTCCTTGGGGTTCAGCCTGGCGGCGCCCCCGAGCGGCGTGCATCCGCGCCACTTCCAACAGCTGGTCGATCGGATCCAGGGGGCCCCTGAGGAGCGGCCGATCGCGTCGCTGATGCTGCGGACGATGCAGAAGGCGCGCTACGAAGCCGCTAATCTCGGACACTTCGGCCTGGCCGCGCACACCTACACGCACTTCACGTCGCCGATCCGCCGCTACCCTGACCTCGTGGTGCACCGGGTGCTGCGCGAGTTGCGGCACGGGCGCGCCGACGAGGAGCGCCGGACGGATCTCGAAGAGGCGCTGCCTGAAGTGGGCCGGCACGCCTCGGCCATGGAGCGGCGCGCGCAGGAAGCCGAGCGCGAGCTGTTGCAGTGGAAGAAGGTGCGGTTCATGGCCGACAAGATCGGCGAGGTCTACGACGGCTACATCACCGGCGTGACCGCGTTCGGACTGTTCGTGCAGCTCACCGAGCACTTCGTCGAAGGTCTGGTGCACGTCTCCACGCTGGCGGATGACTACTACCGCTTCGATGACCAGGCGCGCGTGCTCGTCGGCGAGCGCACGAAGAAGGTCTTCCGGCTGGGCGATACGGTGCGGGTGCGGGTCGTGCGGATCGACCTCGACCGGCGGCAGATCGAACTGGCGGTGGAGGTCGTGCTCGAGACGGTGCGGCGCGACGAGCGTTCCCGTGGGCCCACGCGCAGCCGCGTCACGCCCAGGCGCAGCAGCGCCACGGCCGGCGCCCGTCCCCGCGCCGGAAAGCGGGAACGCACGGCGCGCAAGAAGGGCCGGTAGCCGGCGATGCGCACGATCATCGTGGGCACGGCCGGGCACATCGACCACGGCAAGAGTTCGCTCGTGCGCGCCCTCACGGGCACCGATCCCGACCGGCTCAAGGAGGAGAAAGCTCGCGGCATCACCATCGAGCTGGGATTCGCCCATGCGCCGATCGGCGACGGCGTCGTGGCGTCGCTCGTCGACGTGCCCGGGCACGAGCGCTTCGTGCGGGCGATGCTGGCGGGCGTGGGCGGCATCGACGTCGTGCTGTTGGTCGTGGCGGCCGACGAGTCGGTGATGCCGCAGACCCGCGAGCACTTCGACATCTGCCGGCTGCTCGGCGTGGCGCGCGGCATCGTGGTGTTGACCAAGTGCGACGCGGCCGATGCCACGGCTATCGAAGTGGCGGCGCTCGAGGTGCAGGAACTGGTCGCGGGGTCGTTCCTCGAGGGCGCGCCGATCCTGCCGGTCTCGGCGGTGACGGGCGAGGGCCTCGACGCCTTGCGGGCGGCCCTCACGACGGCGGCGCAGGTCGTGCCTGCGCGCGCGCGCGACGGGGCCGCGCGACTACCGGTGGACCGCGCCTTCTCGATGAAGGGCTTCGGCACCGTCGTGACCGGCACGCTGGTGGCTGGCGTCGTGGCGGTGGACGACGAACTGACCCTGCTCCCCACGGGCGCGCGGGTCAAGGTGCGCGGGCTGCATGTGCATGGACAGCCCCGGCCGTCGGCGGTGGCGGGTGAGCGGGTGGCGATGAATCTGTCTGGTGTGGAGGTGGGCGAAGTGCCGCGGGGGGCCGTGGTGTCGGCCGCCGGCGCACTGCTGCCGACCCGGCGCATCGACGCGCGGCTGACCCTGCTGCCGGGCGCGGCGCTGAAGCACGGCGCGCGCGTGCGGGTTCATCACGGCACGGCCGAGGCCCTGGCCCGGGTGTCGGTGGCAGGACCGTCCGGTGTGGTGCCGCCGGGAGGCGCGGCCGACGTGCGGCTCCGGTTCGAGACGCCAGCGGTCGTGACCCGCGGCGACCGCTTCATCGTGCGCAGCTATTCGCCGCTCGTCACGATTGGCGGCGGCGTGGTGCTCGACCCGCTGCCGCCGCGGGCGGGCGTGCGCACGGCGCGCGGCGTGGACCGGATGGCGGCGCTCCAGGGGCGCGCCGACGCGAGCGACGATGTGCGCGCGGCGATTCGCGTGATGGTGGCGGATGCGGGTCTGGCGGGCGTGTCGACCGCGGCCTTGCGCACGCGGGTGGGCGCAACGGTGCAGGCGCTGACGGCCGCGCTGCAGGCCCTGGCCCGCGACGGCGTGCTGGTGCTCGGTGGCGAGTGGGTCGTCGATGCCGGTGTGGCGCACGCGCCCGTCGCGGCGGTGCTCGGCGGGCTGACGACGTTTCACCAAGGCAGTCCGCTCGCCGCGGGCATGCCGCTCGAAGCGGTGCGCGGCCGCTGGTTCAATGCCCTGCCACTGGCGGTGTTCGAGAAGATCGTGGCGGAACTCGTGGCTGCCGGAACCGTGACGGCCACCGACACCCTGTCGCTGGCGTCGCACCGTGTGACGCTCAGCGCCGAGGAAACGCAGGTCTACGAGTGGATCGACCGCCGGTTCGCCGCCGCCGGCTTCAGCCCGCCGGATGGCGCGATCCTGGCCGCCGAGTCACGGCGCGCGCTGGCGCTGGTCGATCGGGTCGTGCAGTTGATGGTCAAGCAGAGGCGTCTGGTCCGCGTCGACACGCTCCTGTTCCATCGCGACGTGCTCGATCGGTTGAAGCAGGAGGTGGCCGCCAGGAAGGTGGCCGGTGGGGGCATCGCGACGGTGGACGTGAAGTCGTTCAAGGGCACCTACGACGTGTCCCGGAAGTTCGCGATTCCGCTGCTGGAGTATCTGGACCGCGAGCGCGTCACGCGGCGGGCGGGCGACGTGCGGATCGTGCTCTGACCTGCGGCACTGAGCGGGTCAGTCCTTCTTGTCGTCGTCGTCCTTGAAGCCGGCCTTGAAGTTCTTGATGCCGGCGCCGATGCCGCGGCCCAGCTCCGGCAAGCGGTTGGCACCGAAGATCAGGATGACGATCGCCAGGATGATGAGCATCTCCGGCAAGCCCAGAGGTCCGAAGAGAGCGAACACATGCGTGGACATGATTCGGATTCTAGCACTGTCTCGTAATCACCCTGGCCCGCGGTTTGCACTTGTCTAGATCGCGAAGCGTCGGTCAGAATTGAGCTTCGCGCCGACTGATTTCCGCTGATCGCGCATGTCCGACCCAAAGATCACGGCCGCCCCCGTCCGCCGAACGCCCACCAGATCGACGCACGTACTGCTCGACCGTCCAGCCGAGGCGTCGTTCGACTTCGAACAACGTCGCCTGGGGGGGGCAGTGGGTGTCTCCGTGGCCACCCACGTGGCGGTGGTGCTGGTGGTGGTGCTGGTGATCCGCTTGATGCCTGCGCGGCAGGTGGCGGAGTTCATACCTGATCAGCTGCCCGACGACATCGTGTGGCTTACCGAAGCGGGTCCGGGCGGAGGCGGGGGCGGAGGCGGTGACAACACCCCCGATCCGCCCAAGAAGGTTGAGTTGCCCGGCGAGGAGAAGGTGAGCGTGCCGGTCGAGGTGGAGCCCGAGCCGGTCAAGACGCCACCCAAGGAAGAGCCTCCGCAAGAGACGCTGCTGCCGGCCGTGCAGACGGCGGCGGCCCCGACCGAAGCGCCCGGGGCGATCATCGCCGAAGCGCCGCCGACGACCTCGGCCGGCAGTGGAACCGGCGGGGGTGGCGGCACGGGCACGGGCGGCGGATCAGGCGCCGGCGACGGCCGCGGACTCGGTGCCGGTAGCACGGCCGGTGTGGGCGGCGGCGAGTACGACGTGGGCAACGGCGTGACCCCGCCGCGGGTGCTCAAGGAAGTGAAGCCCGCCTACACCGCCGAGGCCATGCGCGCGAAGGTGCAGGGCGTCGTGTTGCTCCGCTGCATCGTGCTTCCGGATGGCACCGTGGGGCGCGTCGAGGTCGTGCGCTCCCTCGACTCGACATTCGGCCTCGACCAGGAAGCCGTCAAGGCCGCCCGGCAGTGGCGCTTCGCGCCCGGTACCCGGCTGGGCGAGCCCGTGTCGGTGCGGGTCACAATCGAACTCGCCTTCACCCTCCGCTGACCGAGGAGCCTTCGCGTGCGCCGACCACTGTCCGTGCTCTCGTGTGCCGCGCTGGCGGCCGTGCTGCCGGGTGTTGCTGGCTGCGAACTGGCGGGACGGGCCGAGCGGTTGCCCCCGGCCGCGGCGGAGCAAAGACTCGGCAGCGAGCGCCTGCGCGTGCAGGTCGTGCAGATCTATCCCCACGACCCCGGAGCGTTCACGCAGGGGCTGGTGCTGACGGGTGGGCGCCTGTTCGAGAGCACCGGGCTCGAGGGGCGGTCGAGCCTGCGCGAAGTGGACCTGAGCACCGGCAAGGTGCTGCGGCGCCTCGACGTGTCGGCGCCGGTGTTCGCCGAGGGCCTAGCGCTGGTCGGCACCCGCCTCTTCCAGATCACCTGGAAGGACCAGACCGTCTACACCTACGACCGCGACACGTTCAAGAAGGGCCCCACGTTTCCCTACACCGGTGAGGGGTGGGGGCTCTGTCACGATGGCCGGGAATTCGTGATGAGCGACGGCAGCGCCCGGCTGACGTTTCGCGGACCCGAGACGTTCCGGCCGGTGCGCGAGGTGACGGTGCGCGAAGACGGCCGGCCGATCGATCAACTGAACGAGCTCGAGTGCGTGGGCGCGCACGTCTACGCGAACATCTGGCAGACCGATCGCATCGTGCGGATCGACCCCAAGACCGGCGCGGTCACGGCCACCATCGATGCCTCGGGTCTGCTGAATCCCGCCGAGCGCTTCGGCACCGACGTGCTCAACGGCATTGCCTACGATCCGTCGAACGACACGTTTCTGATCACGGGCAAGCTCTGGCCCAAGATGTTCAGGGTTCGCTTCGTGCGATAGGGCCCCGAGCGACGCGACCCACGCCCCGACACGGAGTGCCCAAGCGCGCCTTCCGCGGCTCCCTCGGGCGGCTGTTCGGCAAGGGGCAACTGCTCGACGACGCGCGACGGCCTGCGCATGAAGTTCCCGCGTTACCGCTACGCCGACATGGTCCGACTGCAGCATCGCCTGGTCACCGAGCAGTTCGGCCTGACGCGCCTGCGGCTGGTGATGGGCACGTCGATGGGGGAGATGCACGCGTGGATGTGGGGCTACATGTTTCCGTCATTCGCCGACGGCCTGGTGCCCCTCGCCCGCAACCCCGTGGCAATCGCCGGCCGCAACCGCGTGTGGCGCAAGCTGCTGGTCGACGCGATCGTCACCGATCCCACCTGGCAGGACGGCAACTACACTACGCCGCCGCGCGGCCGACACCTGGCTCGCCGATCAGATCGCAGCGCGCCTGAAGACGACCGACGCCAACGACACGATCGACCACTTCCGCGCCTCCGACGACTACGGTCCGTCAGCGCAGCTGGCCGAGGTCACGGCGCCGCTGCTCGCCATCAACTCCGCCGATGACTTCGTGAATCCGCCGGAACTGCCAATGATGCGGGCTCTGATCGGCAAGGTCGCAAAGGGGAAGTTCGTGCTGGTCCAGGTCTCGGATGAGACGCGCGGACACGGGACGCATTCACGGCCGCGGGCCTTCGGGCCGCATCTCGCCGAGTTCCTGAAAGGGCTCGGCAAGTAAGCCTCTGTCGAGCCCTCGCTTGAACTCAGCGCAGCCCGAACGCCTGCGGCGGGCCTGGGGTTGGGTGCTGGAGGCTGG
>Ga0105046_10001176_pt1 | contig 39707 bp, 26 predicted proteins | sample MAT03_FD_78385 | JGI IMG/M metagenome (GOLD analysis project Ga0105046, IMG submission 78385) | Freshwater microbial communities from Lake Fryxell liftoff mats and glacier meltwater in Antarctica - MAT-03 (megahit assembly) | ecosystem: Environmental > Aquatic > Freshwater > Ice > Liftoff... | reverse complement strand
TCGAATGGCGGTCTTGGATCCGATTCAATTGACGATCACGAATTGGCCCAAAGACGCAAATGGCAAAGACGTCATCGAGATGGTATCGGCGACCAACAATCCAGAAGATCAGGCTGCAGGCGTTCGTGAGTTACCTTTTTCGGGGTCCCTTTGGATCGAGCAGGATGACTTTCGAGAAGAGGCCCCCAGCAAATTCTTCCGGCTCAAAAAGGGCGGTTCGGTCCGTCTTCGCGCGGCTTACATCGTCGACTGTCATGACGTCATTAAAGACGCCGCGGGCAATGTGATTGAAATTCTTTGCAGCTATGACCCGCAAACCAAAAGCGGCCACGATGTGTCGCAGCGAAAGGTCAAAGGAACGATCCACTGGGTCAGCGCGCCCCATGCGAGCGATGTCGAGGTTCGTTTGTACGACCGATTGTTCACGGTCGAAAACCCCGATGTATCGGATGCCGGAAAGACGTTCCTTGACTACATCAATCCTGAGTCACTGAAGACGATCACGGCAAAGGCCGAACCGGCGCTGATGGATGCATCGGTCGGAGATCGCGTTCAATTCGAGCGGCTTGGATATTACTGCGTCGATCTCGACAGCAAACCAGGAAAACCGATCTTCAATCGGATTGTGTCATTGAAGGATGCATGGGTTAAGATCGAAGCGAGAGGCTAACAACGTCACCTACCGCCGATTCGGATCTTTCGGAGCCCCCAGAACTCGTCAAAGAAGCCCGCTTCGACAACGTTGCCGGGCATCTGAGTGGTTGCTCCATCGGTGACATCAATTACCGCCCAGTCGGGAAGCATCGGGACTTGGCGAGCGTTGTTCAGATATGCATATTCACGAAAGGTGAAGCCGCTGTTGATAACCACATATCGATCGGTCGCAAACGGGCTCGGGTAAATCGCGATGAGCACCGACTTGTCCGGAGAGTGCTTCCTGAGATCGGCAGCCAGCATCGTTCGCGTCCAAGCGATTGGCATCCTTTGAAGGACTTCGGCGATCAGCGGATTGCTTTGAGGGGTTCCAAAAAGAATTAAGTTCTTGTTCAGTTTGTCGTCGGCAGAGATTTCGGAAACCGATTTCGCAACCACATCACCTCGAAAGTGTCGTCGCCATTCGCCCGTTGCGTGCTTGTATTCGGAGGCTACCCATCGATCCACAAGGCTTGGTTTTTGGACATCGTTCGGTGTTACAAAGACGAATGGCGACATGAAGGCATCATCGATTGGCCCTTGCAGACCAGGACGCTTGCGAAGCAACTCGCCTTGAGTTTCAATTTCGTCAAATGCCCATTTGTCTTCACGCTTGATCAAGTAAATCGTTGCAGCCGCATTCAAGGGCTTTGCCAATTCCTGTGAATCGACCACCAACGACTTCAGTTGGGTCAATGCATTGTCATCCAACGGCCCAATCGCTAGACGAGAGACATTCTTCGTTGACACCCGCAGTAAATCGAAAGTCTCGAACTTTGCTTGGACGCGAGCCTCTTGCCAGTGCTCTTCTAAACCTTCGATGCTCACCCAGTCGCATTGGTGATAACGAAGCGTGTACGTCGTGAAATCAACTTCGAGCGGGAAACGATTTGAGGCCGTCGCTGCCAACTCGGTCAGACGTTTCTCAATCTCAGTCTTTGATTCTGGGTGTAGCTTATGTGCAGTCTCGGGGCCAATGAGGTGAGTCAACTTGATTCCCCGATCTTGCAGCGTTCGTTCCATCAAGTCTGCGGCTTGTTTCTGTTTATCCAATTCGCCGCTGTAGGCGATCGTTGGTAGATGACATAAATTATTGCCCCACTGAGGGCAATCGTACCAATTCAACAGTGGCTCCTGAAAAGCGGTCGGCACAAAATCTTCCTGCTGAAACCCTTTTAAAAATTCGCGTGTTTCACAGAATCCGGCTCCTGGCGTTGCTGCCATCCAGGTTCCTGGATAATGAACGGCCAATTGCCAACAGCCAGCACCACCCATGGAGAAGCCGCGAATGTTAATACGGTTCATGTCGATTGGAAAGAGTTTTTTTACATGATCGATCGCTTCGAGAACGTCGATCTCGCCCGCGAACTTGAACGCATTGCTATATCTTCCGAACGGATGTAACACGATGGTATTTTCTGGTGCAATCTCTCCGACCTGTTTCGAACGTTGCGATAGAAACTGAACCTCACAAACTTTCTCCCCCCGTCCATGAAGCCACACGTCCAATCGCAGGGGCGTCGTATCATCGAGCTTTAACGAAGCCGGTAAGACAAGCCCGTAGGGTTGAATGGAACCGTCGATTTTTGAACGGAAGCCACCAACGACCAAACGTGGCTTCGGTGACGCTTCTTTTGCCTGAGTTTGCGGGTCAGATTGAATGACATCGTGCAACCAGTTGTTTCCGTTAGCCACCCTTTCCAACGCAACGTTGGCCAAATCACGAGCTTGATTGATCTCCGCATCCGAATACAGAGTTGAATACTCGAGGGCGAGTTCAATCGCGCGTGCGAACACGAGAACTTCCGCTTGGTCCGCATCGCTTGCCGATTTCGAATTCGCGACAGCGATCCGGATTTGACGGGCTTGATTCGCAAGTTCTTCTTGCACGGTCTGCGGAAGCTCAATCCCCACGGGAGGAACAAGGCGAACAGCGGTGGGAACGTTATCCTCGGGGCCATCGGCAAGTGACTCGTCAGTCGCAAAAACGGCGAGTGTTAAGAAGCCCAGAACAACGGCTCGGGCAATTATGATTCGTCGCATCGCGTTTCGCATCATTCGAAAAGCATGTTTTAAGGAAGGGTCGCCGCACTTGTTTCTCTGGCACGTTATAATCCATCGCGAACAGAGCGAGCAGGCAATTGAGTAACGAACATCGAAAAGAATCGACATGAAGAGCGAAACAAAGATATTCGCGGATCCAAGCATCTTAGCGACCGCGTTTGCGGATGATTTCGCAATGTGGGTCGCCGGTAAAAAACAAGACCGGATCACCGTCGCGCTTTCGGGCGGTAGCACGCCAAAAATGTTGTTTGAGCTGTGGGCAAAGTCCTACACCGACAAGCTGGACTGGTCAAAGATCCATTTCTTCTGGGGCGACGAGCGATGCGTGCCGCCGGATGACCGTGACAGTAACTACGGCGTCGCCAACGCGTTGTTTTTCGAAAAGGTGGGCATCGGTCGAGACAAGATTCATCGTGTGCTTGGCGAATCGGATCCAGCCAGCGAAAGGGCGCGTTATGAGAAGGAGATCCTTGATGTGGTCGAGGTCGATGGCAATCGGCTTCCCGTGTTTGACTTGATCATTCTTGGAATGGGAGACGACGGGCACACTGCATCGATCTTTCCTCACGAAAGCAAATTTTTGCATTCTGATCGAATTTGCGAGGTGGCGGTTCACCCTCAGTCCGGACAAAAACGCATCACGCTTACCGGCCCGGTTATCAATCGAGCGAAGAAAATTGTTTTTCTCATCGCGGGCGACAGCAAAGCGAATGTGCTGACTCAGGTGATCAACAAGAGCGGTGACTACAAGAGCTTTCCCGCATCGCATATCGAATCGGAAGACTTGTGTTTTTACATGGATCAGGCGGCGGCATCACAGTTGTCTTAAGGAGCGACACGCGACTTTCCGTTAGGCGTTGGAGAAACCGGCAAGCTTCATCGCACGGACCGACGAGGGGTGTTGCATGAACGTATTCCAGACGCCGCCGGTTCGCAGATTCTCGGCCATTAAAAGCGAGATCCCCGTATCGATACCGATCACATCGCGTGATACCCATCCGGTTGCAGGATTGTGCGCGTTTGCGAAACCATAGATCCCGTAAACTTGGTCGCCAAAATGTTCTTTTTGGTAACGAAGCGTATGGATGGCTTCCTCGGGAACAATCGCAAGCCCTCCCGCGGCAGCACTAGGGACAATCGTGCCATCGATACCACGATCGGGTTCAAATCGACCAACCTCGTAAGGTCCGCCCCAATCGCGATAACCGTCGACGCTGTCACTGCTGGTCAAACCCCAAAGATCTCGGCCGTAATGACCGAATCGTTCCGGGTTTCGTTTTCCGAGTTCGCTTAGGAACGCAATGTGGGCTCGATGAGCGCGAACCGCGTTCTTGAAAAAGTTCCTGTCCTTTGACGAGTTATAGCTTCGGAAATCGAAGAACGTCATCGGATATTGGTGAACGAATAACGGTGGGTAACTCAAAAAACCCTCGCCATCAAACTCCAAAACTGGTTCGCGACGCCATGCCGCCCACGCGCTCGGCGGGATGGCAGATGCCGGGGCACCGATCGCCATGAGAACCAGGATAATCAGTTCACTGTAGCTGTCCCATTGATAGGGAAGGATGCCCGACTCTGGCTTCCATCCCATGTACATAAGAAGGTTTTCGCCCATCAACCAACGCCAGTCGACGCGGCGATAGAGCTCTTCCGACAATTCAACGATCTGCGCGTCGTCCGAGAACGTCACCGCGGCGTTGACTGCTCCGGTCAGCATCAAAGCGGTATCGATCGACGACACTTCAGAACCGAGGGCTCGGCGGCCCGTCGATGTATCGACGAAATGGTAAACGAAACCGTTTTCGTGCTCGGCCAATTCGACCAGCGATCGCAACATGGTTCGTGCTCGTTCGGTTGCTTCTCCACGGCTAGTCCAGCCTGAGTTGGCCGCCACACAGTGAGCCGCCAGACCAAACCCACAAGCGGCAGAGCTGGCGTAGCTACTGAACGATGACCCGTTCGTTGTGCCGCGGTCGGCGACTAGACCGGTCTTTGGGTTCGCCGCGTCGAGGAAATAACGGTAACAGCGACTTTGCATATCGACCAGAAATGTCTCGTCGGCTTCCGGTAGGCCGGATGGGCTAACGCTTGACGTTGGAATCGAAAGCGATTCTGCACCGAATGATTGGGACAAAAGCGGCAGCGATAACCCGGCGGTTAAGAAACTACGTCGTTTCATCGTAAAGTCTCGAACTGAATGGCGGGATGGAAAACCGACTGGACTGTGAATTGAAATTTTTGAGTCGTCGTCGGGTAACCAGTGGGTTCGGGCATGGAAGGAAGTCGTCAATAGGCGTTTTGGCAAACACAGATCAAGGTTGATTCCAGATCCACGATCCGTCCCTACAAGTTGTTATCGACATTTGGGGCGTTTCGTTTTCCTCAAAATTACCTTTTAAGGCAGATACGTAAACATTATAGATAGCCGATAGCAATTGGAAACCTATTTTCCAAAGAATTCGATCGATCTACCGAGGGTTTGGTCGATTTAGTACCTCGGCGTTCGCCTTATTCGACGGCCCGATTGGAGGCACACGGTAAGAAGCCGAAAAAGCAATCGGAATTAGAATGTTTCGGGATAAACGACAAACTCGACCCGCCGATTGACTGCTCGACCGGCTGCATCTTCGTTTGCAGCTCGCGGGTGGTTAGAACCCTGAGCAACCGTAAAAAGCTGGACTTCGGGGAGCCCGCTGCGACGAGTTAGCATTTCAAGCACGCTAGATACTTGAGCGCTTGTCATCTGATGGCTGGTTGAAAAACGTCCGCCATAGATCGGCGCATTGTCAGCATATCCTTCGATGGCGATCCGCTGTCTGGGCAGTGACGCGCGAACTTGAGCGGCAAGGTTATCAAGAATCGGTGCGGCACTAGGAAGCAAATTCGCGGTTCCGGGTTGGAACAGTTGATCGGCTGGAACCACGATTCGGATCGTATCGCCATCGGGGATCACGGTAAGGCCGCCCAGATTCATTTGCCCTGCGATTTGCTGCAAATTCGTGTTCGCTCGAATGGTCGCTCCACCGCGAAGTTGAGTTGACGCTTGCATTCCCTGGAGCCGATCTTTGGCCTCGCTGGCCGCGATCGCGGCGGAATCGAGGCGGTTTGTCGTGTCGGTAAGCTGTTGTCGGACGAGATTTAACTCGTCGCGATAAACCTGAGACTGCTGTTCGCTTTGAGCGAGCTGCGTGTGCAATTGCCGATTGTTGTCATCCAACAGTCGAACACGGCGATTTAGCTCCGCCATTTGAGCTTGGGCGGGATCGACGATTGCCGAGGCACCTGGTGTTTGCCAAACGGTGCTACCAGGTGTCGCGAGATAAGGATTTCCGGTACATCCTGACGCCACAATGGTAAACACGCCAAGGAGACCGTAAGCCAAGCCCCGGCCGACGAAAACGCCAAGACGGGATTTTTGGCCGGTTTGCGATTTCGCGAATCTCGATGCCTGAAGCGTCACGTGCCTGAATCTCCTTCGGTCTCCGCCGTCAGCGATGAACACACCGCAGGCGAGGCTGATCGGAGACTAAATTCGATCTGGGTTCGCAATCAATAGCAGTTCATGGCTTAAAATTCAGTTTTTTGCGTCTTAACTGCCATCTTTGGACGCAGTCGGATACGAACGTCGCGGGTGCCAGTCACATCGACGCCAGGAGCAAAAACCGCTATACTTCGAGACTTGTCCGAAAGCTTTTTTTCGGGCTTTTTCGCCGCAAATGAAACGATCTGAATGAGCGACGTCCCGTCTCCCGAACCAGCTCCTGAAGTTCCCGTCCCAGCCGCCGTCAAACCTGTCGAAGACCACATTGCGGCAAGAATTGCTGCAAACACGGAGTACACCGACAAAGATCTTTTGCACCTGTCGGACCTCGAGCACGTGCGAGAGCGTCCCGGCATGTATATCGGCGACACAACGCTGCGGGGCTTGCACCATCTCATCTACGAAGTCGTTGACAATTCGATTGATGAGGCGATGGCCGGTTTTGCGAAATCCGTATCCGTTGTCATTCATACCGACGGCAGCGTTACGGTCGAGGACGACGGACGCGGGGTTCCGGTCACGAAGCACGATCAGCTTTCCGAAGAACTTGAACGCGAGGTCAGTACGCTCGAAGGCGTAATGACGGTCCTAAAGTTTGGTGGAAAGTTTCAAAAAGGCGCGTATCAGACAAGCGGTGGACTCCACGGCGTTGGCGTTACGGTGGTCAACTTTCTGTCACAGTGGGCCGAAGTGGAAGTCAGCCGCGATGGGTTTACTTGGACCCAAGGATACGAACGCGGAGTTCCAACGGGCCAAGTCAAGCAAGGGCGCCAGTCAAAGAAAACGGGCACCAAGACGACCTTCAAGGCGGACGGTCTCATCTTTGTCAACACGAAGTATGCCTTCGACACTGTCTATAAGAGATTGCAGGAACTCGCTTTTCTTAACTCGGGCGTCCACATCAAGTTTCTTGACGAAAGGAACGGCGAGGGCGGCGATTTTAAATACGAACGCGGCATCGTCGAATTTGTTGAGCATCTCAATCGCGCGAGCGATGCGTTGCATGCGGAAGTAATCAACTTCACCGGTGCCAGAGAAGGCGTTGAGTACGATATTGCGATTCAGTACAGCACTGAGTTCACCGAGAATGTTCAATCTTACGTAAACAACATTCACACCATCGAGGGTGGAACCCACGTTAGTGGATTCCGTAGTGCGTTGACGCGAACAATCAACAACTACGGAAAAAAAGAAGGGCTCTATAAGACCACCACACCTACGGGCGATGACTTCCGTGAAGGGCTGACCGCCGTCATCAGCGTGCGGGTCCCTCATCCCCAATTTGAAGGCCAGACGAAGACGAAGCTTGGCAACGGCGAAGTCGAAGGAATTATCAACGGATGCATTGGCGAAGCGTTAGCGAAGTACTTGGAGGAAAACCCTCGCACTGCGAAGGCAATCACTCGTAAGGCGTTGCTTGCCTACGAAGCCCGTGAAGCTGCTCGCAAAGCGAAAGACCTTCTTCGACAGCGAAAGAACGCACTGGGTGGAGGAGGCTTACCAGGAAAGCTTCGTGATTGCATCAGCAAGAATATGGAAGAGTGCGAAGTTTACCTCGTCGAAGGTGACTCCGCAGGCGGGTCGGCCGAAGGCGGGCGAATGCGAGAATTCCAGGCGATCCTGCCGCTGCGCGGAAAGATCATCAACGCTTACAAAAGTCGAGAAGACAAAGTTTTGGCGAATGAAGAAGTCCAGTCGATGATCCAAGCCATCGGGACTGGAATCGGAATCGACCAAGACCTCACCAAACGTCGGTACAACAAAATTGTCATTATGACGGATGCCGATGTCGACGGTAGCCACATTCGCACCCTGCTGCTTTGTTTCTTCTATCGTCAAATGTATCAGCTGGTAGCCAGTGGACATGTTTACGTGGCGCAGCCGCCACTGTTTCGCGTCGTCAGAGGGAAGGAACGTTATTACGTTCAAACCGATGAAGAGATGAAGCTGCAAATGCTCGAGCGAGGCCTCGCCGAAACCAAGCTTACCTGTGAAGACGGACGCGTCGCCGAGGGCGAAGTGATGAAGCGTCTCTGCACGACGCTTGCCATGATGGAAGAATCGATTATCGCCATGGAACGACGCGGTATCAGTTTGCGTGCTCACGTGATGCGATACGACGCAGTTATCGGAAAGCTTCCGTCGTTTCACTTGCTATGGGGAAACCAAGATCAGTGGTTCTACGATCTGGAATCGGCGGAAAAGTTCATTACCGACAACGGGTTATCTCTCGACATCGACCAGCCCGAAGATGACGCCTTAATTGAAGGACCTGACGTTCAGACAACGCCATTACCCTCCGAAGAAAAGTCACGCGGTACGCTGGCTCACCTGGACGAGTTACATGAAGTACGGACGATCAATGCTGCGCTGAAGGATATGGAACCGCTCGGATTCACGATTGACGATCTTGTTCCAACGGATCGAACCGGTTCGACGTCATCGCGATTTGAACTGATCAAGGGTGACGATAACCATCGTGGGTTGGAAGATTTAAGAGGCTTGTTGCCCGAAGTTCGAGCGGCGGGCGAAAAGGGGTTGCAAGTCACTCGATTTAAAGGGCTCGGTGAAATGAACGCCGAAGAACTTCGCGAAACGACGCTCGACCCCGCAAACCGAACGTTGATTCAGGTCAATTTGACCGACGCCGGCGCAGCCGACGAAATGTTTCGGTTGCTAATGGGAGACAAGGTCGAGCCACGACGCGAATTCATCGAAAAGCATGCGTTGGATGTTCGCAATCTCGACGTTTAGTTTTTCGAGTCAGCGACTTCGATAAGAAGCGATGGTGCTTTTGTGGAGTCTCCGTCTCGGCTTACGAAGTATAGTGGCTTGTTATCTGGACTGCCGCCAGCGAGGATCAGAGTGACGAACTCCTCTTTAATGCCTTGGACAAAGGTCGTCAGGCGATCATCGCGCACGCGCAGTTCCGCCGATGACTCTTCCCCCGAAAAGGTGATCTCGGCGAGCAAGATGTCGACTTCAAGTGGCTTATTGGATAACGAGTTCGACCAACTCAGGGCCCTGGGGCCGGTCTCGGCCCAATCATCCCTTGCATCCTCTGGAACGCCATAAACACGGAGCCGCGAACCTGCGGGTAAAGCAACGCCTGGAAGCGACAGGACAAGCTCAGCCCCAACAGGCTTTTGCTTATTGGATACCAAGCCCTTGATGTCAAATCGGAGGTAACTGTGCTGAACATCGACTGGTCCTCGGGTTTGGACGGCCACCGACTTATCCTCGCCCAATGGATCACTTTTTGAGCCTCCCCTTTTGATCGTGGTGTCAGCGCCTCTCCCATCACTAGTGGTTCGAGACAGCTTTTCGAAAGCATTTTCAGTGGCCGGCTTGATCACCGATGACGGCTTGGGCATTTCCTCTTTGCTTCGCTGTGAAAAACTGGGGGGCTCGCGACGGGGATCCGATGCTTCATCGTTCAACGACGCGGAGGGTTCGCGATTTTCCTCTGCCGGAGGATCATCGGTGGAATCGACGCTAGGACTACTATCGCGGTTATCCGTTTTGTTACGATCTTTCCCGCTGAATGCTTGATCCTGGATTGGCGTCGAGATCGGCGACGGATTCTCGCCATTCATCTCGGACAAGCGATCGCCGGGGCCAGTGGGTAGTTGAGCCGATTCAGAGCTTGGCTGCTTCGTTACTTTTGGGACGGTGTTGGTTGGCGGCGGCGTTTGGACTTGCGCGTTGACCGGGGCATTCGGCACTGGGTAGACGATTGTGTTGGCAACGCGAGTGGATGCGCTCATCGTGCCGTACCATACCCCGCCAACGATCGCCATCAGAACCGCTGCCGTTGCACCAATCGCTGATATGGGCCAATACGCAAGCAGCGATTTTTCCAACTGCTTCGAAGCCGATGACGAGACAGGCTTCGCGAACGAAGTCGATGGGCGAACGGTCTTCACGGATCCCGGCTTTCCGATGGTTGTCGGCACTGCAATCACAGCTGCTGGAAGAGGAAGTTGGTCAAACGCATTCTCTCCGAGCTCGCTCAAGATGCTTCCAGGAGCGGTTGTTATTGATGACGCTGTAAATGGATCAGGTTGCTTCGTGACAACACTGCTGAGTTGGGCCTGAAGCTTGTTGATCGCCAATGCGACATCGGACTTTGCCTCGCACTCAACGGCGACTTTGTTCAACAGCTTTTCCAACTCTGCGGCAGATCTCGGTCGTCGCCGAGGTTCCTTTTCAAGCAGTTTTCCGATCAGTTCAGCCAGTGGCTCAGGAATCTGAGGATTGATCTTGTTGACGCGCGGCGGCTTATGAACCAGCGTCGCGAGCAACTGTTCGGCGACAGATTTTACGCGAAAAGGTAGCTGCCCCGTGCATAGTTCAAAGAGGACGACACCGAGGCTATAGAGATCCGTTCGATCATCCAACAATTCGGAGCTAGCTTGTTCAGGTGACAGGTATTGGGGGGTACCGATTACGCTTCCGCGAGCAGCGATTTGATCGACGGGTACATTCGCAAGTGCCAGCCCGAAATCAAGAATCTTGATCCGATCCGTGTCGGCTTCGATCCAAATATTCGCGGGCTTGATGTCTCGGTGAACGATCCCTTGAGCGTGTGCGGCCGCGAGGCCACGGGCGATTTCCGTCGCGAATCGGATCACGGTTTGATAGTCCAGCTGCTTAACGATTCGGCTTTTTTCTTCTAGCGTTACGCCTTTGAGCAGTTCCATCGCCATGAAGGGAGTGCTGAATTGGTCGTTGACCTCGTAGATGGTTGCGACGTTATCATGTTTCACCGCAGCCATTGAACGGGCTTCCTCGATGAATCGCCTACGACTATTGGCTGTCGAGGCAATCTTCTGATTCATCATCTTGAGAGCCACGACTCGCTTTAAGCGAGTATCTTCGGCTCGGAACACGAACCCCATCCCGCCACGCCCAAGTTCGCTGATGACGCGGTAAGGCCCAAGGGAGCCAAGGTCAGTCGCATCGAGCGGCGGATCGAGAAACGGATACTTTGGTGTCAAGGACGTGGACATTCACGGACGCCATACGAAAGACAAGGAATGGGATAACGGCAATCAGCGGCTTCCACTCTACCAGGCTCACCACACGTTAACATCATACGTAGCTGATAAGAAGAAATCGCAACTCGGCTAGCTGCTTTGGTCAAAAAACCCTGGAATCTGCGTCGCTCGGCATGCGCCAATCGCCGCGCGGAGACAGGCTGACCGATCCGACTTTCGGCCCGTCGGGAACACAACTGCGTTTGAATTGATTGGCAAAAAATCGCTTATAAAAAGTGTCCATCGTTCGTTCAATCGCCTCCATCGAATACGGCTGAGCGAAGCTTGCTCTTGACGCCAGAAACCGAATTTTCTCTCGATCAAAACCATTTCGCACAAAATGGTAGAGAAAGAAATCATGCAGCTCGTAAGGGCCCACGAGGTCTTCGGTGCTCTGCCGAATGTTTCCCTTTGCATCCGGCGGCAGTAGCTCGGGTGAAATCGGGGTGTCCGCGATCCGGAGAAGCAAATCGCGACATTCTTCGCTGAAATGAGTCGCGGCGGCGTACCGGACGAGAAACCGCACAAGCGTTTTGGGGATTGAGGTATTGACATTGTACATTGACATGTGGTCGGCGTTGTAGGTGCACCAACCCAAAGCCTGTTCGCTCATATCCCCCGTACCGAGCACAAAACCCCGGGACATCAGCAGGAACGTTCGCAATCTTGCCTGAACATTCTCGAGTATTAAATCGCCTCGGCCGTGCGGTGTCTCAACGAGCGCTGCCTGCAAACTTTCGACCGTCGTGCGGTCATCGATCTTGTTACCCAGTGGTTGATGACCGATGGCTCGAAATGTGTCCAGAGATAACTGGCGGATATCGATGACACCAGCGGTAATCCCAAGAACACGCATCAGCTCGTCTGCGCTCTGACGCGTGTGCTCGGTCGTCCCAAAACCAGGCATGGTTAACCCTAAAATCCGCTCTCTCGGCCAGCCATTGGCGTCGAGTGCTTGCACCGCAACCAACAACGCCAGCGTACTATCGAGCCCGCCAGAAACACCAATGACAAGGGGAAGTTCGGCCGGCAAACGCGAAATACGCTTGGCGAGTCCTGTCGATTGAATCGAGACTATTTCGGCACAGCGATCGTTGAGTGTTTTGGGATCTTGAGGAATGAAAGGCGCCCCATCAACGGCAACGTCCAGGCGATATTGCGTGTGATCCATTGGCTGGAAATCAACATCGATCAATCGATAAGTGTGCCGAATGCGATCAGGGGCATCATGCCAAGTGCCGGTAATCTGACGATCGTGTTGAAGTCGTTGCAAATCGATATCTGCCGTCGCCATTCGCAGGGCATTGATCGGTTGATTCCGGGTACTGTCGCCGACTCGATCGGACTGAGCTAACAACTTGCCATTTTCAGCGATCATGCAATGGCCGCCAAAAACCAAGTCTGTCGACGATTCCGTTGGACCGGCGGAAGCATACGCGTAGGCCGCAATGCAGCGACCAGATTGGCTTGTGACGAGGTCGCGCCGCCAACTTGCTTTTCCGATGGTCTCGTTGCTTGCCGAGAGATTCAGCAACACGTTTGCGCCCGCAATGGCGGCAAGACTGCTTGGTGGAATCGGCCCCCACAGGTCTTCGCAAATCTCGATGCCAATCTTTGCGTCGCCCCAACGGATGATGAGATCAATCCCAAAGGGGACCGCTTGAGAAGCGATGTCAATCGATGATGGGGACGTCTGACTGCCCGGACGAAAGTGCCGCGCTTCATAAAACTCGCGATAATTCGGCAAGTATTGCTTCGGTATAATCGCCAGCACCCTTCCGTTCCCGATCACCACGGCCGTATTCATCAGAGAGTCATCCACTACAAGCGGTGCTCCGACGACAAGCAGTTTTGGGACACCCTCGCTGTAAGCTCGCAGCATCTCGATTGCTGCTAACGCACTGTCAAGCAATGACCGATGACCAAACAAGTCGCCACATGTGTATCCCCCCAGCGCAAGTTCTGGAAGCAAAACCAAGTGGGCATGATCCGCATGATCCATGGCGGAGATACAGTTTTTCGCACAGGCGATTGGATCTGCGACGGCGACAATCGGTGAAATCGCGGTCAACCGCAGCAATCCGTGAGGAAAATTCCGGGTGTTTGCAAGAATTGAATTCATATCGTTTCGGCAATCGCATTTAGGCTGTTCGCATCAACCGTTCATGGTAATTGAAACAATGTCTATTTGCCGTTGGCGATTTCTGGTGCACCGACGAGCATCGATTGCCGTCCGTCATGAAAGTAAACTCGATTGCGGCCAATATTTTTCGCAGCATAAAGAGACTCATCGGCTCGCCGAAACATTGTTCCCAGAGCCACTTCATCCCGAGGTTCGGTCAAGCCCGCGCTAATGGTGACCGGGATCACTTTCGTGCCGCTCTTGAATTGTTCGCCAGCAATACGGCGCCGCACGGCATCGATCTGCTCCGCCGCAATTCGGAGCGGACCAGGCATCAGGACGACGAACTCTTCTCCACCGTAGCGACCGATCAGGTAGGGGCTGTCGATCGAGAGCCTAAAAATGCTGGCGAGTTGTTGAAGTACGTCGTCGCCAGCCTGATGTCCGTACGTGTCATTTATCTTTTTAAAATGATCGATATCAATCATTGCGAGGACAAACGACTTACCTCCCTTACGATATGCATAAAACAGTTCTTCAATCTTTGCATCGAAGGCACGCCGATTGGAGAGCTTCGTCAGACCGTCTGTTCTCGCCTCCGTCAAGTAAGATTCGATTTGTCGCGTTTGAATATCAAGTTGCTTCTCTGCGGCATCAAGTCTCTTTTGCAACGTACTGTTGCTTTGCATGATTTCGTTTAACAACAGACCAATATTGGGATCGGCCTTTCCAGTGCCGCTCGTTGCTTTCTTGGCCAACACGGATAGCTCACCAATTCTCGTTTGGTATTCCGTGACGTTACCTGAGTATTCACTTGTCCAGGTCCCTAGCTCCTTGAGCATGTCCAAAACGCTCTGCCGATCAAAGTCATCGGGTTTTTCGCGAACACTACTTCGTGCGTGCCGAAGCCCGATGGCAATGCCAATTGCGACCAGGATGCAACCGAGCGTTAAGCCAGTTGCAAGAGAAACAAAGTTGATGTACTGCACCGATGAATCCATTTGATGTGCTCGCGATCAAGCATCGCGGGTTAAGTCTTTGGTTACTTCTCGTGACCGAAATCGCCGATTAGACGCACAGAATATCAATCAAGCATCAATCCATAAATGAAGAGTTAGCTCGATCGTTAGCCAATGTGCTCACCACGTGCGATAACGACGATTCCTGATTCTGTCACGGTCCATCCTCGGTTCCGATCGATGTCCAGATCGTAGCCGATTTCGGTTCCCGAAGGGATGCAAACGCCTTTGTCGACGATCGCTCTGCGAATTCGGCAATGTCTACCTACGTTTACACCTTCAAACAAAATGCTTTCGCTGATGTCTGCGTAGCTATTGACCCTTACCCCTGGCCCGATCACGCAACGCCTTGCCGAACCGCCGCTCAAAATCGCGCCCTGGCAAACGATCGAATCCAGTGCTTCTCCTCGACGGTCGGTCGACCCTGCTCCCCCAAAAACAAATTTTGGCGGTGGTAAATTTGGCTGATAGGACCGGATGGGCCAATCGCTGTCATACAGATTCAGCAGCGGATCAACTTCGACAAGATCCATGTTTGCCTCAAAGTAAGCGTCCAACGTTCCCACGTCTCGCCAATATGCTTCCTGCTTTCGATTCTCATCGAGGAACGGAAAAGCAAAGACACGACTGGTTCGAATTGCGCGCGGGATGATATCGGCACCAAAGTCGTGACGACTTCCCCTTGTCGACGCATCGTCGCAAAGGCATTCGTAAAGAAACCGGGCAGAAAAAATATAGATCCCCATCGAAGCCAAACAGCGAGCCGGATCCGTGGGCATCGGCTTGGGGTCAGCAGGTTTTTCGGCGAACTCGATGACTCGGCTTTCATTATCAATCGCCATCACGCCGAACTGCTGAGCTTCCTGGGGTGAAACCCGCAAGGCTCCAATGGTCAAGTCGGCATTGGATTCCTTATGGAAATCCAACATCGTACGATAGTTCATTTTGTAGATGTGATCACCCGCAAGGATCACAACGTACTTGGGTTGTTCACGTTCGATCGCATAGATATTTTGATAGACTGCGTCGGCCGTTCCCTGATACCAGTTATCATCGATCCGCTGTTGCGGCGGGACGACATCGATGAACTCATCAAGCTCTCGACAGAAAAAATCACGCCAACCCAAATTAATGTGACGATCGAGTGACTGTGCCTTGTACTGCGTCAACAAAAGCAATTTCCGGAAGCCGCTATTGAGACAATTGCTCAATACAAAATCCGCGATTCGATAAAGGCCACCGAACGGTACCGCAGGTTTCGCTCGATCTCGCGTCAGCGGTTCCAAACGGGATCCACGACCTCCAGCCAAGATGACTGCGACCGTCTCTTTAACATTCGGCATTAACGACGCTCCTGGGATAAACTATTGCCAACGACGCATCCACTTTTCCAGTACAAGCAGGTTCCACAGTCGATAGGCATGATTTTGCACCATCGCTTCATGCTGACTGACTAACTTTGCCACCGTTTCTGGACGAAAAAAAGCGTTGATTCGCGCCGATGGCGACAGCAGCAGATCATGAACCATCGGCTTCAAGGGCCCACGAAACCAGCCTGCAATCGGCACTCCAAAACCCATCTTACGACGTGTCCAAACCGTTTCCGGCACGAGACTACCGAACGCCTCTTTCAAAATCAATTTTCCTTGTCGCCCGCGGAACTTCATCTTCACAGGCAAGGACGAAGCGAACTCGACTAAGCGGTAGTCTAACATCGGCTGCCTGACCTCAAGTCCATGAGCCATCGATGCGATGTCAACTTTTGTCAAAAGGTCGCAAGGCAGATAGGTTTCTAGATCCGCCAGTGATGCTTTGGTAACCACATCTCGCCCGCCGGAACGAACCCAGGCTCGATTCAAGAATTCAAAGGGATCCTCTCCGGACAACTGCTTCATGAAGCCTTCCGTATAGAGCTCCGCGCGAAGCGATTCCGGAAATATCTGAAGCCAATTCATGTATCGCCGTGCGGGCTCTTGTCCGAGCGCTTCAAAGAAGCGCTTGCCGCGCCGGATCAACGATCTTTGCGCGGAAGAGTCTGGAAGCTTTTGAATGAGAGAGATGCCAGGAATGTACTGTATAGGAAACGCTCGTTGTATCAGCCGGCTTAGCCACAACGCTCGGTAGCGATCATAACCCGCGAAAAGCTCGTCGCCCCCGTCGCCCGATAACGCAACGGTTACCTGGCTACGAGTTAGCTCTGAGAGGTACCATGTCGGCACTGCAGAGGAATCTCCAAAGGGTTCGTCGTAATGCCAAACGAGCTTGTCGATGATGTGGACGCTATCGGGCACAACCTCGAATCGGGTGTGATCAGTACCGACGAACTTGGCAACTTCTGCGGCGTAAACAGACTCATCGAAGTCTTTGTCTGGAAACCCAATCGTAAATGTGCGCAGCGGCGTATCTCGCTGACGCTGCGCTAAGGCGACGACCAACGACGAATCGATTCCACCTGAAAGGAACGCTCCTAGCGGAACGTCGCTCTGCAATCGCTTCGCAACCGAATCAGTCAGAAGTTCGCGAAGTTTTGCGATCGCTTGAGCTTGCGTGAACGGGTGCTCAACCGAAGGGTCGAAGTTCCAATAGCGATGGGCGGTGACGCGTCCCTTTTCGAAGATCGCGAAATGGCCAGGTGGAAGTTTGTAAACATTCTTCCAGATGGTTTTCGGATGGGGCACGTATTGATAGGTCATGAAATCATCGATGGAACTCGGGTCCATCTCAGGTTTCCATCCCGGCACTTCGGCGAATGATTTAAGCTCACTTGCAAACAATAGCCGGCTGTCATGAACCGTGTAATAAAGTGGTTTCTTACCTAATCGGTCACGCGCGAGCACAAGTCGGCTACGCTTAGAGTCCCAGATTGCAATCGCAAACATCCCGTTGAGCTGGGAAAAGCAATCGGTTCCGATGTCTTCATACAAATGAAGAATCGCTTCGCCGTCACCATGTGTCGCAAACCGATGGCCACCGCCTTCGAGTCGCTTTCGCAATTCTTGGAAGTTATAAATCTCACCGTTGAAGACCATCCAAATGGATTCGTCTTCGTTTGTCATCGGCTGCCGGGCGCCCTCGACGTCGATGATGCTCAATCGACGAAATCCAAGTCCGACACCCGTTGGCCGTCCTTCCCCGTCGTGATAGTGGTGAAGATAGGTGTGACGGTCATCCGGTCCGCGATGGCGAAGCGCATCGCTCATCCGTTCAAGCGTTGGCAAGTCGATGGCCGTAGCCGACTTGCCCCAGACGGCACCGGTGATTCCGCACATAGAACTACAATCAAAAAGGCTATCGCCGCGCGGTTCGCAACACGCCACGGGCGCGATTGAGCGCATCGGATCGCAACTTCTGGAGAGCAGGCGTTGATCCAGGCATCTCCAGGGCTTTCGTTAGGCTCGCCTTTGCCTGGTCCACGTCGATCGATTCGACCTTCGTCGCCCGCGCGGTCAGAACCGAAACGACGTCGTTTTCTACCTGGGCAAATCCTCCATCGATAAACAAACGCTCAGGCCCGGAGTCGCCTTGATACTTGAGTATCCCGTATCCCAGACGCCCGATCATAGCGGCCCGGCCTTTCTGAACGCCCAGCTCACCGTCGTACATCGGCAGCGTCAACTGCTCGACAGTCCGATCCAGTTCAGTGCGTTCGGGCGTAACGACAATGCATCGAATTGACATATTGTTTACCTACCCTCAGCCATTTTTTTGGCCTGAACTTCGGCTTGCTCGACGACACCGATGTACATGAACGCTTGCTCGGGCAGATGGTCCCACTTACCGTCACAGATTTCTTCAAAGCTACGAATCGTTTCTGAGAGCGAAGTGATTTCCCCAGGCTTGCCCGTGAAGACCTGAGCCACCAAGAACGGTTGCGACATGAACCGTTCAATACGTCGTGCGCGGTGGACGATCATCTTGTCATCTTCGCTCAACTCATCAACGCCAAGGATCGCGATGATGTCCTGGAGTTCGCGATATCTTTGAAGAATCGTTTGAACACGTCGCGCGATCGCATAGTGACGATCCCCGACATACTGAGGGTCCAAGATTCGTGAGTTCGAAGCGAGCGGATCGATTGCAGGATAAATACCTTTCTCGGAAATCGATCGCTCAAGATAGATAAACGCGTCAAGCTGGCCGAACGCAGTTGCCGGAGCCGGGTCAGTCGGATCGTCAGCGGGAACGTAAACGGCTTGAACCGATGTGATTGCGCCCTTCTTTGTCGAGGTGATTCGCTCTTGCAAAGCCCCCATTTCCGTGGCCAGAGTCGGCTGATAACCCACCGCTGAAGGCATACGTCCGAGAAGTGCAGATACTTCGCTACCTGCCTGAGAGAATCGGAAGATGTTGTCAACGAACAACAACGTGTCCGCGCCCGTTGAATCACGGAAATACTCGGCCATCGTCAGTGCCGAAAGGGCGACGCGTAGTCGCGAACCCGGTGGCTCGTTCATTTGACCAAACACCATACAGGTTTGCTCAATAACCTTGCGGCCGGTACTGCCGATTTCCGTTTCTTGCATTTCGAGCCAAAGGTCAGTACCTTCTCGGGTGCGTTCGCCAACGCCTGCGAATACTGAGTAACCGCCGTGACTACTTGCAACCCGGGCGATCAATTCCTGAAGAATAACGGTTTTGCCTAGTCCTGCACCACCGAACAAACCTGCCTTACCACCGCGAACGAACGGCGTGAGCAAGTCAACAACCTTGATACCGGTTTCAAAAACTTCGGTATTCGTCGAGAGCTCATTGACCGGTGGCGATTGACGGTGAATCGGCCAATAATCATCCGCTTCGACTGGACCGCGCTGATCGATCGGCTGGCCAAGAACATTGAACACCCGTCCGAGGGTCGCCTTACCGACAGGCACCGTTACCGGCTTGCCAGTATCGATGACTTCCATCCCACGCATCATGCCTTCGGTGCTACCCAGCGCAATCACGCGGACACGGCTGCCGCCAAGGTGCTGTTGAACTTCACCGACCAAGTCAATCGTTACGCCCTTGTGCTGTGACTTGACCGAGAGGGCGTTGTAAATGGGTGGCAAATGACCGACGGGAAACTCGACGTCGAAGGTCGAACCGATCACCTGTGAAACGCGACCGGACGTTGAAGCTATAGCAGTGGACATTCGTGTTCAGCAACGATTAAAAGGAGTGAAATGTTGTGTTGATGTTCGGTAAAAAGGCGAGACGCAATTCAGGTTCAATTATTTTGCGAGAGCTTCAACGCCCCCGATGATTTCCATGATTTCACCAGTAATTTGCGACTGGCGTGCGCGATTATAGGTTCGTGAAAGCTGCTTGATCATATCGCCGGCGCTTTCGGTTGCTCCCTTCATCGCGATCATTCGAGCCACTTGCTCGCTAACGGCTGCATCGAGGAAACACTTGAATAGTTTGGCCTTGAAGCTGGTCGGTACGATCTCTTCAAGAATGCTTTCCGCCGAAGGCAGGAATTCGAACTCCGATGACTTCTCGGACGTGATTTCGGTTGCACCGGAGCCGATGGAGCCCAAAGGAAGCAATGTCTCGACCGTTGCGATTTGACGGCTGGTGCTAATGAACTTCGTATAGACAACATCCAAGCGGTCGATTGTACCTAGTGCGTACTGTTGCAAATAGTCGTTGGCGATCTTTTCGACTTCGTCGTACGCTGGCTGATCTTCGAATTGCAGGTAGCCTTTGTCTGTCTGAACTCCGCGAAACTTCAGGCCGTTGACTCCACGTTTACCACTCGCATCAACAAGTAAGCTTGGAACCGAAGATTTCATTTCTTCGATCCGCAACATGGCGGCTCGCAATACGCTACCGTTGTAGCCACCGCACAGACCGCGGTTGCTTGCCAGAACCAAAACACGAGCCGTGCTGGTCTTCTCTCGTTGTTGCAAAAGCGGGTGATCGACCTCAGTGCCTGCCGCGATCAATCGAGAAACAATCCGCGTGATCTGGTCGGTATAAGCCGTCACCGCTGCCGCGCGATCCATTGCCTTCTTGTATCGAGCGGTCGCAATAAGCTCCATCGTTCGCGTGATCTTGCGAATATTACGGATCGACTTGCGTCGTTTATCGAGGGCGCGGGCGTTGGCCATATCTCTATTTGATTAAACGTAGGTTAAACGGATATCGGTAAGCGGTGCCATTGGCGGCGGATAGGGTAGCGATGATTCCAAAAACAACTTGCATTAGCAGGGGTATAAAAATCAAGGGAAACAACATCCAGCAACTCAAAAACGTGATCACGATGGCAACCGCCGACATGATGAGTAGTGTGATCTGGAAATTCAGTGCTTCCTTTGACTCTTGTTCAACAAACTTCGACTTGTCTTTCTGTATCAACCAAATGACCAGGGGCCCAACGAAGCCGGGCACCGAGCCAACGACCACTGCTAAGCAACCCGAAAGGTGAGCCAGCAACGCTAAGTTTTTATCCTGACTTTCGGTCGGACTAACGACTAAAAAATCCGTACGGGGTTCGACAGGCCTATAGGGTGCGTGGGGATCGAATCCGGATGGGCCAAGATCCTCGGCTCTGCGAAAGTCGTCTCCTGGTTCGTTCCTTTTCACCGCCCGGTTTCTTCACTCATCAAGGTTGTTGGTCGCTTCAAGCTCACTACGCCTTGAAGCCTGAACTGAACTCTTTAATTGCCTCAATCACTTTCTTTGTTATGTCGTCGGTCAATTCTCGCTTTGCATTCATGTCTGCAATCAATGCTGAGTGCTTGTCGTGAATCCATAGCAGAAACTCTTTCTCCCACTTTTGAACTGATTTAATTGGAATCGAATCAAGATAGCCTCGCGTACCAGCGAACAGGCTCAACACTTGATCGGTCACACTCATCGGTTTGTATTGGGGTTGCTTGAGCAGTTCGACCATTCGATAACCGCGATCAAGCTGGGACTGGGTAGCGGCATCAAGGTCCGTTCCAAGTTGCGCGAATGCCTCCAGCGCACGGAACGCGGCGAGGTCGAGACGCAAGCCACCAGCAACTTTCTTCATCGCCTTGGTTTGAGCAGCACCACCGACTCGAGATACCGAAATACCTGCATTCATCGCCGGCCGAATGCCGGCAAAGAACAAGTCGGGTTGCAAATAGATTTGGCCGTCAGTAATCGAAATCACGTTCGTAGGAATGTAGGCCGAAACTTCGCCTTCGAGTGTTTCAATGATCGGCAAGCTGGTAATCGATCCGCCACCGAGCGCGTCGGACAACTTGGCACTTCGTTCGAGCAGTCGGCTGTGGCAATAGAACACGTCACCCGGGTACGCTTCGCGGCCTGGCGGACGACGCATCAAAAGACTCATCTGACGATAAGCGACCGCTTGTTTTGACAAATCGTCATAGACAACCAGAGCGTGACCACCGTTGAACATGAAATGCTCTGCCATCGCAGTTCCGGCATAGGGCGCAATGTATTGCAGCGGGGCAGGAGCAGATGCACCGGCAGCGATCACGGTCGTGAACTCCATCGCACCGTTTCGTTCCAAGACATCAACGACGGCGGCAACGGCCGAATCCTTTTGCCCGATCGCGATGTAGAAGCACTTAACGCCCGTACCCTTCTGATTAATGATCGCGTCGATGGCGATCGACGTCTTTCCCGTTTTGCGGTCACCGATGATCAACTCACGCTGCCCACGACCGATCGGCGTCATTGCATCGATTGCTTTGATGCCAGTCTGCATCGGTTCGGTAACTGGCTTGCGCTCGGAGACGCCAGTCGCGATGATTTCGACAGGGCGAGTTGTCGAGGTTTGAACAGGGCCCTTACCATCAAGCGGATTCCCAAGCGGATCGAGCACTCGACCTACGACAGCGTCTCCGGCCGGAACGCTAAGCAGCGTACCCAATGCCTTGACTTCATCCCCTTCTTCGATCGTCAGGTAATTGCCGAGGATGATGACCCCAACGCTGTTTTCTTCGAGGTTAAAGGCGAGGCCAATGGCACCATTGGGAAACTCGACCATCTCCCCTGCCATGACGCCAGAAAGCCCGTATACACGAGCGATCCCGTCACCAACTTCAAGGACCGTCCCCACTTCACGGACATCAATTTTGCTGTCGAACTGTTCGATTTCAGCTTGCAAAACCGAGGCGATTTCGTCACTGCTAAATTTCACGGCGTCGTCTCTAAGGCCAAAGGGCTGTTTGATTGGAAAATCTGTAGGTTGTTTTATTTCGTCAATGAAAACGAATCGAATCGTTTCAATAATTCACGCGAGAATCCCGCGCGAGCTTTACGTGCCATCTTGTCGATTTGGTTTGCGACGCTGCTGTCATAGACCGTGTCACCAACTCGCACGACCATCCCACCGATTAGGTCTGGGTTAACCGTCTCGCGGAGGCGAACTTTCTTGCCCAGCGAGGCTTCGAGTCGATTGATCACCATCGTTCGCGAAGTCTCGTCCATCGCGATTGCCGTCGTGACCTGAGCAACGACGCGACCGAGCACTTCGTCATGAATTTCGTTCGCAGCCGTTCGTACCGCAGCGACATAACCAAGCCGACCTCGCTTGCCCATGATCTTCAGAAGGTTGACAAGAACGGGATGAAACTTCCCGGCGAACAATCTGTCGATCACACGACTCTTCTCTGCTTCATCGATCCTAGGTGATGCAAATGCAGCGCAGAGTTTTTCGTTATTGGCAAGACAGTCATCGACGAGAACACTCAACTGATTGAGCACTTCGTCGGCAACGCCTGCCGAATCGGCAGCGCCGATCAAGGCTCGAGCATAAATCTTACCGACTTGCTCAGCACCTGGATCGAGAACAGTTTCGTGTTTAATCGGTTCGATCATGAAAAACGGCTCAATCGCCTTAGTTGTTGCTCGGTAAGCGGTCTAAAGATTGCCGAATCAAATCGCCGTGATCGGTTGCGGAAAGCTCGCGTCCGACAACTTTTCGTGCCACTTGCATGGCCAAATCAGATGTCTGCCCAGCAAGATCTGCAATTGCGACCTTCTTTGCAGTCTCAATGTCAGCGATTGCTCGAACTCGTTGACGCTCAGCTTCCGCCTTTGCCTCATCGATGATTCGTTGACCGCTGGCTTCACTGTCCTTTCTCGCTTCAGCAAGCATCGCCTGAACCTGAGCCGAGGCCTCGTCAAGCTTGGTTTGGTAACCAACCAGAAGAGCCTTTGCTTCTTTGTTCGCCAGATCTGCTCCCTCAAGGTCCGAGCGAATCTTCGACTCGCGAGCCTTTAAGCCTTCAAGAATCACAGGCCAAACCAGTTTCGAAAGGATCACAAACACACCAATGAAAATAGCAATGTTGGTGATTGCGGAACCTGCGTCAAACTGCAGAAGAGGTGGAGTACCTGGCGGATCTTCATGGCCAGCATGAGCCCCTTCGGAATGCCCTGCTTCATCGTGTGCTTCTTGATCGGCCTGAGCGGGCGCAGCCGCAGAGCCCTCGACTTCTTCCGCTGCGTATAGTTGCGCAGCAGACGCGTTCACGAACAAACAAATCGACAATGCAAAAGCGGCACGTTGCCAAAAACTGATCATAGCGATCCACCTCGACGGAATTGATAGTCAATCGAACTAGCTGATCAGGATAAGGATCAACGCGATCACAGTAACACCTTCGATCAGAGCGGCTGCGATCAGCATCTGAGTTCCGATGGTGCCACTGGCTTCTGGCTGGCGAGCAATCGCATCAACCGCCGAGCCACCGATTCGGCCGATGCCGAGACCAGCGCCCAAAATAACCAAGCCCATGCCGATACCGGCACCAAGCTTACTGTAATCGGCGGCAACCTGTGCCAACAACAATGCAAACTCAAACATCTTCGCGTCGCTCCAGAGAGAACATTAGTGGGTGTGTCGTTTCAAAACCAATACTAACAAAAGACTGAATCATCGAGAGGTCGACTACAAGTCGAACTACCGTTGTTTAGTGCGCAAGAGGCCCTAATCGTTTAGGGTCCACAAGCTTATCCAAATTCATTTGACCTTCATCGCTGAACGGGTCGTCATCATGCGAGTCGTGACCGTCGCCGTGATGAGCGACTGCTGTTGATATAAAAAGCACCGTTAGGAAGGTAAAAATGAAAGCCTGCAAAAAGCAGATGAACAATTCCAACAGGGTAAGGACAATGCCACCGATGATGACCGAAACTTGAACCCCGTAACCCAGTGACATTGAGTACTTCGCGGCTGAAAAAATCAGCAGCACAAACGCGGCAATCACCAAGTGCCCCGCCATCATGGTCCCAAACAGACGCATTGCCAAGACGATGCATTTGATAATCAGTCCCATCCACTCCAGAGCGTAGAGGGGCAAGCCGATCACCAGCATCTTAGGGTCGTCCCAACCAATGGGGTTGAAATGAGCAAAGAAGTTTTTGGCCCCGACTTCGCGAATTCCAACAAACAATATTGCAACAAAGCTGCCGATCGCAAGGATTGCATTCAACGCCAAGTTCCCGGTTGCGGTACCGCCCCAGTGCGAAAAATGTACGTCGTGTGTCGCGGCTTGCAGCATATAGCCGATAGGAATCAGGCCCAGAACGTTGGCAAAAAGGATGAAGAAAAAGATCGTCCAAATGTACGGAATGTACTTGTCGGTAAGATCACCAAGATTCGGACGAGTGACCTCATCGCGAATAAAAGAACATATCGTTTCAAATAATTGAGCAACGCGTCCTTTGGTTTGAAAGGCGGCCAAGCCTTCACCACGAACACGAATCCGCCTCGACACATACCAAAAAGTCAAAACAACAAGCACTGCGACGATGGCTGTCATCGCCAGATGATTCGTAATGTAAAACGCATAAATGCCATCGTGAATATTCAAAGCTGGTACGTCAGTTCCGGCCGATGCGACCTGAATGCTGAAAATCGGCTTTTCGTGTAGCGCATGAGGCAGCACGTGCTGAACCGCCAATTCGGTCAGGCTAGGTTCGGGCTGAACTGCCGCCCAGAATGGTTTGATAGTCGAAAACATCGCTTACTAAACGCCTTAAAGTCACCGAATCAAAACGTGCAGGATCACTACTGACGAACATCAAGAACCTATTCGAAAACCGTTAGCCGCATGGCTTTAGCCGCGGTTTCCTCCGGTTTTCGGATGGGTTCTAAACCGTATCGGGCCGCGAAGCCAGCAAACAGGTCTCGTTTGCCCGCATCGAGCGGAAAGCCCAAACAATGCCGACTACTTCCAAAGTCGTCAATGTGACATACCAAAACAAAACGTCAAAAACAGCTTCGTGACGCTCAACACTCCCCCAAACCAACAGGCCGCCCAGAATCGCGAAGGTGCCGGCAAACCGAATCGCCATCGGGATCAAAAGCATGGCTGGTGGACTTGCGGGGCGATTATCTCCTTGCCGCTCACTAGGCGGCGGCGTCAATCCGCGAACAGTCCAAACGTGCGCTGCGATTGTCAACAACAGAAACAGACTGCCTGTTCCTGCGAAAACGAAAGTATTCGGCTCCAATCGCAACCCCTCAGTGCTGCCATAAAACGAAGTAACACTCGACTCGGCAAATCGCAGATGCAGCCATACAGATGCAACAAACGCGATGCAAGCAAGCACCAAAACGGAGTTACCTGACGTTGTAGGAAAGCGATTTGTATTCAACGAGCCCCGACCCAACCCTTACATTGCCTTAAAAGCCAAAAAAATACACGCCACTCGAGCGTAAACATTGATCACAGACCTCAACCGCCCTTGGTCGGCGGAGATCCCATCGCTGCCATAGCGATGACTACGAACCGCACCATTCCAAGCGAAAAGCCTAACAGTGTGACCAAACCCGTCGCCAGTAGCCGATCATTCCCCAGCCAACGATCGAGCCCAAAACCAACAGCCGCAAATCCCAACGTAATGCCTGAAAGCTCTAAGCCCGCACCTAAAAACCTCATCCAGACCACGTTTCGACTGGGACTGTGTGTGCGATCTGGGGAATCCGACTGGAAGTTCATTTCGGCTCTCGTTGGTACCAGCATTCGCAAGCCAATGGCTTGAGGCCGCCAAAAAGGTCCAACTGCGGGTTCTTTCGTGTCCACTACAGCTTTCTTAGGTCAATCCCATAAGTGTGATCGGGTGGCTTTTGCCGTCCAGGGGATGTGACCGATCGCCGCACCGCTTATAGTGAACGCGGTTGACGGATGACGGCTTGCTATCGGTGAAGCAACGGCTGTTTACCGTGCGGAGTGCCGCGGGCCGAGCATTTGGTGAACTGCCATAACGGCAGTGCGATCTCCGTTAAGGCGCCGAAATGACATCTAGCGGCAACTTCTAAACCCTTGACGCGACCAAAATTTAAGCGGGACTAGAAGTTTGCTCGCCCCCTAGCCATAATGATACCGGCGTTCATCGCTCCATAGGGCCTTAGAATCGGGATAACTGGCATATTTGCGATCTGTGTGTCGGTGGAGAGGTTTCGCTGACTACGATGGTGGGCAAGGAGGCGAGGCGGGGGAATGAGAGACTAATGGAATCCTCGATGGTTCGCTGGCGATCTTGCACTTAACTGGTGCGGCTCGCAAGCAGATTTCGTGTTTTGCCTGACGGTCCTCTTGCAAGCGTATTTGTTGGTGATTTTGGCTAACTGGACTGACGAGCAATGAAAAAAGATGACGCAGTGACCGTTTCCCACTTAAAGCGACCAAAGTCGTCTGGCCAAACGACCCCAGTGAAAGCGAAGTTAAACGTCGCTGCCGCGAGTAAGACGCCGAAGCAAGGTAGTTCGAAGAAAGAAGCGTCGTTATCAGAGTCGAAGAACAAACTAGCCGCAAAAACGAGTGAGAAGAACGCGTTGCCTGCCAAAGACAAACTTGCCAAGGTGTCAGGCAAGGTCGATTCTAGGTCGGTGAAGGCGAAGTCAGCCACTGTTTCGCCGCCCAGGAAAACAGCTGAGAAAACCGTCGCTATCACGAAATCAGCCGCCAAGGTAGTGGCCAAGGTTGAACCGAAGGCTGACGCCAACAACGTCACGGCAAAGAAATCACCTCCTTTGCCAAAACCGGTGCCCAGCAAGGACAAGTCAACTTTCAAGACAACCTCGATGCCCTCGAAGGCCGTTGCCGGAAAGTTCGTTACTGAGGCCGCAAAACCATCTCTTTCGCTGGCACCGACAGCCAAGGCGAAGCCGCCAGCCTCGAAAAGCGTTCTCGCGCAGACGATCGCCACGGTGCCTGAGGCCAGGGCCGCAAGCAAGGGAAAAAGCTCACAAACTCGATCCGTTCATGCTCTAACTGCGGTGCCGGCTCCCCAGTCGGCAAAAGAAGCTGAGATTGCTCCTAAGATGCCTTTGGTGGCATCTCCGAAGGTAAAGAAAGCGTCGCCATCAATCGCTACGGCTGTGAAAAAAGCGGTCCCAGAAGTAGCTCCACCGCCGCCGATTTCGGCGAAGTCGGCAAGAATTCGGCGGGAAATGGCGCAGCGAAGTCAGCGAGCGTTGCAGAACAAAGACATCTCGTCTGGTGTTTTGGTCGGTGGTTCTGCGATGAAAAGTTTCAATGGCAACGGGGGCCATACTCCTCACAAAGATCGAATCGTTTTAATCGTTCGCGATTGCTATTGGCTTCAAGCCGACTGGGAAATCACACGAGCTGCCGTCGATCGCGTTCGCGTTGCCATGTCCGAGAAATGGCACGGTGCGATTCCCGTTCTCCGCGTAATGTCGGTCGCCGATGCAAGCGCAAACCGTGCAGAGCAAGTCGTTCGGGACATACCGATCCACGGAGGTGTAACGAGCTGGTACATCGATGTGGAAGAGCCGCCAAGCCGGTTTCGAGTTGTGATTGGCTATGTGTCAGAAAGCGAAAAGTTTTTCCCGATCTGCCGGAGCAACGTGATCGAAACACCTCGCCCTGGAGCGGCGAATCGTATTGATGAGCACTGGCGAGATATTGCCGAAGACTACGAGCGAATCTACTCGCTTAGCGGCGGTCTCGATTCCAACGGTGCCGACGATTTAAAGGAAGTCTTTGAAGATCGCCTGAAGCGTTCAATGCCAAATCGCAACGATGGCACCAACGCAGGTAGCGATACCGATGCAGCGCTAGATCGTCATCGGGCATTACCTTTCGAGGTTGATGCTGAGTTGATTATCTACGGCTCCACAATTCCCGGCGCTACAGTGATGCTTGGCGGCGAGCCGGTGAAGCTGCGACCCGACGGTAGCTTTACGATTCGGTTAGCATTACCCGACAAACGCCAGGTCTTTCCGGTCGTCGCTCAAAGCCGCGATGGGATGCGCCAGAGAACAACGGTTGTCGCCGTCGAGCGGAATACAAAGGTTATGGAACCGGTTGATCGCGATTCAAACTTTTAGTTGACTCCGTGATATGGTTTCAGCGACAGGTCCATCCTAATCGTCAGTGACTCTCCCACTTGAACGGTAGGTGCCTCCGTTCAAGTTGACGCGGCCGCCCGCGTCGAATTCTGACGTCAAACGTCGGTATGAGTAATATTGCGTGTTAAAATTATGCCTTATGGTTCGCAACCGTAGCGACCAACGGCAATCTATTTTTAGTGGCCAAATTTTCAACCAACATGAAATATTCTTTTCTATCTCTATTGCTGTCTTTCAGTTGCCTTGCAACTTCAACCGTGCGAGCTACAGAGCCTGTGAAAGTTGAGCCAGGGGATAAGCTTGTCCTTATCGGTAATACGTTGGCCGAGCGGATGCAGATGGGCGGCCAGTTTGAGACGCTGCTCCAGAGCCGGTTCCCGGACAAACATTTGGTTCTACGAAACCTGGGTTGGTCTGCTGATGAAATCGATCTTCGTCCCCGCAGTGCCAACTTCAGCAACCATGGCCACAATCTCACCGACCACAAGCCCAACATTGTCTTGGCAATGTTCGGCCTCAATGAATCTTTTGGTGGGCCGAGCCAATTGGAACTGTTCCGCAAACGGTTTGAGGATTTTTTGGCATCGACTCGCAAAGACATTGGCGACGCGGAGTTGATTGTTTTCTCTCCAATTCCACACGAAGATCTCAATCGCCCCGAGCTTCCCAGTGGTGAAGAAACCAACAAGAACATCGTCATTTATAGTGACGTGATGAAGGCCAACTGTCAGGCCCAGGGCGTTCGGTTTGTAGACCTTTATGCGCCGATGAAAGAAGCGATGGCAGCCGAATCTGCCCCTCTGACGATCAATGGCATTCACTTAAACGAGCGCGGAAATCAACGGCTTGCGGTCTCTATCGATCAAGCGTTATTCGGTCCACGAGCAAGCCCAGACGATGACACGAAGATGCAGGCACTTCGCGCTGCGGTCGTCGACAAAGATAAACAATTTTATTTCGACTATCGGGCCGTCAATGGCTACTACATTTACGGTGGCCGAAAGAATCCATACGGCGTCGTAAATTTCCCCGAAGAGTTTTCCAAACTTCGCAAGATGATCGAAGTTCGAGACGAGCGAATCTGGAAGATTGCTGGGGGTGAATCCGTTCCCGCGACGATCGACGACTCGGCATCCGGAACGCTAACTCCGATTGAATCCAATGTCGCGACCGACCCGACTTATTACTCGCCCGACGAGAGTAAAGGGCTCTTCGACGTCCAGGATGGATATGAAATCGACTTGGTCGCCTCGGAAGTCGACTTCCCAGAGCTCATGAATCCCGTTGCCTTGGATATCGACGCCCGAGGTCGATTGTGGGTCACCACGACGCCGTGCTATCCGCAGTATTTGCCAGGAACTCCGGCCAACGACAAAGTTCTCATTCTTGAAGACACCAACAAAGACGGCAAGGCTGATAAGCAAACCGTCTTTGCCGACGGACTCCACTTGCCCATCGGTATCGCGGTCGTTGACGGTGGTGCCTTTGTTTCCCAGCAACCAAATCTGATGTTCTTGAAAGATACAAACGGCGATGATGTCGCTGACGTTCGAGAGAATGTTCTTCACGGATTCGATAGCGCCGATTCGCACCACTCGATCAGCGCGTTTACCTTCGGACCTGATGGGGCGCTCTATATGCAAGAAGGAACGTTTCATCACTCGCAAGTCGAGACGCCCTATGGTCCTCAGCGAGTCAAAGACGCAGCCGTGTTTCGCTATGAGCCAAAGACGGAACGGTTTAGCATTTTCGTGTCGTATTCGTTCGCAAACCCTTGGGGCCATTGTTTCGATGAATGGGGCCAAAATTTTGTGGCTGATGCGTCCGGTGGGGCGAACTACTTTGCCGCAGCCTTCAGCGGCGACGTAATCTACCCACAAAAGCACCGCCAGATGGAGCAGTTTTTGAAAAAGCAGTGGCGCCCTACGGCTGGTTGTTTGATTGTCAACAATCCGCATTTCCCAGATGAAGCTCAGGGCAACTATTTGTTGAACAATACGATCGGATTCCTGGGCACGTTGCAGTACAAGGTCAGCGACGATGGAAGTGGATTCAAAGCAGAGCCCGTCGATCCTTTGCTTTCTAGTCGAGATACCAATTTCCGCCCGATCGATCAAAAGTTTGGCCCCGATGGTTCGCTGTATATTGTTGATTGGTTCAATCCGCTGATTGGTCACATGCAGCACAATCTTCGTGATCCGAAACGAGACAAGCATCATGGTCGTATCTGGCGCATTCGCAACAAAAACAAACCGTTGCTCGATGTACCAGAGATCGAAAAAGCCTCGCCGGCCGAGCTAGTCACTCTGCTCGAACGCAGTGATGCGATGTCGCGAGATCTCGCCCGTCGTCAATTGCGTTTGCATCCGGTTGCCGACGTGGTAACCGCGATCGATGCTTGGCTTGGCAAACAACAGGGTGATAGCTCGCAGACCGAGCACAATCGTCTGGAAGCGCTGTGGGTTTTGCAGCAAATCGATCATGTCAAACTTGAGCTGTTGACAGCAGTTCTCGAAAGCAAAGATCACCGAGCTCGCGCCGCAGCGACTCGCGTTCTTTGCTATTGGCGAGAGCGAATTGAGGGCAGTACCGCGATGCTGCTTGCACTTGCCGCCGATGAATCGCCAAGAGTTCGTCTCGAGGCGGTACGGGCTGCAAGCTTTTTTGGCAATGCAGACGAGGGGCGTGAGATCGTCTCCAATGCAATGGCAAAGCCGCTGGATTATTACTTGAATTACACCATCACGGAAACCAATGCCACGCTTGATCGCCGCGGTGGTACTCGCTCCGGCGCTGATGAAGGGCTTATCAATAAGTTGGCGGCGGGCGAAATCGTTAGTGATCAATTGGTGGCGATCTCTCAAGTTGCCGTGAAGGAAGCGAACGTTTCACAACTTGCTCGCGTCACGAATGCGATCCTCGGTGGAAAGTACTCTGCCGAACACAAGTCGGCAGCCCTCCGCGCAGTCATGGTGGCAGCAAAAGCCAAGAATCTGATGCCTGCAATCGACACGTCGATTGCATCGAGTCAGTTTCTAGCGGCGATTAAAGATGGCAATGCGGGTCTAGCGACGACTCTTGCCGAGATGGCAGGACAGTGGGACATCGAGGAAATGACTGAACCGCTCCGAGGCGCTATCTTCGGCGATACGGCGTCCGGTGAAACGGTTGATGCGTCGCTTGTTTCGATGCTTGGCTTCAAGACACCAAGAGCTTCCGATACTCGAGGTGAACTGAGTAGGAATGAAACCTCGGCGGTCCTCAAGCTGCGTTTCGCAAAAGTGATCGCTGCCTCTAACAATGGCCAAGCAGCCGGTGCCATCGGCTACGCACTTTCTAAGGGGATCAGTTCCGAGGAAAGCGATTCGTTGACTTCCGCGCTTCAAGCAGTACTCGCGGGAGAAAATGGAGTCGGTTTGCTCACCAAGCAAATGCAATCACAAACCATTGCACCGGACACCGCAAAGTTGATTTTGCGCGCGGTTTACGCCAGTGGAACGACGAGCGGAAAGATTGTCGATCTGCTTAGCAAGGCCGCTGGGATCGGCGGCCCGATTGAACCGTTAACCGCAGAACAGCGAGCTGAATTGATCAAACAGATCGAGACTCGTGGTGACGCAAAGCGTGGTGAATGGGTCTATCGAAGGCAAGAATTGAACTGCGCTCAGTGCCACGCATTGACCGGTGCTGGCGGAAATGTCGGGCCGGATCTGAGTGGCGTCGGCGTAACGAGCCCAACCGAGTATTTACTGGACAGCATCTTGGAACCGAGTAAGCAGATCAAAGAGGCTTACCTGACGTTGAATGTGCTAACGTCCGATGGCGCAATCGTTCGCGGGGTCAAGATTGATCGCGACGACACACGATTGGTACTGCGGGACGAGAAAGGAAAAGAAATTGTTATCGCTCAGGACGACATCGAAGCGGAGTCAGAGGGCAAATCCTTGATGCCCGAAGGGCTACACCAGATGTTAACCAAAGATGAGTTGATCGACCTGATTGCGTTCATTTCCGCGCTTGGAAAAGCTGGAGACTACGTTGTAAACAATCGCCCGACCATTCAGCGCTATCAGGTGATCGCCGATCCCAAGATAACATCAAACCTTGCCTCGCTGCCCGAGGGTAAGCTTGAAGGTGAATTGTCAAAGGTTCCTGCCGAGGCTTGGAAAACCATTTATGCGTCCGTCAACGGGACCCTGCCTGCAGAGGTGCTTCCGACGAAGAACTCGCCTTTGATTCTCCGCGGTGAACTTGATGTTGTCGTGCCGGGCCCTGCGGGTCTCAAGGCGACTAGCGAAGCGGATGTGCAGCTTGTGATCGACGGTAAGTCTGTCGCGAGCAACGGACAACAATCGGTAGAGATGGCCAAGGGCAGGCAATCCATTTATCTGGTGATTGAATCGCCTGAAAAAGTGAAGTCGATCGTGGCTGAGTTCACAAAACCGAAAGATGCGGCAACGCAGTTCACGGTGGTAGGTGGGATCTAATTTCGGGTCCCATGTCAAACGCAGCCTGTCGTCGCTAGGCCGAATGAATCGCGCGGTCGTCGACCGCAAGTGCAGCTTCATGCATTGCTTCGGCCAACGTTGGGTGCGCGTGGCAGGTGCGAGCGATGTCTTCGCTACTGGCACCAAATTCCATCGCGGTTGCAGCTTCGGCGATCAAATCGCCGGCTCGAACACCAATGATATGGACGCCTAGTACTCGATCCGTTTTTCGATCCGCCAAGATTTTGACTCGTCCCTCTGTTTCGCCAAGCGTTCTCGCACGGCCGTTGGCTCCGAATGGACTGACTCCTTTGCGATAGTCGATGCCAGATTCCTTTAGCTGTTCCTCTGTTTTACCAACCGATGAAATTTCTGGATGCGTGTAAATGATCGCGGGAATCACGTCATAATTCATATGGCTCGGAATCCCGGCCATTCTCTCAACACAAACAATCCCTTCCTCCATCGCTTTGTGGGCAAGCATCAAGCCGCCGATGCAATCTCCCATCGCGTAGACGTGTTTGACCTCAGTCTGAAAATCTTCGTTCACCGAAATGAAGCCACGCCGATCCGTTGGCACTCCAATTATATCCAGCCCAATTCCACTGGTTGTCGGAACACGTCCAGTTGCCAAGAGCACGCGATCACAACGAATCGGAGCGCCGTCACGAATCTCGACGACGCATTCGTCGCCGTCCCGTTTGGCGGACGCAACCATCGTATTGACGCGGAAGTCGAGCCCCTGTTTCTTGAAGGTGCGATGGGCAAGTTGTGCGAGTTCGGAGTCCATACCAGGGAGAATTCGGTCTAATGCTTCAAGAACGATGACTTCACTGCCCAAGCGATTCCAGACGCTTCCCATTTCGAGGCCGATGTACCCGCCACCAATAACGACGAGGCGTTTGGGTACATCGGGAAACGACAATGCTGTTGTGCTGTTGCCGATTCGATCATTGTCTTCTTCGATACCCGGAAGCGAGGCGGGCCGGCTACCGACACAAACCAAAAAACGATCGCCTTGGACAAGCGTGGTTCCTTCGGGACCGGTGACTTCGATTGACTCGATGTCGCGAAACTTGCCTCGTCCTCGATAGGGCGTTACGCCGCGTTGTTTGAACAGCATGTCGATGCCGCCGGTCAACGTATCGACGATTTTTTCCTTTCGCTTCATCATCGTCGACAGGTCCATCTGCAATCCAGACATCGTCAATCCGTGATCGGCGAAGCGATGCTTGGCTTCTTCGTAGAGGTGGCTAGATTCCAAAAGAGCTTTGCTGGGAATACAACCGACTCGAAGGCAAGTACCGCCAAATCGAGTATTTTCGTCGATGCATGCGACCTTCATGCCAAGCTGAGCGGCACGAATCGCAGCGACGTATCCGGCAGGACCACCGCCAAGGACAACCAAATCATATCGAACGGAATTCATTTTTCAGTTTTGTGCTGAGATGTTTTGAATGCGAAGCGTCTTTGTCACACGTAAACACAGTTTGGTGGGCAACGCCAACCTACGCTACCCGGGATGGACGACGTTGCTTGCGGGCTTTCGCAAATCAATTCGTCCGCAAGCGTTAATGTTATCGTTTCGAACCTCCTGAAGATGGTGACGGTCGAGACATCATCAGTCGATAAGCTCCGGTTCCAAGCAGATCATCCAAGCGATTTCGCATCTCCGGTGTGACTTGAACCTGATACTTGCCGCTCTTTACGTGAACGATCTCGCCTGAATCGATTCGAAGGGAGAACAGCAGATCGTGATAACCTGGGTAGCCGCGAATGATCTCGCGAAGCCTGTTTAGCGTTTCATCATCGTGATTTCGTTCATCGAGTTCGATGCGAATTCCACGGGTGTACTTGCTGTCCAATTGATTTAGCGGAATGAGCTCGTTGATCACCAAGTTCACTTCATCGCCACCACCACGACGGTCGCAAACGCCACGAGCGAGAACGACGGCGTCCGGCTGAACTGCTTCGCCTTGTTCAGCGAACTGCCTCGGCCAAAGGATACACCTCACGACGCCCTGCATGTCCTCTAAGTCGAAATTGGCATACTTTGATGGTGCTCCAAGCTTGCCGTTTTTGGTGTGGGCGAACTTGATAGAGCCGATCATTCCGCCGATCAAGACTTCAGAGCGTTCCTTGACGTCCATCAGTTGATCGGTCGTATGCGAACGGAATGCCTTTAGTTTCGATTCATACTCGGCCATCGGATGGCTCTCAAGATAGAACCCAAGAACCTCTTTCTCAGCGAGCAGTTTCTGTTTGTCCGTCCATGGCGGAACGTCAGGAAGCGTTACTTTCTTGACTTCTTTTTGGGTATCGGTTTCGTCGTCGAACATTCCGAACAAGCTTACTTGTCCGCTTTTGCGATCTGCCATGGCGGCTGCGCCGACCTGTAACGCTCGATCGATCGCCGCGACCAATTGTCCTCGTTCACCACCGAACGAATCCATTGCGCCCGCTTTAATAAGTGTTTCAATGGCCGCTCGATTACACGCCTGGACATCCACTCGTTCACAGAATTCAAAGATGTCGCTGAACGCACCCGCTTTTTTTCTTGCCGCAACGATTGCCTCTGCTGCTGAGCCGCCGCAGCCCTTGATGGCTGACATCGCGAACAGGATTTTTCCATCCGCGACGGCAAAATCAACGTCACTCTGGTTAACATCCGGATTGACAACGTCGATCCCCATGCGATCGCAATCTTCCATATGCTCGACGAGAGCATCCTTGTGCTTGAAATTTCGGCCTGTGATATCGCTCGAAAGAAGAGCGGCCATGAACTCGACCGGATAGTGTGCCTTTAGATACGCGGTCTGATAGGCGATCAGCGCATAGGCCGTGCTGTGGCTTTTGTTGAAACCATAGCCCGCGAATTTCTGGATAAGATTCCAAATGTCCTCGGCATCTTCTTTCTTGAGCCCGTTTGCAACCGAACCTTCCAAAAACTTTTCACGGTTCTGATTGATCAGCGATTCTTTCTTTTTACTGATCGCCTTGATGACGGTGTATGCGGACGCAAGTGGAATGTTGCCGAGCCGATTAATGATCCGCATAACCTGTTCTTGGTAGACCATGATCGAATTGGTCTCGCCGAGAATCTCTTTCAATACCGGATGCTTGTATTCCGGCTGTTGACGCCCGTGCTTGATGTTGACGTAATCGTCGACCATGCCGCCTTCCAGCGGTCCAGGCCGATAGAGCGCATTGGTCGCGATAATATCGGTGAAATGGTCAGGTTTCATCCGTTGCAAGAGATCGCGGATGCCTCCCGACTCGAGCTGAAAAACGCCTTTCGTTTCACCACGTTGCAGCAACGCATAAGTCTTCTTGCAATCAAGTGGAAACTTCAGCGGATCGACGGTTCGTCCCGTTGTTTGCTCGATAAGCAGCACCGCCTTGCTGAGGATGGTGAGGTTTCGGAGTCCTAAGAAGTCCATCTTCAAAAGGCCTGCGGCCTCGACATCGCCCATTGGCCACTGAGTGATGACGTCTTGCTTTCCGGAGACTCGGCAAACAGGGACGTACTCGGTCAGTGGCTTGTCAGCGATCACGACGGCTGCGGCGTGCGTCCCGACGTTTCTCGCGAGACCTTCGATTCGCATCGCGAGATCCAGCAATTCGCGAATCTCGGGATCGCTTTCGTAAGTTCGCTTCAGATCTTCGCTCTTCTTTAACGCCATCGGTAGCGTGATCTTTAGCTCATCAGGCACCATTTCGGTAATCTGATTGACGCGAACAAGTGGAATGCCCAGAGCGCGTCCGGTGTCCTTGATCGCAGCTCTTGCGGCAAGTGTTCCGAACGTGCCGATCTGGCAAACGTTTTCATGCCCGTACTTTTCTTTCACATATTGAATCACTTCACCTCGGCGATCTTTGTCAAAGTCAATATCAATATCGGGCGGCTCGATCCGGCTTTCGTCAAGGAATCGCTCGAATAGCAGGTCGTACTGCAGCGGGCAAACGTGAGACAGATAAAGTGCGTAACAAACAATTGCACCGACGCCGCTACCTCTTGCTGTGGCCCAGATGCCTTTGCTGCGAGCGTGATTAACGAAATCCCAGACGATCAGGAAATAGGTGGGAAAGCCGAGTTTTTCGATGACGCCCAACTCACGTTCAAGACGCTGTAGTACTTCTTCGCTTAGCTTGCCGTCCACAATCCGGTGTGCCTGGCCATCGTATCGTTCGAATAAACCTTGGATGCAGAGTTCGCGAAGGTAATCGATCGGTTTCTGTTCTTGGGGGCATTCGAATCGAGGAAAGTAGTGCTTGCCAAGCTGAAGGTCGATATCGACTGAGTTGGCGATTTCCTGTGTTCTCGCCACGGCATCTTCAAGTCCGGGAAACTTTTCATACATCTGTTCTGGACTGCGGAGGAAATACTGGTTTCCATCCATCTTCATTCGCGTCGTATCGGTGCGAAAACGACCGGTGCTGATACAAAGCATAATGTCTTGGGCTTCGGCATCGTCTTCGTTGACGTAGTGCGTATCGCTTGTCGTGACGACGGGCAAGCCAAGCCGTTTCGCGATTTCGACGGCACCCTCAAGCTGCATTCGCTGGATGTCGACGCCGTTATTCATCACTTCGATGAAGTAACGGTCTCCAAACAAATTGTGAAACCAGCCAGCGACTTCACGGGCTTCTTTCTCGGCTTCGGAAGTGTCAATCCCTTTGAGAACAGCACGGCTGAATTCACTGCTAACACAACCTGATAGGCAGATAATTCCTTCGCTATGCGCCTTAAGAATTTCCTTATCGATTCGTGGCTTGAAGTAAAATCCTTCGAGGCTTGCCGCAGAGGCTAATTTCACAAGGTTGCGAAAGCCGGTGCGGTTTTGTGCGAGAAGCGTGAGGTGATAACTTGCTTCTTTGCTGCTGCCTGCGTTGCCGCGTTCGTGACGACTGCCTGGGGCGATGTACGCTTCATACCCGATGATCGGGTTAATGCCGTTGTCTTTTGCCTTTCGATAAAACTCAAGCGCACCATGGAGGTTGCCATGATCCGTCAGCGCGAGTGAGTTCATACCATATTCTTTTGCCTTTTTGACAAGCTTGCCAATGACGCTTGCACCGTCGAGCAAGCTGTAATGGCTGTGGCAGTGAAGATGAACAAACGGACGCGCGGTTGAGGCCGAATCGGGCAAGGCAAGGGCGTGCGAGTTAGCAATTGGGATAACTGGTGCTGACATTGCAAACACATTCCGTTGCGAGAGAACGTTTGAGATAAACTACGTTCGATCCACCGGTCGGGATCGACGGTACCGTATGATCAAGGATCGGCAATTTGTCTCACGAGCGAGCCGAGCCTCGCTTGGACGTCGAGTAACTGTTGCCAAGGTTCAAGACCAAGTTGCACTTTGCCGCTAGCGTCATCAATCTTAGCACCTTCGATCAATCGATGGATTCGCGATTGAAGGTATTCCAAGATTTCGCAAAGCTGAGCGGCTTGCCCAGGCGACATGCGATCAGGCAACGCCGGCGGTTCTGACAGCGTAAGCAATCCATGCGTTGGCTTTGGGCTATCGTGGTTCCCGTCGCTAAACTCCATCATCAATGAGCTATCGTGGCCGATGAGATCGTGCGAAAGGGTAGGGCCTTGGGCGCTGCCCCCTGCCGCCATTGCCGCCATTCTCGCGGCGATTTGTGCTTCGGTTCCGACCAACATCAAGGTTCTGCCGACGGCGATCAAATCCCCATGCCGAAGGATTTTGAGCTGGCACTCGCTGCCGTTTACTTTCGTGCCATTGGTGCTGTCTAAATCGGTTAGCACCAAGCGATCGTTATCTCGCTGGATCTTAAAATGGCATCGACTGACACGTTCGTCGTTTAATTGAATCGAATTTCCTTCTTCGCGACCAATCGTCAGCGGCGGGCCCAAGTCGTGGAACATTTTGCCGCGATCCGCACCATGAAGAATTTTGATCGTGACGCCGCTCATGCGGTGCTCCGAAGCGAAGAAAAGAATAGAGTCATGATAACGCGCTGCGTTTTACGCTAAAACGCCAAAGCTAATTGCCGACATAAGACACAGTATAACGACAGAGAGTAAGTCGCGTGAAAATCTTGCGCAAAGCGATCATAAATCATGAGACTTCGCAGATGACGCATTTCAAATAGTCGGTTTCAGGGCACGAAACTGAAATCGGATGATCCGGCGACGCCCCATGGCTTTCCATAATCGCAATGCTTCGCCCTCGTCGCCTTGCAACCGCACAGAGCATATTCAAGAAATCGCTTCGCGATACTCGCCCCGAACAACTGCAGGTCACAAGAACTCCACCCGTTGGAAGCAGGTCTACCGCTGAGCTGTTCAGGCGCTGATAGGCCCTAAGAGCCGATTCGATCTGATGTCGCGAGCCGGCAAAACGCGGCGGATCGAGGATCACGGCGTCGAATTTTTCACCAGATTCGGCAGCTGCACCGAG
>Ga0105046_10001175_pt1 | contig 39709 bp, 35 predicted proteins | sample MAT03_FD_78385 | JGI IMG/M metagenome (GOLD analysis project Ga0105046, IMG submission 78385) | Freshwater microbial communities from Lake Fryxell liftoff mats and glacier meltwater in Antarctica - MAT-03 (megahit assembly) | ecosystem: Environmental > Aquatic > Freshwater > Ice > Liftoff... | reverse complement strand
GCCAATACTTGGGCTGCGTAGGCAAGACGGAGAACGGCATCGTCACGGTTCACTTCGGCGTTGCGAAGGGCCGCTTTCAGGCCTTGCTCGACGCCGATCTGTACTTGCCGCAATCGTGGGCGGGCGATCGCAAACGGTGTAGCACATTTGTTTTATGAGTTTTCATGACAAGTGCAACCTGCGACCACAATTTCGCCCGGCACAGTTCATGGAGATCCTCATGGCCTCCGCCGACCTGTTACGGCGTCTTCGCAACGACATGCCGATGACGATCACGATCGCCGCGCTCGGCCGCGAGGGTCCGCCATCGAAACTCCGCGACGGCCGTTTCTGCTTCCTCTGCCCGCACTGCGGCGAAATGCTCGCGTACGCGAACCCCCGCTACAACTACGCCCACTGCTTCGCTTGCAACGCCAACATTAACAACATCGACCTGATGCGCTCGCTCGGCTACGACTTCCTGACAACCGTCGAGATCCTCGAACGCTGGCTCACACAACACGAATCCCGACGACGTCCACAGCCCCCACGCGCCTGAGACTAACGGGCCAAAGCGGTCGCATCGTCGCGTTCGGGCTCTCCAGAATTCGAGAGAATTCGGCAAACAGGCCATTCATGCCGCGAGATCCCTACAGCGACAATTCGGCACGAACTGCGACCACAATTTCGCCCGGCACACCTACTACCAGCCGGCAAGGAAAACGTGCGATTCGTCGTCTGGATGGGCCGGGATGCGGACGCGGTGAAGGTTCTTACACCGCTTGACCTGTCCTCACTCACCATGGCACCCTTCTGAGAGTGAGCAAAGACGGCTCGAAGACCGACGAGAGGTGGATGGTTTGTTGCACGGGTCGGTAAGGGAGCGTGCTGAGAAGTGAAGCCTGGAGGCGGGGTCGCCACGAGGTTCGAGTGTTCATTGGTGGAGTGTTTTCGCGAAGCCTCCTCAACGATGCGGTGGCAGCAAGCCCTTGCCTTCGCGAGTCACCCGCACCTGCACTAGCAGTGGGTTTGCGTCAGGCGGCGTATCAGGCCTTGATTGATCCTGTGCGAAGCCTGGGTTATCTTGAATCAACGCACTTCGAACGCTCGCCGCACGGTCCTGGTCAGGATCTTTTGCTGTACCTGCTGGAACATGTCGACCTCGAACGCTTCGCCGACTCGGTTGCCGCAGAGGTCTTCGAGCCGCGTGTCTACCGTCAGGTGATAGCAGCCCGCCGTCCAGGATTTCGCAGGTGCGAACGTGAGCACACGTTCCCCGCCGCCCACGCTCAGTTCACCGGGGACGCGCTGGCCGGCGGCGTCCTCGATCCACACCATGCGCGCCAGCAACGCCCGATCCAGTGGCTCCGCGAGGCGAATCAAGAGCGGGTTCGTCCAGCCCTTCACGGGGCTCTGTAAGGTCCAGTTCGCGGGGTCGACGGGCGTGTCGTCTGGCGGGCCGACGTCAAACGTCTTGCGGGCAGTCTCCCTCAGCAACCGGCCCTCGGCATCCTCCCAGCCGCGATCGATGACGAGCGTGTACCGTCGGCCCTCCTCCAGGATCGGGCCATCCTGCTCCCGCGGCACCAGGCCTCGCTTCACCCGTCCGGGATCGCACAGTAGCGTCAGCCGGGTGCCGTCCGCGGACCAGAGTTGCTCCTCGATTTCCAGGAACGGATGATCCACTTCCTGGCCATCGTCGCGGATCAGTTTCACATGGCGGTAGATGTCCTTGAGGTTCATCGGCCCACTGAATTGCAGATAGAACCGAAGCGTATTCTCAGGGAGTCGATTCGCGGAGGGAAAGATCGCCACCACCGAGGTTCGCGGCGTTGGGTCGACTTTCGGCACGGTGACCTCGCCCACGATCGGCAGCTTCGACCCGGAAAACGAGACCCGGTACGTGACGCCCGGTGCCGGTGGGAAACGTGGCTCAAACCGCAGCGTCCGCGAGGTGATGATGTGACGGCCTGACATCGGCAGCGTCAGGGATTCTGGCGACTCCTGCTTCACGGAGACACTGAAGATGGTTGCCCAGTCCGCGGGAGGCGACTTCCGGAGTGCGTCGAGTTCACCCTCGCCGAGGCCGATGATTTCGAAGGCCTGCGAATCCTGGCTCAGTTGCATCGTCAGCTTCACGGACGGGTCGGCCGCGAGCATCAGGCCGAGTGCGATGGCGAACATATTGACTCCGGAAATGCGAGCGGCGGGGGAGAAACCCCGCCGCATGGTGTCGTCTTCCCACCGCACGATTACGGCATCGGAATCGTCTTGAGGCTCACACTGCCCCCCTGCGGTGCGATCACCAGCAGAGCGCGGCCGCCGTCGAGAGCGTCGAGTTGGGTCACGTCCTTGAGTTCCGCGATCGTCTCATAACCCACGCCGGCCTTCTCACCCTTGGGCCGGGCGGTGATCGCCTCGACCTTGTCGACACCGGTCGCGGGGATCTTCATCACGCCTCGAGCGCTGTTGGCCATCAGCAGATAGTCCTTGCCGTCCTTGGTGTAAACCACCATGTCCAGCGGTCGGTTGCGATTGCCGAGCTCGGCGATGGTGGAACCCTTCACCTTGGCGCCGGCTTTCAGGTCCGAAACGGGTATGCGAACGAGCGGCGTGCAGGTGTACGCGGCGAGGATATAGTCCGCACCGCTCACGCGATAAGGTGCGAAGGTGCGGATCGGCGACTTGGTTTCGAGCTTGCCGTGGGCCCCGTGGAAGATCTCGATGCCAGCGCCTTGATCCGCGTCCTTGAAGGGGAATGGGATCACTCGCAACGTGCTGGCGAACTCCTCGGTGGAGAGGCCGGCGACGATAAGCTTGCCGTCGACGAAGGCCATGTTGGTGATCGCTTCGCCCGCGGCGTTGGGCAGCTTCACGGAGGCGAACGCAACATCCTTGAGGCTGAACTCCTTGAGCGAACCATCGCGGCCGAGGCGAACGATCACAGGTGCAGGGCCATTCGCCCGGCTGGCCGCGATGTAAACATTGCCGGACGCGGGATTCACCTTCACGTCCGAGATCTTCACGTCCTTGCCGGTGACGCCGAGCAGGCTGCCGAGCTTCTCGTCGAGCTTCTCAACATTGAGATCGCCCGTGCCACTGGGGGTGGAGTCGGCAGTGTTGACGGCAAAAATCGTCTGCGAGGCGGGGTCGCCAATGAACAGGCAGCCCTGCGGACAGAACGCCAAAGCCGAGATCGACTTGATGACCGGGCTCCCCTTCTGGAGTCCGGGAATGTCCGCTGCGGCGGCGGTCGACAGCGCCAGGGCGACAATGGCCCCGGAAAGTAGGAACTTCTTCATTGCGGAGACCCTCGAATCGGTGGACCCGGCGGCGAAAGCGGGTGGTGGTGCGAAGCCCCGCCCCAGGAGCCCTTATCTTGCGGGTTCGCGTCGAGAGATGCAAATGAGAAACGAGGGAAGTCGCCGATCAAGGGAGTCTGAATGGAAAACTGGTATCGTGATTCAACGCCACTTCACGTCGCTCCATCAATTTTTTCCCGAGCGATTCACCTTGCTGGGCTTCGATTGTTTTCCGGAGCTCTGCCGAGTGATGAGCCCAACGTGTGATGTAGTCATCCACCTCCTGAGCGTGGCGGTGGTACAGAGCGGTCGCGGCCTGGACGTCCTCCAAGTTCAGCATCGGGTATCGCGCGACGATTCACCCGGCATTTCTTCCGTCGCGATGGGCCTCCACCACAAAGATGAACAGCATTCGAGTTGCCCCGACTCGAATGGCTCCTACCTCGTCGATTCGCAATGGCGGCTCTATCGGGAACGGCAGGTTCATCGAATCTCTCTCGGTCGCGGGCGTTTCACTTCTACAATACTCTCGCTGCCAAACGCGCACCATCCAGGAACCTTTCCATGGCCGACTTTCGATTCGAATCCGACAGCATGGGCAAGATCCGCGTGCCTGCCGATCGCTATTACGGAGCCCAGACGGCTCGCTCCCTCACGCACTTCGCGATCGGCACCGATACGATGCCTCGGCCCGTGATTCGAGCCTTCGGCGTGCTGAAGAAGGCCGCGACGATCGTCAACAATGACCTTGGCCTCTTCAAGCCCCGGAAGGACAAGGACGGCCAGGAGGTCGGCGTCCCCGTGGCGGAGCGAGTGAAGCTGATCCTCCAGGCCGCGGATGAGGTCATTGCGGGTGATCGTGACGATCACTTCCCGCTTCGCGTCTGGCAGACAGGCAGCGGAACGCAGACCAACATGAACGCGAACGAGGTGATCGCCAATCGTGCCATCGAACTCGCGAAGCGGACGATGGGCGACAAGAACGCTGTCCATCCGAACGACGACGTGAACATGAGTCAGTCGTCGAACGACACCTTCCCCACGGCGATGCACATCGCCGCGGCGGAAGAGATCACGCATCGGCTCATTCCCGCGGTCACGGATCTGCGAAACGTTCTGGCGGAGAAGGCTGAGGCTTTCAAGGACATCGTGAAGATCGGTCGAACGCACCTGATGGACGCCGTACCGCTCACGCTCGGCCAGGAGTTCAGCGGTTACGTGGCCCAGATCGACATGGGCCTCGCTGCGGTTCAGGCCACGCTGCCGGGGCTGTGCGAACTCGCTCTCGGTGGCACGGCGGTCGGCACGGGGCTGAACGCCCATCCGCAGTTCGCGGTACGAGTCGCCAAGACGATCGCGGACCTCACCGGGTTGCCGTTCGTGACGGCGCCGAACAAGTTCGCAGCCCTGGCCGGGCACGAGCAACTCACCGCGGCCCACGGAGCGCTCAAGACGCTCGCCGTCGCGCTCATGAAGATCGCCAACGACATCCGCTGGCTTGCCTCGGGCCCGCGCTGCGGCCTTGCGGAGCTTACGATCCCCGAAAATGAGCCTGGCTCTTCGATCATGCCGGGCAAGGTGAACCCGACGCAGAGCGAAGCAATGACGATGGTCTGCGTCCAGGTCTTCGGCAACGATGCCGCCGTCGGCTTCGCCGCCAGCCAGGGCAACTTTGAACTGAACGTCTTCAAGCCGGTCATCATCCATAACTTCCTGCACTCGGTCCGCCTGCTCACGGATGCCTGTCGAAGCTACCGCGAGCACTGCGCGGCCGACATGCCCGAGACGGATTACGAAAGCCTCGAATATTTCATGAACCCTGAAACGGGCCTGATTGAGGTGGATCAGTCGAAGATTCATGCGAAAGCCGGCGGCAAGGTCCGCGAGGGCATCGCTCCGAATCGGAAGCGTATCGATCACTTCCTGCACAACTCGCTGATGCTCGTGACGGCTCTGAATCGTCGAATCGGATACGACAACGCCGCGAAGGTGGCCAAGTACGCCCACCAGCGCGGCCTCAGCCTTCGCCATTCTTGCGAGGAGCTCGAATTGCTCACCGGCGAGGAGTTCGACCAGATCGTTCGGCCGGAGAAAATGGTGGGCCCGGCGGTCGAGTAAAAACACCGCCCGGTGATACGGGGATACCACCGGGCGGCCAGGAGATCGCACCAAGCGCGAGGCGCGACCTTATCATAAGGCTAATCCCTCACGTGTCGCTTCGCAACGGGCGGATGAGATTTTCCGCCGTCCGATGCCAATGTTGAGGTGCTCTCGCTCATCCTCGAAGGTTCCATCGTGAAAATCTTCGTCACCGGCGCTACCGGCCTTGTGGGTTCACGGCTCATTCCAGCCCTGACGGCACGCAAAGATCGCGTCCTCGCCCTCTCTCGCCAACCCCTGGATCCCGCACGTTTCGGCCCGGATTGCGAGGGTGTCCTCGGCGATCCCGCCACGGATGGCGACTGGCGAGAGCGGCTTGCCGAGTGCGACGCGATCGTGCATCTCGCGGGCGAGAATATCGGCGGGCGACGCTGGAGCCGCGACGTGATGAAGAGCATTCGCGAGAGCCGGGTGCGGAGCACAGCCCTCATCGCGGCGACGTTGGCGAAGTCTCCCCAGCGTGCGGACGGCTCGCCGAAGGTCTGGGTCTCGGGCTCCGCGATGGGCTACTACGGCGCCCACGGCGACGAACGCCTCACCGAATCCGATCCCCCCGGCAACGACTTCCTCGCCCAGGTCTGTGTGGACTGGGAAAGCAGCACCACTCCCGCCAGGGCCGCGGGAGTGCGAGTCGCTCTCTCACGCACCGGTCATGTCCTCGACGGCCGGGAAGGCATGCTGCCGAAGATGGCTCGGCCGTTTCGCTTGTTCGCCGGCGGCCCGATCGCCTCGGGGAAACAGTGGATGAGCTGGATCCACATCGAGGACATGGTGGGTTCGCTGCTTTTCGCGCTGGTTACGCCAACGCTTTCGGGGCCGTTCAACGCGGTGTCGCCGGAACCCGTGCGGAATCGCGAATTCGCTCGCATTCTCGGCCGGGTGCTGCACCGACCGTACTGGATGCCGGTGCCACGACTGGCGCTGAGAATCGTGGTCGGTCGGATGGCGGAAGTCATCACGACAGGCCAGTTCGTGCAGCCGAAATGCCTTCTCGATCTCGGCTATCGATTCCGCTTCCCGCAACTCGAACCCGCCTTGCGAGACCTCCTTGAAGAGAAAGACCCCGTTTCTGCCGGAATTTCGGACTGATGGGAAATCGCTTTCGGCCTCACCCTCGTCGATGGAGGTCAGGTGGTCGCAAGCGCGTGGTGTTCCTCTGAGCGACTGATCGAGGAACACCACGGATTCCCTGTCCCGTTGGGCTGAGTTTCGAGATCACTTACCGCGTGAGCCCTGCGGGAAGTTCCTTGAGCCGCTCGAACTCGAGAATCTCCGTAAAGTACCACGGCTTGCCTGTCGATTTGTACCCCACGCACTTCGCGGGGTACTTGTAGCCCTCCGATTCTTTCCAGTCGCTGAACTTGTGTTGATCCTTCCGCCAGTCGATGCGGACGAGTGTCTTGGAGTCCTTGTCGAAGTACGCGGTCAAAGGCGGGGTGATCGTGCCGCTGACCTCGAGGCCATACGTGGCACGGCCATCGATCGTCTGATCGTCAACCGTCTTGAGCTTCGACTTCGGGTCCGCCAGCGATCCCAGCGTCCAGGTCCACACAAGGAAGATCGCAGGCTCCTTTTCGGCCACCACGCGGTCCCTCTTTCCCTGCCACCAGTGGGCAGGTGGCTCGATCACGGTCGTACGGCTGGAGGGCTTTCCCTGCGGATTCTCGCCGAGAATGAGGTTTTCCTTGATGCGGAAGAGCTTGGGAAGCTTCTCCTCCCCACCAGCCGCGTCGATCGTCGCTTTGGCGAGGTCCGCAGCCGTGGGTGCCTGGGCGGATGTGACTGTCGTCAGAACCAAAAGCGCGAGCAACGAAACGAGGAAAGATCGCATCGGAGGCTCCTGGGGGTTCAAGGGAGGTCTCTGCAGAGTATCGTGGTGTGATCGCGATTGCAATTATGCCCGGTGGCCGGGTGAGGTTCGGACTGATACGCTTGCGAGAAGCGTCCCACCCCACCATTCCTTGCGTGCTGCATGTTCGACGTCCTTATTCGCAATGGCCGCGTCGTGGATGGCACAGGATTGCCCTGGTTCGCCGCGGATGTCGGCATCGCCCATGGTAAGATCACGGCCGTTGGCTCACTCCGCCATGCCACGGCGAAGCAGGTCGTCGACGCCGCGGGGAAGATCGTCTCTCCGGGATTCATCGACACTCATGTCCATGGCGACCTCGCCGTCCTGGCGGACCCGTATCACGAACCCTCCATCCGCCAGGGCGTCACCACGCAAATCCTCGGTCAGGATGGCGTCGCCTTCGCGCCGGGCGGGCCGGTCGTCCAGGACTACATGCGGCAGTACACCGCGGGCTTCAGCGGCAACTTCCCCCTCCCCCACCACTCCTGGCGAACGATCGAAGACTTTCTCGGTTGCTTCGACGGCACCACGGCGATCAATGTCTGCACGCTGATTCCCAACGGGAACGTGCGGATGGAGGTGATGGGCCTTGACCCACGCAAGCCGACGGCCGTCGAACTCGAGATGATGAAGCGGATGGTTCGCGAGGGCATGCAGCAAGGGGCCGTCGGCCTCTCCAGCGGCCTCGACTACATTCCGAGCATCTACGCGGATGAGGACGAACTCGCGGCCCTGTGCGAGGAGATCGCGCCTTACAACGGCGTCTACGTCACCCACATGCGGGGCTACAACCGCGAGAAGGGCCCACCCGCCATCCAGGAAGTCTTTAACATCGGTCGGCGTGCCGGCTGCCCTGTGCATGTCTCGCACTTCAATGGCCTCGCGGACCAGATGCTGCCCCTCGTGGACGAGGCCCGAAAGAGCGGCGTGGATGTGACCTTCGACCTGTACTGCTATCTCTTCGGCAGCACGATCGTGAGCATGCTGACGCTGCCGACCGAATTCGTTGCTGGGGGCATCCCGGCTACCGTGGAGCGACTCAAAAAGCCGGAGACGCGAAAGGCTCTCGAACCCGCGTTTGCGAATCCCCGGCTGCCGATCGAGACCATCCGACTCGCCTCGATTCCCAACGAATCGTATCGCCAGTACGAGGGGATGCTCCTGCCGGAGGCGGCGGCGAAGGCGGGGAAATCGATGATCGATTTCACCTGCGATCTGCTCGTGGCGACGAACCTGGCCGCGGGGGCGATCATACGCCACTTCGCTGAGCGTCAGGAATCGGACATCGTCAAGTTCATGAAGCACCCCACTATGATGGGCGGCAGCGACGGTATCTATTGCGGCGGTCGACCGCATCCGCGGGGCTGCGGCTGCTACGCGCGATACGTCGGCTATCACGTTCGCCGGGGCGACTGGTCGCTGGAAGAGGCCGTGATGAAGTGCGCGGGGCATGCCGCCCGGAGATACAACCTCAAGGACCGCGGCTTCATTCGCGAAGGCCTTGTGGCCGATGTCGTCGTCTTCGACCCGGACACGATCGAGGATCGCGCCACCTTCGAGGACGGCAAGAAGCTCGCCATCGGGGTCGAGAGCGTCCTCGTCAACGGCGTCGCCGTGCTGCTCAACGGCGTGCGAACCGTGGCGCTGCCCGGGAAGGGGCTGAAACGCCTCTGATCATCCTGCCTCCCGCGAAGTTCCTGCGGGCTTGCCCTGGGGGCGTCCTGCGGAGAAGCGTTGTCATGGCTTGTCGCACCGATTACTTTGAAAGAATCCTGCCCGACACCCTCCTTGCCGAGAATTCCACCATGTCACTCCGCCTCAGTGTCGCGTTTCTGCTGCTGCTCGTCGGCAGCCTGCCCTCGTTCGCCGCGGATGCCTTCCCCGAGTTTCGCGGCCCCCGCGGCGACGGCACGGCGGACGCCAAGGGCCTGCCCACCCAGTGGAGTGAGACGCAAAACATCCGCTGGAAGGTGCCCGTCCACGGCAAGGGCTGGTCGTCCCCCGTCGTTTGGGGCGATCAGGTGTGGGTCACCACCGCAGACGAGGTCGGCGGCGGCAAGCTGCCCGACTCCACCAAGGGAGCGAAGGAAAACCCGATCACTTCCGTCTCCATGTACGCCCTTGCCTTCGACCGCAACACGGGCAAACTGATCCACGACATCAAGCTCGGAACCCAGGACAAACCGCAGTACTGCCATCCCTTCAATAGCTACGCTTCACCCACTCCCGCGATCGAAGAGGGCAAGCTGTACGCTCACTTCGGCAGCCTGGGCACCTGGTGTGTCGACACGGCGACTGGCAAGGTGGTGTGGGAACGCCGCGACCTGAAGTGCGATCACTTCCGCGGCCCCGCTTCGAGCCCGATCATCCACGATGGCAAGGTCTACCTGATCTTCGATGGCGTCGATCTTGATTACGTGATCGCTCTGGACAAGGCGACGGGCAAGACCGCGTGGAAGGCGGATCGCAACATCAAGTACAAGAGCACGAACCCGGACTACTGGAAGGCGTACGCCACCGCTCGCGTGCTGGACGTGAACGGTAAGAAGCACCTCGTCTGCCCTTCCGCGGAGTGCACGATCGCGTACGACCCCTCGACCGGTACGGAACTTTGGCGCCTGACCCACGGCGGCATGAACGGTTCGGCTCGCCCCATCATGGGCCACGGCCTGATGTATCTGACGAGCGGCCACACGGGGAAGCTCTTCGCGATGAAGGCCGAATCGCTCGCGGCGGACGTGGCGGCCGAGACGGCTCTCTGGAACGCAGCGAAGAACGTGCCCTCACGGCCGTCGCTGCTGCTCGTCGGAGATCTGCTCTTCATGGTCTCGGACGGCGGAATCGCGTCCTGCCTGGATGCCAGGACGGGCTCGGTGAACTGGTCCGAACGAATCGACGGGGAATACTCCTCGTCGCCGCTGTTCGCGGATGGCAAGATCTACGTCCCGAACCAGACGGGCAAGACCTTCGTGCTGGAAGCGGGCAAGTCGTTCAACCCGATTGGCGAGAACAAGCTGGACGCCGGCTGCATGGCGTCCCCCGCGGCCGTGGGCGATGCGCTCTACCTGCGAACGAAGACCCATCTCTACTGCATTGGGAAGAAGTAAGAACTGTGGCACCGGCGTCTCGCCGGTGCGTGAATCTTGCTCTGGCGAGTCACATCATGACCTTCGTCCACACCCGCTTCAGCCGCATCCGCGGCTGAGAACGGAAACCTCGCACCCACGGTTCTTCTGTGGACACACCACTCGGTTTCGCTTCAGCCAAAGTCAAAGTCAGTGCCACTGGGCGAGGCACCGGTGCCACAGTCTACCGGTGCCACAGTCCTGACAGGTATCCGGAACCTCAATCGTTGATGCTGGTCAGGTAGTCCTCGTATTGCTTCTTGGCGGTGAACTCCTTCCCCATCAGTTCCTTCTGCTTCGCCGTCAGCGTGTCGATTTCCTTCTCCTGATCGCTGAGCTTCTTCAGGTACACGGTGTAAACCTCGGCTTCCCTTGGCGTCTCGCGAAGGTTGCGGCGGATGCGATCCTGATCCAGCGTCAGCCGTTGGAGATCGACGCCGACCTGTTGAAGCTCGCGGCGTTGGAGATCCCAAATCGACTTCAAATCCAGGGCCTGCTTGAGATGGGCCTTCAGAGCCGGGGTCGCCTCGTTGAGCGAGAGCACGTACCGAATCTGGTCGTCGTTCGAGTTCGACAGCACGATCCGAGTCCCCAGATCGCGTTCCTCGGTCACCACGAAGGCGGCTTCCTTGCCCGCGGGCACGCTCGTCTGGAAGCGGTAAAGCTCGGGCGTGTCCTCGATCGGCTTCAGCGTCTCCACGAGCTTGAACTGCTGGTTCGTGCGATTCTGATGTTCGAGCACGATCACACGATCCGTCTGGCTGCGATTGTTGATGCGGTACTTCTTCTCCTCGCGGATCTTGGTCGTGGTGGTGACGATGCCTTTCACCGCCTTGACGCTGGTGATCCTCGTGCTGCCCGGGCCATTCTGCGGATCGACCTCGGTTCCCAGGTCGATGGCGTACGAAACGAGGCGTTCCTCGTTCGGCTGCACGTCGAGCACGCGGGTATCGCCGGCGTACGTGCTCCCCTCGAACACCGTGATCGGCCCCTGCGACAGGTGCAGTCCTGTGGTGTTCTTGAACCGCAGGCCAAGCAGCGGATGCTTCGCCTGCACGTTCGGGTTGTAAATGCTGACTCGTTGACCTTCGATGTCCTTCCCGACGATCGGAAGCATCGCCGACTTCTGCCGTGCCAGAGTGACGGGATGATCGACGACATACTGGAAGAAGTCTCCCAGCGCGGAGGCGGTGGCCGCCGTCTGGGCCGCGCTGAGTTCCAGCCTGTCCGCGAGATCCTTGCCGAACTCCCGGGCGTATTGCTCGCGTTCCCGTTTCGCTCCACCAGGGCCAGCCCCGGCCATGTTCGCCGCAAGAGGTGGTGAATCGGCAGCCTTCTTCATCTTCTGGAGAGCCTCACCCCTGGCATCCTTCAATTCGCCCCAGCGACTCCCATCGCGAGCGTCGTCCGCGGCCTGGGCGGGTGGCTTCGCGAACTGTGCCGTTTGGTTGAACCCACCTTGATAAGTCGGCGGTCGCAGCGACGCGAAGAGTTCCGGTTCCACGGTCGGCCGGGGCACGAAGAGCGGGTTGTACAGGTCCATCTTGAAGCTGATCGGCCGGCCGCTCACAAGGGCCATCTTCACGTTCGACCAGTCCTCGTCGGTCGGGTTCTCGACGATCGCCCAGCCTTGCAGGAACGGCTTGCCGGCCCCGTCCATCACGAGGCGATAGCTCGTCTTCCAGATGGGTGCTTCGACGACATACCCCACCTGCACCTTACGCTTGCCTTCCCCCGCGAAGTGCAGGGACACCGCCTTCTTTTGGCTATCGTGATTGAGCGCGAGCACATCCAGGGCCCGGCGGAACTCGGATTCGATCACCGGGTTCGCAAAGCGGAGCCGCTGAATATCCGTGAGCTTGACCGCCCGGACGCCGTCGGCGCACCAGAGGTTGAGGACATCGGCATCGATCGTCGTGTTGGTCCCGGCGGGAAGCTTCTGTTTTTCGAGCCCGACGATGGCGCCGGAGAGCGTTCCGGGCTGGTTCGCCGCGGTGGCGTTGAGTGTCACTTCGATCCGTTCGCCGCGAGCTTGCTGAAGGATCTGAGCGAAGGTCGGGTTGTTGTTGAGATCGATGGCGAAGCTGGAGAGCGTGCGGGCGATCGGCTCGTGCGAATCGTAATTCACCGCGGAGACCCGGCCGCCGCCGAAATCCTGGAGGACCATGCTCTTGAGCAGGTCGTTGATGTCGTTTTCCTGGAAGGTGAGGTCCACCCGGGCATCCCCGGCGACCTCGCCGCTTCGGGCAAAATAGCCGACGCCGGAGTTGAACAACACCACCTGGCTCATCGGCAGGGAAACGCCGGGCTGCAAATCCTGGCCCTTCGCCGCCGCCTGGAGATCCGGGCCCCGGCCAAGCCACGCACCGAGACCTGCGGAGCCGAGGATCGGGGCAAGCCACAACAATCGCTTGGTACGCATAACTGGCTCCCATGGAGAAAGTTTCGAGGGGACGACATTCTAGACGAACGACGGGTGAAAAGAGATTGCACGAATCCTACGACTTCATGCGAACGCCTCCGGTACCGGCGATCGCGTGGATCTTTGCCCTGAGGGCGATTTGTTCGTTGCCAGGGCCGTGTGAACCTGTCAAGATAGATTCACCTCGCGGTGACCCACCTGCCTTCATCTCCCGACCGTCCACGGACGTGTTCCTCTCGCCAGGAGAATCGAATGAATCGCCTCTCGCTTTCGGCCTTGCTCCTCATGAGTGCCGCCCCAACCATGGCTGCGGATCCGGTGTTTCGCACGGCGAAGAGCGGGCCGTGGTCCGAGGCCTCGACCTGGGAAGGGAAGGCCGTCCCTGGCGAAGGAGCGAAAGTGCTCGTTCGCAGCGGGCACGCTGTGGTGTACGACGTTGCCGGCCAGCACGTCATTCGCGGTCTCAACGTCGCTGGCCATCTGTCGTTCGCTCCGGACCGGGACACCTTGCTGAATGTCGGCCTCATCAAGATCCAGCCTGGCGATGAGTACAGCGAGGAAGGCTTCGATTGCGACGCTCACGAACCGGGGAACGCTGCCACGCATGCGGGGCAGCCTGTGTTCGAGATCGGCACGCCGGACAAGCCGATCGCGGCGGGGAAGACTGCGACGATTCGTCTGCATTACATCGAAGGGATGAACAAGGATTCCTGCCCGGCGATCGTCGCTTGTGGCGGTCGCTGGGACTCACACGGCCAGCCTCTGAACCGCTCATGGGTCAAACTGGGGGCCACCACCAATCGCGACACGGCCAGCGTTCAGCTTGCGGAAGCCGTCACGGGCTGGAGGGTCGGCGATCGCGTGATCGTGACGGCCACGGGGCTGCACGGCAGCAGGGACAAGGGTGCTTTCACCGAAGAGCGGACGATCAAGGCCATCGAGGGCATGACGCTGACGCTCGACCGGGCTCTGGAGCGAGTGCACCAGGGCGAGGGCGAGTTCCGTGGCGAAGTCGCGAACCTGAGCCGGAATGTGGTGATCGAGTCCGCCACGCCTGAAGGCGTTCGTGGGCACACGATGTATCATCGCGGCTCCGCGGGGTCGCTGGCGTACACCGAGTTCCGCCACCTCGGCAAGAAGGGCGTCCTTGGCCGATATTCCCTGCACTTCCACCTCTGTGGCGACACGATGCGTGGCTCCTCCGTCGTCGGCAACTCGATCTGGGCCAGCCAGAATCGTTGGCTCACGATCCATGGCACGAACTACCTCGTGGCTCGCGACAACGTCGGTTACAAGAGCCTCGGCCACGGCTTCTTCCTCGAAGATGGCACCGAGGTTTACAACGTTATCGATCGCAACCTCGCCGTCGGAGCGGAACCCACGAAGAAGCTCCCGAAGCAGCTCCTCCCCTTCGATCAAAACAATGGCGCCGGCTTCTGGTGGACCAACAGCTTGAACACCTTCACCCGAAACGTCGCCGTCGAGAATGGCCAGTATGGCTTCCGCTACGAGGCGACGCCGTCGAGTGCGCTGAAGCTGGATTTTCCGATCCTTCAGCCGGACGGCACGCGCAAGACGGTCGATGTTCGCACGCTGCCCTTCGTGCGATTTGAGGACAACGAGGTTCACAGCAACATCGGCCTTTACGGCGTGAACCTCGGCGAAGGAGTCAACCGCGTCGGCCCGGATGCTCGGCATCCCTTCGTGGTCCGCAATCTGAAGATCTGGGACACTCACTATGGCTTTCGCCCGCAGGTGCCTTCGCTGCTCGTGGAAAACCTGACCCTTCACCATGTGGCGTACGGTGTCTACCACCCGAACTTCGACAACCATGTCTACCGCAATGTCACTGTCAGCCAGACGAACACCGAGCCCTTCAACCGCGGCCACGACGACGACAGTGTGCAGTATGGCGGACTCACGGTCGACGGCCTGACACTCGATGGCTGTCGCTCGGGAGGCATGCCGTTGATCCAGATCAGCGACCACAATCCGACTGGCACGGCCGAGACCCACATGAGGAACGTCAAGGTGCTGAACTGGACCAACCTCGGCAAGACCAGTGCCATCGTGAACCTGGGCGGCGGCCCCCGGCCCGAGCCGACGTCGCCGAAGGGCGTGCCGGTTTACCTGCACGACTGGTTCGGCCAGGGTCGCACGGCCATGGTCGTGAGCATGAAGTCTGGTGAGTACAAGCAAGCTCCGGAGAAGTACCGTGAAGAGACCCCGCTGACCGGGAACGAATCGCGCGTGGTGGAGGTGAAGGACATGGCCTTCCCGAAGTTGCTAGATCCCGTGGACGACCTGCCGCCGACGACCGTGATCACTCGCGTGATCCAAGGTGCCAGGGGCATCGTGGTGCTCGGCACGAGTGCGGATAACGGCACGATCCGCAGCGTGAAGGTGAATGGCCAGGAAGCGACCTCCGTGACGCCGAACTTTGCGGAATGGCGTGTCGAGTTGCCCCTGGGTGAAACGCTCCTCAAGGCTTACGCGGAGGACGCTGCCGGGAACGTCGAGAAGATCGGGCACAAAGTGGGCGTGGCCACGCACCGATGATTCGCCCTCTTCGTTCGCGGCCTTCCTGCCCGGGGGCCGCGATTCTAGCCAGCCCATTTCCGCCCCTGAGCCGACTCCCCATGAAGATCACTGAAGTCGTCTGTCAAATCCTGCGCATCCCCAGCGTCCAGGCGAAAACAGCCAGCAGTCAGGACGCCGTGCTCGTCCGCGTTCGGACGGACACGGGCCTCGAAGGAGTCGGTGAGGCGGACTCCTCGCCCGAGGTGGTGAAGGCCATCATCGACGCTCCCTTCAGCCACAATATCGCCTGCGGGCTGCGTCAACTTCTCGTCGGTGAGAATCCGCTCGAACATGATCGGCTCTGGCAGAAGATGCATCGCCGAACAATGTACTTCGGCCGCACCGCCGTGGGTATTACTGCGATGGCTGCCGTGGATATGGCTCTCTGGGATCTCAAGGGCAAAGCCTTCGGCCAGCCGATCCACCGACTGCTTGGCGGCAAGCGTCACGATCGCGTGCGAGGCTACGCCTCGATACTCTTCGGCCGCGATGGTCAGGAAACGAGGGACATTGCCAGGAAGTGGGTTGAAGCGGGGTACTCCGCGGTGAAGTTCGGCTGGGAGCCGATGGGCACGTCTGAGAGAGTCGACCTCGACCTCGTCCGCGGGGCACGGCTGGGCCTTGGCGACGAAGGCACGCTGCTCATTGATGCGGGTTGCGTTTACGACGCTCGCACCGCCTTGCGTCGAGCCCACGCCTTCGCGGAATATAAGCCCGACTGGTTCGAGGAACCGCTTCGCCCGGATGATGTCGAAGGATACGCCTGGCTGCGTGACCGTTCACCGATCCCCATTGCAGCGGGGGAAGCGGAATGTGGACGCGAGTCGTTCCGCTCGCTCATCGATCAGCGTGCCCTGGATGTCTACCAGGTCGATATCTCACGGTGCGGATTCACGGACGCCGCCTACATCCGCGACCGCGTGCAAGAGATCGGGGCTCGCCTTTGCAATCACTGCTACACCAGTCCGATCACCGTGGCCGCCAGCATTCACTGGCTCTGCACCTGTCGCGACGCCTTCCTGTTCGAGGATTGTGTCGAAGACTCACCTCTTCGGCATGGGCTCACCCTCGAACGTGTCCAGTCCAAGGACGGCTGGATGACGCCGCCCGACGGCCCTGGGCTCGGTGTGACGCTGGACGAGGAATTCGTGAAGCGATACCTCATCGCGGAATCGAAGTAATCCTCACCCCGAGCCATCGTCCCCAGGGCGGCCCGATGTCGCATCTTTCGAGAAGTGTCTCGGGATTGGTCCTTGTGGAATTGTCGGAATCACGGCTGACTTACTGCGATTTCACCGGGACGCGTCTCTGCTTCAGGGCCGCTTCCAACTTCTCTCGCGAGGTCACCTCGGGATTGATCCAGGCCCTCACACGTCCTTCCTTGAAACTCGCCGTTGCCTGCTCCACACCCTCGAGTTTGAACACCGCATCATAAGCCCCCAGGGAACAGGCTTTGCAGTCGAGCCCCTCGATAACGATCTCGATCCACTGGAGTTTCTCAGCCGGAGTGGACCGTGGCGGCTTCACTCCAAACGTGCCCTGGGTCGCGGTCCTTAACATCTCGTCGAATCGCTTCAGAATGTCGGCGGGCTTGGCTCCAGGAAAAAGCTTCTTGGGATCGAACTCGACGACTGCCTCCGCGGTTTTGTAGTCGAGGCTCACGAGACGAATGCCCACTGTCTCCGCAAAGACCTCGCGGAGATCGTTCTCGCGATCCGGCTGGAAGAGTCCCGTGACCTGATAGGTGAACTTCTCGGGCGTGTCCGCTTTCACGTCCGCAGTCGAGGCTGTGGTCGCAAAAGTGGAGACCAGCATAGTCGCCATCAGTGTGCGAATCCGCAGCAGGCCGACCTGGCAATCGATTTTCAGTCGTTTCATAACGCACCGTTCTCGTACGGCCTGCGGGATCGCTCAGCGGGTTTGGAACATCGAACTCTGCACAAGATTGTGGAGCAGTGATCTCAGGCCGGCGCCCTCCGCCTGGGTTTTCGAGACGATCTTGGCGATGGGCTCCCGGTCGCCAAAGGTGAGCGGGTGGCCAGTTCCGTAGATCGCGAATTGCTCGGCGAGGTTCCGTAGCAAGCGGGTCGAATCCGCGGCCAGGAGCTTTTGAAACTCGGCGACGTCCTGGAACTTTTTGCCGTCCGCCGTCACGCCCGAGGCATCGACTTTCGGCCCCAGCTTGAAGCTGATGCCGATGAAGGGATCGATCGGCCCGCGTTCGGCCGGGGCCCCTTCACCGATGGAACGATAGCGGTTGCGGAAGCCCCCGATGACGTCAAAGGTTTCCAGCGCGAACCCGGGCGGGTCGATCTTGGCATGGCACGTCGCGCAGGAGGCGTTCGAGCGATGCTTGTCGAGTTGCTCTCGAATCGTGCTGGTGCCGCGGACGTCGGGCTCGACAGCCGGGGTGTTCGGGGGCGGCGGTTCCGGCGTCTGGCCGAGGATTCGTGCCATCACGAACGCCCCGCGCGGCACCGGTGATGTCGTGGTGCCGTTCGCCGTCACCTTCAGCACGGCGGCCTGTGTGAGGAAACCTCCACGAGGGCAATCCTTCGGCAACTCCACTCTGCGCATCTGCGAGCCGCTCACGCCAGGGATGCCATAGTGCTTCGCGAGTTTCTCGTTGACCATCACGAAATCGGATCGCACCACATGGCTCGCATCGAGGTTCCTGTCGAGCAGTTCGCGGAAGTAAGCACGGGTCTCCGCGACCATCGAGTCTTGCAGGTAAGGGCTGAATTCCGGATAGAGTTTGCGGTCCGGATCATTCGCGGCGATCTGGCGCAGCTTCAGCCACTGGCCGAGGAAGTCTTCGACGAAGCGCTGCGACTTTGGATCTTTCAGGAGGCGTTCAACCTGTTCGCGAAGCACGGCGGGATCGTGCAGTTTACCCTGGATTGCGAGTGTTGCCAGTGTCGTATCCGGCTGGGAATTCCAGAGGAAATACGACAGGCGGCAGGCGAGGGCATGGTCGTCGAGCGGGCCCGCTGGTTCCACCAGATAAAGGAAATCGGGTGAGCACAGGGCCGCACGGTAAGCCCATCGCATCGCGGATTCAAAGCAATCTCCCGCTTTCAAGCGATCCTCGACCTTCGCGGCATAACCTCGAATCACGCCGGGCTCCACCGGTCGGCGAAAGGCCTTGGGCAGGAACGCCGCGAGCAGGCGATTCGCATCAGCGATGGGATCTTGGCTCGCCACCGTGTAAAGCCCCGTGACGGGATCGGGGCGATTCTTCCCCGCGCCGATTTGGCGGGTGACCTTGCGACGGGGGCCGCGCAGATCGGGGTGATCGGCGGGCTTGAACTCTTCGAGGGGCAACTCACCGAAGAGAAGGCGATGGCTGCGGGGCGGCCAAACCTCGTGCAGAGGCCCCTCGATTTCGAGCCAGTCGCAGGTAATGCCCGGGCCCGTGAACGCCATCGCGCGGCCCTTGCGGTTATAGTTCGCCACCGGGGCCAGCGAAGCGGTGTTGAAGCCGATGATCTCGTTGATGTTCAGCCAGGTGGTAAGTTCGTGCACCTTCGACTCGATCGAGGGGGCGTCATAGTAGCCGAGCACGTAGCTGGGGTGCTGGCCGCCGCGGCCGTCGCCTGTGAGTTGCACCACGGACAACCTCGCGGCCTCGGTCCCGCGTGACGGCAGCACTTTGCCTTTGTCCCACTGGAAACTCCAGAGCGAAGTGCGAACGCGATACAGGCCTGGATAGATCGTGACGTGCTCGATGAAGTACGGACTCACCGATTCGTCCTCGTGGCGGAACAGACCGACACTGGTCTTGTTGCTGAACACGCCCATGCGGGCATGAGCGCCTTCATCGATGTGATTGAACTCCCCGGCCGGGGGGAAATTCGGGTCGGGCTGCTTATCCTTCAAGAGCACGCCATCACCATTGAGCAGAATGTGGGCGACGAATCCTCCACCGTTCGCGAGGGAGATTCGGCGCGTTTGAACAGTGGGGGCGTTCGGCCGCGTCGCGATAGCAAGATCGAGCACATGGTCGGCCGCCTCGACATACTTCGCCATGTTGACATGAGAGATGTCCAGAGCGTCGTCATTCTTGTCGAAGCCGTGAGCGGAACCATCCGCGGGCAGCCCACCTTGCAGGGCGATGCCTGGCAAATCAAAGAGATCGCGAATCGTGTTTTCGTACTCGGACCGCGTCATGCGGCGAACGGCCGTGCGGCCTTCGCCAGCGAGTCGCTGTCTCTCCGCGGCGAGGAGGGATTGGCCCAGCGATTTCAGCACGCCGACGGAATCCGCGGCGTTCGGCCGTTTGCGGTCCTTCGGAGGCATCTCGCCCGATTCGATGCGATCGTGAACCTTCAACCACATCGCGGCATTGTCCGGTTTCGTCAAATCCAGCTTCAGCGAGGTCAGATCAAGCCCGCCCTTGCTGGAACTGGCATCGTGGCAACTCGAACAGTGCGATTCGAGAAACGTCGGCACATCCGCAGCGGAGCACGGCATCGTGCCCACCAGGATCGCGGCCATCACGGGGAGGACGCCTCCAACGATTGAGGAACCATGCCTCATGCGATCTCCAGTCCGGTCATGGTGCCCTTTGAGGAGGAGAAATCCTTCGCTTCGATCCCCAGGCGATGCAGCATCGAGAGGTACAGGTTCGTGAGCGGATAGTTGTGTTGTGTGTCGAAGGCCAGGTGTTGGCCATGCTTGAAGCCGCCGCCGGCGAGGAGCACCGGCAGGTTGACATTCGAGTGCGAGTTCGCGCTGCCCATGCAGGTGCCGTAAAGCACCATGGTGCGATCGAGGAGCGACTGGCCCTGTTCCTTGGTGCCGCTCAGCGATGTGAGGAAATCGTTGAGGGCATCGAATTGAGATTCTTCCTTGGCACGCAGTTCGTCAAGCACTTCGGGCCGATTGCCGTGGTGGGTGATGTTGTGGATCGCGACCGTGTCGATGAACAGCGAGATGATCCGTGACGAATCGGTCTCGAGCGCAAGCTTGATCACATCGAACATGAGTCGAGTTCTGCGTGCGAACTCGCGGGAATCATCAATGTCCTCCGGGGGCTTGGCGTCGACTTTGGGCTTCGCCTTGTATTCCCACTCTTCGGAGGAATGCAGGCGTTGCTCAAGTTCGCGAACGGAGGAAAGGTACTGATCCATCCTTTGTTGGTCCGCTTTGGAAAGCGATCGATTGAGCCGCTTCGACTGTTCACCCACGAAATCGAGCATGCTGCGGCCTTGCTTGATCGCTTCGACATTCGCGGCGACTTCCGAGGGCTTGCCCTGGACGAACAGCGTGTTGAAGAGCTTCTTCGGGCTCTTCTCCGCGGAGATGGGGGCGCCGCTTCGCGTATAGCTTAACGTCTGCCCTTCGCTACTCACCGCGAGCACGAGCGAAGGATAGCGAGTCTTGTTGCCGACCGTTTCCGCAGCGAACTGATCGAGAGAGACCCCGTTGCGAAAGCCGCCGCGTTCCGGGTGTGGCGTGCCCGTCAGGAAGCACTTCTCCGCCGCGTGAGCACCAGTCACCCCTGGCAGGCTCACTCCGGAGAACACCGTCATGTTCTTGCGATGGGCTTCGAGCCGCTTCAGATACGGCGAGAGCGTGAAGTCTTTGCCAGGCTTCTCGGGGAAGAAGAACTGGGGGAGAATGCCCATGTTCGTTTCGATCGCCACCATGCGGCGCGGCACTTCGCTCGACCCCGCGGCGAAAGACCTGGGCTGCATCGCCTCCAGCCAGGGCAACGAGATCGATACGCCCGCGGCTCGAAGAAAGGTTCGGCGGTTCATGGGTGGAGTCATGGGTCACCTTGTTCACGAACGATTAGAGATCCAAAAGTATTTTAAGACATGGAGTGCGAGGAGGGAATTTTATCTTGAGGAAAAGCCACCGAATTCCTTTCAGGACTTCGCCCACATTCTCCGCCGAACCGTCGCGAACTCCGTGTGGGCGTGCTACACGCAACTGCGGGAGACATTGTACCGATGACCCATCGCCGGACCTCGGAATCGTCCATGAACTGCTTCGAGGAAAACCCTCAGGCTCCCGGCCCAGGCGGCTTCGCTCGGTTCGCGAGATTCGGCTTGGTGATGCGAATCAGTTGCCCATTCATGCTGGGCCACTTGCTCAAATCAGACTCGATTCGACCTGCCAAGCCGACAATGTCCGGGTCGTCGGTATAAGTAATGATGCCACAGTGATTCGGGACGAGTCGATGAAGCTTGTGGTAGTCCAGACGATTATTTGTGATCACGATTCGCCCGAGTTCGATGGCTCGGGCCAGCACATCAGGATCGTCGATACGCTGGTTGGCTCGCCCATCCTCGAGTGCTGTCAGCACATCATGCCCCGCGAGTCGTAGAAGTTCCATTACGGGCAGCGAGGCATTTTTCATCAGCGTAAAGGGCGGCCATCGGTCATACGTCCTCATGGCTTCGAATGGCCGCCTCAATTTCCTCCGGATTCTCTTGATAGTACGCCCGAGCCGCGTCGAGATCGTCCTGCGTGAGGGGGACGACGTAATGGTTGAGTAACTCATCGTCCGTGAAGCCAAGGCGCCACGCTTCGACGAGCCCCCATATCGCGATCCGAGTGCTGCGAATGCAGGCTTCGCCGCCCATGAGATTGGGGGTCTTCTGGATCAGAGCTTCCGTTGTCGCAGGCATGGCACTCCTCCCTATGGGTACCAGGTTACCACAATTGGCTCACCCGGGCAGCAGGTGCTTGACGGCTTCCTTCTCTTCGAGAAGCTCGTTGAGCGTCTTCTGGAACATCGCCTGTCCGTAAGCGTCCAGCTTCACGCCTTCGACGACCTTCCAGGTTCCGTCCTTCGCGGTGCAAGGGTAACCGAAGACGAGACCCGTGGGCACGCCGTACTCGCCCTTGGAGATCGTCGCGGCACTGCTCCAGTCGCCGGCGGCGGTGCCACGGAGCCAGGTCTTCACGTGATCGATCGCACCGTTGGCGGCGGACATCGCGGAGGAAAGGCCGCGGGCCTTGATGATCGCAGCGCCGCGATTCTGGCACTGTGGCACGTATGTCTCTTCGAGCCACTTGCGATCCGTGATCACCTCGGTCGCCAGCTTCCCGTTGATCTTCGCGTTGGTGAAGTCCGGGAACTGCGTGTTCGAGTGGTTGCCCCAGATGGTAACGTTCGTGACCACTTCGTTCGGCACGCCGGCCTTCTTCGCCAGTGCAGCCGCGGCGCGGTTGTGGTCGAGCCGGGTCATCGCGGTCCAGCGATCATGAGGAATCGCCTTGCCGTTCTGATACGCCACCAGGCAGTTCGTGTTGCAGGGATTGCCGACGATCAGAATGCGAACGTCCGAGGCGGCGTTCTTCGCGAGAGCCTGGCCCTGGCCGACGAAGATCTGGCCGTTCATGCCGAGGAGGTCCTTGCGTTCCATCCCCTGTTTCCGCGGGGCGGCACCGACAAGCAGGGCATAGTTCACGTCCTTGAAGGCGACGTTCGCGTCGTCGGTCACATTCACCGCGGCGAGCGTGGGGAAGCCACAATCCTCGAGTTCCATGGCGACGCCTTCGAGGGCCGTCAGCGCCGGGGTGATTTCGAGAAGTTGCAGGATCACCTTGGTGTCCGCACCGAAGACTTCGCCGGAGGCGAGCCGAGCGAGCATGGAATACGCGACTTGACCCGCCGCCCCGGTGACGGCCACGCGAACTGTCTTTGCCATGGAAGGATGCCCTGTGGAATGGTCTTCGACTCGACACCACCGGGCCGAGTCATACCCTGATACGGTACGGAGAGCTAACAACCCCGGCTATCAACCTCTCGGTCACTCGGGATTTGCCACACTCTTTAGGAGCTTCTTGCGATGGCAGCGATCAAGGTCGGCATCAATGGTTTCGGTCGCATCGGCCGCCTCGTATTCCGGGCCCTCTGCGAACAAGGGCTCCTCGGTAAAACTCTCGACGTCGTGGCCGTCAACGACCTCGTCCCCGCCGACAACCTCGCGTACCTTTTGAAGTACGACTCCACGCAGGGCAAGTTCGGCGGCGAAGTCTTCAGTAAGAAGTCGTCCCCCTCCGTCGCCGAGGACGATATCCTCGTCGTGAACGGCCACGAGATCAAGTGCCTCGCCGTCAAGGAAGGCCCGCAAGCGCTGCCCTGGAAGGAACTCGGCGTCGAGTACGTCATCGAGTCCACCGGCTTGTTCACGGAAGCCTCCAAGGCGAAGGGCCACATCACCGCCGGCGCGAAGAAGGTCATCATTTCCGCCCCGGCGAAGGAAGAAGACATCACGATCGTGATGGGCGTTAACCATGAGAAGTATGACCCGAAGAATCACAACATCATCTCGAACGCGAGCTGCACCACGAACTGCCTGGCCCCGGTGGTTCACGTGCTGCTCAAGGAAGGCTTCGGCATCGACGAAGGCCTGATGACGACGGTGCACAGCTACACCGCGACGCAGAAGACCGTGGACGGCCCGAGCAAGAAGGACTGGAAGGGCGGCCGCGCCGCGGCGACGAACATCATCCCCAGCGGCACCGGTGCCGCCCGGGCCGTCGGCCTCGCCATCCCCGAGGTGAAGGGCAAGCTCACCGGCATGGCCTTCCGCGTGCCGACGCCGACCGTCTCCGTCGTCGACCTCACCGTGAAGACCGTGAAAGCGACCAGCTACAAGGAAATCTCCGAGGCCATGAAGAAGGCCAGCGAGACTTACCTCAAGGGCATCCTGGCGTACACGACGGACGAGGTCGTGAGCACGGACTTCATCCACGACGCCCACAGCAGCATCTTCGACGCCGGCAGCGGCATCGAACTCAACAGCAAGTTCTTCAAGCTCATCTCCTGGTACGACAACGAGTGGGGCTATAGCAACCGCTGCGTCGACCTGATCAAGTACATGATCTCCAAGGCGTAATCCGCATCACCGCTTGGCCGCGACGCGGAGTCTCCGGAACGGAGCGCACACGTTGACGCGCTCCGCTTTGAAGGCTCCGCGTCGCGGCCAAGCATTCAGGAGACTACCATGGCCAAGAAAACCATCTCTGACCTGGGCGATCTGAAGGGCAAGAAAGTCCTCGTTCGCGTGGACTTCAACGTGCCGCTGGACAAGAAGACCGGAGACGTAAAGAACGATCGCCGCATCCGCGGGGCGTTGCCCACGATCAAGGCGCTGCTGGACGCGGGTGCGTCCGTCATCGCGATGTCCCACCTTGGCCGACCCGAGAAGGCGGACGAGGCAGGCCGCAAACTGCTCACCATGGACAAGATCGCGGCTCGCTTCGGCGAACTGCTCGGCAAGCCCGTGAAGAAGGCGGACAACAGCGTCGTGGGAGCCGAGGTGACGGCCGCGGTCGCTGCGATGAAGGCGGGCGACGTCATCCTGCTCGAGAATCTGCGGTTCGATCCGCGAGAGCAGAAGAACGACGCCGAGTTCGCAAAGGCGATCGCCAGCCTTGGCGATGCGTACGTCAACGACGCCTTCGGCACCTGCCACAACGACAAGGACGCGAGCATGGTCGCCGTCCCCGCGGCGCTCAAGGCTGCAGGTAAGCCGCGAGCCGTGGGCCTGCTCGTTGCCAAGGAACTCGAGATCATTGATGGGCTGATGACGAATCCGAAGGAACCGGTCATCGCCGTGATGGGCGGGGCGAAGGTCTCGGACAAGATCGCGTTCATCCACGCCCTGCTGAAGAAGGTTGACAACCTGTTGATCGGCGGCAAGATGACCTATGCCTTCTACAAGGCGAAGGGGATCAAGGTCGGCAGCACGCGAGTCGACGACGCCGAGGTCGCCGCCGCCATGCCTCTGCTGGATCTGGTGGATGACAAGATCACGCTGCCGAACGATGCCCTGGCCGCGAAGAGCGATGACCTGACGAAGACGGATGTTTTCGTCGGCGAGATCCCGGACGGCTACGAAGGCGTGGACATCGGGCCGATGACGACGGGCGTCTACGCGGAAGTGATCAGCCAGGCCGGCACGGTGATCTGGAACGGCCCGGTCGGCTGGTTCGAACAGCCCGCGTTCAGCAAGGGCACCCGGGGCATCGCCGAGGCCATGGCCGCAAGTAAGGCGATCACGGTCGTCGGCGGTGGCGAGACCGCGGAAGCCGTCGAGCAGTTCGGCTTCGACAGCAAGATGACGCACGTCTCCACCGGCGGCGGAGCCTTCCTGGCTTACGTCGAGGGGAAGAAGTTCGCCTCGCTGGAGCAGATTGACGAGAAGTAAATCTGATTCGCCGCGGCAGGAGTCGTGTGAGGAGCGGAGACCACTTCGCTCCTCTCCACCCCGATGGGTGAAACGGAATCGCCTTGCTCTTGACGCCGCACGCCCCCCTCAGTCTCATATCTTTGAGGATTCCCCCCGCAGATCCCACCTGCACCGGGAGGTTCGGAGTGAGCAGCATGGCGATCGCCGACAGGCCGAAACGCGGCGTGCCCGAAGGACTCTGGCTGAAGTGCCCAAACTGTGGAGCCACCGTCTACAAAAAAGATGTCGAGGCCCGGCTCAATGTCTGCACCGAATGCGACTATCACTTCACCGTGCCCGGCCGCGCCCGCACCGCCCAGCTGCTGGACTCGGATAGCTTCGAGGAATGGGACGCAGACCTCGCCCCTTGCGATCCGCTCCACTTTTTCGATCGCATCGCATACGACAAACGCCTGAAGGACGAACAGGCCAAGACCGGTCTCACCGATGCGGCCCTCACCGGCAAGGGCTTTATCCGAGGGCGGCCGGTGGCAATCGGCATCACGGACTTCGCCTTCATGGCCGGCAGCATGGGCAGCGTGGTCGGCGAGAAGTTGGCCCGCGCCGCCGAGCGAGCCACCGAGGCGAGGCTGCCGCTCATCTTTGTGAGTGGTTCAGGTGGCGGTGCCCGAATGCAAGAGGGCATCCTCTCGCTCATGCAGATGGCGAAAGTCTCCGCCGCCCTCGCTCGCTACGACTCGGCCGGCGGCTTTTACATCTCGATTCTCACCAATCCCACGATGGGCGGTGTCGCCGCCAGCTGGGCCCTGCAAGGCGACATCACGCTCGCCGAGCCTGGGGCGATGGTCGGATTCGCCGGCAAGCGAACCATCTGGAATACCGTCCGCATCGAACTGCCCGAAGGCTTTCAGACCAGCGAATTCCTGATGAAGCATGGCTTCGTCGATCGCGTCATTCACCGCAAGGATCTGCGAACGGAAGTCGCGAGGTTGATCGACTACTGTCAAATGAAGTAGGATGCGGGGTGGCTTCGATGGGTCGATTTCCCGACTCCGAAGCCTTGCTGCTCATTGTTGGAGATCATCGTGGGCTTCCTCGATTCCCTGAAAAACCTCTTCGGCGGAGGCAGCAAAAGCGCGGAGGTCAACGTCGCCAAGCGGTTCGACATCCGCGGCAAGACCGGGCAGGGGAGCATGTCGAAGGTTTACCAGGCTTACGACCGCGATCTGGGACGAACGATCTGCCTGAAACTTCTCGATAAAGTGAAGACCGCCGCCTTCGAGGCCAAGTTCAAGAAGCGAGGCCTCAAGAAACCCACGGAAGGCAAGATCTGCACCGCTCTGAAGCACCCCAACGTCGTCACCACTTACGAGCACGGCACCACCACCAAGGGCGAACCTTACCTCGTGATGGAATGGGTCGAGGGCAGCGGCCTGAACTATCTCATCGAGTCCAAGAGCGCCAAGCTTGATGGCCATCGCATGGAATACATCGGCCAGCTTTGCGATGCGATCCAATTCATTCACGATCAGAAGTTCCTGCATCGCGATCTGTGCCCACGAAACGTGATGGTGACCCCCGAGGGCGTGGTGAAGCTGATTGACTTCGGTCTCACCATCCCTTACGAACCGGCGTACTGCCTCTCCGGCAACCGCACCGGCACCGTCGACTACCTGCCGCCGGAGGTCATCAAGGGATCAAAGACGGATCACCGCGTCGATGTCTTCGCTCTCGGCGTCACGGCGTTCGAGGTGCTCACCGGCAACCTCCCCTGGGAACGTTCCCCCTCGAGTGAGGACACCATCCTCCGACACCTCAACACCCCGGCGCGCAGCCCGAAGGAAGTGCGGGCGGATCTCGACGACGCCCTGTGTCAGGTGCTCTCGAAGTGCATCGAGCGCGACATGAAAGCTCGCTATGCCAGTGCTCGCGACTTCAAAGACGCCTTGCATCAGTTGAAGAGGCAGAACTATTAAACCGCACGATTGTGCATGTGCTAGAATCCGATCAAGACATGGAATCTCAGGCTAGCGGACAACTTCATGAAATCGGACCCACTGAAACCCGAACGCTGCGCCCAGCTTCTTTCCGCGCTCGCGGCACCAGAACGGTTGAAGATCGTAAGGCTGCTTTCCGAAGGTTCCTGCACCGTCACGGAGATCATCCAGAAAGTGAAGATTCGCCCCGCCAATGTCTCACACCACCTGAGTATTCTCCGCCAGGCGCGACTGATCCATGGTAAAAAAACAGGGCGATTCGTGCATTACTCCCTGCTCCCCGGCCTCCTCGACGAAGCGATCAAGGCAGGCATTCCCGAAGAGTCGCTGAACCTTGGTTGCTGTCGACTGGTGCTGCCGCTCACGGGTGGATCGTTAGCCATCAACCATGAGACGAACTGCAATACCACGACCTGAACGACGGCCTCGACGGCTTACGCGGCAGGTGCTGCTTGAGGCCCGCTCATCGCTCCGTCTCCGGCCCATCGCGGCCTTTCATTCAAACAACGTGGGCCCCGGTGCCGACGGTCTCGGTGGCAACCGTCCGAGAACCTGAAACGCGCGGGGCATCGCCACCCGGCCGCGAGGCGTTCGCGATACGTACTGCTCGCGAAGCAGGTACGGCTCGATCTCGTCCGCCAGCGTGTCCGTTGCCAGGTTCAGCGTCGCGGCCATCGCCTCGATGCCGGTCGGGCCGCCGGCGTAAAGATCGATCAGCACTTCCAGGTAACGCCGGTCGTTCTTGTCCAGCCCCTCGCGATCCACCTCCGCCATATCCAGGGCCGCCTTCGCGATGGTGTCGCTGATTGCCCCGTCATGCCTGGCGGCGGAGTAGCTTCGCGACCAGTACAGTCTCGCATTCGCCACTCGAGGAGTGCCCCGGCTGCGGCGGGCAATCTCCAGGCACGCCTCGCGCGTGATCGGCGTCTTCAGCTTCGCCGCGTTGATCCGCACGATCTCCGCCAGTTCCTCCACCGAGTAGAATTCAAGGTGTTCGTGCATGCGGAAGCGATCCCGCATCGGCCCCGAGAGCATGCCGCTTCGCGTCGTGGCCCCGATCAACGTGAAGCGTTTGAGGTTCATCGAGATCGTGCGAGCATTGACCCCTTCGCCAAGAATGATGTCGATGCGGAAGTCTTCCATCGCCGGGTAAATGAACTCCTCCACCACCCGCGGCATGCGATGAATCTCGTCGATGAACAGCACGCTCCCCTCTTCGAGATTGGTGAGGAACGGCAGCAGATCCGCCGGCTTCGAGAGCGCCGGCCCGGAGGTGAGTTGGATGGTCGTGCCCAGTTCGTTGGGCAGCACGGTGGCAAAGGTCGTCTTCCCCAGCCCCGGCGGCCCGTCGAAGAGAATGTGCCCGAGCGGTTCCTTGAGCTTCTTGGATGCGGTCACCGCGATCTCGAGCCGTTCGGCGACCTTGCGCTGGCCGATGACTTCCTTCAGCAACTTCGGACGCAGGGCCGCATCACGGCTGCGATCCTCGCTGCTCGCTCCGCCATTGCCGGGGCCGATGACTGCTTCACGTGCCATGGAGGTCTCTTAAAGCGGTTTCATGTAAGCGAGAATCCAGCCCGTAAGCTCATCTCGCCCAAGCTGACCGGCCGCAAGTCGAAGAAAGATCGTTTCTTGCTCGTCAACGCGTCCTGAAAACCATGATTCCTCGCAAGCGAGTATGCCAACGCCGAGGCTTTCTCGGCAAGAGAGGGGTAAAGCTCGTGCCCATCAAATGTCATCCGGGGCTGATTGACGGCTGAGTCGACCTTGCCGACATCGAGCATTCCGGGTCTGCCACCCGATTGTTGGATGATCCACTCGTGAAGCTGGATCACCTCTTGTGTGGTGAGGTAGATCATTGAGCGAGCCGCCGATAGAGTTCGGCATTCTTCTTCAGCACGTACTGAGCGACTGTTTCAAACGCGCCCTTGCGATCCAGGTAATCGTCGGCAATCTTCACCAGAAGTTTGGAGATATCGAGTCCTTCGATACGCGCTGCTTCGTCCAGCTTTGTCATCTGCTCCGGGGAAAGGTCAATGGAAATCGTCATGGCACTCACCCTCGATGGCTATAAATCAGTTTCAAGGCTTCATCGATCGATGTGAAGCTCTTACCGGCTCCGACGAGCCCATCCAGCAATCCCCGCGCCTCCACGGGTGTGTGGCCCAGGCCCATGAGGGCCTCGTACACATCCTCGATCAATCGGCCGCGAGTCTCGTGCGCCGCCTGCTCGGCGGTGGCGGTCGCCGTGGGCTTCTTCTTGCCGCCGCCTTTCACATCGACAACCGTGGGTTCCTCGGAGTTCGCATCCGTCGTCGGCAACGCGGCGAAGGTGGCGACCTTGCGTTTCAGGCTCGTCACGATCTGTTCCGCGGTCGTCGGGCCGATGCCGGGGAGCGTGGAGAGCCAGCGATTGTCTTGCCGATGGATCGCGTCGGCGATGTCGCGCACGGGGCGGGCCATCGCCTTCAAAGCCTTCTTCGCGCCGATCTTCTCCACGGTGCAGAAGAGATCGAAGAAGTCGAGTTCCGCTTCCGTCTGGAAGCCGATCCGCCGCGGGATGAACCGATTGCCGCTGCTGTTGCCTTCAAAATACTCGGTGACGTGGAAGGTGACCTCCTGCCCCACCCGGCTTTGCACCACGCGACGCACCGCCTCGGGCACGAGCAGTTGATATTCGAAGGCCCCGATCGCAAGGCGGACTTCGTCATCGAGCACGCGGACGAGCAGACCCGTCATCTTGGTGATCATGAACCGCTGCCTTTCGTGGGCTTCTCGTCGAGATTGAGTTCGTCGGGGTCGTGGCCAAGCAACATCTCGCGGTTCACGCCGGTGAAGGTCATCGACCGAGCTCCGCTGACGATCGTCTTCGCCGTGAGGTAATAATGGCAGAGGGCGACAGCGAGAGCATCCGCCACGTCGTGCGGTTCCGGCGGCTTGTCGAGGCCGAGTTCACGCGTGATGGCCGCCTGCACTTGCTCCTTGCCCGCCCGGCCGCTGCCAGTCACCACTTTCTTGATGCGGGTTGCGGCATAGCTCAGCACGTCGATGCCTCGCTGCGATCCCGCGAGCAGGTAACCGCCCCGTGCGTGCGCCATCAGGATCGCCGTTCGCGGGTGGTCGTAGTGGGCATAGAGTTGTTCCACAACCATGACGGTGGGCGTCCACTGTTCGAGAACCTCGACAATCCCATCGTAAAGGACGCGCACCCGCCGTGCGAGGTCCGTGGTCGGTTCGGAGCGAACGACGCCCGCCTCCACGATCCGCGGGCCGTTGCTGGTCGCTTCGAGGACAGCGTACCCCGTGGTCTGCAGGCCAGGATCGATGCCGAGGATGCGGGCAGGATGTGACGGATTCGCTGTCATGAGGGATCTCAGCCAGGAGTAAAGGCTGAGTGTGCGAGAAGCGAATCGACGATCGAGGGATCCACAAACTGTCGTTTAGTCGGATCGAATCGCACCGATGTGGTGGGGACGCGGCCGAGATCCGCGATCGCACGATTTCGCAGCCCTGCCCAGGAACCTTTCAGATCGACGAGGGTCATCGAAGGCATCAGATAAATGGCAAACTCCTCGGCATAATCTTCCGTGTCTTCGTCGAATGGGCAATCAAACAGATAGGTCTGCCCTCGATCCGCGAAGACGAAGATGTGAGGGAAATCCCAAAAATCTCGGTAGAGGATCGAAGCCCATCGCGTCATGGGATGTCCTTCTTGGCGCCATCGATTCGCTCAGGGCGAGGAACCGTGTTGGGTTGCAAGACCGTGAACGTCGTGGGGCCTGCCTTAATGATGTCCAGATGCTGATAATTCATCGTATCGTATCGTGAAATCTCGGGTTCCCACAAGACGACACCGCCGTTGGCTCGTATCTCCCCGACCGTGGAAATGCGGATCTGCCCATGAGGCACGGCACAAGCCGCGGCTTCCAGGGTCGGACCGACGGTGCCAGAGAAAACAGCCCCATCCGTCGGGAGAGGCTTGGTTCCGCCTTTCACCACAACATAATGATCCGGCACTACCCGATGCGGATTCGCCCCCGCAGCGATCGACGCTTCAAACTCGGCTCCACATGGGTCGGGAAACCTGGGCGAGCCTCCGTCTCAGCCGACACGCCACGTGGTGCTGGCGGCGCGGTCTTCGAGCGTGACGCCAAGCTCGCCGAGGCGTTTGCGGATGAGGTCCATCTGGTCGAAGATCGGCTTCTTCAGCGGGTTATCCTTCGCGGCCGTCTTCGCTTCCGTGCGGAGGTTGTTGCGGATATCGATGAGAAGTTCCATGAGCCCCGCGACAAGCTTGTCGTCGCCGCCGAGCGTGGCCTTGGCCGGCGGTTGCCAGAAGAGGCCGAGGATCGCGCCCATCGTGCGGAGATAACGGACGCCTCGCTCGAACTCTTGTCGTAACTCGGGTGTGCCTTCTTTCTCCAGGTGGTCAGCAAATCGATTCACGCTACCAAGCGTATCGTGAAGCACTCCGATGGCTCCACCCGTGTTGAAATCGTCGTCCATAAGATCCCGAAAGCGTCGCCATCGCACGACGAGACTCACAAGGTCGTCACTCGGTGTTTCTGTGTCGGCGAACGCTCCGTCCGCGCTGGCATGTTCGATGGCGTAGAAACTCTTTCCACTGACTCGCTCATACCTCTCGAAGAACCGATAGAAGCTCTCCAGCGATCTCGCAATCTCATCCAACCGCTCCTCGCTGTACTCGATGGGGCTGCGATAGTGCGTGCTCAGCAGCAGGAAGCGCACCGTCTCGGCGCTGTGGCGTTGCAGCAGGTCGGCGATGTTGACGACGTTGCCGACGGAGCCCGCCATCTTGGCGGTGCCCATCTTCAGCAGGCCGTTGTGCATCCAGATCTTCGCGAAGTCCTTGCCGGTGGCGCTTTCGCTCTGGGCGAGTTCGTTTTCGTGGTGGGGGAACTGGAGGTCGAGGCCGCCGCCGTGGATGTCGATGGTCTCGCCGAGTTCCTTGCGGGCCATGGCGCTGCACTCGATGTGCCAGCCGGGGCGGCCCTTGCCCCAGGGGCTCTCGAACTGCACTTCGATCGGCTCGCCAGGCTTGGCACCCTTCCACAGGGCGAAGTCGCCGGGGTTTCGCTTGCGGTCGCTGACCTCGATGCGCGAGCCGGCCTCGAGTTGCTCCGGGTCGCGATTGCAGAGCTTGCCGTAGTCCGCATCCCTGGACACATCGAAGTAAACGTCGCCGCTCGCGGGGTACGCGTACCCCTTCGCGATGAGGCTGCTGATCATCTCGATCATGCCGCCGATGTGCTCGGTCGCCTTCGGGAAGTGATCGATGCCAACGACGTTGAGCTTCTTCAGGCAGTCGTAGTAATCCTGCGTCATCTTCTCCGCAAGGGCGGGGACGGTGGTGCCGAGCTCCGCGGCTCGCTTGATAAGCTTGTCATCCACGTCGGTGATGTTGACGACCCACTTGACGTTGTATCCGCAGTAGGTCAGATATCGCTTGACGGTGTCAAAGATCACCGGGCCGACCATGTGTCCGATGTGGCTTGGCTTGTACACGGTGGGTCCGCAGACGTACATGGTCACCGTGTCGCCGGGCTGCTTGGGGAACGGTTCTTTTTTGCGAGTCAGGGTGCTGTAAACCTGCAAAGCCATGGGAGAAATCCTTTCACCACGATGATGTCGTCGAACTCACGCCTGCGACTTCTGGATCAAGACCACCGCGTGGCAGCCCAGCGCTTCGCCGCGGCCGATGTGGCCGACCTTCTCGCCGGTCTTGGCCTTCACGTTCACCGCGTCCGTCGGCAGCCCAAGCAGGATCGCGAGGTTCGCACGAATCGTGGCCTTGAGCGGGCCGAGCTTCGGTTCCTGGGCGAAGATCGTCACGTCCACGTTCACCGGCTGCCAGCCAAGGCCGGCCAGTTTCAAAAGCGTCTCTCGAAGGAAGAACGACGAATCCGCGTCCTTCCAGTCGGCGGCGGTGTCCGGATAAGCATCACCGATGTCGCCCAGACCTGCGGCGCCGAGCAGGGCATCCGTGACGGCGTGGAGCACCGCATCCGCATCCGAATGGCCCACGAGGCCGCGGGGGTGATCGATGCGAACTCCACCGAGGAGGAGCGGTCGCCCTTCTGCAAAGCGATGGGAATCGTGGCCGCTGCCGACGCGAATCACAGACCGCCTCCTGCGGATGGGAATGGACTTGCCGGAATTGTAGCGAGATCAGGGGAATCCGCACAATCGCGACTGGCCGGCCGGCTTCACGTCGCGATCGATGCGGGTGGAAACGCGGCGCGGGGCTCGCCCATCGCCAGTGTTGTCTTCCGGCGTACAATGCCCCGTGCGTATCGATCCCCACCCGATCTTTCGGAGTTCACGCCATGCGTCTGCTTTACGCCGCGGCCCTGCTGGCCGTGCCTTTTGCTTCCGCCTACGCTGCCGACAAGGGCACCACGGTTGACCTCGCCGGCATGAAGTCCACCACCCCCGCGGAATGGAAGGAAGAACAACCTTCCATCAACATGCGGATGGCTCAGTTCAAGCTGGACGATGCAGAACTCGCCCTGTTCGTCTTCCCGGGCGGCAGCGGCACGGTCGAGCAAAACCTGAAGCGCCAGGAAGCCAAGTTTGACGCCGGCGCCAAGTCGGACGTCAGCGAGATCAAGATCGGTGACGCCAAGGGCACCTACCAGGACATCAAGGGGACGTTCATCAAGAAGTTCCCGCCGTTCGCTCCGGACGCCAAGATCACCAAGATGACCGACTACCGCCAGATCTACGTCGTGTTCGAGGCTGGCGGCAAGCAGTATTACATGACGCTGCTCGGGCCGGCGAAGACGATCGAAAAGCACAAGGCTGGCTTCGATGGCTGGCTCAAGAACTTCAAGTGAGACAGCCTGACGCTGTGACTTGCGAAGCGATTGACCGACTCGAAGCCCAGGGACGCTATCCCTGGGCTTTGCTCGTTGAGAGAGACCATGACGCCGGCCTTCTTTGACTACGAACTCCCCGAAGATCGGATCGCGCAGGAGCCCGCGGCCCGTCGCGATCACTCGCGGCTGCTCGTCGTTCGCCGGGCGACGGGCGATCTCGAACATCGCGTCTTTTACGAGCTACCGGGCCTTCTTTCACCCGGCGACCTCGTGGTGTTCAACGACACGAAAGTGCTGCCGGCCAGGCTGATCGGGAAGCGCGAGTCGACGGGCGGAGCATGGGAGTCGCTGTTCCTGCAACGAACGCCCGAAGGCCTTTGGAAGATGATGGCGAAGACTCGCGGGCACCCGGTGAACGGCGAGGCGTTCGCAACGGAACCGGGGCCGTTCCGCTTGATCCTGCGTGGGCGAACGCCCGATCGCCACTGGTTGATGGAGCCGGACGCGCCGGGCTCACCGGAGGATCTTCTCGGGAGATTCGGACAGATTCCACTGCCGCCTTACATTCGCAAGGGCCGGGCGAGTGCGAGTGACGTGGAGCGGTACCAGACGGTATTCGCGAAGCCTGCGGGTTCCGTGGCGGCGCCGACAGCGGGGCTGCACTTCACGCCGGAATTGCTGGAGCGACTCCGCGTTCGCGGCATCGAGGCGGCACGCGTGACGCTGCACGTCGGCCTTGGCACCTTCGAGCCCGTGAAGGTGGACGATCCCACGAAGCATGCGATCCACCGCGAGTGGTGCGAGGTCAACGCGGAGACCGTGGCTGCGATCCAGGCTTGCAAGGCCCGTGGCGGCAAGGTGATCGCCGTCGGCACCACGACGACGCGAACGCTGGAATCGGCTGCGAGGCCGAGCGGCCTGCAACCGTACCGCGGGGACACAGGGCTTTACATTCTGCCGCCGTTCGAGTTCCGCGTGATCGAAGGGCTGATCACCAACTTCCACCTGCCACGAACGACGCTGCTGATGCTCGTGGGCGCCTTCGCGGGGACGGATTTGCTACGTCGCGCTTATGAAGAAGCGATCCGCCGGGAGTATCGCTTCTACAGCTACGGCGACGCGATGCTGGTGTTGTGATCGAATGACGACTCACACGGCCCCCGCCAGCGCCCGACGCCTGGCCGTGGGTTCCTCCATGCCGCGGCACGCTTCCCGCAGTCGGCGGATGCCCTCGACGATTTGCTCATGCGACGAGATTCCGTAACAGAGACGCACCTCACTTCGCGGCAGGCTGCCCGCCTCGGCGACGTGGCCGAAGCTTCCGGGAACGTAGAGCACGCCGTGCTTGAGAGCCGAGGCCACCAGAGGGCCTTCCGGGCTCGCGTCCACATGGCCAGGGAACGTCAGCCAGACGTAAAGCCCGCCGTACGGAATGGTCCACTGCACGCCGGGGAAGTCCGCGAATTCCTCGTCGAGGCTCGCCAGCATCACGTCGCGCTTCTGGCGATACACCGTCTGAAGCTTCTCGACATGGCGATGATAAGCCCCACTTTCCATCAAGCGGTTGAGGATGTGCTGAGCGAGGTTGCTCGATCCGAAGTCGTGATTTCCCTTCAAATTCAAGATCGGGCCGACGAGATCCCGCGGCATCAGAGCGTAGCCGGTCTTCAAGCCGGGAGCGCAGGGCTTCGAGAACGTGCTGGTGTAAACGACATACTCGTTTGTCTCGTCGAAGCGTTTGACGCTTGGCAGGTCCTCACCCTGGAAGCGAAGCTCGCGATACGCCGCGTCCTCGAGAATGAGGATGCGGTGACGCTTGCTATACTGCCGGGCGATCTCGACCAGGCGAGGACGGCGGGCTTCGAGCAGCGTCAGCCCCGTGGGGTTCTGGTAGTAATCGACGGTGTAGATCATCTTGACGCGGGGCAGGTCGCCGGCGCGATCGAGTTTCGCCAGCAAGGCTTCGAGAGCGTTCAGATCCATGCCGCCCGGATCCATCGGCACCGTGAGGACGCGGATGCCATGGCTCTGCAGTAGCGAGTGGTAAACGAAGTACGATGGAGCCTCGGTGATGACGATGTCGCCCTCGTCCAGCAGGGCTTCGCCGAGCAGGTAAAGCACTTGCTGGGAGCCGGTGGTGAGAACGACATCGTCCACCGTGAGATGCAGTTCGCCCGGCTTCACGCCGTCCGCCTTGCAGACGTGCTCAAGCACCTTCTCCCGAAGCACCGGCAGCCCCTGCGTGGAACCGTACTGCAAGGCGGCCCTGGCGGCAGCGGGGTCGGCCATGATCGCTTCGACGGCAGCGGCGACATCCTTCGCGGGCAGCGATTCCTCGTCCACAAGCCCGGCGGCGAACGAGATCAGCCCCGGTGTTTCGAGGGCTTTCTGGATGAAGTACGTGATCGGCGAATCGGCCGTGCGGATCGACTGAGCCGACAAGGAAAGCGGTGCCGACATCGAAGCAGTCCTTTCTGAAACTCTTCAGAAACTCGGAACCGGGTGAAGAACCCGCATCGCCACGAACGCCAACGGCCCCGGAGATGATCTCCGGGGCCGTCGAAGTTGCGTATTCGCTCAGGTTCCCGGAGATTAAGTTGTGTGTCCCACGGCGGCCGCTGCCGCAGCGATAGCAACAACACGACCGGCACCGGCCGAGGAGGCCGATTTCGCCGAGCGAATTGTGCGACACAGGGACATCACAACGCCTCAATACGGTTCGCCCGCGGAAAAGCGGACACATCTATGTAACAGGCGAATGGCCGTCTGACAAGGAAAAATCTCGCCGATTCCGGTGAAAACCCACGGAGGAGTCATCTCAAGGGCCTGCGGCCCGTGATAAGCGAGACCACGAAGAGCACGATGAAGACGAAGAAAAGGATCTTCGCGATCCAGACGGCCTCGCCGGCGATGCCGCCGAAGCCGAAGACCGCGGCGATGATCGCGATCACGAGGAAGATAATGGCGTAACGTAGCATGGGGCACCTCAGGGGACGGTTCCAGTGGCGATGGTATCTTATCGTTACAGCCGTTCCTTCACCCAGGCGAGATTGAAGGTTGCTCGTCGTGGCGATTCGGCTTCTCTCGATGCTTCGAGAGGCCGCGATCATGGAAGATGGTCTTGTTGTCGCCATGAGAGAGCTTGCCGGTCTGGCGGATCGTCTGAGAGCAAGGGGTCGGGAAACGGCAACTGGCTCGCATCGCGGGAACACAAATCGCTCGATGGCTTCGTTCGTTTTCGCCGGTGCCGTCTCTGGGCCAAACATGGCAATCCACTCATCACGTCGCCTCGCAATCGCCGGCTTCACGGTTCGCTCGAACTCCGAGATCCGGTTCGGAGGAAACACCGCCGAAGTCTCGGGGTCGGTTTCTTCGATGTTCCGAACCTCCATCTCGAACCGAGTCGAAAGCGTTCGGATGAGCGATAGAAATGCATCGTCCACAGTCGCCGGATGGCGCAGGGTGAAACGGCACGAGATACGCAGCGGCGAATCCGAAAGCTCGAGTTCAAAGAGGTGAATGCCCTGCCGAACCAGATAGTAGTGGCCTCGCACCAGTTCGGAATCGGTATCCCGGCGTTGCTCCGAGGTGAGAACGCAGGAACTCGTCCATTAGGGTAAAGGTCGCAGGTCCCGTCAGTTCAACTTGGAAGGATTCAAACCCCCTGACGACCTCTCAAGACCTGGAACGTTCCAGATATCCTCAATACTTCGCCAGGTCGCCCGCGTTCTTCTTCAAGCCCAGGGCAGTTACCACAGCGGCGGCACCGTCGACCATGAATTTCATCTCGCTGTTGACTGCGATAAACTGCCAGCCCTCGGCGATACGCATCTTCGCCTCCTCGATGCTGAAGGTGTGGATGCCTGCCGCGATCTTGTTGCGTTTGCAGCCCGCGAGGATGTCCGAGAGCGTCTGTTTGAAGGCGTCCGGCGCCGGTGGCTTGCCATCAGGCGAGCGCATGCTGGCGGCGAGGTCGTTCGGGCCGACGAAGACCGCGTCGACGTTCGGCCGACCGTAGACGGCGTCGAAGTTCCGCACCGCGTCGATGTGCTCGCACTGGAGCACGCAGAGCACCTCGTCGTTGAACTTCGCGTAATAGTCCGCCGGGGAACAGTCGAGGTTCAGCGCGTGAACGCTGCCGCCGACGCTGCGATTGCCGACGGGCGGGTACAGGCACGCATCCACGCCTTCCTTCGCTTCCGCGGGCGTGCAGACCATCGGGGCGATGATGCCGTAGCCGCCGTTGTCCAGGACGCGCTTGATGTGGTCGTGCCGGCACGAGGGCACGCGAGCCAGCGGAATGCACCCGGCCTCCGCGATGGCGGCCATCATGTGCGTCGCCGTCTCCATGCTCACCAGCGAGTGCTCGATGTCGATCGTCAGCCAGTCGAAGCCGGACCGGGCCATGAAGCGGGCGGCGGTGATGCTGCCAAGCGAGAGCCAGGTGCCCACGGCGGGCTTGCCGTCCTTCAGCAAGCGTTTGACGGTGTTGACGCGCATGAGGGATTCCTTTGAGGAGTTAAAGTGGAGAAGAAAGTCTAATAGTTCAGGTTGCAATGAGTAGGCGGATTCTCCCTGATCGCTCTTGAGCGATTCGCCGACAGATGCACCCGGTTCGTGGCCGATTTCTAGGGAACAAACCCCGGAGGCCGCGCCGATGCCTGCAACTCAAGCTGTGAATTACTGGCCCCAGAACAAATGCGCGAAGGCCTTCTGGAGCCAGCAGGAACTCCCGCCTTACAAAGAATTGCTCAAGGACACGCTCGACTGGGCCGCACCCGCCGCGGGGGAACGCTGGCTCGACCTTGGTTGCGGCGGCGGCGGCCTGAGCCGAGGGCTCTGGGAAATCAGTGCCGGCCGTATCACGGGGGTTCTCGGCATCGACTGCGCCGCGGCCAACGAGGACGCTTACGAACGACTTCGCCAAAATCTCCGCCCCACCCCGGGAAAGCGAATCCAGTTCGAGTGCCATGACTTCAGCAATGGCCTGGATTTCCTTGCTAACGCGACCTTCGACAACGCCATCTCGGGCCTGTCGATCACCTATGCCGAGCATTTCGACGAGGCGACTCAGAAGTGGACGACGAAGGCGTATGACCACTTGCTCGCGGACGTACGCCGGGTGCTGCGGCCGGGCGGGCGGTTTGTGTTCTCGGTGAACGTGCCAGAACCGTCCTGGCTGAAGGTGGCGCGACATTCGCTGGGCAAAATGCTGAGGTCCGGGCAGCCGTTGAAGCATCTCAAGAATTCACTCCGGATGCTGAAGTACGGAAGCTGGTTGAAGCAGGAAGCCCGCCGT
>Ga0105046_10001173_pt1 | contig 39742 bp, 37 predicted proteins | sample MAT03_FD_78385 | JGI IMG/M metagenome (GOLD analysis project Ga0105046, IMG submission 78385) | Freshwater microbial communities from Lake Fryxell liftoff mats and glacier meltwater in Antarctica - MAT-03 (megahit assembly) | ecosystem: Environmental > Aquatic > Freshwater > Ice > Liftoff... | reverse complement strand
GCACTTTGATAACATAAAACACAACATGGCTACTATTCTAAAAGTCTTTAAAAGTATTCTGCCTTCCTCATCGAGTATTCTGCCTTCGTTGGAATATATTCTAAAAGGCTTAAAAAATATTCTGCCTTCGCTATGGTAGATTCTGCCTTCCATAGTTAGTATTCTGCCTTCACAATCCGATGTTCTATTAAATATTATTAATGGTCTGATCTATATAAGGAGTTTTCTAAGTCTAGATGCCAATCTTTTCACAATAATGTATGATTGGACAAAAAGTTCATCTTATGGCATCCGTCTGTTTGAACCACAAATAGAGTTTAATTATTTCCCCAAAATAGACATCTCATAAGCTCGAGAAAATAAGTTGACATTCCTTTTCCAGAACAGGCTTCAATTATGATAAACTCTAAAGAGAGCTTGTTTCTGGCTTTGTCTTTTGATATTTTGAAATCTTTGCCAAGGATTGTTCCACTATTTTTTACTTGTTGCAGCATCATTTTGCCTTCAGCGATTTGAGAAAAAATTAGCCAGAACGAATTCATGAAAGTAAGTGGATTTACAATTGTCCGCAATGCACTGATTTACGACTATCCTATAGTTGAATCGATCAAATCGATACTGCCCTGCGTGGATGAAATGGTGGTGGCTGTTGGCAAATCTGAGGACGATACACTTGGTCTGATACAATCTATAGGGTCGCCAAAAATCAGAATTGTAGAAACCGTCTGGGATGATCGGTTGAGAGAAGGCGGTCGGGTTTTGGCTGTCGAGACAGATAAAGCAAAGCAGGCCATAGACCCAGCCTCGGATTGGTGCTTTTATATTCAGGGCGATGAAGTGCTGCATGAAAAGTTTGTTCCTGAGGTTCTGTCTGCGTTGGAACGATTTAAAAATCAACCCGAAATAGAGGGTTTATTGTTTCGATATCTACATTTTTATGGTGCCTACCACTATCAGGGTAACTCCAGAAAATGGTATCGGAAAGAAGTTAGAATTGTCCGTAATGATCCCGAAATTCATGCCTATCGTGATGCACAGGGATTTAGAAAAGGCCTCAGAAAACTTCAGGTGGCCGAAATTGATGCAGCTATTTTCCACTATGGCTGGGTAAAAAATCCAAAATTTCAACAAGCGAAACAAAAGAATTTTCACAAGTTTTGGCACAAAGATGAGGAGTTAAAAAAATACGTTTCTCAGGCTGACGCCTATGATTATCAGCAGATTGATTCGCTAGAGAATTTCAACGGCAGCCATCCGGAAGTGATGAAAAATCGAATCGCCCTTATGGATTGGGACTTCCAATTCGACCCAAATAAAAGGAAAATGAGACTAAAAGATAAGTTGTTGATTTGGTTCGAAAAATGGACTGGCTATCGACTATTCGAGTATAAGAATTATCAAAAAATCAAGTGAAACGTTCACATGAATGTCTCCCGGTATTACTTTTTAAAATGGCTTTCAGGAAGCCCAAAATTATAACCCAAGCATATTCCTGATCTTGGGTGCGAATCTTCTCGCATTAATATATAATTGGACAAATAAGTTTGACTGGTTCCGAACCGAAATCAAATGCACAATGATTTACAATTCAGACATAATGGCCTTTGCAACTAAGAACAATAATCTGGTTTTCTTCCACTTGGTAGATAAGTCTATGCGCATCAGAAATTCTTCTGGACCAACAACCCTGGTAATCGTGTTTCAAAAGCTCGGGTTTTCCTAAACCATCAAATGGATTTCTTGAAATATCTTTTATTAGTTCCAATACCTTAATTACTAGATTCTAATGCCCTGATTTGAACTCCAAAAAATCGTCTATTGCATTTTGTGAAAGCTCGACTTTCATACCTCATTTGTCAAAAAGGATTACAGCTCCCCAATTGAAAACACGCTGGATTCTCCATTTTTAATCTGATATAATGATTTGTCGATTCTTGCAAACCATGCTCCGTTTTTAATGAAATCATGGTCCAAAGAAATAGTCAATTCTGGATCTTCGTTTTTGACAGATGCCGAAAAGATTCGTTGAATTTTTTGAAGAGTCTCGTTTGTAAACTCCGAAAGCTTCAATTTAACTACCGTTTGCATACTTCAAATTTTAAATCAAATTAGCCCTTTTAAGGAAACTGTGGAAATTGGAAATTCTTCACCCCGACCCAACCCTCCTCGCATCATAACCTGGGTTGGAGAGTTGAATTGTACATTATGTGCTTCTCGTGGGGGGTCAAAGAGGTGGCGTGGAAATTTGTAAAAAATAAAAAGGCATCAGGACCAAAACGAATACAATCTTCTACATTCTCAACCCCGTATTGCAAGCTTCAATGAATTGTTTTGCGGCAAATTCTATTTCTTCATCATTGGAATTGATGTTGATGCCCCATCCGGAACCCAGGCCGCCATCTACCACACCCACGCTGATGTTAAGTGATCTGGAAAGGATGTCATCTGTAGCTGGATAAGAACCTTTTGTATGAGGTAGCTTGTTTTCTTTCAGCCAGTTAAGCACGTGTTCCATGTTGTAATATACATGCCAGCCACTGTGGCTTATGGTTTTGCTTCCCAAAGCAGCACTAATCTGATCGGCTTTTTCTTTGCTTGGAAAAATAACAGTACAAAGAGTTCCACATTCTCCTTCAGCGTCATTCAAAGTCCGGAATTTGAAATCTGCTTTACCCACAACCAGCTTTTTGAACTTATTTTTCTTTTCACGCAAGGTTTGGGTGATCCTATCAATCTTTTTCAATTGTTCCAAAGCCACAGCGCCAGTCAACTCATTGATGCGAAAGTTGAGGCCCAAAACACTTCTTAATCCTACTTCAATGCCAGCCCGATTTGGTGAATGGCCCTGGTCGTGGTATCCAAATGCATCTTCATACATTTGTTTGTTGTTGGTTACTACAACGCCACCATCTCCCGCTGTTATAGTTTTGAAAACATTGAGCGAAAAACCGGCCATTTCGCCAAAGCTTCCTAGTTTTTTGCCTCTGTAGCTTGCCCCAGCTGCCTGGCAACAGTCTTCTAAAACCATCAATCCATGTTTGTTCGCAATCGCCATTATTTCATCCATTTTGCAAGGATTGCCAAGCATGTGAACGGGCATTATGGCCTTGGTTTTATCTGTGATTCTGTGCTCAATGTCATTCGGATCTAAGGTTAGACTGTCGTCTATTTCAGCCAAAACAGGCACCACGCCAAGAAATATGCTGGCCGTGTAACTTGCCACAAAAGTATAAGCCGGCATGATCACCTCATCGCCTGGTTTCAAACCCATTGCCAACATAGAAATCATCAAGGCGCTTGTTCCGCTACTTGTGCTAACGGCATGATTGACACCAATATATTTGGAGAATTCATTCTCAAGATCATACACTTTATGCAAGAATTTTGGGTCATTCAAATCGCCATAGCGAGACAAATGACCGCTTTGCATTACCTCTAAAACGGCTTGCGTTTCTTCATTTCCTATCCAATACGATCCTGGTCCGGGCATTTTTTTATGTTTTAATTTTTAGCGATGATAAATTTTATAAATTTTCTTTTTGGTTCTCAAACTCGAATAAAACAATTCTGTTTTGAAACCATTTTGTTTTGATCCCTATGATAAAGAGGCCAATGAAAAGCCAAATGAAGCCTGAAATTTTGGAAACCTGTGGCAGACCCAACCAAATGACCAAACAAAACAAAAATCCAATCAAAGGCAATAATAGATCTTTCCAGAGTTTGGGTTGATGCTGCGCCTTTGGTTTTAAATAAAAGCTCCAGATCACAGAGAGATTGACACCCATATAGCCAAGAAAGGCGCCAAAATTTAGCAAATCGCAAGCCTGAGCCAAAGGAAAAAGTAAAGAACCCAGAAAGGCGATCAATCCCACAATGAGAATGTTGTAGGTAGGATTTTGATTTTTCCTGCTTAAAAAACCAAATACAGAATGGGGCAAAACATTGTCCCGACCCATACCAAACAGCAATCTGGCAGCGCCGGTTTGACCGCTAAGACCACTTCCAAATTGGCTTAAACACATAATGGCGGAAAAAATGCCAAATAATATGCTTCCTCCTACCAGTTGCATAATGTCTAAATAGGCAGTGTCAAGATTTGGAAATAACCTCCAATCGGGCTGAACCAATTCAAAAAAGTACAGTTCAACAGAACTGACAATGCCGGTTATGAGGCAAATCAGAATGGTGGCTTTTACAACTGTCTTTTGCGGATTTATGGTTTCTTCGGCCAGAGTCGTTACCCCATCAAAGCCGATATAAGTGAGGACCGCCAATGAAGTTCCGCTCAAAACAGAAGAGAAACTAAAAGTGGTAGAATCATAAAATGGCTTGATAGAAAATAGTGCTTCTATGCCCGCCTTGGCATACAAGAATTTACAGGCCAATATTAAAAAAAGGAGCACAACAGCAGAAGTAACCACAAAAAGAGCTGCATTTGCTTTGTTGGCAATGCGGATTCCGCCCAGGTTGACCAAAGTCATAGCCAAAACAATAATTAAGGTTAGAATTGGAAATGGAACTTCAGGCAAGAATCTTTGCAACACCAAAGCTGGAATGATAATGCTGATTAATGGAATGATGAGATAATCCAAAACCATTGCCCAACCAATAAAAAAGCCAATGTTGGGGTGGATACTTCTTGCCACATAGGTATAGGCCGAACCCGCAAACGGATATTTCTGCGTCATCCGGCCGTAACTTAAGGCAGTGAACATCATAGCGACCATGCCAAGCAAAATGGTAGGCAGCGCATTTCCGTTGGAACGCTCTTGTATCAAACCATAAATGGGAACTGGCGCAATGATCTGAACCAAAATCATCCCATAAATAATGAGATCTGAAAGACCCAAAACACGCTTTAATCCAGGCATCTAATCTGGTCTATTCCTATAGATATATTTAATTTCCAATTATAGTATCCTCAACAACATGATTTTCATTTACGAATGGAAATCCGTTCATGGCCTGATAAACCATATCATGAATGCGGGGACGCACATTATTTTTGATCAGTTTCCCATTTTCTGCATCTGGATAGACCCGGTTTGAAAGGAAAACAAAAATCAGTTTGTATTTCGGATCCGCCCAAACACAAGTACCAGTGAAGCCGGTATGCCCAAAAGTTTCCTGTGAGCAATATTGAGACGTAGGGCCGTCTTTGCTCCATTGAAAGGGTTTATCCCAGCCAAATCCACGGCGATTTCTTGGAAAATGCCTTTCTGAAAAATATGGAACCGTTTGTGGCAAATGAAAATACCGACCGCCATAATATCCATAGTTCATATTCATCTGTACCAAAACCGCGAGAGAATAGGCATTCGCAAACAAACCCGCATGGCCTGCCACGCCACCGAACATGGCCGCACCCGGATCATGCACATTGCCCCGAACAACGGTATTTCTGAAAAGTGTATCGTCTTCAGTTGGTGCGATTTCCGTCTCAGGAAAATATCTTTTCGGTTTGTAACAAAGTCTTTCCAGGCCAAGTGGCTTGTACATGCGCCTGTCTAAAAACACATCTATTGGTTCGTCTAGCACTTTTTCAACCAGCTTTTTCAAAATGTAATAGCCCAAATCCGAATATTTATAATCGAATCCACCTCGTTTGTTTCTATCCATCAAATCCGATTGAACCACCCATTTCCAAATCGTATCTTCCATCGATTTCATGCCATACATGCCTGGAACCACCTCGCAGTTGAACCAATTGTTGTCTTTTTCATCGCAATAAAAAAGTTCGCTTAGGGCGGGTGACTTAAGTGTCCGCTTCCAGTAGGGAATAAAAGGTTGAAGCCCAGCCTGGTGTACCAAAATTTCCGCAATCAACATTTTCTCTTTGTTGGTTCCTTTCAATTCTGGCAAATAATCAGAGGCTTTGTCCCAAAGATCTATTTTGGCTCTTTCCTGCAGATACATCACAGCCTGAAGCGTAGCAGCAACTTTGGTAATGCTTGCAATGTCATAAATGGTTTCATCATCAACTGCCGCAAGTGAGTCATAGGTTTGATATCCAAAGCCTTTGTTGTACACCACGGCCCCATCCTTTGCCACAAGAATCTGGCATCCAGGGGTCATTTTTTGGGCAATGATGCTGTTTGCAAATGTGTCAATTCTGGCTAGCAGGGCTGAATTCAAGCCTACTTCTTCTGGTTCTGCGCTTCGAAATCTTTCTAAATCCGGAGTGCTGTATCCGACTCCATATTTAATGCTTAAACCAGCAGAAACAGGCATTTTCCCGCTCGCTTTCAATGCGCCAAACAAAATCTCAGGGACCAAAGTCTGGGTGTTTTCATTCCACTCATAGGCACAAACCAGATTGGGCATCGTTTCCAAAATGCCAGTGCTGTAGGCATTGCCGAAATGGACAACAACAACCTCATTGTTTCTATTCAACTCTTTGATAAACTCCTCAATCTGAGGAGATATTCCATAATTTTTGCTTTGCACGTTGCTTAGTTTTGCCAATGCAATGACTACGGTTTTCTTATTTATTTTAATTGCAATTTCATCAAAAGCCTGCTTTCGGGATTTTTCGGAAATTTGGATGTGGCTGAAGGCAGAATAGTTCGACAATACCTTCTGGAACATGTTTTTCGGACCATCTTGCCCAATGAGAATCGATACAAACGTATTGGAATCCAGATTTCTAAAAGGCAGCAGGTTGTTTTTGTTTTTAACCAGCGTGATCGCCTGGGCATAAAGATTTTTATTAAAAATTTTATCCTCAATCAGGTTCAGATCGGCTCCCAATCCTTCCAGTTTGATGGCTTTGTATTGATTTAATCCCGCCCAATATTTACCAGTTAAAATTCGGCGAATGCGCTTTTCAACTTCTTTCCAACGGATTTGCTTTTTGGCAATTGCCGATTCTATCATTTGAATCGCTTTCGGAACGTTTTCGGGAAAAAGCAACACATCATTTCCAGCCAGCAACGCTTTCAGTTCTGCCTCACCTCCCGGAAAATATTTACTTACGCCTTTCATATTCAAAGCATCTGTAAAAATAATTCCTTCATAACCCAGATCCTTTCTTAAGATATCTGTCACCACTTTTTTGGACAATGTGCTTGCCAAATTTGGTGTATTGTCTAAGGCTGGAATGCTTAAATGCGCCACCATCAGCCCTGCAACTGAGTCTTTAATCAACTGCCGAAAGGGATAAAGCTCGAGCTCTTTCAATTGGTTTTCGGTTCGGTTAATAACCGGAAGTGAATAATGAGAATCGGCATCCGCATCGCCATGCCCTGGAAAGTGCTTCGCAACCGCGATAATGTGTTCAGATTGAAGGCCCTTCATGTATGCGGAACCACGCAAGGCGACAGATTCTTTGTCTTCGCTAAAAGCCCTGTAGCCAATTACGGGGTTGGCCTGGTTGCTATTCACATCCACCACGGGTGAAAAACTGACCTGAACACCAAGTCGTTTGCATTGCCGGCCAATGATTTCGCCCATTTTTTGGATTTGATCAATGTCTTGAATGGCACCCAAAGTCATCTGTTTAGGGAAATTCATTGTCGAATCGAGCCGCATGCCCAAACCCCATTCTGCATCCATTCCGATCCACAATGGCACCTTGGAAATGGATTGATAATAGTTGGTCAGCCTTGCTTGTCTGCCTGGTCCACCTTGAAAAAATATAAGGCCACCAATCGCCGATTCACGAATAAGTGTTTCTATTTCGGCCTGATGCTCATAGCCTTTGTTGCTGTAGGTGGCCACCATAAAAAGCTGACCAATCCTTTGTTTTGGCGTCATGCTATGGAAAACGGAATCTACCCAGGCATGTGCTTGTTTTGCATTTTGAGCAGATAGATCAAGGCCGGAAAGCAAAAACACCTGAAAGCAAAAGGCTATTTGGAAAAACAACCGCCCACTTTTGGTACGAAAGCCTAAAGGAAAACTACTTATCAAAGCCCTGAATAAAAGAACAGCCCATAGCAATATGCCATTTGCAGAAATAGGAACACCAAAAAAATTCAAATTCACCAATTTGGCCGCAATTAAGTCAATTGCTTGTAAATCTTGCAGTTGGGCATGAAATGATTTTCATTTACTTGAGGCACTCAATACCTATGTATGAATATCAATTTTATAGTGAAAATTGAGGTAAAACATGATATGGCAGTTCTTGCATGTTGTTGAGCCAGAAACGAATGCCTGTTCCGCTGCCAAAACCAATCCATTCTGCATTTTCGATTTCCTCCCAACTTGCTGAAACGTGCAAAACTTCAATTTTATTTTCATGCCAATGTTGGATTAGAAATCTGCGCATGCAACTGTCTAAGCCGCCAAGTTTTTCATCTGGCAGATAGAGCTGGCCATTTTTAGACCAGAAAATGCAGGCGAAACTGCCTTCAACCACCAATCCATTCCCGTTGCAAAGAACCAAATCATCGAGGTCACGATGGCTTTTTTCTATCCCTGCCAGGACGTAGGGCAAGGCCGAAGTGCTTTTGATCCATGAAAAAGTACTTTTAGAAAGATGCAATGTTTTGGCTTTTCCGATTCTTGAAATTTGTTGAATCCAGGGTTGATGCAAATCTTCGATTTCGAACCAAAGGCCAAGTTTTGATTCTTCTGGCGCATATCGCCCGGTTCCGGTTCTGAAAAAGATAATTTTTACCCGAATGTCGGACTCCTCGTTTTCGGGTATCTGTTTGGCAATCATTTCGAAAAAATGAGCCTTGTCCAAATGCGCAGGCCAGGGAAAATGTAGGGCCAATATGGTTTTAGAAATTCTGTTCCAATGAAAATCCCACAAGCGACATTCTTTAAAGTTGTCCCATCTCATGGTTTCAAAAAAGCCGTCTCCATAGAGAAACGAGCGATTTTGATTCAATGGAAAGTGCTCAACATCTATCCATTCTCCTGTCCAAAGCAAGTGTTTGGGTTTCATTTTAAAGGCATTTTTCAGGGTAAAAGTAAGCTGAAATTTTATTCAACTCAAGGTGAAATTTTCTGCTGCTATTGATATTTTGACGGTATTGCGGAACGTTCAGTAAAGTAGGTATCTTCATTCAGAATATTCTCCATTTTTTCGCATTGAAAACACGGTTCTATCTAGCCGAGGCGGATTTTCGGGATCTATGCCATACGCTTTGCAAGGAAGGTGCCAAGCTGCCCGCCACCGCTCTGCCGGAGTTTTGCCCATCCAATATTCCCTGGTTTGGTCGGCTTGTTAAAAGGTTTGGATGGTGAGAGCGGTTTTATCTAAACGATACATGGGTTCAAAATTACGAATACCATCCTAAAGTTAAAATGAATCCTGGCTAATCTGCCATTCGAGATTTTTAATGTTGAACGCATATTGTAGCCTTTCCAATCCGACCAAAACTCCACATCGCTCAAAATATTTCTCAGTAGAGCCGCCAGTACTCAGGTGATAAATGTTGAAATACATCCTCTTGCTACATTCTGATCTTCAGCCATCTGCTACTTGTATCTGGTTCTATTTCATCAGTCCTGAAAGTTCGCTTGCGGCTCTCAGGAGATGCTTGCAGGGATATTTTGCTTTTGTATTTTTAAACCTTATTTGGGTTAACAAACTTCAAGCCTTTAATATTTACAAAATCTTTTTCGTTGGCGGTGATTAAAGTGAAATCATAAGCCAATGCAGTAGCGGCAATTACGGCATCAGGTGTTTTTATTTTTTTCCCTTTACGGATGCTTACGCACTGGTCAACAACATCCGGGCTAATGTCAATCACCACACTATCGGCAATAAATTCTTTTACGTTCTGTGAAGTAGCTGCATCTGTGTTCCAGCAAAGAAGTTCTATCTGGGAAATAATAGAAAGGTTTGGCAGCATCAATCGCACTGTCTAATAGCGATTGCAAGTATAGAAAATTCTTGTGTGAAAATAGATGCAAGTCTTTGTCGGGATGAATTCCCTGATTTTATCAAAATCCTGAGTGACCGGCAGAACATTCAGGATAGTGATGCGTTGGGAGATGAACCCAGGCAGCACATAAGGTCTCGTGATGTCAACCTTTGAAGACAACTTTTTCCAGGGCCATTATCCCATGCTCATGCTGAAAAACAAGTTCGAACTGATCGGCAAGTCGCATTACTGAAAGCCTGAGTTCACCAATGCCTTGGTTGGTTTTGGCTTGTTGTTCTTCCAGTTTCCCTATTTTAGATTCAAGGCTGGAAACTCTTTCACCAATGCTGCCAAGTTGTTGATTGGTAATCCTTTGCTCGTGAAGCATTTCGGAAAGAAGCTCAACTATCGCTTTTTCGTTTTCCTCGTTCATAATTCAAATGTATTCATAATTGAAGCAAAATAGCATCAATAAATATAGAGCGTTTCGATTGGGTATTGATTCGTTGGGAGTGGTGCCCAACCGGATAACATTTTCCTAAAATCATTATCCGAAAAATAAATTGCAAAAATCTGAAAGATAAAAATCGGTAGCTCAGTCGGTTTGTAAAAAATCTTTTTGCTTTTTGATTTTTCCTCAATCAAAAATGCAAATAAAATAGAGCATCCAGCTACTTTTGGAGCCCTATCCAGAACCCCTATGTTCTATCAAGCCGACGACGATATGGCCATCCAAAAAATCATAATTGCCATAGATGGCTATTCATCTTGCGGCAAGAGCACAACTGCCAAACTTGTGGCAGCGCATTTGGGATTCGGTTATATCGATACTGGCGCCATGTACAGGGCAGTTACCATGTATTTTCTGGAAAACAACATCACTTTCACTAACCCAAAAGAGGTAGATAAGGCCCTGCAAAACATTAGTATTTCCTTTGTGCACAACGCCAGGACAAACGAAAACGAGACCTATCTGAACGGGGTTAATATTGAAAAGGAGATCAGAAAAATGTACATTTCTGATCAGGTGAGTGAAGTTAGTGCCATTGCCGAGGTGCGCCATGCCATGGTAGCCCAACAGCAGAAAATGGGTAAAAAGAAGGGAATCGTAATGGATGGAAGAGACATCGGTACCCGGGTTTTTCCAATGGCAGAACTCAAAATATTTATGACTGCTGATCTTCAGCTCAGGGCCTTCAGGAGGCAACAGGAATTGCTGGCCAAAAACCAAATGGTGAACCTGGAAGAAATCGTGCAAAACCTATTGCACCGCGACAATATAGATACCACCAGAAAAGAATCGCCTTTAATTCAGGCACCAGATGCCCACTTGATAGACACCAGCTATATCACCGTAGATGAGCAGGTTGAAACTGTTGTCAATCTGGCTCAAACCATCATGCTGAGCAATTCAGTAATGGCTTAATATCTCCTTTCAGGCTACTTTTTCATTGCAGGATTTGCACAATCCTTGCACAGTCAATATCTTTTCTTTTGCCGTAAAACCTTCTGGCAAAGCTATATTGGGGATGAAAATATTTTCAATACACGTAGTTTTGTTGCAAACCTGGCAATTGAAATGAAGGTGGTCGTGGTGGTGGTCTTCGTGTTCGCATGAGGAGCAAACCGCATATTTGGTTTGGAATTGTTCATCCGGAATGCGGTGTAAAATGCCCACATCCAAAAATTGTTTCAGGCATCTGTAAATGGTTGCTCTGTCAATTTGGCCATCAAATTCAGTTTCTAAATCCGTATGAGAAAGGGCGTGTTTATTTTTTAAAAAGGCGCCTAAAATATGGATCCGTTGAGCGGTGTGTCTCAGGTTGAAATCTGTCAATAAATGTTCTGCAGAGTGCGTTGCCATATCGAATTCAGGAATTACAAAAATGGATATGGATTTCCGTAATTTAAAATCCATTGTTTTATTTCAAAATCTATGCCTCTTTCTCTTGTATTTACATTTCTTTTGATCTTTCGAAAAAAGTAAAAATGCTTCAGCTCATTTGGCTCGGTTTTTTTGTGGTTGGCCTCTTATATGCTTTAATTCAGCTGTTTGTATTCCACAATTATCAGATTTTTAACACACTAAGCGAATCTCTTTTTGCGATGGCTAAAACCAGTTTCGAGCTGGGGCTTGGATTGGCAGGCATAATGTCGCTTTGGTTGGGCTTGCTCAAAGTTGCCGAAGAAGCCAAAATGGTGGAATGGCTTAGCCGCAGGATCTCTCCTTTTTTCTCGGTTTTGTTTCCTTCCATTCCAGCCAATCACCCTGCACAAGGGGCAATGCTACTCAACTTTGCCGCCAATATGCTTGGCCTTGACAATGCCGCAACGCCCCTTGGCCTCAAGGCGATGGAAGAATTGCAAACCATCAATCCAAACAAAGAAACGGCTTCTGATGCCCAGATTTTATTTCTTCTTTTGAATGCTTCCGGCCTCACAATTGTTCCCATTTCCATTATGGCTTTTCGGGCGCAACTTGGGGCAGAAGCGCCTTCCGATGTGTTTTTGCCAATTTTGTTTGCCACTTTTGCTTCGACAGTTACCGTACTTTTATTGACCTCAATCCGCCAAAAACTCCCACTTTGGAAGCCGATTTTTCTCATTCCATTTTTGTTTCTATTGTCTGCCATCGTTGCGGGTGTCATGGTTTTATCCGTCATGAGCGCCGCAAAAATGAATATGGCAAGCTCCCTCATCGGCAATGGATTTCTGGCATTTCTCGTTGTTGGGATTTTGTTGTGGGGCTTTTTCAAAAGAGTAGAAATCTTCAATGTATTTGTAGAAGGCGCCAAACAAGGCTTTCAGATGAGTCTAAATGTCATTCCTTTTTTGGTGGCCATGCTTTGTGCCATTGCATTTTTTAGAAGTAGCGGCGCCCTGGAATTGGTCTTGCAGGGCATTTCTTTTCTGGTTTCTGCGCTTGGATTTAATTCAGATTTTGTACCCGCCATTCCCACAATGCTTTTGAAACCGCTTAGCGGGGCTGGCAGCCGCGGCCTCATGCTCGATGCCATGAAAACCTATGGGCCAGATTCTTTTGTGGCCCGTTTGGCTTGCATTGTTCAAGGCTCTGCCGATACCACTTTTTATATTATGACCGTATATTTCGGTGCAGTGAAAATCAAAAATATTCGCTATGCCCTGGGCTATAGCCTTTTAGGAGACTTGGCTGGATTTATTGCAGCCATTTTTATTTCCTATTTGTTTTTCCATACCCACTAATTTGCAATGAAGGTTCAAGGTCTTTTCATCTTTTTTTTAACAATCATTTGCGCCATCAAAGACTTGTGTGCCCAAGAAGTTCCAAATCTTTGGCCTTTGCCGGAATGGCAATTTGAAACCCAAAAAGATACCACTTTTGCCAAAGATGAAAATGAAATGATCCGCTGGAAATCATATTTTGATCAACAAAAAAGTGATTCTGTTTTTGTCACCTTTCGTTGGAATGGAACAAAGAATCTTTATTTTTCAGGCAAAAGAAGGTTGCCACTTCAAGGATGCGCAACATTTTATTTCCCTGATCAGAAAATTTTAGAAACAAATTGTTGGCAGGATGATCAACTCAACGGTTGGTTTGAAAGATTTAATACAGACAGCGTTGCAATAGAATCTGGTAGATTCGGGAATTCAGCAAAGCAAGGCTTTTGGAAGGGCCGGTTTGACAATGGAAATCCAAAATATTCAGGCACTTATGCAGAAGGCTTGAAAGATGGAAAGTGGAATTACTTCCATCCGGATAGTGCATTGGCTTACTATGAATTATGGAAAGAAGGTGCGCTTCAAACGGTTTCAGATTTCAAAATTTCAGGAAATAAAGAACTTATCGGAGGAAAGGCAAAAGATGGTTTCGGTAATGTTTTTAAATACCATTTAAACGGACTTCGGAAGCAAAGATTTAATTTATTGGACGGTGAGCCTGAGGGTAAATTTTGGGAATACGACAGTTTGGGGAGAATTCTGCGCATGAAGACTTTTGTAAATGGCGAGTTGAGTGGTGAAATGATAGAATATTTTGCTGACAGTAGCCTGGCCAGCAAAACTATTTTTGAAAATGGCTTTGAAAATGGAGTATATTCTGCCTGGCAATCCGATGGAAATTTAGCTGTAAGTGGTTGGTTTAAAAGCGGAAAGGAAGATTCCACATGGTTGGAATATGGTTCAAATGAACTACCGACTGCGCAATATTTTTTCCAGAATGGAAAGCTGGAAGGCCGGTTTATGGAATACTTCGAGAAGCAAAAACCCAAGAAGTCAGCTTGGTTTAAAGCAGGAATTCAGGATTCTATTTCAGAAACATGGAATGAAAAGGGCCTTAAAATAGCGGCATATACTTTCCGAAATGGCGAAAAAAATGGGCCTTCCAAAGAATGGTTTGCAAACGGAAAACCAAAATCAGAAGGCGATTTCAAGGATGATTTGGAGGCTGGGCTATGGAAAATTTGGTTTGAGAATGGCCAAAAGCAATCAGAAGGCCAGTTTATAAATGGAAAGCCCGTTGGCCGATGGACTACTTGGTTTGGCAATGGAAAACTCGCTTCAATTGGTTCTTATGTGAATGGAGAGGAGGAAGGAAATTGGCAGTTTTATTTTCCGGATGGAAATTTAAAATCTGAGGAAATCTGGAAAAATGGAAATCTTTTTGAGTTTGTAAAATATCTGACTCCAAAGGGCAAAAAGTTGAATTTTGGCAACCTTGTAAGTGGAAGCGGACAAATTAAAACATACAATCTGGACGGCCTTTTGGAAGGAGAAGGCGGTATGAAAAATGGTCTTCCAAGCGGAAATTGGAAGTATTTTTATCCTCAAGGTGGCATTCAGGCAGAAGGCATAATGGAGAATGGGAAGCGGAGTAAAGTCTGGAAATTTTACCACCCAAACGGAAAGCTTGCCGAAGAATCAGAATATCAATTTGATAGGGCCTTAGGCAAATCTAAAATATACGATACTGACGGTAAACTACTTGAAGAAATAGACCATCGGGATCCGTCTGGAGACAATTAATCTGGAAACTATATTAGAGGGAGTTCGAAACTATATTTTAGTTCAAAAAAAAACCGATCAAACGACCGGTTCTTTTACTCTAACCCTAATCTCTAAACCCCAATTTATTTATAAACCAATGGCAAAATAGTAATTGCCCGGAAGGTCAAGATATACGCCTTCCAACATTACGCCCCCTGTCTTTTTCTCCAAAATGGCTGCAAGTTCTTTGCTCGAGCTCACCACTTGTTTGTCCACTTTGGTAATCACAAAACCTTCTTTCATTTCTGTTTGTGTTTTGAACTTACCACCCGGAAAAATCTTAGAAACTTTTACACCAGATTCCACTTTTGCGGCCTTTTTTTCTTTGGCAGAAAGATCTGAGAATTCAGCACCCAAAACTTCAAAAATCTCCTTCCTTTCCGCTTTTGTGACCTCAGTTTTTCCATCTTTGTTTTTCAAGGTAGTATTGAGAATCAAATCTTTACCTTCTCTATTTACCGTCAAAGCCACCTTGTCTCCGGGTCTGTGTCTTGCAATTTGTTCCTGAAGCTCTGCCACAGAATTTACTTTTGAAGCATCGACTTTTACAATCACATCTCCCTTCATCACACCCGCATCTTTTGCTGCACTTTCTTTATTAACACTATCAACCACAACGCCTTCTGAAATTGACAGATCTTTTTCTTTTGCAGTTTTGCTGTCCAGGTCGCGGATCACAATGCCCAAAAATCCACGTTGTACTGCGCCAAATTTAATGATGTCCTCCACAACTTTGGTAACCAGATTGACAGGAACAGCAAAGCCATAGCCACTGTAAGCACCTGTAGGAGAGGCAATGGCAGTATTTATTCCAATCAGATCCCCATTTAGATTTACCAGCGCTCCACCTGAATTTCCAGGATTGATGGCAGCATCCGTTTGAATGAAAGATTCAATTGGCACATTCGATTTTTCTCTGAGAATAGAAATATTCCGAGCCTTGGCCGACACCACACCCGCCGTTACCGTCGAAGTGAGATTAAAAGGATTGCCAACAGCCAGCACCCAGGATCCAACTTTTGCATTGTCAGAATTTCCAAATGCCAGCGTGGGAAGATTGGTTTCTTTGATCTGAATGACAGCCAAATCTGTAGAAGGGTCAGTACCAATTACTTTGGCTTTATAACTTCGTTTGTCACTTAAAGTTACCTCAAGCTCAGAAGCATTGGCGACCACGTGATTGTTGGTCACTATATAACCATCTCTGGAAATGATAACGCCCGATCCAGTCGCTGCATTTTCTCTTGGTTGTTGCTGGCCCTGGTTTGGATCGTTAAAAAACGGATTACCCCCGCCCCCAAAAAAATCTTTCAAAATGTCGTTCTGCGGCATTGAAACCTGTTGTTGAATGGCTTTAATATTGACAACAGCAGGTGTAACTTTTTCGGCCTGGGCTGAAAAATCCAGCTCCGCAGCTAGTGGCGTAGAAGATGCCAAACTGTAGGCAGATTTTTCTTCAGCCCTTTGAAAAACCACCTGTTTGCTATCTAAATCGAAAGCCTTGTAAGTACCGAGTGTGATGAGGCTTCCAGCCATACCAGCACCCAAAAGCGAAATAAATTTGTTCATCTTTTGTATTTGAATTGATGTATAACTCTTGTGAGAATCAAATATTGCATGTTTTTCAAAAAGAATGCCATTGGTATTTGTTGAGAATGAAGCCGGCTCATTCTGACATTTTGACTTTTTCTAAGGATAGAAGGACTGAAAAATTTACAGTTTGAACATATCAGGTGTAAGTGGAATTTATGCATTGGGTTTTTTCCATTTAACATGAATTTGTTTTAAGAAAATTTAACAAAACAGCGGTTCATTTTTTGGTTCGATTCTATTCATGGGAAGTGAATTATAGATATAGAGCTAGCCTTGATTTTTGAAAATTATATTTTAAAGCAAGAAAGCAAGCTGGTTTTAAGCAAATTGCACCAAGCTAAAAGTTCTAAATCCCTGGTCTTACTTTCAATTTTTTTCAGCCTTTTTGCCTTTTCAAAATGAAATTCAATTTAAGATTGGAGGAACTTTCTTTGCATAGAGTTTTCTTATTTGTGGTTCTGATTTCGATTTCTGCTTGTTCCAGCAAGGATGCAGATAAAGAACTTGCGCATTTTCCCATTTTCGAAGCCATTGATTTTAAGGCTGTTCCTGGCGAGAAGCTTGAGTATGAAGTGAGTGCTGGCCCGTTTGATCTGGGCGACATTTCTGTTCATGTTAGCGATTCTATCCATTCTGTTGTCAACCCGGAACAAAAGGAAAAAGTAATTCGCTGCTTTAAAATAGATGCCAAAGCGAGTAGCAAATCAGGAATTTCATGGATTTCAAAGGTTAAACACGATTGGAGTTCCTGGGTCGATACCAGTTCAGGGCGGACCGTAAAAATGACCCGAGATGTAATCGAAAACGGCTATCATGCCAAACAAGAATCCAGGTTTTTACCTGATAGTCAATATATTGTGCAGCAAGATCTCCACAAGCAGGGAGAGCCTTCCAAGATTTTTAAATGTAGACCAGATCTCATGCGTGATTTAATAAACGTGATTTGGCAACTCCGTTATTCGCCAATTGAGGAAAACAAAGCTGGAGATACACTTAAATATTTGGCCTTTTTCGACAGTCAATGGCTGTTTTTTAATGTCGTTTTTTCAGGAACTAAAGAGGTGAAGAGTAAAAAATCTCTCAAACGTTATTTTGTGCTTTATCCTATTGGAATTGAATCAAAATATCTAAAAGGAAAAAATCCGGTGGAAATTTGGATTGAGGCAGATTCAAAAAGGAGGCCTTTCAGGGTTCAGGTTTCTTCTTATTTCGGTCAGCTCGCTGTGCGGTTAAAGAAATAGAAATGGCTTTGGTTCGGCCAATTAAAGTATTAATGCAATCTTCTTTTAACCAAAGTGTCTATTTCTAAGACCTGTTTAATCAGACTTTTGGATTCATCATTGTTTATAATCATATCTGCAAGTTTAGATTTTTCCTCATCCGTCATCTGGCTTTGAATGATTTTTTCAATTTGTTCCTTTCCCCTTTGCGGATCTCTTTCCAGCACTCTGGAAATTCTGCTGGCTTGCGGCGAAAGCACTAAAATATTCAAGTTCATATTTTTATAGATATCAGCCTCAAAAATCAAAGCTGCTACCTTTAAAATGTACGGATGATTTTGGTTGCTAAGCCATTGCTGATAATCTTTTGCAACAGCAGGATGAATAATTTGATTGAGAGAAATTCTAAGATCTGGATTTGCATATATTTTCTCAGCAATCAACTTTGAGTTCAATTCAAATTCAGATTGGTAGGCAATTTCCCCAAAAAGTGCAACGATCTGAATTCTTATATCTGGCAAAAAATACAATTGCTTCGCAGTTTCATCCGACTCATAGACAGGAACATCCATCAGCCCAAACAGCTTTGCAACTGTCGATTTCCCACTTCCTATTCCACCTGTCAGGCCAACTTGAAATGGAAGCTTATCGGGCATAAACACGGGTTTTTTCTACCCCAATCTGTACATCTGAAACCAATTTTGGTTTTCTGATCAGCCTGACTTCTATGGTTGAATCTGCAGGATTGAAACTTAAAAAATCTGCCTGAACCTCAAAATCGCTGACTTTTAATGAGCTTTTGTCTCTTTCAGAAACAAGAAAAGTAACCTGCACCTTTTTTTCCTTGAGAAACAGTTTAGGATACTTCAATTGATTTTTTGGTATGATGGGAATCTCAAATTCTTCTTCCAAAGTTGGTCTTACAGAGAACTGGATATTGATGGCTTCTTGGGCATAGTTGAGCAATTGATTTTTAGGATACTCTTCAGAAAAATCCAGTGGCACATTCTGATCAAATGATTCGCTTATATTTCTTGCATCAACTTTAACTGGCAGCATTTCTGGCAGATTCTTTATAATTGACTCTGCCCCTTGAAACTCAATAAACTTGGGAGACAAGCGGATCGGGCTAGAAATTTGATATCCAGGTCTAAGTTGGATGTCTTGCAGGTCCACATAAACGCCCACCAGTTTTTTAGAAATGCGATCGAATCGGCAAAAGATGGTATCAGTTGCAACATCTTTCACTTTTCCAGCCACTATCATATCTGAGAATTTCTTTGTCCAGTTTTGAGGCACTAAGTATTTGGATTCGAGTGGATTTTCCAGTTTTAGATTAAATGAAACCGGATCTAAAGTCCAGATCTGTCTGGCCAGATCCCAACCTTTTCCTTCAACATCAACTTGGATTTCATTGGGCAAGCTGCTGACCGCTACCACTTTGCTCTTGTCATATATATATTCAATGGGGATAGAAATGCGATGCTGATATACCTTCCCCATCGCATTCAAGATCCAAAAAAGCAAAGCAGTGCCTACACAATAGATTATGATTTCCCATTCGTGCTTGTCTTTGCGAATGGCAGAGTGGTAAAAATGTTGAAAAAACCCCACCAACTGATTCATAGTCTGGATTCTAAGTAGCGGCCAACTCTGTTTCCTTGGCCTTTTTTGAGGCTTCAAGAGAAATGGAAGAGCGATCAAACTTGAGGCGAATTCCCCGATCTACCTCCAACACGATTGTCAAGGCATCCATTTCATGAATCTTTCCATGAAGTCCGCCGATGGTTACCACAGAATCTCCTTTTTTCATTTCCTCAATGAAAACTTTTTGGTCTTTGGCTTTTTTCTGTTGTGGTCGAACCATAAAGAAATACATCACAACGAACACGGCGCCCATTGTTAATAGGAAGGTCATATTGCCTCCCTGTGCTTGTAGTAAAATATTAAACACTTGATTTGAAATTATTCTTGTTTTTCCTTTTTGATTACTTCCCCCTCAATAAAAATTTCGGTTTTTTCGGGATTGGTATTTGCCATAATGGTAATGGTTTTGTGCTGTTGACCAGATTTTCCAGCGGTATTAAAAGTCGCTTTTATTTTTCCGCCTTTACCTGGTGGAATTGGCTCTTTGGGCCATTGCGGCACCGTACAACCACAAGAAGCTACCGCATTACTAATCAGCATATCGGTTTTTCCTTCATTTGTAAACTCAAAATCGTGGCTTACTTCATCGCCTTCTTTGGCTGATTTAAAATTAAACGAGCTTTCTTTAAATTTGAGAACAGGCTTCTGGTCGTCCGGGATAAGCTGTCCTGCACCATTGGCTTGAATGGTGCTTTCGCTTGGTTTTTTATCGCAAGAGGAAATGAAAAGCAATGCAATTACCCCAAATAGAGGCAGACCTGATTTTAAAAAAGCAATCATAAGCTTTTGATTTTAAACGGATTTGCCTTTAATTTGATTGATCTGACCCATCAAAGCTTCTACGTCATTGAGTAGTTTTTCGGCTTCAGCTTTGGTTTCGAAAATTATTTTTTCTCCTTCTGATTTTGCTGCTGATGTCGGCAATTCTGTTTGATTTTTTAAATTGGTGAGCATATCCAACAGTTTTTCACGGTATCTATCCAGCTGAAAACTGATCTTATCTCTGGTGTTTTTTCCCTCGTCTGGTGCATATAGAACACCTACAACTGTGCCGGCGGCCAAACCGGAAATAAAGGCTAGAAAAAAAGTGGCTGGCTTATTCATTTCTTAATTTGCTTCAAAATTTGGCGGCAATTTATCTATTATCCATCAATCCTCGTGCTGACTTTTTAAGACTTCCTTCTGCTTTCATCAAAGAAGATATTTTATCAACCACTCCGTTGATAAATCCGGCAGAAGAAGGGGTGCTATATGCTTTCGAAATCTCCAGATACTCGTTCATTGTTACCTTGATTGGAATGTGTGGAAATTGCCTCATCTCATTGATGCTTAGGTGGATAATCCATTTATCAAGCAAGGCAACCCGATCTGCATCCCAATTGGTTACAGCAATTTTCATTAAGGCTTCATCTTTTTCGAAATTTTCCAGACTACTGGTAAAAAGGATATTGAAAAAGTTAACAAATTCTTCCTCTTCATCTTTTCTTGGTTTAAAAACAGGTGAATCACCATTGCAAAGCTCTTTGAAGGTGTGCTTTAGAAGAACTTCAAGTAAAATCCGATTTTCGCTCCAATGCATGTCTGTTTCAGTCATAGCCTCAATGAAAATCTCCGAGCGGAAAAGCTTTCGATACATTACCTTCCAAATTTCCTCCTGATCGGCATCTGTTACATCTTTTTTGGCTTGATAGGCAAGATATTCAGGCAATTCCTTGAAAAGCGCATTGTACAAACGATGCACGAGTTCACTGTCAAATGGTTTTAATCCAAGTGGTTGAGGGCCTATTTCTGGATGGAGCCCAAGGTTGAGCAATTCGTTAAAAGGGTGATGCGATATTTTTAGCTGATGAGAAGGAGAGGGCGTATTGTTGAGGTAGCTTTCTAATTTTCGAAATTCCTCATCCGTAACCGATTGAATCAACGCAGAAAATATGGTCCAGAAAGTTACTTCAGTGGCATTCTGATTGTGAATATCCTGAAATGCACCTTGCTTGATTCGGTTGAGCTCCTTTCTGTTTTCATTATTCCAGTCGGCCACTGCTTGTTGTGCCAACATGCCAAGCCACTTTTGATTTTCGGGTAGCTCTTGAACTTCTAGTCTGGATTCAAATGCTTCATCCAAAAGGACTGGCAAAAGCATTTGAAATCCTGTTTTGTCCTTCGGATCAGCATCGTAAAAGTTCGGATTCTCAATCAGACCATCGTACACTTTTTGTCGGATGTCTTCAAGGTTGACTGATTTATTATTGAAATAGGCGTACAAACCTTGTAAGGCTTTAATCCTGATTACCCTTCTCATAATGTTAAAGAACGAATTTTGATGCAAAAAAAGCCAATTAAAACTTGAATGCCAACTTTAGGTTTTCTTCCATGAATTTGCATTGGCTATATTCCTCTTTTTTTCATTCAATTTCGTCAGGCAAATAGTTGGCAAACTGAAGAATTTCAGGAGCGATAGATTATATGATTTCAATTTATGTCAACTCTGAAATATTTTGGGAAAGGAGTAGAGCTGTTTTTAAGTTTGACAAATGAGCCAGCTGACATTTGTTCCTGTGCATGATATTGAAAGAAAAGCATAGTATTTTGATTTAAGCAATGGCAATTCAAAACTAGGGAATTCAGATTTTGGACAGAAATTCTGCATTTTAGGCTCCTTGATCTTCTTTGATTGTATGTAGGCACTATGGTAATAATTGCTATTTTACAACTCTTTAAAATCAGTAGCAACCATAATAAAGAACTTCATCTGCATTTTATTTAAGAGAAATACGTTTGAAGTCACATTATAGAATTGACCTTTCACAATCTATTTGACCGGCATTTCATTGGCATGCAGTTCTAAAACTTAGAACTTGGCTGCACAATGTACGCTTGAAAGAAATAATGAAAATGAGAGGTAAATACAATTCTAAATAGAGAAATGTTTGTATCTCAGAATGATACAAATATGAAAAACAAGAATTATCAGATTACAGACCTGGAAAAGGATTTTGCGATTAACCATTTGGGCAAAACCAGAGATGCATTTGTAAACAAAGTTCAAAATTTAAAAGAAGACGAGTGGTATCATAGGCCAAGTCCTAGTCAGTGGTCCCTTGCCGAATGTGCAGATCATATTTTGCAAACAGAACTTTACTTTTTTAAGCCCACTTTGGATAAAATGCTTTCAGCTCCTCCAGATTCTGACAAGCAGAAAGAAGCCATTGGAAAAGATACCGCAGCCTACGCCAGTATGGAAGACAGGTCTTATAAATTGAAGGGGAAACCTTGGGAGGAAGTTTTTGAAAAGAAAATTGACAAAGAAAATTTGATTCAGGCTTTTGTGACCAAGCGAAATGAAATGATAAATTGGGTACGAAACACCGACGAAGAACTGAGAGTTCATTTTACCTATTTTCCTGGCTTGGAAACCATTGATGCCTACCAGCTTGTCTTATTTGTATCAGGTCATACCACCAGACATACTGAACAAATTCAAGACATTATTGATTCAGAGTTTTTCCCAAAATCCTAAAGCCACGAATTTTAAATTTTACCTGTTATAAATAAATTTAAAAAATATAAGAGGAAAGGTTAATCTACTTTCGCCTCTACCTTAAACGCTCTCTTTATGCATGACAAACTACCGATAAGAATTTATGGAGAAATGGGCTGAGCTAAAACAATCGCATAAAAGTTTATCAGCAGCTGCGGCATCTTCATATGATGATATTTATGAAAACTCTAACCATGCCACTGGTATATACATGCGATATGAGGAGGATCTGATTCATTCTTCTATCCAAAATATTCCTTCAAGAAAGGTGGCAGCCGTGCTAGGTAGCGGTACCGGTAGAGAAAGTTTTACTTTGGCTGGCTATTTTGAAAAAGTTTTTGGTCTCGATTTCGCACCTGAAATGACGGCCCAGGCACAATCTAACCAGAAAAAAAGGGCGATAAAGAACACCTATTTTATGACTTTGGACGTGGAGCACGACCTACTTCCATTTGCAGATCATTCTGTGGACTTTATCAATTCTTCTTTTGGGATGGGCTCATTTGTGTTAAACCCAAGCCATTTTTTCCTCGAAATAAAGCGGGTGCTCAAACCTGGTGGCCGTGTCATTTTCTCGTTTTATAACTCCCAGGCATTTATCAACCAACTGGAACTTGGATGGGCACCAGCAATCTCCTCGCGTCTGAATCACAAAGAAGAAGCACTGGAAGTTCAGTTTGGAGGTCAAATTTTTATGATTCCTGTTGTTGCTTATTCTGTTGTTGAGATTCAGGCAGAATTGACCAAATTTTTCAATATTCTTGCCATAACTACCTTTCCATCAATTTCTTCTATTTTTCCGCAAGAGTTTTTTGAGAATGAAAGGATGCGGAAGCTTTGTTTGGAGGCAGATTTGTTATTGGCAGAAAATCTGGAACTCGCTGGCGGTCCTTTTATTGTAGCAGTAGTTGGTGTTTAGTATTTTTGAACACGATTTTTTTAACAATCAAGTACATTCAATTTGTCATCTTCTATTTTATCCAAAACAGATTTGGACCTATTTGTTTCAGCTGTAGGCCAGGAAAATATTATCTCTTCAGGCCCCACACTTGATCCTCTTCTTCAAAATACGTCCCATTTTTCTGCACCCGAGGTAAAAGGACTTTTGAGAATTCGAAGTCAAAAAATGCTGGATGAAGTTGTTGCGATTGCCAATTTCAATAAGATTCCACTTTATACTTACAGCAAAGGCTTGAATTGGGGTCTTGGATCGAAACTCCCAGTTGGAGATGGCTGTATCTTGTTGGATTTAAGTGCATTGGATACAATTTCTGAGATAAATGAAAAATTTCACTATGCCATTGTTGAGCCTGGGGTTTCCCAAGGTCAGCTTGCAGAAGAAATTAACAAGCGAGGTTTAAAATTGATGGTGAATGTAACGGGATCTTCCCCTCAGGCCTCTGTTCTTGGAAATACAATGGAACGAGGATCGGGTTTTTTAGCCCACAGGATAGAGGATGCCAGAGGTTATGAAGTTCTTCTTGCTGACGGAAGCAGGATAAAGTCTGGTTTTTGGAATTTGCCGCCAAGTGACAGAGCTGTTCATCATTTTCAATACGGCATGGGGCCAGATTGGAGAGGAATTTTTTCTCAATCCAACCTTGGCATTGTAACCCAAATGGTGGTGAATCTTTTTCCAAAAAAGGAGCTTCAAAAAATGATATGGATTAAAGTTGAACAGGCTCAACTCCCTGATCTGGTGGATGCACTATCTGACTTATATCAAAGAAAATACATTCATTCTGTTACGCATATTGCCAATGACAAAAGGATGAAAATCGAGAATAAAAATATAGGAAACTCTACCATTTGGACGGCAATGGCCATGGTTCAGGGATCTGAAAATTTCGTACAATTTCTTGAGCAGGAGATTCCTACTTTGCTTGATGGAATTTGCACTTCAATGGGTTTTTTGAATGAGCAAGAGGCTGATAATCAAAATTTAGGAGAAGTATTTGGTTGCCATATTGGAATACCGACAGATTATTTTGTCCGTGCGATGTACCAAAGCGAAGGTGCTACTTTGGACAGGGTTGATCTCCAGATTGATCTGGGCAGATATGGAATGCTATGTTGCTTGCCAATTTTGCCTGCCCATGGACCAGACATTAAAAAAGCTACCCAAATATTGGATAGCATAGAAGCTGATTTTGGAATAATTCCTGCTTCAACTCTGAATCCACTCAATGACCTATACCTTGAATCGGTCATCAATATTTATTTTGATAGAACAATGCCCGAAGCAATCGAATTGGCTCATAAAGCCAACAAAGAAATGATTCGCCGATTTGACGAAGCCGGATTCCGATTTTATAGGTTTGATGTAAAAACAATGCATGATTATATGGATCCACAAAATCCACATTGGAAATTGGTATCGAGGTTGAAAGCTGCGTTAGATCCCAACGGCATTTTATCGCCCGGGAGGTACGAAATTGGCAAGTAATCCTGCCAATTAGCCTAGATAAATTTCTTGTTTACCGCTGAGGCTTTTGCATCAGCAACGAAGTCTTTCACCTTTTGCTCATGGTCTTTTTGGCAAATCATAATAACACCATTGGCTTCGGCAATAATCAGATTATCAACGCCTTCTACCACAACAAGCTTTTCTTTTCCAACTCTTATTACGGTGTTGTAGGTATTGTATAGCATCGCATTGGCATGCACCACATTTCCATTTTCATCTTTGTCAGCCAGTTCATAAAGAGACTTCCAGGTTCCTAGATCACTCCAGCCGAAATCTGCCAACATCACAAACACATTGTCTGCCTTTTCCATAATGCCATTGTCGATTGAAACGCTTTTGCATTGCGGATAAATATTGTTGATAAAGGCTTGCTCTCCATCCGAGTTCAAACTTGCAATACCATCACTAAAATGGTCAAACAATTCGGTTTGGTGCTTTTCTAAAGCAGACAAAATGGATTTTGCACTCCAAATAAATATGCCCGCATTCCAAACAAAATCTCCGCTTTCAATAAATTTCTTGGCAATGGCCAACTCTGGCTTTTCTGTGAAAGTCTTTACTTTTTGAATCTGGTGTTCATCTTCAATGAATTGAATATAACCATATCCAGTATCTGGTCGGGTAGGCTTCATGCCCAATGTCAATAGTTTATTTTCTTTTTCGGTTGCAGCAAGGGCATCAAGGATTACCTTCTCAAAAATATCTTCCCTCAAAATAACATGGTCTGCAGGGCATACCACAAGATTTGCGTTTGGATTTCTTTTGTGAATTTTAAATGCTGCATATGCCACACATGGCGCTGTATTCCTTGCGAGTGGCTCCAATAATATCTGATCATCATCAAGATAGGGCAGCTGCGTCTTTACCAGTTCGTAATAATCCTTGTTGGTGACCACCAGAATATTTTCTTTGGGACAGACGTTCCTATATCTATCAGCGGTTTGCTGAATCATGGTTTTACCGGTACCAAGTACATCATGAAACTGCTTTGGGAGATTGGTCCTGCTGAAAGGCCAAAATCGGCTTCCAATTCCACCAGCCATTATCACCACATAGTTATTTGCATTCATATAATTAAGGTTCTTATTCTAAGGTAGTTAGGGGAAAATTTTAACTATGATTTTTATCGATTGAATCTTCATCGCCAGGCAAGTTATACCATGAGCCGTAAAGCGAATAACGCATAGAAGTTCTATTAATTGTCTCTTTTTGTGCTTCGGTCGTTGGTTTTATTTTTCTTACAGGAGTACCCGCATAAAGAAACCCGGGTTCAAGAACAGTATTTTCTAAAACAAGAGAACCAGCCCCAACAATACAACCTGTTCCAACAACACAATTGTCGAGTAGAATGGCTCCCATTCCTATTAAAACATCATCTTCAATGGTACAGCCATGCACCATTGCCTGATGCCCAATTGTAACTCTAGAACCAATTTTGGTTGGGATCTTTCCAAAAGAACCATGAATGAGTGCCAGATCCTGAATGTTGGTGTCGTTTCCAATTAGAATCTGATTCACATCTCCTCTGATCACGGTACCAAACCAAATGCTGCATCTATCACCAGTAGTGACGTCACCTGTTATTGTTGAATTGGGAGCAAGGAAACAATCCGAACCAAATTGAGGGATTTTTCCGTTGACAGGAAGGATTAAAGCCATAATTTATTTAGGCAGTAAACTATAAGGAGGAAGAGCGTTTTATCTCATTGAATCAGAGATTATTTAACCCTTTCCATGTATTCACCAGTTTGGGTGTTTACTTTAATTTTTTCTCCCATTTCAATGAATAGAGGAATATTTACAGTTGCACCAGTTTCAATGGTTGCCTGTTTTAAGGTTCTGGTTGCGGTGTCGCCTCTCACTCCAGGTTCTGTGTAGGTAACTTCTACTTCAACCGTAAGCGGGAGCTCTGCCAACAAAGCGGTTTGGTCATCAAAACTGATTTTGATGTTCATACCTTCTTTTAAAAATGCAACCTGAGAACCAAAAAGCACTCTTTCAAGAGGAATTTGATCAAATGTTTCGGTATCCATGCATACAAAATTCTGACCATCAGGATATAAGTATTGCATTTCTTTTACTTCTACTCTTACTGGAAAAATTTCTTCGCCTGCCCTAAATCTGTTTTCTACAATCTTTCCAGATTTTATATTTCGCATTTTAACCTGGTAAAATGCTCTTAAGTTTCCTGGTGTTCGGTGTTCGTATTCTAAAACCTGAACCAGATCATTGTTGTATCGTAGAAATTGGCCTCTTGAAAGGTCTGCGGTAGTTGCCATGAATTTTTAAATATATCTTGGGCAAAAGTAGGTTTAGAATAGGGATTTTCAAGGTGTATTTTGACCTGAAGAATCCATTTTTAATTTTTTAGAATTCTTGATTACTCAAATTTAACCATCGATACTTCGAGTCCCAACAAAGCAAATGCGCTTATTTGGCTCATCAGGCTAATTGGTTATGCCAAAATTGGGCATAAAAAAAGACCCTTATAAAAAGGGCCTTTCGTTGGAATTTCGATTATTTAATATCGACCGCCACCGCCTCGGTTGTAACCTCCGCGATCTCCTCCGCCACTACCTCCGCCGAAGCTTCTGGCTGGACGTTCTTCTCTTGCACGTGCTTCAGAAACTGAAATTTCTTTTCCTGAAAGGTCAGCACCGTTAAGTGCATCGATAGCAGCTTGTCCAGCATCTCTGCTAGCAAACTCAACAAAACCAAATCCACGTGAACGTCCGGTTTCCCTGTCCATAATGATTTTGGAAGATACAATTTCGCCATAAGGCTCGAACGCCTGGCGTAACTCATCGTCTCTCAACTTGAAAGCGATGTTTGAAACATAAAGATTCATAAGACTAAAAAAATATTGACTTTATTATACTTGACCGTTGGGAGATGTGACCAAGAGATGAGGACGAAATAAACTAAATTGTTTCAAACTAACCACTCTTTAAAAATCTGACTTTCCAAAAATCTGGAACGAAAGTGAGGTTAAAAGCTGGAATTTCAATTTCAGGTGTAACTATATTTTAAAGAAAATACAGTACAATATTTTATATCGTTGTAAATCAGTATATTATGCTAAGATAGAAATTTGAAATATTTTTACAACTTGTAAGCACAAATCCCAGAAATCAGTTCTTTTTGTCTTTTCCTAAAACACTCATTATTTGTTGCATGGATTTTTGCATCCCATCTGCGCTTCCATCTAAAAAGATGGTATTCCCTTTTCCCGTTTCTGCAAAATACTTGATTGCTTCCGTCCACATCGAAAACAAAATGACGTTTGTGTCCAAATTGGCATCTTGAAGTTCTTTGGCCGCATTGGTCATACCTTTTGCAACTTCCTCACGAAAAAGGGCAACTCCTTGTCCACGCAATCTTGCAGCTTCCCGTTCGGCTTCTGCTGCTATTTTGATTGCATTTCCTTCTGCTTCAGCGGCTTTGGTTTTCGTAATCAACAATGCCTGGCCTTCATTTTCAGCCGCTGCTTTTAAGTTTGTACTGGCCACTACTTTGCTCATCGAATCAATTATGGCTTGATCGAATGCGATGTCATTGATCTGTAAATCCATCAAGTGGTAGCCCCATCCTTCTAAATGCAGATCGACCTCTCCTTTTACATATTCAGTAATTTCTTTTCGAAGTGAAAGTATTTCGGCTTGTCTTTTTGAAGCGACAAATCCACGAATGGTTCCTTCAATGGTTCTGACCAAAGCTGTCATCAGGTTGTTTTCGCTCACAAATTTGAACGCCACATTCTTGATGGTTTCTTCCTGTTGGTCGTAAACTGAAAAAAGCAACATGGCTTTGAAATAAACATTTGCCTGATCTAAAGTAACTGCCTGGAATTCAAGTTCTACAGATCTATTTTGAATGCTTACCCGCTTGAAAATTGTTTCCAGATAGGGTATTTTGAAGTTAAGACCGGGATGTAAAATTCTGCGATACTTTCCGAACATGGTGACTACTGAAATGGTTCCTTGCTGAACCGTAACGAGCCCGAGGAATAGTGTGATAACGACAAGGCCAATTAAGACGAAAGGAAATACCATAGGTTGTTGATTAGAAGATTGTTTGAATATAGACTTGCGCCAAACTTAAAACTATTGATTGAACTTCCGAAAGGAATATCCATTTCGACCCAATATCTGGATTTGAAAAATGGAAGCAGAGTCAGAAAGCCCCTCCTTTGGAACGCAAGGAAATGGGCAATTCCAACAGAATACAGGTTTATTTTCAGGCACTTGTGAAAGATATTGGATGGGTGAAAATCCGGAAAAATTCCCACATCGAATGCTTTGGTACTTTACCGATGGCCTTGCTGTTGGTGTAATAATCTGATCTGAAGAGAATCCGCTTTCTGTCAAAGTTTTCCGAATATTAAATAATTGAAGGACGAGAATAGATAAGGCTAGAAATCGAACCAATGGATATTGCCTGGAAATATAAATCAATATGACGCCGATAGGGAGTAAAGCGCTGAAAACCAGGGCGCCAAAACCATAGCGTGGCTCTGTAATGGTTACAAACCAAGTCAACAAACATGCGAAAACTGTGAAAAATAGATACACTTTTACCCAAACCCGCTGCTCATTTCTGCGAAACAGCGCTACCAAAACAGAAACCAAAGAAGAAATGACCAGAAGCAGAATCACCTGGGTGTCTCGGTTGTGTGCTTTGAACCAAAAATTTAGCCAGGACAAAGTAAAATGCTCTGGCGGTGCAAATGCTCCAAATTGCTTTAAATAAAATTTTTGGTCGATCGAACCAATTGGAACTTGCCATTCAGGATGGAAAAATGCGGTGCTTTTTATTGGGAAAATACAGTAACCGGTTAAAAACCAATTCTGTAAAACCCAAGGCAAAATCAAACCTGCTCCAGCGCTAAAAATGATCCAAATTCTATTAGGAACCTTCTCTTTATAGGCCAAAACTACCAGGCCAATTGGAACAAATAAAAGCGCAGCAGATGAAGCTTTGATCATTACCACCCAAAATGGCAATATCCCCAAAATAGGCCAGATGCGCCAGGGTGAATCCTGATTTTCAATGTTTTTTAACCAGATTGTAAATATAAACCACGTACAAAAAATGGCAGGAATGTCCGTAGAGGGAGAGCTAAGTAAATTTCTGAAAACAAAGAAAGGCAAGAAAAGAACTATCCAATCTGTAACCAATGCTTTGGAATTGAGGATTTTCGCCAAACTAAATGAAGCATACAAAGATAAGACCACAGCCAGCAAACCATTTAAGGCAATGGCTAATTTCCAACCAGGTAGAAAGTCCAGATTTGAAAAAGCCGATAAAATATGCCAGCTTGAATTTAGGCCATAATGCCCATTCAAATTGGCTATTCCTGGCACAAGCCCTTGCTGCTCCCACATTCGAATGAGTGGCAAATGGTAGGCGCCTTCATCAAAAATCTCTGGATGACCTGAAGATTTCAAAATAGTTATGAGCGCCCCAAAGAGTACGAGCAAATTTCCGAAAATGCCAAGGCGTTTTATACCTGAGGAAATGTCAGTAAAAAACCTCTTAATCCATGTAAATGAGAGAATTACAGGAAGTAAAATAAGAATCCAGAGCAGCAATTTCACACCTGGACCAAAGGGTGATATGAAAGAAACCAAGCCAAGCGAGAAGGACAAAAGCGACAATCCAACCCAGAAAAAAATCCAGATATTGGGTTCGAATTCCGGAATCCATTTAGTGCTTATGAATCCACAGAGCTTTTGTCCCCAAAAGACGGAGACGAGGGCAAACAAAAGCCATATGACCAGAATTTCCAGCATTTTTTTAAAACGGCAGCAATTAAACAGCAAGAATCCAAAATGAGGCAAATTTGTTTGGTCATTCCTTAGTTTCTTTGCCCTACCAAAACGATATATTTTCACATGCAAATCAATCTGAAACTGGCTTCAGAGCTCAATTCAATTCACAGCCAAATATCCACTCAAAAAGAAAAAATCCTTCAGTTTGGAACCGGGGTTTTACTAAAAGGATTGCCTGATTTTTTTATTCAACTTGCCAATGAGACAGGTAGAAATTCAGGACGAATTGTATTGGTGAAGAGCACAAGTCCTTCTCCTTCAGTAGATCCCATTTTGCCATACACCATTTTTGAGAAAGGCATCCAAAATGGGGAATTGATCGAAAAGTCGCAAATTGTCTCTTCGATTTCGAGAGAAATAAATGCACAAACGGACTGGAAATCGGTGGTAGAGTTGGCAAAAAGCCCCGACTTAGAAGTCGTGATTTCAAACACCACTGAAGCTGGAATTCAGTATCTTGAAGAAAAAATTGAAGGGAATGTACCTTCTTCATTTCCCGGAAAATTACTTTCTATTTTACTGGAACGATATCGGGCAGGTCTTGACGGACTCATCATCATTCCTTGTGAACTTATTCCCGAAAATGGTAAAATATTGAAGGAAATTGTCTTAAAGCTGGCAGCCTTCAATCAACTCGAAAAGGCATTTCTGGATTGGATTGAAAATAACTGTCCCTTCTGTAACTCATTGGTTGATAGAATTGTGAGTGGAAAACCGAATGCAGAAACAAGAGAAAAAATTGAGTCTAAACTTGGGTACGAAGATGCCGAATTGATAGAAACCGAGCCTTATGCGCTTTGGGCTATTGAATGCAACAAACAAGTAGCGCAAAAACTGAATTGGTCGGGTATAAAATCGGATTGGATTTTGGCAGATGACATTTCGGTTTATCGGGAGAGAAAACTACGCATTCTAAACGGCACACACAGCATTATGGTGGCTTTGGGCCTTATTCAAGGAAAGGAAACCGTTTTGGAATGCATGCAGGATGATGAAATGCTGGCATATATTTCACGGGTTGCTTTGGAAGAAATAGCACCAGCCACAGCCGTCGATCCGAAAATATCGGTTCCATTTGCGAAGGAGGTTTTGGATCGGTTTGCAAATCCACACATCCGGCATTTGCTGATCAACATCACGCTTCAATATTCCATGAAAATGGCGATGCGAAATCTCAAAACCATTGAACGCTATGAAGAAATGTATGCCAAGCCTCCTGCATTGATGGCCAGAGGATTTGCGGCGTTTTTATACTTTTCAAGGCCGGTAAAAAAGAATGAGAAGGGTCAATGGCTAGGTGTTTTGAATGGAAAGGAATATCCCATTCAGGATGACAAAGCGGATGTTTTTGCTGAATACCAGCAGAGTGGCAAGTTGATTGAAGAAATTTTGGAAGGCATTCTAACGGACAAAAGGCTTTGGGCAGAATTTCAGTTTTCAGCCGGATTTAAGAATTTGGTGAAGGAGATTTATAGGAAGGAGTTTATGGCTTAACGCCCCTATTTTGAATCTTAGCACAAATTGAATGGGCTACCTACCTATTGGTATTCATACTGATATGACTTTAGTTCCTCTTTCTCCATTGCGATTTTTAATTTTGACCAATGCATCCTGATATTCCCGACTTGTTCGAAAGGTTTCCATTTCCAGCTCAGCCTTAGCGTTGCTTGTTTTCCAGATTTGGATAAAATCACCAACCTTATTTTCCGGCTTATTTGGCTTGCTATCCATTGCTTTCTAATCAATTATGTAAAAGTTTAGTGAAAACCAAACTGGAATTTTTGGAATAGGCGTACAAAAGGATAGAACCTTATAAATATCAGTGGTCCAGACAATTATTCAATTCTCAAACCCCCTATTTTGATTCCTTCTCATCGGCTTCGCCTCGTTTCAAATCGAAGCGCATAGAGAATTGAAGCAGGTTGTTGAAAAAGCCACCCCGCATTCCGGAGATGGATGGAAAGCCAACGCTGGTTATACCCAATTTATTTGTAGAAATCATGGAATAGCTCCAGCGTCCTTGCAACCAAACATTGTCAAAAATTTCATATTCCATTCCGGCAAGAACCTGATAGTCAAAGTCTGCGAACAAATTCCGGCTATCAATGAATCCCTGATTCCCGCCACCGTCTATTTTGGCACTTAACAAATAATTTACGCTCACACCCGCCAGGCATCTAAATCCGTTTCTCACTTTATAAGTTGCAATGATCGGAATGTCAACATAGTTGAGTCGATATATGATGCGTGGAAATCCGAATTTTTCCATTTGATCGATTGTGGTTCTGCTTCCTTTAGCTGAAAAGAGAAACTCCGGGCCAATGCTCCAATGTTCATCAATTTTAAAATCTGCCCCAAAACCGGCCAAAACTCCAGCCTGATTAAAGCCGCCGAAACCATCTCCATCGATCTGAGAACCGTTTATTCCAGCAATAATTTTTCCTGTAAATCGCTGTGCATAAAGTGTGTTGGAGCAAAAGAAAATGCAAATCAGAATTGGAATTGCAAATCTAAACTTGGTTTTTAAATCGGGTAAGGTTTGGTTCATGGTTAATTTTTAAAAGATATTGAGGCACAATAAAATGAAAGTTTAGCTGAACTAAAGAAATCCAAGGCTTTTTTTAATCTCACCTGCATCCTTTTAAACTTATGATTTTATTGCTTTTTGAACTGAACGGGGACTTTGACCAGGCTTTCAAAAGCATACGCCATTTTGGTGGCAGGTCGCCAGCGGGGCATAGATTTTACGCAAGCCAGCGTTGCTTCGTTGCATTCTACATCAAAGCCCGAAAGCAAGCGGACTTCGCCTATTTCGCCGTTTTCTTTTACCACAAATGTGACTTCTACAATGCCCTCTTTCTTGGCTTGTTCGGCATTGATTGGATATTTAATATGCGCCTTGAAATACCTGAAAAGTTCATAAAATCCACCCTGGTAAGAGGCGTCCAATTCCATAAGTTCAGTTAGAATCACAATTTCAGACCGAGGGAGTTTTTTGCCTTTTACGTTGATAAATTCAAATTTCCTTTTGCCTTTGCGGAGCTTACCCTGCACCATTTTGCCACCGCCATAGTATTTCCAGGCAATTTCCTTTTTGCCTTTCAAAGGTTCTAATTCCAATATCGTTTTATTCTTTTTATAATACGCTTGCTTTCCTACAGGCGAATCGTCTTTGTAATAGCACACCAATGAAAGCGCCAGGTTGTTGTCCCAATATTTCCAGAGACCTTGCTTTTTTTCGGAGGTGTCAATCCTGTTGATTGTATCGCCATTTGAAAGCTCAAAGCTTTGGGCGAAAGCAAATTTGCTATGGATACAAAAAGACAGTAAGAAAATGAGGAATAGGCTTGATTTGGTCACTCTTTATCTGTTTCAGGAATGCCAAAAGTATTGATTCAAAGTCAATGTTTGGGCTGCTTCCGATGAAAATATCGAAACTTCAAATTACCTGCATTAATTTGCCACTCCAACCTTTTGTTGGAAAGCAAAAATGAATACTGCTTTCATTGCCGGAACTGGCCACTATGTTCCTGAAAACATTGTTACAAACGCCTATCTATCTGGCCTTATGGACACAAATGATGCCTGGATTAGAGAAAGGACAGGCATTCAAGAACGTCGTTGGTTTACGCCGGGCGTAGATACGGTGGCGAACATGGCTGCAAAAGCCAGTGTGATTGCACTTAAAAATGCAGGGTTAGAAAAGGAAAAGATTGATTTTATCGTTTTCGCTACCATCACACCAGATTACTATTTTCCTGGTTCCGGCGTTTTGTTGCAGCGGGAATTGGGTCTCGGAAATATTCCAGCCCTGGATATTAGAAATCAATGCACTGGTTTTGTGTACGCCCTTTCAGTAGCCGATCAATTCATAAAAACAGGCGTTTATGAACATATTTTGGTAATCGGCGCTGAAATTCAATCCTCTGCACTAGACATCAGCACAGAAGGGCGGGGCATGGCAGTAATTTTTGGCGATGGAGCAGGTGCTATAGTTTTGAGCAAGTCTGAAAATCCCAATCGGGGCATCATTGATAGTAGATTGTATTCGGATGGAAAGTTTGCCGAAGAGCTTATTCTAAAAGATCCAGGAAGCAGCCGGCCAAGGCGAAAACTGGAAGAACTTGCCCTTGATCTCAGTGACTCCAGGCCGTTTATGAATGGAAATCAGGTTTTTAAACATGCGGTTCAACGTTTCCCTGAAGTGACTTTGGAAATTTTGGAGCATAACGGATTTACAAAAGAAGATCTGGATTTGCTCGTTCCCCACCAGGCCAACCTACGAATCACCAATTATATCAAAGAACAATTGGGACTTCCAGATCATAAAGTGGTTTCCAACATAGAACGCTATGGAAACACCACGGCAGCCTCCATCCCCATCGCTTTAAGTGAAGCCTGGCAGGAAGGCAGGGTAAAAGAGGGAATGCTGGTTTGTCTAACTGCTTTTGGCTCAGGGTTTACCTGGGGCTCAAATCTGATAAGATGGTAATTCGATTTGAGTTTTGAAGCTATTTTCCTCCTTTTAAGGCATAAATTTTCTCAATTATCTCCACAACCTTAAGTCCTTCTAAGGCATTGGTGGTTGCTACCGTTCTGCCTTTTAAAGTGTTGACCACATTTTCTATTACAAAATGATGATTTGCGGCTGAACCTTTGTAATGTCCATAATCGTTTGGAGGCAAGCTCGGAGGAAGTTCCGGCATTGTGTAGTCCTTAATGTTGCAATATTCTACCTCATTCATATATTGACCACCAACCTTAATTGAGCCTTTTTCACCAATAATCGTCATCGAGCTTTCCAAATTGGTGTCGTATATCGAAGTTGAAAAGTTAAGACTGCCTGTGCCGCCTTTTACAAAATCAAATTGGGCTACACCAGAATCTTCAAATTCAGTAAGATCTTTATGGTTGAAATCATAAAACCTAGCCTGGATATTTGAAATGTCACCAAAGAGCCAGAACATAATGTCAATGAAGTGACTGAACTGCGTAAAAAGTGTCCCGCCGTCTGTTATCTGGCTTCCTTTCCAACCGCCTACTTTATAGTATCTGGCATCTCGGTTCCAAAAACAATTGATCTGAACGTGAAAAATTTCACCCAGACGCTTGTTGGTCAAAACCTCTTTTAGCCAAACAGATGGCGGTGAATATCTATTTTGCATCACACAAAAAACCAGCTTTCCCGCCTGGAGCGACATGTAGATCACATCTTCACAATCGGCCTTTGAAAGCGCCATTGGCTTTTCAACCACCACATGTTTCCCAGCCTCTAAAGCAAGAATGGCTTGTGGCGCATGAAAATTATTTGGCGTGCAAATATTGATAACATCGAAGGCAAGACCTGAACCAAGCAACTCTTCAATCGAATTGAAAAACGGAACATTGAAGTTTTCTTTGATTTCTATGGCAAGTGAAGAATTAACATCGGCCATCGCAACCAATTCAGATTCAGGGTTTTGGCTGATCATTGCAGCATGGCGTTTGCCGATGTGGCCGCTGCCTAGAACAGCAAAGCGAATTTTTTCTGACATGTATTATTTTAATTGGCGCAAATATGGGATTTAGACTGACTTTTAAGATTGATTTATTTGCAGTGATTCCATCAAAGGAAAAAACCAAGTCGCCAAACCAAGGCTGATGGAAAGGGTGAATACGCCTGTTGATAATTCAGATTATACAACAAAGTAGCCTGAATGCCTCCTCGTTTTCCAAATGGCATCACATAGCTTGCACCTATCAAAGGAGATAAAAGCCACTTTCGCAAAGTTTCATTGGGGTTGAGAAAATATGGAACATTTAATAAATCGAGCTCGGCATTCGCAAAGAAATTGTTAAATAGCTTTTGCCTGCCCAAAACCCTTCCACCATAAAAATTGAACTGGTATTTATTTCCATACACATTGGTTCCCCCTGTTGCAATATATGTTCCACCAATGCCGAGCAACAGATCTTCAGTCACCATATAGCCCAGAGATGGTGAAACATCTACATAATATGGATTTCCAAAACTTAGAGCAAAATTTCCTCCGGGTACTATTTTCTCATTGAAAGAGGTCGCTCTTATTTCCTCTTCTGGCTGCACTTTGGACTGAGAATTTACGTAGATTGTGGTGTCTCTTTTTGGTTCAGGTTCAGGTACATATTGGCCATTGCATACCAATCGGACTGCAATGGTGAAAAGAACAATGAGGGTAAATTTCATGAATAGTTTCGATGACAACTTTGCAAAAGTAAGGTTAAGATTTGCCGAAAAAAACAGGAATACTATACTTTTATGGAGTAGCAATGCAGAAAGAAGCTTGCCATTTTTAATGCAGTCATCCTACAGATTGCTTTTCTGCGTAACTTCGCCGTCCGAAAACAAAAAATCAACAAGTTTATTATTCTTTTCCAAAGCGTAATCTAGATGGCTGAAGTCATAAAAATGCCCAAAATGAGCGACACGATGACCGAAGGGGTGATCGCTGCATGGCACAAAAAGGTTGGTGATTCTGTGAAAGCAGGAGATATACTGGCCGATGTAGAAACCGATAAGGCAACTATGGAACTGGAATCTTATGAAACCGGAACCTTACTTTTCATCGGTGTAAAGGAAAAGGATTCAGTTCCCGTTGATGCAATTATAGCCATTGTTGGAAAGCTTGGAGAGAACTATGATGCGCTACTTTCCGGTCAAACTGGTGGAAATCAGGCTGCTACACAAACTCCTGCTCCTGTAGAAGCCGTCTCAAAACCTGCAGCTGCTGCCCAAGTTGATATTCCGGCAGTTGTAATACGCATGCCAAAAATGAGCGACACCATGCTTGAAGGCACCATTGTAGCATGGCATAAGAAAGTTGGCGATAAGGTGAAATCAGGCGAACTTCTTGCAGAAGTAGAAACTGACAAGGCCACAATGGAGCTTGAAAGTTATGAAACAGGAACGCTTTTATATGTTGGTCTTAAAGAAGGCGAAGCAGTAAAAGTAGATGCCATCATAGCCATCGTAGGAGATGAAGGTACAGATTATTTACCCCTGCTTTCCGAATCTCCGGCAGAAGCTCCTGCACCTGTAGTTGAAATAAAAACAGGTTCTGTTGCTTCGGTCTCAGATCAAACCTCTGAAGCACATTCAAGCGACAGCCGTGTGAAAGCGTCACCACTTGCCAAACAAATAGCAAAAGAAAAAGGCGTAGATATTGCCTCAATCGCAGGAACTGGTGAGAACGGAAGGATTGTGAAAAAGGATGTTGAAACATTTACTCCTTCCACAAAATCAGTTGCAAATCAACCTGCTTCAACTACAAAAGTAACAGCACAAAAATCGGCCGCATATGCCGAGTCTTTTGAAGATGTACCGCTTTCTCAAATGAGAAAGACAATCGCAAGAAGACTTTCTGAAAGTCTTTACACTGCCCCACATTTTTATCTCACCATGGAGATTAATATGGACAAGGCAATAGAGGCCAGAAAAAGTATAATTGACTTTACGGGAAATAAAGTTTCATTTAATGATATGGTTATTAAGGCTGTAGCAGCCTCATTGCGCCAAAATCCTAAAGTTAATTCCAGCTGGCTTGGGGATAAAATCCGATATAACAATCATATTCACATTGGCGTTGCCATAGCAGTTGATGAAGGTTTGTTGGTTCCGGTATTGCGGTTTGCAGATACCAAATCCCTTTCCGCAATTGGCGCAGAAGTGAAGGAGTTTAGTTCAAAAGCTAAAAATAAACAATTGCAACCATCTGACTGGGAGGGAAGTACTTTTACAATTTCGAACTTAGGCATGTTTGGCATTGATGAATTTACGGCAATTATAAATCCACCAGATGCCTGCATTCTTGCAGTAGGTGGTATCAAGGAGACTGTAATCGTGAAAGATGGTCAGTTTAAGGCATCTAATGTGATGAAAGTAACTTTGAGTTGCGACCACAGGGTTGTAGATGGTGCAGTAGGCTCTTCATTTCTTCAAACCCTAAAAGGGCTTTTGGAAGATCCGGTTAGAATTTTGGCCTGATAGACTTTCTTTAGATTTAAAATAAAAAACCGTCCTTGAGACGGTTTTTTTATGAGTCAGGAGAGATTAGAAAATTGTGGCCGAGACTTTCACCAGGATCCGATTGGTTCTTTTGGTCTCGAATTTTGAAGAAGAGGTTGCGATTGAATTATTGTTCAGAACACGAGAAGTCGTTAAAAGTAGATAGTTTTTATTCGGTTTTTTTGAAGAACTTCTATTTTAATTTATTGCTTAATAAAGTATGCCCAATATCCAAATTGCTTACAATAGAGAGAGTCTTTTGCAATCTTGCGGAGGAACAATGGTTTGTTCGCCAATGCGCTATTGTTAATAAAAACCACTCGGCAATTAACCTTTTTCATAAATAATTGGACTTGATCCTCATAGCCCAATCCCTTTCCTTCATTTTGAACAAACTGATTAAATGGAATCGAAATAAACTTATCCCAAAGATTTTTTGAGCGAATTTTGGCAGAGTCACTTTTGGTTAATAGATTATATGATACACAAGTAGAAAACAACGAATCAGTATTGTTCTGAATATTGAAACCTGGGCGATCCACAAACCAAAATGGAATTTCACTAAACTTCGTAAAGT
>Ga0105046_10001172_pt1 | contig 39746 bp, 36 predicted proteins | sample MAT03_FD_78385 | JGI IMG/M metagenome (GOLD analysis project Ga0105046, IMG submission 78385) | Freshwater microbial communities from Lake Fryxell liftoff mats and glacier meltwater in Antarctica - MAT-03 (megahit assembly) | ecosystem: Environmental > Aquatic > Freshwater > Ice > Liftoff... | reverse complement strand
TGGCGAAGACGGCGCCGGCCTCGGCGTCTTCAATCACCGGGAAAGTGTGGATTTCCATAACGTCCGCCCAGACGGCCGAAGACTCGAAGGACGCGCTGGGATTACTGGTCTCGAACAACACAAAGCCGCCGCTGCAATCCACTTTGTGCCAACGTCCGAGAAGAGTTACACCAGCCGGCGGAGCTCCCAGTCCGGCCAGAAAGCGATCCACCGCTTCACGCAGGGTTCCAGGCAGGACGGTCCAAGTCGAGACGAATTTCATGAGGGTATCTTCTCCTCACGGGATAGTATCACACCGGCTACGGAATCAGTTTTCGCGCCGCGAGCCACTCATCGAACCGCTGCGTCCATTGGGTGACTGGGAGGGGCCGATCCTTCATGCCGAAGCCGTGGCCGCCGGTGGAGTAGACGTGCAGTTCGGCGGAGACGCCGGCCTTCTTTAAGTCGAGATAGTAGTTCACGCTATTGGCGGCGGTGAGCCGGTCGTCATCGGCGTGAACGAGGAACGCGGGCGGCGTATCCTTGTCGATCTTCTTCGTCTCGGGACGGATGCTGGGATAGATGAGCGCGGTGAAATCGGGACGGGCGCCCGGCTCATAGTGCATGGAGGCCAGCGCCGCCAGTTCGCCACCGGCCGAGAAGCCGATGATTCCGATTTTGGACGGGGTGATTTTCCATTCGGCCGCCCGTTCACGAACGATTTGAATGGCGCGGAGGCCATCGGCGAGAACGTGTTTGTCGACGGTGATAGAGCCGTCAGCGCCGTCGGCTTTGGCAAGACGGTACTTCAGGACGAACGCCGCGACGCCGATTTTATTGAGCCAGCGGGCGACGTCGAAGCCTTCGTGATCGATGGCCAGATGGTGATGACCGCCGCCGGGGGCGATGACGACGGCGATGCCGTTGGCTATGGCTGGGCCGGGCAGGAAGACGGTGAGATTGGGATTGGGAACTGAGGCGATGCGTTCGTTCTTGATGGTTTCCTGTCCCTTTACCCGTTGCGATTCGGGCCACAGATAGATGACTTCGTTGGCGAATGCGGAGAGGCTTACCAGCAGGAGTGCGAATCTCATAAAACGATCTCCCGGAAGCAGCCGCGTACATCCATTTCGTACTCGATGGTGACGATGGGCGGACGGGAATAGTGCCAAGTGATGCCGTGGATGCCGGCCTTGCCGAGTGGGCGGATGATTTCGCTCGCGAGGAAGGAGCAGACGGAGTGGACGGTGTAGACTTCGGTGGTCGTGACTTGCGCCCAATCGACGCCGAGGCCTTGGAGGCGACCAGCCATCAGGCCCATAACGAAGCGGGTTTTTTCGCGAAGCGCCTCGTTGGACGACTCGCCTTTGCGGACGACGTCTTCGGGTTTCAGTGAACCCTCGGGCAGTTCGCCGGCGCCGGCAACGATGAACGATTTTTCCTTGCGAACGGATGGCGCTGTATAGCTGAAGCCGTAGAGAGATGGCACGGCGGGCGCGCCGATTTCGGGAGCGACGTTGGTGCGGGCAACGGGGTTAAGATCGTCCAGAAAGATGTTCCAGGATTTGAGGACTTCGACGTAGCCGCCGTTGAAATCGGAGAAGCCTTGAAAAGTGAAGGGCTTGGGCGAGCGCAGTTCCATGGCGCAAAGTGCCTGGGCGGGGCGGCGCACCGCTTGCAGGTGGGCCTTGACGCGTTCGAAGCCTTTCGCCAGGGGGACTGGTTGAAGGAAGCGCGCGTGGACCAGTTCATAGCCTTGCTCCGCGACAGCGCCGGCGGAGTAGGGCGCGATGCCTTTGAGGAAGGAATAATTGCCTTTGGGATTGGGAAGAAGCATCAGGGTAGACCGAATACGAAGATAGCCGATTGGGAGGCGATGGCGACGAACTGCTTTCCATCGACAGCATATGAAATGGGCGAGGTGATAATGTTGGCGCCGGTGTAGTAGTGCCAGAGGTACTTGCCCGTCTTGCTATCGAGCGCGATGAGATTGCCGTCATTGCTGGACGCGAAGACGACGTTGCCGGCGGTGGCGATGACGCCCGTAGCCGATGATCCGATGTGCAGCGGGAAGTCCCATTTGCGAATGCCGGTGGTCGCTTCCAGGGCGCGCACGGAACCGGGCGTTCCGACCTTGGGATCGACTTCCACACCACCGCCAGTGAAGCCTTCGCCGGGGACGGGGCTTTTGGTCACGCTGGTGTACATTGCGCATGCTTCGCGAACGCTGACGAGGAAGAAACCGGTGGCGGGGTCATAGCTTGGAGAGCCCCAGTTGGCGGAGCCGGCGGCGTCCGGGCAGACGTAGTTGCCGGTGGTGGTGGGCGTGGTGTTGGGCAGGATAATGGCGCGTCCCTTGTCATCCAAGCCACTGGACCAGGTCTGTTTCGCAAACTCGCGGCCAGCGAGGAATTCGCCCGTGGTGCGGTCCAGGACGTAGTAGAAACCATTGCGCTGCGCGGTGACGAGAAGCTTTCGTTTCCGGCCTTTGACGACGCCGTCGATCAACATCGGCGTCTCGTTGGCATCCCAGTCGTGGACATCGTGCGGCGTGAACTGGAACCACCATTTCATTTTTCCGGTCTTCGAATCGAGCGCGAGAACGGAGCAGGAATAGAGGTTGTCGCCGGCGCGGACGGTGCCGTCATAGTCCGGACCGGGATTGCCGGTGGTCCAGAAGACGGTGTCCGTATCGACATCATAGGTACCGGTCGTCCAGGTGGGGGAGCCACCGAAATCGGCGGAGGTTTCCGGGGACCAGGTTTTGCGGTTGGGGTCGCCGGGTTGGGGTGTGGAGTGGGTTCGCCATAGGCGTTTACCGGTCTTGGCATCGTAGGCATCCACCCAGCCGGTGAGCGCGCATTCCCCAGAGGTGACGCCGACGATGATCTTGCCATCAATGGCGAGCGGCGCGTGCGTTATGGAATATCCCTTTGTGTAGTCGCCGACTTCGATGTCCCAGATGACATTGCCGGACTTGGCGTCGAGAGAGACGAGGCGGGTGTCCAAAGTGGCCATGTAGAGGCGGTCGCCGAGGATGGCGAAACCGCGATTGGTCATGACGGTGCAGTGGCTGGCGACCTTCGGAAGGCGGCGGGTGTACTGCCAAAGCGGGCGGCCGGTGCGGGCGTCAAGGGCGGTGGCGTTGTTGAGGGGACCGGTGACGAACATGATGCCATCGACGACGAGAGGCGTGGTTTCAACGGTATTGGCGCCGAGCTGATAGGTCCATTTGCTCTTGAGCACGGGAGCGTTGGAGGGTGTGATTTGTTTCAGACCGGAGTAGTGCGTGCCCCGGAAATCGCCCCAGTAGGTGAGCCAGTTTTGCGGCTCGGCCGAAGCGTTGAGCAGGCGTTTGAAGGAGACGTTGAAATCGGCGGGCGGGCGCCAGTCGGCGGTTTCGTCATAGCTGGGCGAGGCTTTCAGGAGGAATGCGGCGATGTCGTTGCGGTCGTTGGCGGGAAGGTTGGGGTGCGGCGTTTCCTTCTTAGAGGGCGGCTTTGGGAGCGACCGTTTGTCGATCATGTGCCACTTTTGCGCGGCGTCCATGATCTGCATGGTGAAGGTGTCCTCGCCTTTAACGACGCCCTGCAAACCGGGACGAACTTCGACGGAATGAATAGGCTGGGCCATGCGGGCGATGAGTGCGGCGGGTTTGAAGCGGGCGCGAACGCCAGTGAGTTCCGGGCCGAACACGCCGCCATTCCCGGCGAACATGTGGCAGACGGCGCAGTTGGCGGCGCCGAAGAAGTGCGCGCGGCCCTTGGCTTCGTCACCGGTAGGGCGTTCTTCGGGCTTGGCGCTGAGCGACTGCAGGAATGTGGCAATCGAGCGCGCTTCCGTATCGGGCATTGGGACGGCAGGCATCTGGGTGCCAGGGATGCCTTTGACAATGTTTTTGACGATGTCGTCAATCGAGCCGCCGTGCTTCCACTCGCCGGTCGTAAGGTCCGGCCCGCGACCGCCTTTGGCGGTGTCTCCGTGGCAGGCGGAGCAGTTTCTGACAAAAAGCTGGCGGCCTTCGCGAATGGTCTCGGGGTGTTGGGCGAGGACGGCGAAGGCCCCGGATACGAACAGGATGGCGAACTTCATTCGCCTCTTATGAAATCACATTCAAGCCGGTTACTGAATCGGAGCGAGCCAGTATTCTTCCTTGCGGGCGTCGGAGAGGAGCGATTGCGGCGGCAAAGCGTCAGCGCCAGCGTAGCCGAGTTCGTTCTGAGGGATGCGCGAAATTTTGCCGCCGGCAACCTGAAATTTATAGGAACGGATGGTTTTGCCGGCGGCGCGCAACTCCAGCGTGTACGCGCCGGGGGTGCTTAGGAGCGTCGCCCATTTCACCGGGCCGAGCCCGTGGCCCTGGCGCATATCGGGTTTGAACAGGTTCCATTGGCCATCGGAGACAACTCCTTCGACGAGCGCCATTTGCTTCGCTCCGTTCATCAGGTGCAGCGTATAGGGGATCTGCTTCTTTGGGGCATAGCCGGGGAATTCGCGGGTGCTGAGCCAGATACCGACTTCGATGGAAGCACCGGTGTCGTTGGCCGACCCGATCAGGAATGCGGCCTTGGACCAGGGGCCTGTGCGGACGAGTTCGTTGGAGGGGTTGAACGGATCGGCGCCTTGCTCCGCTTTCAGGCTGAAGGAATACGCGCTGATCTCTTTGCCGCCCATTTCCACCGACATGACGTAGTCACCGGCGGCGATGGGGCCGAAACCAACCTGGCCATCGGCGGGCTTTAAGTTGCCGAAGGCATTATGGGGCGGCCAGGGTTCGATGATCATATTCTTGGTGACGACGGCGCCGCCGCCGGCTTTCTTAATCAGGAGCCTGGCCTCGTTTCGCCGGGAGGCGGGAAGAGAACGGGCACGGAGGTCGCCATCATGAATTGGCCGGTTTGATGGAAGAACCGGATGTCTAATAGCGCGTCCATGGCGACGCGCGTCGAGGGCGTTTGTGCCGTCACAAGGACGGCGGTGAGAAGTAAGAGTGCGAGTTTCATAGCGTCTTTCCCTTGAACTCGCAAGGGCGCAGCCAGAAGTGTCACTGATTGAAAATTACCCGCGTTTGGCGAGACCCGCGGCGAACCGTTCGACGTCGATCAATGCGCGTTCGTGTGTGCCGTCGCCGACGACGCCATGCGCGGATTCCGCCGAAACTTTATACAACAATCGCGTCTCCGTTTGTTCAAGGACCTCGGCGCGGAACGTAACGTGAGCGCCCATGGGAGCCGCCGAGAGATGACGCACGTTGACGACCGTGCCGACGGTGTCCCAACCATCGGGCAGCAGTGGCTTCACGGCATCGCGGGAAGTTCGTTCCATCCACATAATCATCCACGGTGTCCCGAGGACGCGCGCGCCGGCATGGCCCAAAAAAGAGACGGCGGTGGCGGCGTCGACAATGATGGATTCTTCGTGCTGGATGCCAACAAGATTTCGCATTTATTTGCCTCCAAATACCTGGTAGATCTCGTCGCGTTGCGCCCCGGTCAGCAGGCGCAGGTTTTCATTTCGGGAGAGGAAGTAGAGTTTGCAGGTTTCTTCGAGTTCCTCGGCGCGGTCGACGGCCTCACTCATGTTCCGGCCAAGCGCGACCAAACCATGATTACGCAGCAGGAGGCAGTTTGATTTGGCGGCGGCCGCGCCAATCACGGCGGCGAGATTCTCCGAACCCGGCCGGCAGTACGGAACAACGGCCAGCGGCGCAACGCGCATCAGATAATACGGCGTAAAGACGGGTAGCGGCTGCGCTTCGTCGAGGTCATCCAGGCAGGAAAGCAAAACGGACCAAGTGGAGTGCAGATGGACTAGCGCCCGGGCGGGATTGGCGGCGTAGGCGGCCAGGTGGAAAGGAAATTCCTTCGATGGCTTGTTAGCGTTTTGCGATGCGCCAGTGGCATCGATGGCGGCGAGCGAAGCCACCGTGGTATGGCGCAAAGACTGGCCGGTGGGAGTGATCCAGACCGTATCACCGTCACGAACGCTGAGGTTGCCGGTGGAGCCGAAAGCGTAGCCGCGCGCGTGGAAGCTGACCGCGGCGTCGCAAAGGGCATCCAGCTCCAAAGAAAAGGACATGTTAGGTATTGTCTAACGCTTTGCGGAAGAAATCAGGGCCGCCGAAATTTCCCGACTTCAGCACGAGCGTGATAGGCGGTCCGCCGACGGGGAGAATAGCGGGGACGCCGGGATCGATACTGTGAAGAACTTCGGCGGCCTCCACGCCGAGGGCGGCGGTCACCGCGCCCGCCGTTTCTCCACCGGCGACAATCAAGCGCGTGATGTCGCCAGCCAAGGTGGCCGCAATCACGCCGAAGAGCGTCTCCAACTCCTCCGCCACGATTCGTGCGTTCAGCCCGGTCGCCTCGCGTTCCTCCGCCGTCGCTGAAGAGCGGATGACAGCATGGCCCTGTTCGCGGAGTTGGCGCCGGGCGTCTTTCAGCACGCGGCCCGTCTCGGCTTCGGCGTCGTTCAGCAGCGCGGTTGCGTCAATGCTCACCTGCCGGCCGCCGAGGCGCTGCAACTGCGCCAGTGTAGCGACCGAGCAGCTGCCCGCAAGGATTAATGCTCCGCCGCCTTTGCGTCCATTCGGCGCCGGGTCCTGTGCCGCCAATTGCCCGCGTCGCTTCCAGACGCGCGGGAGCGAGATTCCGAGGCCGCTGCCGCCGGTCAGCAGGGGCATATCGCCAAAGGCGTCAGCGAGCGCGTCGAGGTCAGAGTCCGAAACGACGTCGGCCAACGCGATTTCAACGCCGTCTGTTCGAAGGCGTAACGCCTCGGAAGTCAGGTCATCCACTACGGCAGGCAAGCGCAACAATCCGACACGGCTTGGCGTCTGGCGCGCCAGCCACCGAACCAGGTTGGAATCCGTCATGGGATTGAGCGGATGGCTGCGCATCGGCGATTCGTGCAACGGAACTCCGCTGACGAACAGATGCCCCTGGAATTGGGTGCGGCCGTTAACAGGAAGTGCCGGGACGGCGAGTGTGAAGGGCTCGCTGAGTTCGTTGAGCAAGGCGTCCGTGACAGGTCCGATATTGCCTTTCGGCGTGGAATCGAAAGTGGAGCAGTATTTGAAATAGACCTGCCGCGGGTGGTGCGCGCGGAGCCGCGTCAATGCGTCGATCGACATGCGAACGGCTTGAGAAGGTGGGACGGAGCGCGACTTCAGGCACACGACGGCGGCATCGTATCCGGCCGGAACGATTCCATCCCCGAACACCAGGACGGTTCGGGCGCCGCCGGCGTGCAGCATACCGGCCAGATCGGTTCCGCCGGTGAAATCGTCCGCTATGGCAGCAAAGATCATTGTTGGTCAGTATAATGACAGATTCAGTGGCAACGATCTACGATGTGGCAAAACTCGCCCGGGTATCCACGTACACCGTCAGTTGCGTGGTGAACAAATCTGCCTTTGTAAGTCCCAAGCTTACCGAGCGTGTGCTCCTCGCCGTGCGTAAGCTGGACTACACGCCGAACGCCGTAGCGCGCAGCCTGCAGACACGCAATACGAAGACGGTGGGGATGCTGATCCCGGACATTGCCAATCCGTTCTACGCCCGTGTGGTGCGAGGGGTTGAGGACCGCCTGTCGAAGGACGGGTACTCGCTGCTGCTGGGGAATACGAATAATTCGAACGAGACGCAGTCGCGGTATTTAACGCTTTTCCGTGGCCGGCAGGTGGACGCGCTGCTGTTGTTCATGACGGCGGGCGGTGAGGACGCAGTCCAAAGGTTGGTGCTTGATGAACGGCCTGTCGTCTGCGTGGGACGTGTGCCGCTCAAGTTCGAGTGTGATTCCGTGAGCGCCGATAACGTCAAAGGGACGCGAATGGCCGTGGAGCATTTGATCGGGAAGGGGCATCGGCGAATCGGGATCGTTACTGGCGAGTTGGCTCTATCGGCAGGAATGGACCGGGTAAGCGGCTGGCGGCAGGGCCTGGAGGCGAACGGGATTGAGGTAGACGAGAAGCTGATTGAGTCTGGCGATTGGACGGAAAAGTCCGGATACGACAGCGCCGTTCGGTTGCTTGGCCGTAAACCGGCGCCGACCGCGATTTTTGTGGCGAATTTTCTCATCATGACGGGCGTGTTGCGAGCGATGCAGAACCGGAAGGGCCCCGCGGCGCCGGTGGAAGTGGCCAGTTCCGACGATTCGGATTGGCTCGACGTCTTTTCGCCGGCGATAACCACGGTCGCCCAGCCCAGCTACGAGATGGGCGAGCAGGCCGCGGGTCTGGCGTTGACGAGATTGGCGGACAGAAAGCGCCCGTTCACCCGTATCGTGCTGGAGCCGTCCCTACATATTCGGCCATAAAGAGAAACCAAACCGTAATCGACGTCATCTAATGAGTCTAATGGTCTTTGGACCGAATTCTAAGATTGGTGGCAATTGTAGATAAGCGCTACTGACTGTTACAGTAGAATTGCGTTCATTATGGGTCGAGGTAAACGTTGAATCGCCGTTTCTTCCTGCTGCTGGCCGCCGCCGCGGCTCCGCTTATCGCGGACGCGGTACCGCCTGACAATACGAATCAGATCAGCCAGCAGGTTCTGGCGCGCTATTTTGCTGCCGTAAATGCACAGTCGCCCAGGACTCGCGGCGTCGATATGGACATGCACTTCTCGGCGCGTCTTCCGAAGCTCAAAAAGGAGGGCGTGCTGCTGGCGAAACGCATCGTGTCCTCCCTTGGCAAAATCAGCTTTGCGGTGAAGTCGTTTACCGGTGACAACACTGTGAAGAATTACGTGATCACCAAGTACATGGCGGGAGAAGTCGATCTGGCGGATCATTCGATCGATTCGGGTATCAATCCCAAGAATTACAAGTTCAAATACAAGCGCACCGAACAGTTCAACGGCCGCCAAGTTCACATCTTCGAACTGAACCCTCGTAAAAAGCGCCTGGGTCTTTTTAAAGGGGAGTTGTGGATCGACGATGAGACGGCGCTACCGGTGCGAGAAACGGGAAGCCTGGTGAAGAGCCCTTCCATCTTTCTGAAAAAGGTGATCTTCACCCGCACTTATGCGGTTGTTAATGGCGCCGCCCTGCCCGAACATGTCGAAAGTACGGTGGAAACGCGGATTGCGGGAAAGGCGGAAATTGACATCCGCTATTCCAACTTCGCGGTCGAAACGCCGGTTCAGCCCGCGACGCCGTAGGGGTCATGAGTAGCGTCGTCAATCTGGAGCGGGCGTTCGGACAGTTCACCGGACATTGGCGTCCGCGGATCGCCGGCGCAGTGAACGGCTATGTCGTCAAACTCGTCAAGTTGCAGGGTGAGTTCGTTTGGCATAAGCACGACGACACCGACGAGCTATTTCTTGTTCATAAGGGCGAGATGATCATCCGTTTTCGGGACCGCGATGTGCGGCTTCGCGCCGGAGAGATGTTCATCATCCCGCGCGGTGTGGAGCACATTACGGTGGCAGAGAACGAGTGCGAGGCTCTGCTTTTTGAGCCCGGCGGTACACGAAATACGGGCGATATCGAGGACGCGGAGAAGACGGCGGTGATCGAGCCTGCGCTAATTGGCTCGTAGAATCGACGCGGGATCGATACGGATAGCCCGGACTTCGGCAGAATCGCGGCCGTTTTCAATCGCCGCTTCACGGGCTATCGAAATCCAAAGAACCAGATCGGCACGGCCAGCGCGCTGCCCGCCAGACCCAGCACCCACCACCCTGGCCGTTCCCTGAACCCGTACCAGGCGAGTGCCAAATTGCCACCGGTAAATAGCGGAAGGGTTAACAGCAGATCGATGCGGATCCATTCCGCCGTTTCCCGGACCGCGAATGAAGCTTCATGAAACGCCAAAAGCAACTCTACAAACGCCACCACCCATAGCCAGCCGCGCTCCGCTGCGCGCGCGAGCCCCACGGCTGAGCCCGACGCTATGCCGAATATTATGATGAGGGGAATTATCACTTTCCCCAAATTAAACTCTAATTTTCGCCGTTCGGCAATCGGCTGTAACCATTAGACCCAATTCAGGTTGAAGGCTTGCGCCGGAATGCCGTACCCTCAATATAGGTATCTATGCGCACGCTTTTTCTGAATCCGCCGTCATTCGAGGGGTTTGATGGTGGCGCCAGTTCGCGCTGGCCGGCTTCCCGCGAGATCGAATCCTACTGGTATCCGGTCTGGTTGACCTATCCGGCGGGTATGTTGCCGGACTCGAAACTCCTCGATGCGCCGCCGCACAAGGTCTCCATTGAACAGACGGTCGCGATCGGGAAGGATTTCGAACTACTCGTGTTGTTCACGTCCACGCCCGGTTTCCACATCGACGTCAAGATGGCGGCGATGATGAAGGACTTGAACCCGAAGCTGAAGGTCTGCTTCGTCGGTCCGCCCGTGACTGTTGAGCCTGAAAAGTGCCTCCGCACTTCCAAGGCGATCGATTTCGTTGTCCGCAAGGAGTTCGACCACCAGATCGTCGACTTCGCCAACGGCAAGCCGCTTGAGGAACTTCCCGGCGTCAGCTTCCGGAAGGGCGACGGCTTCATGCACAACCCCGACGGCCCGGTGATCGAGAACCTGGACGAACTTCCGTGGGCCTCCAAGGTCTACAAGCGCGATCTGGATTTCACGCGCTACAACGTTCCGTTTCTGAAACACCCGTTCGTCTCCATTTACACCTCTCGCGGGTGCCCCGCGCAGTGCACGTTCTGCCTGTGGCCGCAGACGCACTCCGGCCATCGCTGGCGCTTGCGCTCGGTGACGGATGTCGTCAACGAAGTGAAATGGATCAAGGAAAACTTCCCCGGCATTCAGGAAGTCTTCTTCGACGACGATACCTTCAACTACCGGAAAGAGCGCACGATTCAGCTCTGCAAGGAACTTGGCAAAGTCGGCATGACGTGGAGCTGTACGTCCCGTGTCACCACCGATTACGACACGCTGGCCGCCATGAAAGACGCCGGCGGCCGATTGATGATCGTTGGCTACGAGTCGGGCGATCAACAGATTCTCAAGAACATCAAGAAGGGCGCGACGGTCGATATGGCCCGCCGCTTCACTGCCAATGCGCATAAGCTTGGCCTGAAGATCCACGCCGATTTCATCGTCGGCCTGCCCGGTGAATCGCGCAATTCGATTCAAACGACCATCGACTTCGCTAAAGAACTCGACTGCGAAACCATTCAGGTCTCGGTCGCGCATCCCTACCCCGGCACCGAGTTCTACGATCACGTCGTGAAGAACGGGCTAATCACGCTCGATTCCATGACGGACGAAGTGGGTCATCAACTTCCCAACATCATCTACCCCGGACTCGACCGCGGCGAGTTGATGGACTCCGTCGAGCGCTTCTATTCCGAATACTATTTCCGCCCGAAGGCCGCGTGGCGTATTGTCCGCGCCGCGATGTTCGATGCCAATGACCGGCGCCGCTTGTACAAGGAAGCGCGCGAGTATTTGGCCCTCCGCACGAAACGCAAGCAGTTTGTGAAGGATCAGAAACAGGCCTCGCTCGCCAGTGCCAACCAATAGCAACGCACTCGTTTGGAAAACACGGCTCTTCGCGGCCATCGTCATCGTGACCAACGTCACTGGCAATTTCGCACTGAGTTGGGGAATCAAGCATGGCGCCGCAATGGATGGTTCGGCCTGGAGTTTCGTCCGTGTCGTATTCGATCCGTGGGTATTTTGCGGGATTCTGCTGCTCTCGGGCTGGGTTCTTTCGCGGATGGCGTTGTTGAGCTGGGCGGATTTGAGCTACGTCATCCCGGTGACCTCGGTGGGATTTGTGTTGAACGCCGTTATGGGCGCCGCATTCCTCAATGAGGTCATCACGCCGCTGCGCTGGCTGGGCACACTGTGCATTGTTGGGGGAACGGTACTTGTCGGCCTGACGGCTGCGAAGACGGAGACGTCCTGATGGCTTGGATCTACGTCGCGATTATAGTCATATCTACCGTCGCCAGTGACCTTCTGCAAAGTTGGGAGATGAAGCGCCAAGGGGAAGTGACGGAATTCGGTATCGGGGGCATCGGCCGATTGTTGCGCCTTCTCCTCACGAAGGCCCCGCTTATCGGTTCGATGGTGTTTCTCGCCATTTCTTTCTACGCGTTCCTCGCCTTGCTGGCCGTCGCCGACTTAAGTTTCGCCGTTCCCGCGACAGCGTTAAGCCTGGTCGCGGAAACCGTGCTCGCGCGGCTGCTTTTGAAGGAAAACGTCACGCCGGCGCGGTGGGGCGGAACGGTGTTGGTAGCGACCGGCGTAGCACTGCTGGCGCTTTAAGGGGAATCGTATGGACTGGCTGTTGCTCATCCCGATCACTTACCAGTTTGTCGCGTTGATCGCGTGCATTCGGCGCATGTTTCAACTTCGCCCGCAGCCCGAGGCGATGCCGCCGATTTCAATACTGAAGCCGGTCCGCGGCGTCGATCCCCTCTTTTATAGCGTCGTCTGTTCGCATGCCCAGCAGGACTATCCACACTTTGAACTCTTGTTCGCGGTGAGTGACCGCAACGATCCGGCGGTCCCCATCATCGAACGCGCCATTGCCGAATTCCCCAACCGCCGCATCAAGCTCATCGTACGCTCCACCGTCACGGCCAACCCGAAGGTCGGCGCGCTTATCGATCTCGAAAAGGAAGCACTCTACGACGTCCTGCTCGTAAACGACGGCGATATTCGGGCTCCGCAGGGCTACCTCAAAACGCTCGCCGCCGAACTGGAGCAGCCGGGCACCGGGCTGGTCACCGCGTTGTACCGCGCGCGCGCTGAGTTTTTCCCCGGACAAATGGAAGCCCTGGGTGTCGCGACGGACTTCGCGCCATCCACGCTAGTCGCCCCGCTTGTCGGCGTCACCGAATTTGCGATGGGCTCCACGCTATTCTTCCGCCGGGCTGACCTCCACGCCGTCGGCGGGTTCGAAGCAACCGCCGATTATCTCGCCGACGACTATCAACTCGGCCGTTTAATCACGCGGAGCGGCAAGCGGACTCATCTCTCGGCCTGCATTGTAGAGACGAGCCTTGGCGCGCGAACGTGGCGTGAGGCTTGGGACCATCAACTGCGCTGGGCCCGAACCATTCGAGTCTCCCGCGGCGGCGTGCTTGGCTATCTTGGCCTTCCAGTTACATTCGCGACTCTCTGGGCATTTGTTGCGTTTTTCACTGGCAACCCGTTTTTTGGTTTTGTCCTCTTCGCCTTGCGGTTCAACGTTGCGGTGTTGGCTGGATTGATGATTCTTGAAGATCGCAACGTCGTCTTCCGTTTATCGCTGATGCCGCTTCGCGATCTGGCGGGTGTCGCGATTTGGGTGGCCGGTTTATTCGGTAACACCGTACAGTGGGGCGGGCGTCGTCTGACGCTGTACCCGGACGGCCGTATTCGAAACTAGAGCCCCAATATCCGCGCCAATCATGCTATTCTGATTGATGTCACGCCGTAGGATGCGCCCGTAGCTCAGCTGGATAGAGCGTCTGGCTACGAACCAGAAGGCCGGCCGTTCGAATCGGTCCGGGCGCACCAAACTAAAGCCTTTTATACCAATTAGTTAAAAGAGGGCGTTTCCGGCAGACAAGCAGGCACATAGGCCAGTTGATCATGCCTACTTCGATCAACGACACGGCGTTGGATCTGCACAATTAGTGCAGGAGAGCCTACGCAGATTCGGTGCATGGAAGGCTCCAGCCGCCGAACGCCAATCATCGCCCTCACCGCGGGCGTCTCCACCGAGGATCGATCTTTGTACCTCGAAGCCGGCGTGCACGATCATCTCGCCAAGCCGGTTTCCCGCAACGGCATTTTGCAGACGTTGTCCCGTTACGCACAAAAAAGCGTCCGGTGACAAATTCTCGCCCTCTATTTCGCTATGAGTAGCTGGAGACTCAAAATACATGCGCACTCTTGTTACCACCATCCTCTTCCTGCTACCGCTGGCCGCCGCGGATAAGCACCCCTGGGCCAGCTTCAAGCCCGGCAGCTACGCCAAATTGAAGAGCACCACCACCGTCGGTCCGTCCAAGACCGTCTCGGAAATGACTCAGACGTTGATCAGCATCGACGCCAATAACGCCGTCGTCGAGATCGAGACCAAAGCGATGGGCCAGACGTCCAAGACCCGCGTTCCCATGCCGCTGAAGGCCGCCGCGACACCGGCCGCCACTGCGCAGCAACCCAAGATGTCCGCGCCCGTCAATGAGACTATCACCGTTGCCGGCAAAGCGATCGCCGCCAAATGCTTCGACGTCGAGAACAATGCCAATGGCATGAAATCCTCCACCCACTCCTGCACCAGCGAAACCGTCCCCGGCGGCGTCGTGAAAGCGGTCACCAAGACCACCGGCGCCATGAAAATGGATTCGGTCACCGAACTCGTCGAATTCGTCGCCAAGTAAGCGGGTCGCGCGCGGCGGCCGGAATGTGAAAAAATACTTTCGGCCCCGCGCCATCCGCTCTCATGAAACCAAAAATCTTAATTCCTATCGGCGATGCCGCCGAAGCCCTAGATACCGTATACCCAATTTGGCGCGTGATAGAGGAGGGCTGGGACGCTGTGGTCGCCGGCCCTGAAAAACGCGTCTACCATCTGGTGATGCACGAGATCCCGCCCGGCTGGGATATCACGCGCGAATCCCCCAGTTATCACTGGGCGGCCGACATCGCGCTGCGCGACGTCAACCCCGAAGAGTACGCCGGCCTCTTCCTTACCGGCGGCCGCGCCCCGGAATATACGCGCTACGATCCGGATCTGATGCGCTGCACACGGCACTTTTTCGATGCGCGGAAGCCGGTGGCGGTCGTCTGCCACGGTGCTGAAATCGTCGCCACCGCCGACGTGATCCGCGGCCGCCGCCTCGCTACCGTCGCCAAGTGCCGTTTTGATGTCGAGATCTGCGGCGGAACGTATGTTAATGACCGCTGCGTGCGCGACGGCAACATGGTCAGCGGCCGCACCTGGCATGACAATCCCTACTTCGTCGGCGAATGGATCCGCATGTTGAAGGAACAGATCGCCAAATGATCACCCGCCGCGCCGTACTCAGCCTGCTCGCCGCGCGTCCATCGCGGCCATTCGCTTTCAGCTTCAAAGGCTATCCGAATTGGCCGTTGGAAAAGGCCTTCGCGCTGACAGCGCAGCTCGGCTACAGCGGCGTCGAACTCTTCGATCCCGCTAAAGTAAGCGCCGCTGAAGTCCGCCGGTTCTCCCGGAAATACAGGCTGCCCATCATCAGCATCATGGAGGATCTGAAACTCACCGGCGACGAAGCAGCCCATCTCGCCCGGCTCGAATCGAGCCTGACGCTGGCGAAGGAAATCGGCCGGCCGATCGTTGAAACGGTCGTCGGCGCCAAGCCGGAAGAGTGGCCCGCCATTCGCCCCCAATTCATGGCGCGTCTAAAGCCTTGGGCGGCGCTTGCGGAAAAACACAAAACCGTGGTCGCGATCAAAGCCCACATCGGTTCCGCGCTCCACTTGCCGGAGCAAGCCGCGGGCCTCTGCCGGGAAATCAACTCCCCGTTTCTCAAACTCAACTACGACTACAGCCACTTCCAACTCCAAAACCTCCAGCTCGAAGACACGCTCAAGATCGCACTGCCCCACATCGCCATGATCCACATCAAGGATTCCACCGGCGCGCTGCCAAACCACCGCTTCACCCTTCCCGGCAAAGGCGCCATCGACTACGCCCAGTACGCCGCCCTGCTCGAAACACTCCGCTACACTGGCCCTGTCGTCGTCGAAGTGTCCACCCACGTGCTGCAAACGCCGAACTACAATCCGGAAGCCGCCGCCCGCTTCGTCGCCGAAAACGTCCTGCCAAAATTCAAATGATCGGCACAAGCCTCGCCCACTACAAGATCACTGCGAAACTCGGCGAAGGTGGCATGGGCGAGGTGTATAAAGCGGTCGATTACTGGTGCAGGGCCAGACGCTCCCCGTCCCTCAACCCATCGAGACCGCCATTTAATATGCCCGGCAGATCGCCGACGCCGTGGAAGCCGCGCACGAGAAGGCATTGTCTACCGCGACCTCAAGCCGGGCAACATGGTCACGCCCGATGATCAGCGTTTTCTTGTACTTCTCCCGGCAGAGGCCTTACCTCCCCCCCTTACCGTGGTTACAAATTGGACTGCCTCCCCAAATAACCGCAACTAATCCTGCCATAAAGAATCTACAATGCAGGAGAGAAGGTTATGCCCAACTCTGGCATTCACAATTCGAACCCGAGCCCCGATAGCTCGATCATCAGCGGATATCATCTCGCTGTTGATGCCGATGGCGGCATCGATTTGCGCAAATTACAGGCTGGGACCGTACTCGAAGTCCAGACGAAGAACAACAGCTACACGGTAATCCCTCAGGCTTCCGGCGAGATGTTGGTCTGGGGTCACCCGGAATATTGCCCGGAACCGACGTTGATCACCGGTCTCGGCTCCGCCTATGTAACAGGCCTCTTTCGCGAAGGCTACCTCGGTCCCGGCTTGCGCCTTAGTTTCCCGCTGGACGGCCGGCGCGTCAGCACCTCCCGCATCGTCGACATTAAGGCGAAGCGTAGGAACTAGACATCGGCCCTTGCGGCGAATAGAATAGCTGCAACCGAAAGGAAACTGCAATGCCGAAATATCTTATTCAAGCCGCGTATACGGCTGAAGGCCTGAAAGGTCTAGCGAAGGATAAAGCCTCCGGTCGCAAAGCCGCCGTCCAGGCCGCCATGAAAGCCGTAAAAGGCAAAATCGACAGCATGTATTTCTCCTTTGGCGCCGACGATGTGTTCCTTGTCGTCGACGCGCCGGACAATATTGCCGTCGCTTCCATCTCGCTAACCGCAGGCGCCACGGGCCTGGTCAACATTCGGGTCACTCCATTGTTGACCGTCGAAGAAGTCGACCAAGCCTTGGCCCTTCCAAACAAATACCGCGCGCCCGGGGCAGATTAGAACGTCAACCGCAAAGCCAACTGGAACGTCCGGGGCAGATTGGATTGCGACGTGATCCGCCCGAAATTGGTGCTCGCCGGCCCCAGATCCGGTCCGTTGAAAATCGCGTGATTAAACAGGTTGAATGCCTCGGTCCGGAACTGCATGTTTACCCGTTCCACGATCGGAATCGCTTTGATCACCGAAAAATCGATGTTGCTGATTTTGTCGGTCCGGTAAGCGGAGTACGACTGCTGGAACGTTCGCCGGTTGCGTTCGAGTTGCTGCGTGTTGCTCCGTTCAAACTGCGTAGTATCAAAAACGCGAGCCAGGTTGCGGGCGTCCCAATTCAGCGGGCCGCCTTTATAGATCACGTTACCGAACTCCACCACGCCGCCAGATTGCATGTTTAGAATGCCGGCCATCTGCCAGCCGCCGATCAAACGGTTAACAAATCCGTTGGCATCGGAGCCGAACTGCTTGCCTTTCCCAAACGGTAGATCATACGTGCCTGAAAATACGAATCGGAACGGCCGGTCTTCGCCCGCGATGCGGTATTGCAATGCGTCCGAGGCGTCGTACAGTCGGTTCGTCGCTTCGTTGAACTTCGACCACTGGAAGTTCGTCAAAAACTGCAAGCCGCTCGCAAACCGCTTCTCCAGCCGAACCTGGAACATGTGGAAGTTCGAGTAACCGATCGGCTGCCCCACCACGCTCACACCGCCGTCTCCGGAGAACTGCGGATAGCGTCGCAGAAGGTTTTCAGCGCCGATCGTAGCGGCGTTCAGACCAGTCCCAGGCAACAGATTTCGCAACGGATTCGGGGCAAGCGCCGTCAGCCGGTCGATGTTCGGCTGATCGCGCACCGGTGAGACCGAAAGGAACGACTCCGGCACGAAATTCAGGTTTCGGCTCACGCTCAGGTTACGAACTTCCGAGCCCATATACCCCATTTCGAGCAGTAGATTCTTCGCCAATTCCCGCTGAATGTTAAAGTTCCATCGGTGCGTGATCGGTTGTTTCAAACCGCCCGACACGAACTGCACGCTTTGACCGAGGAACGTGTTCACACCGTTCGCCGATCCGATGGGTTGCAGAATCCCTGTTGGAAACGGATTGGCGAAGGTCGCAGTCGGTGTCATGAAGTTATCGAGCGATGCCACCAGTTGTGTCGTCTGGCTGAACCCCGGCTGTTGAATGCCTGCCGCAATCCCAAAGGTGCTGTAGAAGATTCCATAGCCTCCGCGCAAAACGGTCTTCGCGCCGAAAAGTTTCGGAGACCAACTAAATCCGAATCGGGGGCTCCAGGCATTATTCGGCGGACTATAATTGGTGCGGTTGTCCGAGCCGGCGAAAAGGACTCCACCCACCGGGTTGTATTGCGCCACCGGTAGCAACGGGTTCGGGGACGCCGCATAATTTGCCTTCGCCGTATTCGTTATCGAAAGCGCCGCGCCGGGATCAAACCCGCGCGTCATCCTGTTGTGCCGCTCCAGGATGCCCGTCTCTTTTTCGTACCGAAGGCCAAGGTTGAGGGATAGCGTCGTGCTCACGCGGAAATCGTCTTGCAAGAAAAACGCCATGTACTTCGCGCTAAATGTGCGCTGTGCATTTACGTCAAAGCTTCCGCCTGTAGGCAGGCCCAAGAGGAACGAGCCGATATCCTGTCCCAGCGGCGCGCCCGGCGAGTTGTCCAGCGGCCCGCGCGTCCACGTGTTGGCGAAACTGTAGCTACCCGAAGAATTTCCGAATCCGTTTGAACTCTCCCGTTGTGAACGCAAATCCGCGCCGAATTTCAACGTATGGCGGTTCACGATCTTGGTTGCCGCCATGAAGATCTGGTAGTTGTCGAAGGGGGTGCTATCGCCGCCGGAGTCGCCGAAATCGGTGATGTTGCCGAAATCAATTCGCGGCAGCACCAGCTTCGTGCTGGACGCCTTCAGCGAGGCGGGCAGACCCAGTGTCGTGTAGTCGAACCCGTCGTGCGGGCGAATGCTCGCCTCTATGAATCGCGTCCAGTTCAAGCGCGTATTCAAGAACAGCGACGGACTCAGCGTATAAACATCGTCGAACGTGAAACCCCAGTTCGTCCTAAACAAATTGTTCCCCGTCGCAATGTTGTCGAAACGGTTGCCCCGGTTCTCAACGCGGTCGTTATAGCGCCCGGAAAGGAAAAACTTGTGCTTATCGGACACGTTCACATCGATGCGGCCCATGAAGGACGAAAATACGTCGGAGCGGACGGCGTTATTGAAATAGTTATTGGTCCCGTCGGCGGTTCCGGTCGTGTTCGGCAAAGGCACGAACTGCAGGAAGTTTTTTGAAATCGGGCTCAGGCGGTTCGCCGGGATTCGATTGCCCGGATAAACTTGACGCCGTATGCGACTCCCTTCCACCACGCCCGTCGTGTGGTCGTAGAGCTGATAAGCGGCTCCATTTGGAATCGTCAGCAATTGCGAAAAATCCCCATTGCGCTGAGCCTCCGTGGGAACCGTCGAGAACGTCGGTTCCGGTTCGGACTGCCTGATCCCTTCCGCTCCGAAGAAGAAAAATAGCCTGTTCTTCCCGTTGAATACTTTCGGAATTGTGATCGGCCCGCCCACCGTCATCCCGAACTGGTTAAATCGCGTGACCGGCTTCGTCTGGCGGTTCGCGTTCGTGAAGAACGGCGTCGCCTTCAATCGCTGGTTCTGATGGAACTCGTACAGCGACCCGTGAAAATCATTCGATCCGCCCTTCATCACCACGTTCACCGTGCCACCCCCGGTATTGCCATAGGCCGCGTCGGGCTGGAAGGATTCCACCTTGATTTCTTGCACCGCATCCACCGGCGGATTGTAGGCGACGCGCTTGTTTCGTGTCATGTCGGGAGATCCGTCCAACAGCAACTCATTCGATTGCCCCTGCCCGCCGCCCATTGAAAAGCCGGACGGACCCGCATTGTCGAACGGCCGGGTGAATCGGGGGTCGCTGGTCGGCGTCACACCATAAGCCAACTGCGCCAGCGTCAACGGCGTTCGCCCATTCATCGGCATCGTCGCAATTTGCCGCTCCCCAATTACCTGGCCCACCGACGCCGTATTCGTCTGCAATAAAGTCGCGTCCGCCGACACTGTGATCGCTTCCGTCTGGCTTCCTACCTGCAGCGTCACGTCAATCGCCAGCCGCATGTTCGTGCCGACGGTGATCCCTTCCTGCACGTACTTCTTGAACCCGCCATGCTCCACCGATATCGTGTATGGTCCCGGCGCCAGAAACGGCAGCGAGTATTCACCCTCGCCACCCGAGGTCGTCTCCGCCCTCGCACCGGTGTTCTTCTCCGCTGCCAGTACCTTCACACCCGGCACGGCCGCGCCGCTCGAATCGGTTACCCGGCCCGATATCGTCGAACGGAATTCCTGCGCGCTCAACAAGGCACACGTAAAGCCGGCAAGGGCAAATAACCGTCGCATGGTCACACTCCTGAAGTCTGATTCCGGAGCCCGTTACTGCTCCCGGATACAGAAACTATATACCAAAATATTTACAGGGATGTGTAAACGAAACCGAAACCTCCGTTTGCTAAAATTAGATTACCGGCCCCACCACTCCAAGGTTGGTACTCGCTAATGAATAAAAATACATTCTTCGCAGCATTACTGTTTCTCTGCCTGCCGGACGGCCTGCTGTCGCAGGCCGTCGCCGGTTTCGGCGGCATCTCCGGCGTCGTTCGCGACGCATCCGGCGCCGTCGTCCCTTCCGCTGACGTCATTGTTGAGAACTCCTCCAAAGGCATTCGCCGTACTCTCACCTCTAACGATTCCGGCGTCTTCGCCGCCCCGGCCCTCGTACCGGCCCCGGGCTATGTCGTCCGCGTCAATAAGTCCGGTTTTCAGGCTTTCGAAATGAAAGACATTGAAGTTCTGATCGGCCAGAATGTGAATGTCAACGTGCCCCTCGCCGTCGCCGGCGCCGCCACGCAGGTCGAAATCACCGATGCCGCACCCCTCGTTGAACAGACGAAGACCGGAATTTCACAGGTAGTTACCAGCAGGCAGATTCAAGAACTTCCCATCAACGGCCGCCGCGTCGACGCTTTTGTACTCCTCACCCCCGCCGTAGTTTCCGACGGCACTTTCGGTCTCATCAGCTTCCGCGGTATCGCCGGTGGCAACTCGTTCCTGACCGACGGTAACGACACCACCAACAACTTCTACAATGAGAATGCCGGCCGCACCCGTATCGCCACCCAGATCTCGCAGGACGCTGTCCAGGAGTTCCAGGTATTGAGCAACGGTTACTCCGCTGAATACGGACGCGCCTCGGGCGGCGTCATCAACACCGTCACCCGCTCCGGCGGCAACAATGTTCACGGCACGGGTTACTGGTTCTTCCGCAATCAGGATTTCAGCGCTAAAGACTCCTTCGCCGCCATCAATCCGCAGGAACGCCGCGACCAGTTCGGCGGTTCTATCGGCGGACCTATTAAGAAGGACAAACTGTTCTACTTCTTTAACGCCGAATCAACCCGGCGAAGTTTTCCGCTGATCGCCTCGATTTCCAGTCCGCAACTCTACAATGCCGCGGGCCAGTTCATCGCCGCTTGTACCGCGACCGCGGCCCAGTGTACCGCCGCCCAGAATCACTTTAGCCGTCAGTTTCAAGTGCTTGATCGCCGTGCCGATTCTGAACTCGGCTTCGGCAAGATCGACTGGCGTCCCACCGAGCGCGACTCCTTCAGCTTCTCGTTCAATTACCTCCGCTGGATCTCCCCCAACGGCATCCAGACTCAGGCCGTCCTGAATAACGGCAACGGCGTCGGCAACAACGCCAATTCCACCGTCCGCACCCGTTACGGCCGTATCTCCTGGACAACCATCCCTTCTTCGACAGTCGTCAACGAAGTCCGTTACGGATGGTTCAAGGATCGCCTGTTCGACGACGTCGCCGAAAGCCTCATCCCGGCCGCCACCGGCCGTATCCAACTCAGCGTCCAAGGTCAGAATAACCTCGGCGTCGCCGATGCCTACCCTCGGCTGAACCCGTCTGAAAACAAGCACCAGATCGCCGATAACCTCACCTGGACCATTGGCAAGCACACCTGGAAGTTTGGCGGAGACTTTGTAAACGCGAAAGACTACAACGACATTCTGCGAAACCGCAATGGCACGTATAGCTACGCGAACTTTACTAACTTCGCCCTCGACTTTTCCGGCAACACTGCCGGCGGCAAGCGTTGGCAGAGTTTCTCGCAGCGGTTCGGCAACCCCATCGCCGTCACTACCATCCGCGACTACAGTTTCTATGCCCAGGATCAATTCCGCATGACGAAGAACCTGACCATCAACTACGGCATACGTTACGAGTACTCCAATTTCTCGCAGCCTAAGGTCGTGAATCCGGACTATCCGCAAACGGGCCACATCCCAACCTATGGTAAGAACTGGGCGCCGCGCATCGGACTCGCCTACGCGATGAACAACAACAAAACGGTGGTTCGCGCCGGATACGGTATGTTCTACGCCCGCTATCCCGGCGGCATGATCAACACATTTTTCCTTGAGAATGGCGTGTACCAAAAGCAGATCAGTCTCAATGGCGCCATCGCTACCGACGTCGCGGCGGGTCCCGTCTTTCCCGCGATCTTGGCCGGAATTGATCGCAACCCGCCCGCCGGCACCGTCGACGTAACGTTCGCCGCGCCGGATATGCGCAATCCATATACCCAGCAAGGCGACCTGGGAATCGAGCACGAACTCACTCGCAATATCGGTCTCACCGTGAGCTACCTCTGGAGCCGCGGCGCGCAACTCTTCACCGTCCGCGATCTCAACATCGGACCCCTTGGGGCTCCGGTCACCTACCGCATTAACGACACCGCCGGCAACCAGGCCGGCAGTTACACCACCGACACATACCGGCTGGCGAACCGCGTCGATACCCGGTGGCGGCGTGTAAACCAAGTCGAAAACGGCGGCCGGACCTATTACGACGGCCTCGTCGTTCAAATGCGAAAGCGCTTCTCTGCCGGCTGGGACGGATCGGTCGCCTATACCTGGAGCCACGCCATCGACTTCAATCAGGGCGGCGGAAACAATAACATCTTCTTTTCGGGCGGCCCAAACTCCATGTACAACGGCAACTACGCCAATGACAAGTCGAGTTCAGCGCTCGACCAGCGCCACCGCTTTGTCGGTACCGCGATCTTCACTCCGACCTTCACCAAGAAAACGGATTGGGCCTCGAAGTACTTGATCAACAATTGGCAGATGTCCAACATCGTCACCCTGGGCAGCTCCTTCGCCCAGACGCCAACGATCTTCGTCTCCGGCAACCCGTTCGCCGGAGCGGCGCTGAACACGTCGCTCAACGGCTTTGGCACTTCGACCCGCGTGCCTTTCCTCCAGGCAAACAGCCTTGACATTGGTCTCCAACGCCGCTGGGACGCCCGGATCACCAAGATCATCCCCATCACCGAGCGCTTCCAGACCTTCCTGAACTTCGAAGCGTTCAACGTGCTGAATACCAGTATTTTCAGCTTTGTGAACGGTCAGGCGTTTTCGGCTGCCAATGGCGTGCTCACGCCGACCGCCCGTCTCGGCGAGGCCATGGCTTCGCAGGGGTTCCCGGACGGTACCGCCAACCGCCGCGCCCAGGTCAGCGTCCGCCTCGTGTTCTAAGCAAACACACAATAAAAACCAACAAAAATGGCCGGGGCCCCTATCCCGGCCATTTTTATTTTCGTTTTCCTGATAATCTCAGGGTACGGAATTCGCGTTAACCCTACGGAGGTTTGAAATCATGGCTAACTGTTCAAATTGTGGTAATCAGGTGCAAGGCGCCTTTTGTATGAGGTGCGGCAGTCCGGTCGCCGCCGGGGCTCCTCAGCCGCCCCAACAGCCGCCCGCCAATCCCGGCGGTTGGCAGCCGCAGCCGCCGCAGCCGCCGCAGCCGCAACAGCCGCAATACGGCCAGCCGCAACAGCAGTTCGGTCAGCCGCAGCAGCCTCAGTTCGGTCAGCCGCAGCAGCCTCAGTTCGGTCAGCAGCAACCGCCGCAATATGGACAGCCGCAGCAGCAGTTCGGTCAGCAACAGCCTCCCCAATATGGGCAGCAGCCGCCTCAGCCTCAGTATGGGCAGCAGCCGCAGTACGGCCAACCGGCCCCGGCGTCCGCCGGCATGGAGGACAACGTTGCCTCCGCGCTCTGCTACTTATTCAGTTTTATCACCGGCATCGTATTTCTCGTCCTGGAGCCGTACAACAAGAACAAGGCCATCCGCTTCCACGCGTTCCAGGCCATCTTCTTCGGCGTCGGCGCCATCGCACTGAACATCGTGATGATGATCGTCTCTGTGATCCTGCATAGTGTCCTGAGCTATTCGCTGTGGTTTATCCCCACCATTCTCAGCCTCACCGTTTCCCTCTGCATCTTCGGCTGTTGGCTGTTCCTGATGTACAAGGCTTACAACCGCGAGCACTTCAAGCTCCCCATCATCGGCGACCTTGCCGAAAAACAGGCGTAGCCGGATTGCTTCGGCCCGCGTCTAGCCTCTTGTGACCGCTCGCGTATTTGCATTCTGCCTGCTCTCGGCTGCCCTCTTACCAGGGCAGCCGATGACTCTTCCCAAGATCGGTATCATCGATTACTTCGGCATCAAAAAAGCCAGCCGCGAACGGGTCGAAAAGGCCTTGGGCGTCAAAGCCGGCGATCCGCTCCCCAAATCCAAAGGCGAGGTCGAACTTCAGATCGAACTCGTCAACAATGTCGTCCGCGCCAGCCTGGAAGCGGTCTGTTGCGCGGATGGCCTGGCAATCCTCTACGTCGGCATTCAGGAAAAAGGCGCACCTGTCTTCGAGTACCGCGAGGCGCCCACCGATGAGACGATAAAGCTGCCCGAACCGCTGGTCGATACCTGGAACCGCTTTATGGAGCAACTCCAGATCGCCGTGCGCGAAGACAAAGCGGCCGAAGATCTAACCAACGGGCACAGCCTGATGCAGTTCGCCCCGGCGCGAGAGGAACAGTTGAAGTTCGCGGAACTCGTGGACGCCAACCTCCCGCTGATTCGCTCGGTTCTGCGCAAGAGCGTCGATGAGACTGAGCGTGCCATCGCGGCTTTCACCATCGCCTACTCCACCAAAAAAGCGACCGTCATCGACGATCTGCAATACGCCATCCAGGACCCCGACGACGGCGTGCGTAATAACGCCATGCGATCGCTGGCTTCGCTCTCGGTGCTGGCCAAGCTAAAGCCGGAACTGGAGCTAAAGATCCCGGCCACCTGGTTCGTCGAGCAAATGAACTCGATCGTCTGGACGGACCGCAACAAGGCTGCTTACGCACTTGTGCCGATCACCGAGGACCGCAACGCCGCGACACTGGCAATGTTGAAGGAGCGGGCGCTCGACTCCATGGTCGACATGGCCCGCTGGAAAAGTCCCGGACACGCGCTGCAAGGCTTCATCCTCCTCGCCCGGACCGCGGGCTGGGAAGAAAAGCGCATCCAGGAAACCTGGGCCGCCGGTTCCCATCAACCTGCGATCGACGAGATCCTCAAAGGATTTGAAGCCGCGGCGAAGAAGAAAAAATAACGCTGGGCCGCCTACCGCAGCCCCTTCGCCTTCAAATACGCAATCAGCGCCGCCGGATCGTCGGAAATAATCGCGTCCACCCCCGCCGCAATCAACTTGTCCCAATCGGCCGGTTCGTTCGCCGTCCACGGCGCCACCGTCAGCCCCGCCTTTTGCGCCGCCGCCACTTCTTCGGCGCGAACAGTCAAGTAGTGCGGGCTCACAATCCCCGCTCCGGACTCCTTGGCCAATTCCAGCAGCGTCCGGTGCGGCATCATCGGACCATTCGGATACAATGCCGACAGCCGCATTTTAGGCTCCAGCTTCTTCATGGCATGCAGAGTGCGGTAATCGAAGGACTGCAGCATTACCCGGGCCGTCAAACCATTCTTTCGTACAACCTGTAAGACCAACTCGACAAACCGCTCCGGCGTTGGCGTCAACTCCGGCTTCGCCGCCGAAATCTTGGTCTCTATGTTGAACTCCACCCGGCTCCCCTGCTTCTTCACCAAATCAAAAACCTCTTGCAGCGTCGGCACCCGTGTCCCGGGCACGGCGCCCTGCTTCGGGAAATCGCGGTTCGCCTTCGCCCCGCAGTCCCAGCGGCGCAACTCCCCCAAAGTCATCTTACGGATTACCGTTTGGCTCCCGGCCGGGCCGGTACAAAACGCGGGATTCATGCTCGAATCGTGCGAGACAACCAAGACGTCATCTTTGGTAACCGCCAGATCCAACTCCAATACATCCACGCCCTGCTCCACCGCGTAGGCAAACGCCGGTAAACTATTCTCCGGCCGCACGGCGCGCGCGCCGCGATGGCCATGAACCTGGATTCGGGGAGCGGCGCTGGCAATTGACATCAGGAGGAGAAAGGCCGGAAGTATAATCGAGGATCGCACGTAGATCAGCCTACCAGTTCACCACTACAGGAGCATGACATGACCCGCCGCCAACTCGCCAAAACCTCTGCCGCCACCGCCCTCAGCTATTCCCGCATCCTCGGCGCCAACGGCCGGCTCCAAATGGGCTTCATCGGTCTCGGTAATCGCGGCGACCAGGTCCACGAAGGGTTCCTTGAGTACGGCGACTCCCAAACTGTCGCCATCTGCGACCTCCGTGACGACTATCTCGATTTCGCCGCCACCAAATCCCGCTCCCATCCCGCGCGTTATAAAGACTACCGCAAACTCCTCGAAAACAAAGATGTCGAGGCCGTCGCCATCGCCAGCCCCGACCACTGGCACGCCCTCATGTTCATCGATGCCTGCCACGCCGGTAAAGATGTCTACGTTGAGAAACCTCTCTCCCTAACCGTCTCTGAGGGCCGCCGCATGGTCCAGGTGGCCAATGAAACCAAGCGCGTCGTCCAAGTCGGAATCCAACGCCACCAGCACGCCGCCGCACTGCCGGAACTTCATTGACTGCGTTAAGTCGCGCGCCCGCACCAATTGCCCCATCGAAGAAGGACATACCTCAACCGCCAATACCGTAATCGCTCACATCGCCCTCCGCACCCGCAGTTTCCTGGAATGGGATGGGAAAGCCGAGCGATTCACCAACAACGACGCTGCCAACCGCTACCTCGGCTATAAGTACCGCGCGCCGTATACTCTCGGTTGAAGTTCGGCCGCTTCGCTCTCCTCGTCGCGAAGCAGGAATGCCGGATATTCCAGGTCTCTCACGTCGCCGCCAGTCACCGAAACCATCAAGGAATGCAGATCGTTGTTAGGCAGCGATCCCATTACAAATTCATCCAAAAACCGTAGCATCGAATCCCTGAAGGAGTAGTCGATGAAGCCGGTCAGGCTGCCGAACTGATAAAGACTCTCAAAAAGTTCGACCGGCGACGTGGAATCCCGTTCCGTCAGCAGGGCGTCCAGATTGGAACAGGCTGCAAAATTGGACGGAATCGAAAGCCATGCCGGGTCCTCAATCGTGAATCCAAAGGCGGCAGGAATCAGCGTCAGCCAAAGTATCACAAAAGGAACCCGTTTCATGCCATAAGAATGCCCTGCCGCTTCGTGTGAGGCGATGGGACGGCGGATCCAGCCGAGATGACACCTCAGGTCCTGGGCGCTTCGTTTGCGGCTGGCACCGGGTCGCTTGATAACGGACGCTCACACGGGCAACAGTCCGAACATCGCCGGCAACGCCCGCAAAGATGCGACCCGCACGTGTCCTTCGTACACCAGGCGCAAATATGGATCGACGGCTCGGCGCATATTGTGCACACAAAATGCGTGGAAATCGTCACTTCGGGTCCTTGGGACCGGTCTTTGGCACGGCCGGGGTCCTGAGCTTCGCAGGAGGCGGCTGGTTAACGATAATGCTTAAGCAGCGCTGGGCTTCCGTCTCCATTACTTTCAATTCGCCTTCCTTTGTCGAGGCCAAGTCGAGTGCATACTGCTTGAGGGCCTCCCTGTTCGTCGCGTTCTCATCTCCCACGGCCAGCATAAGGTCCGCCAGCGCCGGGTTTTGATACCGCCGCACCCCGGAAGCCAGCGACCCCAAAAGCACGTTCAACCCATCCAGGCGGAACAATGTGTCCAGCGCAAACGAGATCCGGGTCGGCTCATTTGCCAGTTGGGTGGAAGATGCCCGCAATCCCTTGATCGCGGTCCGTACTCTTTGCCACTGTGGCTGGTACGCATCCGGGGCGCCCTTTTCTTTCCAGGAGGCAGGGTTGATCTCCTCCACGAGCGGAGCCAACTTATTGGCATTGCTAACCAGACTGTCCAAAAGCTTGCGGGTTTCCCATTCCGGCGGGATCCCGGCTTGGGCTGAAAGCGCGGCCGCGGTCAGGCCAATTGACCAGAGAAGGGTGATAGCGCGCATGCCTCTATTTTCAACTATTGAGGCGGTGGCGGGGGAGGCGGAGGAGGTGGGGGGGGAGGTGTCGCGCCTGTATCGCCAGGCATTCCGCCGCCGCCCGGAATCGGCGTAGTGCCGCCGGTAGTGCCACCACCGCCGCCGCGTGGAATACGGTTCAAGGCTGTGGATACAGCGTCGCTAGCCACCTGCAAAGCGCGTTTCAAGGCACTGCCCTTGTCGAAACTGGCCTTGGCGATCGGCTGCGTTTTATACACCCGCAAATATTCGCCTTCACTCAACATCTTCGGCGGACCGGAAGGAATCAGCGCATGACGCACGCTCACCAATCCCTCTTCCACCAGCACCAGCGTCGTGGCGTCGGCGTCTTCAATTTGAACGTCGAAAATCGTCCCGCGCACGGAGATCACCGCCGTCGGCGTCGTCACCCGGTTCGGATTCGGCTGCCCTCCGAACTTCTGCACATGAACTTTCACTCGCCCCAGCAACAGATCGAGCAGGTCTTTCCAGTCGCCCGCGTTGTTCCGGAATATAACGTGGGAATTGGCGAAAACCTCAAACGTGCTGCCGTCGTTCACTTGGAACAGCGCGTACCCGTTGCCGCCCGTGACGATAACCTGCCGTTTTTGAACCCAGTCCCCGACGTTTAAAACCCACGGTTCCTGGCCTTTCAATACCGACACATGACCAGTCAACTGCAGCACCTGCGCCGCGTACTGTTTCTCTTCCGGGAACAGATTTGGCATTTGCGCGAACGCTGGACACACGAAGAGCGCTGCCAATGCAGTCAGCGTCCCCTTCGGTGTTTGTCCAATCATACGTGTCCTCGCGCCCCAAAACGTTTACCTGTACCCGGCAGTTACACCGGTGACAGCATATCGCATCCCGAATTGTACCACTAAAATTGCATAGCAAAAGTGGGTCCTTCCGGGCTTGTTCCGGATAAGGCGAATGGAATCAACAGTTTTTGCGGTTGAAAGCCGATAGAATGGAGTGACTGCGGGGTGCCAACCGGCTACAATGGACGCAATAGGTGAGTCCTTTAGGTACAGTTGCCACGTATCACATTTAACGCGATGGAACGAATAGTCCGTACAGTCGGTCTTTGGTCAGTGCTGCTAACAACGGCAAGCGGTCCTGCGTTCGCGGAATGGCGTCACATCGGCACCGCCGCTATGGACCTCCGTCTTAGCGGACTTGCCACCGGTCCGGTCGCCGGCATCGGGTGGTCGGCGGATGGCACAAGAATCTTCACCCGCTCCTTAATCGGGCGCTGGCTCTCCACCGAGGATGCCGAAAACTGGAAACCGACTCAGGAAACACCCATTGAGGGCCGCTCAGCCGTTGTCGACCGCCTACCCGAGCCCCGCGCCCAAGCAATCGCTGCCGGCCGCGCCGGATGGGCTTATGCCTACGCCGATCACGTCTGGCGGACCGAAGACAATGGCCGTAGTTGGCGCAATCTCACGCAATGGAAGCAAACCTCGCTGCTGGGCGGCCCCGTCAGTGGTGTCGCTGTCCGCCCCGGAATTCCCGAAGAAATAGTCGTTTCCTCCGCTACCGGTGTCTGGAAATCGGCCGACGCCGGGCTCACCTGGCTCAGCTTGAACGCCGCGCTACCGCAACTTCCTGTCCGGCGCATTGTTAGCCTGCCCCGCGAAACCGACGGTCTCCGTGTGGCCATGCTCGCGCCCAATACCCTCACCCCCGCTGTTTTCGAATGGGCCCCCGGTGAGCGCGCCGCCTGGCAGCCCGTCTCCGGCAATCTTCTGCGGGAACAACTCGTCCGCGCCGCGCTCGCTCGCGAATTCGGAGTCACAATCTCCGCCCTCGGCTACTCGGGCGACGCCATCTACGCCGGTACCGAGGACGGACGAATTTATGTCTCCATTGATCGCGGCGCAACCTGGATGCAGCCCGCGCAGAATCCCGACGCTGTCATCGAGTCTTTCGCCCTCGATTCCCGGGACCCCCGTCGCGCTCTGGTCAGCCTGCGCCGCCGGGAAACTGGTCCCGTCGTCCTCCGCACCACCAATGGCGGCCGGATCTGGGATGACATGACCTCCAACTTGGGCCAGTCCGCCGTCTACGGTGTAACCGCCGACTTCGAGTCCGGCGCCGTCTACGCCGCCACCGAATCCGGTATTTATTGGACTTCAACTGACCTCACCGCCATGGGCCAAGCCACCGGCTGGAAGAAAATGCCCGGCAATTTGCCCGACGCCCCCGTATTCGACGTCAAACTCGACCCGCTCGGCCAGACTCTCTACGCCGCCGTCTACGGCCATGGCGTTTATGCCGAAACCTCTGCCCACCGGTTGCGCGACTGGAAGATCGTCAGCGCCGCCGACTGGACGGCCCGCGCCGTTGCCCCCGGATCCCTTCTCAGCGTACTCGGCGGCAAAGTCCAAAACGTGCGCGCCGGTGAACGCCCGGTCTTGGTCCTGACCCGCGGCGAACGCGAAACTCAAATTCAGTTACCCTTCGACCTGGAAGGCTCCACCGTCGCCCTATCCCTCGAAGCCGACGGCGGCGCCGTTCGTTCCAATCTTCCGCTGCTCCCCGCCGCCCCCGCCATTCTCGTCGATCGCGACGGTACGCCGATGGCAATGGATGGCGCCAGCGGCGCTTTGATCGATGGCGGTAACCCCGCCCGCGCCGGTGGTCTCGTGCAGATTCTTGCCAGCGGCCTCGGCCGCGTCACGCCGAATTGGCCCGCCGGAATGGCCGGTCCCGTCGGCGAGGCCGCCCCCGTTGTCATTGCCCAGGTCAAGGCTTTTCTCGACGGCTCACCGTTAGAAGTAGTTCGAGCAACCCTCGCTCCCGGTTACATCGGTTACTATCTCGTCGAAGTGCGGTTGCCGGACGTCGTAAACAGCGGCCCTGCCGAGTTATTTTTGGAGGCCGCCAACTCTCCGACCAACAAAGTGCGTCTTTACATTGAACCGTAGCGGTTCACAGGAGCCTGATATGAATCGACGTAAATTATTGCTCTCCGGGTTAGGCGTTCTGCCCCTCTTGTCCCAGGAAACGAAAAAAGGCGAGAAGCTGGCGCCCTACTATCCCACGCCGGAAGCGATCGTCGAAAAGATGCTTACGCTCGGCGGCGCCAAAAGGGGCGAAAAAGTGTTCGACCTGGGCAGCGGGGATGGCCGCATCGTCATTATCGCGGCCGAAAAATTCTCTATGAACGCCGTCGGCGTCGAATACGACAAGGACCTCTTTTCCCAGAGTTCCGAGAAAATCCGCCGCCTCGGCCTCTCCGAAAAGGCACGCATCATCCATGGCGACCTCCTCCAACAGGACTACACTTCCGCCGACCTCATCACCGTCTACCTGCTCCCGGTGGCCAACGACAAACTGCGCCCGATCCTCGAAAAACAGTTGAAAAAAGGCGCGCGTGTCGTCGCGCATGATTTCGAAGTCGGCGGCTGGCGCGCCGACAAAACCGAAGTGGTTGAAGACGACGGCGAAGGCCGCAGCCACACGCTTTATCTATATAAGCGCTAGCTTAATCCGTCCGTAACGCCGGAATATACCCCGCCAACAACGCCATCGCAAACAGCGCCGCGATCGTCGTGCCAAACGTATTCGGATCCGTCGGTTCCAGTCCGTAAAGCAGCGTCATCGCGAGCGCGAGCATCGTCCCCACCGCCGCCGTCCGCGCCAGTACATCCAAACGCACTCGGGATTTCCTGCCGCCGCTGCGCCACCATACCGTCGATTCCGATCGCGGCCAACAACAACGCCGTACCCGCAAAGCCGCTCCGCAGCAACATCAGGAATCGGCGCGGCGAACCCGCCCATCGTCTCTGCGCCGCATTCGCCCTCTCCCGGCAAGCGCTTTTCCTCGCCACCTGCACCTGGTTCTTCAACACACGAGTTCCCGCTGACAGGAATCACGATCGCCTCGAACTCCCTTATCGCGGTCGTCATGTTAGCCAGCGCCCACTGATTCTCACTGCCCCACAGTAATCACCAATCCCTGCGAATTCGGCGCCCCGTCAACCTCCAGTTCAATCGGCTGATCCCCCGCCTCAACGTTCGGAATCACCACATTGAACTGGTACAGTCCGATCGTTCCGCCCACCATTCCCGCAAAGCTAACAGTAGCCGTCTGCCCGCCGATCCGCACCTGGTACGGCGATGCAATCGCTGACGCCTGCGCCGCCACTGTCCCGGCCTGTGTCGGCGGAGTCGTCGGTCCGCATCCCAGCGCATAAATCGCAACCGTATCGCCCGGTTTTGCCGCGACAAACGACACCCCCGCCAGCATCCCCGGCCGTCCAATAAACGTCGAGAAATCCGGCGTCAGCGCCACCACATACTGCTTCCCCCCAATCAGGAACTGCGAGACCGTCTGCAGCGTCGGCGCCAGCCGCGCCCGGTTCACCACCACCGAATTGCTCACCCCCAATGGAGCCCGTACTTGTATCGTCACCGGCCCCGTGGCGGTATCTTCCGGCGTATTGATATTGATCTGGTTCGGGCTGATGTAATAGATAAACGCCGGCCGTCCATTCACCGTCACACTCACGCCGTCCAGCGAAGTCGGTGCGTTGACGCCGCTAAAATCCGCCCCGCCCCATAGCCGTTGCGTCGACGTAAAGTTCTGCCCGTAAATCTCGACATAGGTATTCGATGAGAAGCCCGCTTTCCCCCCGAACGACGTCAACACCGGATTGTCCGTCCGTATCGCCGGAGCGGGCGGAATCGAAATCTTCCGGATCTTAAAGTTGCTCCGGTCCACCACATAAAAGTTCCCCGCCGAATCGACCGCCCCGCCATAAGGAAAGTTAAATTGCGCCGAAATCGCCGGACCGCCGTCCCCCCCGGCGCCCGCCGTGCCCGTTCCGGCATAGGTCGTGATCTTTCCGCTCGGATCCACTTTCCGGATGCGCTGGCCAAACGATTCCGCAATGAAGATATTCCCGCCCGCGTCAACCGCCACTCCCGCCGCCGACCGCAATTGCGCCGCCGTCGCCGGTCCCCCATCGCCCGTAAATCCCGCCACACCCGTCCCCGCCACCGTAGAAATAATGCCGTTCGGCGCAACCTTCCGGATCCGCTTATTCCCGTTCGAGCGCGCGTCCCCGTCATCGGTAAAGTAGATACTCCCGTCGGGCCCAATCGCCAACCAGCAAGGATAGGCGTCCGCCGCCGTCGCCGGACCGCCATCCCCGGACAGACTGAATCGCCCCGTCCCCGCAATCGTCGTGATAACCCCGTTAACCGCGATTCTCCGAATCCGCAGATTCAAAACGTCAGTGACATACAAATTCCCCGCCGGATCCAGCGCCAGTGAAATGGGCCCATTCAGCCGCGCCGCACTCGCTTGCCCGCCATCTCCGGCAAACCCACCCACAGAACCGGCAATCGTCGTGATAATCCCGTTCGGCGCAATCTTCCGAATCCGGTCGTTGGCATTATCGGCGATATAAATAGAGCCATCCGGCGCAACCGCCGTTCCAATCGGGCCGTTCAACTGCGCCGCCGTCGCCAATGCCCCATCGCCCGAAAATCCAGCCCGCCCCGTCCCCGCGATCACCGTCGTCGAACCCAACGCGTCGATCTTGTACACCTGATGCTTCGTCGAGTCCGCCGCGTACAAGTTCCCGGCCGCGTCCAACGAGACGTTATAAACCAGGCCCCAACTCGAATTCCCGGCAACGGAAGTAATCGTCTGGGCAGCCGCGGCCAGCCCCAATGCGAGCCAAACAAGAATTGAAAAAATACGCATGCAAATTGTCCTCACTTGCCTCTACGCAAAAGCCCCGCGCCGGCTGTCACGCACAACGGAGGAATGATAAAATCAACCTAATGCGCGTGCGCGGTCCCAGTCCGGATACATTTGCGGATTGGCCCGGCGGCCGGGAGGAACTCAACGACGCCTTCAGCGCCGCCTACGAAGAACTCCGCCGCCTCGCCCGGGCAATTCGCCGCGCGAACCCCGACGCGACGCTCAGCCCTACAACCCTCGTCAACGAGGCTTGGTTGAAAATGGCCGGGTCCAGTGGCGCCGTCTGGGAATCGCCGCTGCACTTCAAACGCATCGCCGCCGGGGCCATGCGTCAACTGCTCATCGGCGCGGCCCGCCGCCGCGGCGCGCAGAAACGTCAAAACGGTGCCGCCCTCGTCACGTTCGACGAAGATCTTCCCGCCGTCGCCCCATCCGGTTGTGGCGCCGATGAGGTCCTCCGGCTCGACGCTGCTCTCCACGCCCTCGCCCTCCTCAGCCCCCGCCAGGCCTCCATCGTCGAAAGCCGCTTCTTCGCCGGCCTCGAAGTCGCCGAAACCGCTCAGGTCCTCGGCGTCTCTGAGGCCACTGTCGCCCGTGATTGGCGCGTCGCCAAAGCCTGGTTGAGCCGCGAACTGCGCAAGGAGCCAGCCGTTGGATCCCGCGCGCTTTGAACGTATCCAGGACCTGTTTCATGCCGCCGCCGATCTGCTCCCCGCAGCCCGCGATCAATTTCTGGCCACCGTCGACTCGGACCTCCGCGAAGAGCTCGAAGCCCTTCTGAACGAAGATGCCCAAGGCACGCCTCTCTTTGATCAAGGCGTCTCCACGGTCGCCGCCGAGACCATCGATCAAATCCCCGAAGCCTTCCTCGGCCAAACCTTCGGCCCCTACAAACTCGAACGGCTCCTCGGTAAAGGCGGCATGGGCCTCGTCTTCCTCGGCCGCCGTAACGACCTCGCCGCCACCGCCGCCATCAAAATCCTCCGCGACGCCTGGCTCTCCCCCGCCCGTCGCGATCGCTTTCTCCGCGAGCAAAAAACCCTCGCCGAACTCCGCCATCCCGCCATCGCCACGCTTCTCGACGCCGATACCCTCCCCGACGGCACCCCCTGGTTCGCCATGGAATACGTCCCCGGCGTTCCCATTACTGATTTCGCCAAAGCGCTCCCTCTCAACGTCCGTCTCACCCTCTTCCGCCGCGTCTGTGAAGCCGTCCAACACGCCCACAGCCACGCCATCATTCATCGCGACCTGAAACCCTCGAACATCCTCGTCACTCCCGAAGCCGACGTAAAACTCCTCGATTTCGGCATCGCCAAACAACTCGACACCGGCCCCGCCCACACCCGCACCGGCTTGCAACTCCTGACCCCCGCCTACGCCGCCCCCGAACAGGTTCGCGGCGAAGCCACCGGTATCTATACCGACGTCTACGGCCTCGGCCTAATCCTTTACGAACTCCTCGCCGGAAAACTCCCCGCCGGCGCGCCCCCCTCGGAAGCCCGCCACCTGCAAACCTCAGCCGCCGCCTGGCGCGATCTCGACGTCCTCTGCCTCACGGCAATGCACTCCGAACCCGCGCGCCGCTATGCCTCGGTCGAAGCGCTCATTCGCGACATCGATCACTTCCTCAACGGCCAGCCCCTCGATGCCCGTCCCGACGCCTGGACCTACCGCGCCGCCAAGTTCATCGGCCGCCACCGTCCCGCTGTCGCCGCCGCCGCGCTCATCATCTTCACCAGTTCCGCCCTCATTCTCTTCTACACCCTCCGCCTCCGCTCCGCCCGCAACCAAGCCGTCTCCGAAGCCGCCCGCGCTCAACGCCTGATGCGTTTCGTTCTCAACCTTTTTGAAGGCGGCGATCAATATGCCGGCCCCGCCAAAGACCTCCGCGTCGTCACCCTCCTCGACCGCGGCGCCGGCGAAGCCCGTGCCCTCAGCGCCGATCCCGAAGCCCAAACCGAACTCCTCCGCACCCTCGGCGGCGTCGAGCGCAAACTCGGTAATCTCGACAAAGCCGATTCCCTCCTCCGCCAAGCCCTCGATCAACGCCAGCGCCTCCGCGGTGAACGTCCCGCCGAATACGCCGAAAGCCTCCTGGACCTCGCTCTCCTCCGCGCCGATCAAGCCAAATTCGAAGAAGCCGAACGCCTCGCCCGCGAAGGAGTGTCTCTAACAAAGCAAAACCACCCGCCCGGCCATCCCGCCATTCCCACGGCTCTCGAGGCGCTCGGCAAAGTGCTGGAAGAGCGCGGCGCCTACGCCCCCGCCATCGCAGTACTCAATGAAGCCCTCCCCTTACGCACCGCCCCCGCCGACATCGCCGGCACGCTCACCGGCCTCGCCAACGTCCACTTCTACGCCGGAAACTACAAAGAATCCGAAGCCCTGAATCAACGCCTGCTCACCCTCCACCGCCAACTCTACGGCCCCGCTCACCCCTCCATCGCCGAGGACCTCGTCAACCTCGGCGCCATCCAGCAGGACACCGGCAACTACGTCGAAGCCGAGAAATTCCACCGCCAATCCCTCGCGATCACCCGTCCTTTTTTCGGGGAAGACCACCCCCGTACCGCTGCCGGCCTCACCCTCGTCGCCCGCGCACTGATTCTTCAAAAACGTCCCGCTGAAGCCCTTCCCCTCCTCACCCAGGCCCTTGCCATCCGCGAACGCGTCTTCGGCCCGGTGCATCCGCAAGTCGCGTCCACGTTGAATGAACTCGGAACCATGGCGCTCGGCGGCGATCAGTTCGCCGCCGCCGAAAAGCACTTCCAACGCGTCGTCTCTATCTACCGCGAAGCCTACGCCGGCAAACACTATCTCATCAGCATCGGCCTGTCCAATCTCGCCAGCGTCTACATGGCCCAAAAGCAGTTCGACCGCGCCGAGCCCCTCCTCCGCGAGTCCATGAAAATCTACGAAGGAACTCTGTCCCCCACCCACGTCAACGTCGGCATCGGCCGCATCAAACTAGGCCGCACGCTGCTCCGGCTAAAACGTCCCAAAGAATCCATCGTCGAATCCCAAGCCGGAATCGACATTCTGAGCAAGCAAACAAATCCCGCCGTAAGCTGGCTGAACAACGCCAAAAAAGACCTCGCCGAAGCCCAAAAACTCCTCCCCTAATGTCCCGCCACGCCGTCTTCAAGACTACAGACTGCGGCCTTCCGCCAGCCGCCCGCGAATACCGAAACGTCCCCAAACCGCAAATCACTCCACCCGATAATTCGGCGCTTCCTTCGTAATAATCACATCGTGCACATGGCTCTCACGCAGCCCCGCCGGTGAAATCTTCAAAAACTGCGCATTCGCCTGCAGATCCGGAATCGTACCGCACCCCGTATACCCCATACCCGCCTTCAACCCGCCCACCAATTGGAACACCAACTCCGCCAACGGTCCCTTATAAGGCACCCGCCCCTCAATCCCCTCCGGCACCAGCTTCCCTGCCCCCTGATCCGCATACCGGTCCTGCGACGCATTCGTCATCGCCCCCATCGACCCCATCCCGCGATAGCTCTTAAACGTCCGCCCCTGGAACAGAATCGTCTCACCTGGGCTCTCATCGACACCCGCCAACAAACTCCCAATCATCACCGAATCCGCCCCCGCCGCAATCGCCTTCGTCACATCGCCCGAATACTTAATTCCGCCATCGGAAATCAGCGGAATCCCGAACTCCCGGCAAGCCCGCGCCGCTTCCGTAATCGCCGTCACCTGCGGCACACCGGCCCCGGAAACCACCCGCGTCGTGCAAATCGACCCCGGCCCAATCCCAACCTTAATTCCATCAACGCCCAACTCAATCAAATCCCGCGCACCGTTGTACGTCGCCACATTCCCCGCCAACAAATCCACATCCGGAAAGGCCTTCTTAATCGCCTTCACCGCGTCCATCACACCCTCATGATGCCCATGCGCCGAATCGATCGCCAGCACATCCACCTTCCGCCGCACCAGCTCCGCCGCCCGCTCCAAAAAGTCCTTCGTCGACCCCACCGCCGCCCCGCACCGCAAACGCCCCTGCGCGTCCTTCGCCGCATTCGGATACTTCAACTTCTTCTGAATATCTTTAACAGTGATCAGCCCCTTCAGGAAATACCCGTCGTCCACCACCAGCAGCTTTTCCACCCGGTGCTTGTGCAAAATCTGCTCGGCGTCTTCCAGCGTCGTGCCCACCGGAACGGTGATCAGGTTCTCCCGCCCCTGCGTCATCCGCGTCGACACCGGCATGTTGAAACTCGTCTCAAACCGCAAATCGCGGTTCGTCAGAATCCCCACCAGTTGCCCGTCAATCGTCGTCACTGGAACGCCGGAAATCCGGAAACGCTTCATCAGCTCCAGCGCTTCCGTAATTGGCTGATCCGGCCGAATCGTCACCGGGTCCACAATCATCCCCGATTCCGACCGCTTCACCTTATCCACCTCACCCACCTGCCGCTCAATCGACATGTTCCGGTGGATAATCCCAATACCGCCTTGCTGCGCCAGCGCGATCGCCAGATGGGACTCGGTCACCGTATCCATCGCCGCCGACAGAATCGGAATGTTCAGCGGAATTCGCTTCGTCAGGTGCGTTCGTGTGTCTGCATTGGCCGGGAGCACGGAGCTCCGGGCGGGGACGAGAAGTACATCGTCGAAGGTCAGGCCTTCCATCAACTTTTCAGGGAGCATAGTGAAAAAGGAGAGTCGCCCGGCGGCAAGCGCCGGGTAATCCTCAGTGTACGACAGGCGCGCACCGCCCCCGTCTGGTAAAATGGGGCTTGTACCCAATCTTTAGGAGTTTCGGTTTTGATGATTAACGCCAATTCACTGCGCGCGGGCATGGTGATCAAGTTCAACAACGAATTGCATAGCATTTTTGCGTTCACCCATCGTACGCCGGGGAATTTGCGCGCTTTTGTGCAGGTAAAGATGCGAAACCTGCGCACGAGTTCGATGTTCGAACACCGTTTCGCCTCGGAAGACAAAGTGGATCGCGTGTCCCTTGATGAACAGGAAGTCGAATTCCTCTACAAGGAAGCCGACACCTATCACTTCATGAACATCGAGACCTATGAGCAGTACGAGTTCGGTGACAACGTCCTCGGCGAAGCCGCCCAGTACCTCACCGCCAATCTCAAACTGAAAATCGCGTTCTTCGAAGAAAAGCCCGTCGGCGTCGAACTCCCCGCCGCCGTCTCGCTAAAGGTTATCGAAACCGAACCCGGCCTCAAAGGCGCCACCGTCTCCAACGTCGGCAAGCCCGCCACCATGGATTCCGGCCTCGTCGTCCAAGTCCCCGCCTTCATCGGCGAAGGCGAAGTAATTCGCGTGTCCACCGTCACCGGCGAATACCTCGAACGCGCCTGATCCGGCGCACCCACGAAGGACGCTCCCGCTTTCCCAAACCAGCAAGCAAAACCCCCGCTCGCGCGCGACATCCTCGGCCGGTTCACTGACGGTTGGCCGAAGGGGCAATGCGAAAATCTCTGCGGCGCGTGGCTTGGAGAAACCCCCATAATCGAGGATTTACCTTCTCAGCCTCTCGGTAAAACGGACTCTTGCGAATAATCGTCCGGCATTTTCAGCCGCGAATCAACTCGTCAAAGTCCGCAGCCGATTGTAACGGACCGCGATATTTCCCCCGGTCCGATTCACCTTCAGGCCCTGGCTGTAACGGGTCGCGATCTATTGCGCCAATGACGGCGGAATTGGTCTTGCTTGGCGCCGGGATTTATCGCGCTTGTCTCCCCCGTGCCGATCCTCTCAAAGTGGTCCTCGGCGTCAAGGGT